>ENA-OWOE01000004-OWOE01000004.1-gut-metagenome-genome-assembly--contig:-NODE-4-length-381362-cov-14.187122_pt1 | contig 381362 bp, 303 predicted proteins | sample MGYA00248254_ERZ651788 | MGnify/ENA primary metagenome ERZ651788 (study PRJEB26908, sample SAMEA4031709) | gut metagenome | biome: gut; feature: normal infant; material: stool | place: China | collected... | reverse complement strand
TTTAGGTTTTAAAAAATATTGAGTAAACTAACTTAGGTATAACAAGCGAAGTTGTCAACTAAATCCAGTACAGTACATCCTGCTTTAGAAACTATAGTTTCCCGCCTTTGGAACTGGAGTTTCGAGCCTTTGGAACTAAAGTTTCAAGACGGGAAACCATCAGTTTCAACGCTTGAAACAAAATGTTTCCCGCCTTGAAACAAATAACGAGGTTATTGCTCTGACGAAGCTCTGACTATATCAGTACTGTAATGATTATAATATTATCTGTCGTCTTTTCTCATCATCTACTACAGCCATCATTCCCTCTACTTGTGCAAGAGCCAGCATACGTCCGTGGAAGGAATATCCCGGATTATAACCTTTATCTTCATCTCCCAGCATCATTCGTCCGTGGTCTACACGCATTGGTAATCCCGGATTCTCATTTTCGAAGATACGGATAAGATCAATCAGATGTCCTCTTCCCGTAAGATGGGAGCTTTCAATGAAGTTTCCACCTTGCATGGCAGCTGTGCTGCGCAGATGTACGAAATGAGTTCTTTTTGCAAATTTCTTAGCCAACTCACGTGTATCGTTATGTTCGTCTGCACTCAAAGAGCCTGCACAGAAAGTCAATCCATTATGAGGATTATCTACGGCATTCAGGAACCATTCAATATCATTTTCATTGGTAACGATACGTGGTAAACCTAATACCTGGAATGGAGGGTCATCCGGATGTACGCACATATTAACTCCATATTCTTCGCATACAGGCATGATTGCAGATAAGAAATAACGCATATTTTCACGCAAAGCATCCCGGTTTATATCTTTGTACAAAGCAAGTAACCGCTTGAAGATGGAAACCGGATTTTTATCTCCTTCTTTGATATTGCCATTAACAAAACCTTGAGTTTTGACAATGATCGTATCAATCAAAGCGTCTTTTTCTGCTTCTGTGATAACCTTATCCAACTCGGCAACTTTCTGAAGTTCTTCTTCAGTGTAATCTTTTTCAGCTCCTTCACGTTCCAAGATTCGGATATCGAAATAAGCAAAGCGAATACGGTCGTAATAAAGTGAACTGGTTCCGTCCGGCCAGGGATGTTGCAAGTCTGTACGTATCCAGTCGATAACGGGCATGAAATTATAACACACTGTCTTTATGCCGCATTTACCCAAATTGGCAAGGCTTACTTTGTAGTTCTCAATCAACTGTTCACGTTCCGCTCCTGCGTATTTGATTGCTTCACATACAGGAAGACTTTCCACTACCGACCAACGTAAACCATAAGATTCGATATATGATTTCAAATCGTTAATAGCTTCCATTGTCCATATTTCACCGTTCGGTACATCATGCAGGGCAGTGACAATCCCTTTTACCCCTATTTGTCGGAGCATCGGCAAGGTTATCTTATCCTTTTTGCCGAACCATCTCCAAGTCTTTTCCATCATAGTCTTTCTCTTTATAACAGGCTATTATTTATTGCTTAAACTCCGCTGAATGCACTGAAACCACCATCAATAGGTAACATTGCTCCGGTTACGAAGCTAGCGGCTTCACTACACAGGAAATGCACTGCACCATTCAACTCTTTGATGTCACCGAAACGTTTCATTGGAGTTTTAGCCAATACTTTCTTGCTTCTATCTGTCAATGAACCATCTGGGTTGATGAGTACACGACGGTTTTGGTCGCCGATGAAGAAGCCCGGTGCAATAGCGTTTACACGGATACCATCACCGTATTTAAGTGCCATTTCGCTTGCCAGCCATTGAGTGAAATTGGCTACGGCAGTTTTTGCAGCCGAATATCCTGGTACACGGGTGATAGCGCTGTATGCTGCCATTGAGGATACATTAATGATACATCCTTTGCCTTGTTTTGCCATTACTTTACCGAATATCATAGACGGATAAACCGTTCCGTTCATATTCAGATTAGTCACTTTCTCCCAACAGGAAATATCCATGTCATAAAAATGTTGTTCCGGTTCAAGAGTAGCTCCCGGCATATTGCCACCGGCAATGTTCAATAGAATATCGATCTGTCCCCATTTGGCTACGATTTTTTCGGCTACTTTTTCCAGGCTGGCAATGTCAAGGACATTACCGATGATACCGATTACATCGTCACCATATTGTTTGAGTTCAGCTATACGATTGTCCAGTTGCTCCTGACGAATGTCAATAGCTACTACTTTTGCTCCTTGCTGTACAAAGTGTTGGGCAATATTTCCACCCAGTACACCACCTGCTCCGGTAATAACAGCGACTTTACCGGCAATACTAAATAATTCGTTCATGGTTCTATCAAATGTTTTTATGATGGATGCAAAAATAGCGGGTTTTTACACATGCTATGATGCGTATCTTTGCAAGATATTTACTTATCTTTGCAAAAGTAGTTTAGAAAGGAGATTTATGAGGAAGATAATGAATGAGAAGTTGACTATTACGACTTCTAATCCCGTCCGTGCCCGCTTTTATGAATATCCGCGTTTCACGTATCCGTGGCATTTTCATAGTGAGTATGAAATTATTTATGTGGAGAAGGGAGAAGGGGATTGTCTGGTGGGGGACAGCATTATCTCCTATTCAAAAGGTGATTTGATTCTTTTCGGTTCCGAACTGCCTCATAGTATGCAAAGTCCACCGGACGACGGGGAAGAATCTGATAACGAAGAAAAATCCGAACTGAAAGTAAGAGGAGTCAATATTCAGTTTGAAAAAGACTTTATGCATTATTCTATATCTCAATACTCCCAGTTTATTCCTATCAGGAATTTATTGGAGGATGCTTGCAGAGGAATTAAATTCACAATTACCCGTTCGGGGAAAATCATTAAGTTATTGGAACAAATTCCTTCTGCCAAAGGAGCGGATCAAATCATCCTGTTGCTTTCACTTCTACAGATGATGGCTACCAGCAATCATAAGAAATATCTGACTACTTCTCATTATACTCCGTCCCCTTCGATTATGCGTAATGAAAGAATGGAAAAGGTGATTGCCTATTTGAATAAACATTATACCGAGTCTATCGGTCTGGATGAAATTGCTTCTTATACAGCGATGAACCCTGCCGCTTTCTGCCGATACTTTAAAGAAAACACAGGAAAGACATTTAAAGAGTATGTACTTGATATGCGTATCGGATATGCTTGTAAACTATTGAATAGTAGTATGATGAATATATCTCAAATCAGTGCTACTTGCGGATTTGAATCACCTGTACATTTTAACCGCATTTTTAAAAGGGTGACAGGAATGACACCTACTTTTTATAGGGAACAGATGGAATAAGCTTTTTCAGGCAATAAACATTTGAGTATAATTTCTTTCTCGTTCGTATATAATAGGAAAGATGAATAAACATGAACGTAAATAGAATGAAGAAAAGAATTTTGCTTTTGTTGTTGGTGATACCGGCATTGATAAAAGCGCAAGATGTGATGACAGAAACCCGTCAGGAACTGACGTCTCCTGATGGAGCTTATCGTTTTACCTTTTATCAACGTGCGGTGGGAGAGGATAATGCACAAATGTATTATACCTTGACTTATAAGAATCGTCCGGTGATTGAAGAAAGTAAACTGGGTGTTCTGATTGAAAATCAGTTATTTGAATCGGCGTTGGGTATACCGAATGATACTTGTCATTTTTGGTGTGAAAATCTGAAGTTGACAGAGACTGAACATCAAAAGACGGACGAGAGATGGAAGCCTGTATATGGCGAGCGTGCGGAGGTTCGTGATTGCTATAATGAGATGACTTTGAAGTTTAAGAAAGGAGAAGGAAAAGGTAATCGGGATGGTGGTTATGATAAGCGTAAAAACTACTTTATGAATATCATAGTTCGCGCTTATAATGAAGGAGTTGCTTTCCGTTATCATTTTCCGGAAATGACGAACGGTCTTTTCTTGCATATCGTCGGTGAGCAGACTAGCTTCACAATGCCTGAAGGAACGATGGCGTATTATGAACGTTGGGCACAAGGGCCTTATGAACTTCGTCCGTTGGAAGGATGGGGCAAAGAGGAGAGTGAGCGTCCTTTGACATTGGAACTGCCTGATGGATTATCTGTAGCCTTGTTGGAAGCGGAAATGGTGGATTATGTTCGTGGTAAATTCCGTTTATCGGCAGAGAAACCTTCCACTTTGGAGACAAGCCTGTATAGTAGTGTCGATATTATTTCTCCTTACAGCACTCCGTGGCGTGTAATCATGGCTGCCGAACGTCCGGTCGATTTAATTAATAATAATGATCTTGTCTTGAATCTGAATCCGGCTTGCAAACTGGCTGATACTTCTTGGATCAAACCCGGGAAAGTATTCCGTTCGGGCGACTTGAAACAAGATAGAGTAAAAGCAGCCATTGACTTTGCGGCAGAACGTGGTATTCAGTATGTGCACATGGATGCAGGATGGTACGGACCGGAAATGAAAATGAGTTCGGACGCTACTACTGTTTCTCCTGATAAAGACCTTGATATACCCGCTTTGTGTAAATATGCCGAATCGAAAGGAATCGGACTTATGGTGTATGTCAATCAGCGCGCATTAGTGCAGCAGTTGGATACTTTATTGCCATTGTATAAGAAATGGGGATTGAAAGGTATCAAGTTCGGTTTTGTACAGATAGGTAATCAGCGTTGGAGTACCTGGTTGCATGATGCAGTTCGTAAATGTGGAGAATATGATCTGATGGTAGATATTCATGACGAATATCGTCCGACAGGTTTCAGCCGTACTTATCCTAACCTGATGACGCAGGAAGGTATTCGTGGAAATGAAGAAATGCCGGATGCCACACACAATACGACTCTTCCTTTCACCCGCTATCTGGCAGGTGCAGGAGACTATACGCTTTGCTATTTCAATAACCGGGTGAAGAATACGAAAGCACATCAGTTGGCGATGGCAGCTGTGTATTACAGTCCTTTGCAATTTATGTTTTGGTATGACAGACCGGAATTCTATCAGGGAGAAGAAGAACTGGAATTTTGGAAAGCAATTCCGAGTGTATGGGATGACAGCCGCGCGTTAGATGGAGAGATTGGTGAATATATCGTTCAGGCACGTCGTTCGGGGAATGACTGGTTTGTAGGAGCAATGACGAATACGGAAGCCCGCACAATTACATTGACTACGGATTTTCTGGAACCGGGTAAGAAGTATATGCTTCACCTGTACGAAGATGATGACAAGCTGAATACACGAACGAAAGTGCGCAGTACTCATAAGAAGATAAAGGCCGGGGATAAGCTTGTTTTGAAGCTAAAAGCGAGTGGCGGAGCCGCATTGCATTTTACTCCGCTGGAAAAATGACTCAAATTATTTTGATGGTCATTGAGTATGTGAAAATGACAAGTAAATGATAATTTTGCGGAGTGCCCTGAAAGGGCTTAATTATATAGTGTAGGGCAACGCCCTACGTAAAAACGACAATCTGAATTTGCGCCCTGAAAGGGCATAATTGTATACGGTTCCGCCCTTTCAGGGCTTGTGGCTGGTGTGTTTTTTTCGTAGGGCGTTGCCCTACGCTATATAATTAAGCCCTTTCAGGGCACCCCAATAAATATATAATTGTAAGGCTTTCAGCCTAACTGCAAAATTCCCATTTAACCGCTAAATTCCCATTTGTAGTCTTTATTGGGATTTACTACTTACCACTATTTACCATAATTAATCAACCACTTCACCATCTCCGGATCATTGTGGGAGAAAAAGAGTGTTTTAGCTGTATCAAGCGCAGCGATAGCCGCCATATCGTCCGGTGTTAACGAAAAATCGAAAACATTGAAATTCTCCATCATACGTTCTTTATGAGTCGATTTAGGAATCACAATAATATCACGTTGAATCAGATAACGCAGTGCGACCTGTGCCACTGATTTGCCATATTCTTTACCGATTTCCTGAAGAGTCGGATTGGTAAAGAAGTCGTTTCTACCTTCAGCAAACGGTCCCCATGACATAATTTTAGTACCATATTCTTTCATTACTTCCTGCAACTTTATCTGTTGATTGAAAACGTGTGTCTCCACCTGATTGACAGCAGGAGTGACTTCGCAGAATTCCGCCAAGTCGACAAAACGGTCAGGATAGAAGTTGCTGACACCGATCGCACGGAGTTTGCCGGCCTTATATGCTTCTTCCATAGCCCGGTAAGTTCCATAATAATCACCGAATGGCTGATGAATGAGCAGTAAGTCTATATAATCACTTTTTAATTTGTGAAGTGATTCATCAATAGAAGCTTTAGCTTTTTCGTAACCGGCATTTGAAATCCATACTTTTGTAGTGATGAACAATTCTCCACGTGGTACGCCGCATTTACTGATTGCATTTCCAACACCTTCTTCGTTATGATAGGCTTGTGCCGTATCAATAGAACGATAGCCCACACTGATTGCATCCGACACGCAACGTTCACACTCTTCAGGCGTAACCTGATAAACACCGTAACCTAAAATAGGCATTTCAATGCCATTGTTCAATTTTACTTTTTCCATAATCGAGTATATTATTAAAATAAAACCGTATTCAAACGTTTTTATTATCTTTATTTCCTGTATGCAAAGTTAGTCTGTAAAAGGTAATCTGTTTTTATATAGATTACGGGTTTTGCTACCATTTTTACGGATAACGCTATCTTTGCATTTAATATCTACTATTATATATAGTCGTTTTTTGAGTATTTTGTTCTTCATATTCGTAGTATAGGAAGTTAAATCAATTAAAAGAAGCATTATGAATAAATATTTTCTTGTTGTATTGTTGTCATTATTCATGCAGGTTACTAAGGTGGCAGCAGCCCCCTGGCAATGGTCAGTGGAAATAAAAGAGCTGATTTCAGAAGAGACAAACGCCCACCCTTCTGCCTATCTATGGATACCGGAAAACTGTAAACAAGTCCGTGCCGTCATCATCGGGCAACACAATATGACCGAAGAAACAATTTTCGAGCATCCTGAATTTCGGAAGAATATGGGCAAACTGGGAATTGCAGAGATATGGATCACTCCCGGAATAGACCAACGCTGGGACGTGACAAAAGGTACTCAACAAATCTTTGAAACAATGATGAAGAACTTGTCTGAAATAAGCGGATATGCAGAACTGGAGTTTGCCCCGGTCATCCCTATCGGACACTCGGCAATGGCTACTTATCCGTGGAACTTTGCCGCCTGGAATCCTGAACGTACATTGGCCGTACTCTCTATTCACGGTGATTCTCCCAGAACTCATTTGACGGGTTACGGGCGTGCGAATTTGGATTGGGGAACCCGTACGATTGAAGGTATCCCCTCATTAATGGTAATGGGAGAGGACGAATGGTGGGAAGACCGGTTGATAACCTCTTTCGATTATCGTCGTGAATATCCGAATGCTCCCCTTTCATTTCTTGCTGATGCAGGACACGGACATTTCGACATATCCGATGAATTGATTGATTATCTTTCCCTCTTTCTGAAAAAGACAGTGGAATATCGGTTGCCGGAGCATTCGTCATTGGATGCTCCGATTCAGTTAATTCCGGTAGAAGCAAAGAATGGCTGGCTGGCAGACCGTTGGCGAAAGAATGAAAAGCCTACAGCCGAAGCCGCTTCCTATGATAAGTATAAAGGAGACAAGAACCATGCGTTTTGGTATTTTGATAAGGAAATGGCAGATGCCACAGAAAAATATTACGCCAATGAGCGTGGAAAGACAGAGCAGTATATCGGCTTTGAGCAAAAAGGAAAACTGATCACTTTCAATCCGAAATCCCATGTACGTATGTCTCCTTCTTTTCAACCCGAAGCGGACGGAGTCACTTTCCACCTGAAAGCAGTGTACACAGATACGTTAAGGAACGAATATTCAAAAGAACACAGTACGCATCCCATTCGAATGTCGAGAATTTGCGGTCCGGTGGAAGTGGTGAATGATACAACTTTTACTGTTCGTTTCTATCGGATGGGATTGGATAATCCTAAACGTACAGGAGGCATCTGCCTGATGGCTTCCGTAAAACAGGATCATAAATACCGGAGTGCCGTTCAGCAGGTAGAGATTCGTATTCCTTACCGGAATAAGGAAGGGATATCCCAACGTATAATTTTCCCGAAACTATCCGATGTAAAAGCTTCAGTGAAAAAAATAAGTTTAAATGGAACTGCTGACTCCGGCCTTCCGGTTTACTATTATGTAAAAGAAGGTCCGGCAGAGATAAAGGGAGATAAACTGGTATTGACTAAAATTCCCCCACGTGCAAAATTTCCGGTAAAGGTGACAGTGGTAGCCTGGCAATATGGGTGTAGCGGAGAACCTAAAGTGCAGACTGCTAAAGTAGTAGAACAGAGCTTTTATGTCATAAAATAAACAGCTACGCAAAAATAGAAATGAGGAGGGCGTATCGAATCAACTATATTTATTATTTTTGCTGGAAATATATATTATATGAAAAATATCATAGTCTCCAGAACTTTATTTTTGATTGTTTCCCTATTTTTATGCTTACCGCTAGTTTTTGCCAACGGATGTGGTGTTTACGCCATATCGGCTGCGGTACGTTCAAGCGATCCGATATGCCGCGAAATAAGGGATATTACCCTGCTAAGCGAAAAACTGAATATTAATTTATGCGCCGAATATAGTGAAGTGTCAGTGAAATATGTGCTTTGGAACGGATCGGACAGGGACTATACGGATATTGATTATGCCTTTCCTATGGATTATGTAGTTGATGAGAGGACTTTGCCTGAAATAAAAAGAGTTACCTTTTTTTGCAACGACCAGCAACTGGATTTTGCTCAATCGCAAGACAAGGAACTTGACAAGGCTGTAATCAAGGCATTACCTAATCAGACATGGCATCCTTCACTTTTTGAAGAAAAAGGTGTACGTAGGCGCTGGTATTACACGAAATTCAGTGTGAAGAAACATTCATTTGCTTGCCTGGAAGTACACTATTCTCTATCCAATCTGGCTATTTCGGATGGGGTATATCCCGGTAATGCTAGTTTTATAAACGAATGGGGTAATAAATCATTGGTGTACGATTTGTCGCCGGCATCCTGTTGGGGGGATGGCATGATACGCGATTTCTATGTCGAAATAAGCTATGGCGATCAGTCCGACATTATTCAGGATGTGAAGGCGGGAGGTCTTGATTTTGAACGGCAGAACGACAAATTAATCTACCATACCTGTAATTTTGATTTAAAAACAGCAAAGCCGCTTTTAATAAAGTATAATGCTACGTCGTACGGTCAGATGGAAAGGCTTATCCAGAATATGCTTGCACCGCAGGATTATTCCGTTTATGTCTCTGATGAGCAATCCGGGTATCCGCGAACAAACCTAATCGATTTGAATCTTAAAACGGCGTGGGTGGGAAAAATTGGCAGCTATATCGATTTTTCATTTAGTGAGGATTATTATTTAGATGGATTTCTCATTGTAAACGGTTACCGGAAATCGGCTGAAGCCTACAGGAATAATAGCCGTGTGAAGAAGTTGAAAATAGAAGCTCAAAACGAAGAGGGCGAATTTTATGTTGTAGATACGTTGCATTTTGAAGATCGTCCTTATCAACCTGTATTTTTCGAAAATCTTTTTGTCACAGCTGATTCTTACGATTTATTCGAGTGCAATCTCGGCTATAATAAATTGAGACTCACGATAGAAGAAGTATATCCCGGCTTGATATATGAGGATACTTGTATTTCAGAGATTATATGGCTCGGGAGAAATATAGCTTTATCGATGGGAAACAAGGCTAATTAATTGATAGAACAACCTTGTGGCGGATTAAACCATTTCTTCTTTTTATTTACATTTTCCCGCAAAGAATAGTGGGCGAATCGAAATAGTATGAACTAATATACCTATAAAAATGAAAAGAAGAAATTTGATTAGTAGCTTTATGTGTGTAGCCTTATTGTTAGCTACACCTGATGCTTCGGCACAGTTTTTTAAGAAGTTGGGAAAAGCACTCCAGGAAGTGGATAAGGTGCTAGGGGGAACTGAAGCAAAAACTGGGGAACAAAACTCGAGTCAGAATAAATCTGCTGAAGTAGCACAGTCTAATGCAAAGACTGTAGTAACAGAAAACGGATTGTATGTAGCAGATCTTTATACGGATCGTGCTAAAGCAATTCGTCCGTTTATAACTTCAAATACGAAAGTGATTACCATAGGTGAAAATCCCAGATATCTCATTGGTGGGTTAGGAGAGTTTCATGATGGGATGGCTTTTATAAGTACAAAGAAAGAAAATTTCTTTATTGATAGCCTTGGCAATAAAGCCTTTCAGTTTCAATATAATCTTCCTTTTAATTCACCATATCCTTCTTTCTATCAAGGCGTGTGTCCTGTGCATGAGGGAAATACGACATGGCTGATTAACAAAAAGGGAGAGAAAGTCGTAAAACTGGCGGGAGTGGTCCGAATTACCAATTTTGTCGATGGAGTTGCGGCCGGGCTTGTGCTGGTGCAAAAAGGATATAGTAAGTACTATAAACTTGTTCATATCAATACAAAGGGTCAACAAATTTTTCCTAACCTTTCAGAACCTGTTCAGGCGGATTTGGAAGATCCTCGTCCACTTTGTGATGGCTTGGCTGCATTTTACAGTTATAAAAATCGTACTTATGGATTTAGAGATAATAATGGAAAAGTGATTGTTGCGGCTTCATATATAAAAGTACAGGATTTTAGTGATGGCATGGCTGCTGTGCAACAAGTGGACGGAAAATGGGGATTTATTGATACGAGCGGTAATATGGTTATTGCTCCAATATATACAAATAAACCTTCGTCCTTTAAAGAGGGGTATGCAGTGGTTCGAAAAAAAAATGGAAGTAGATGTTATATTGATAAACAGGGGAATATTGTGAAAGATAATTTTAAAGATGCATTACCTTTCTATAATGGATATGCTTTTGTTATTTATTCTGATAAAAATGAGATTTATACCATTAATAAAGATTTTAAAACAACTTCAATTATCAAACATAGTGACTATACTCTTCATGGTATGGGTATGGATGATAAACCTTATATTGATTTTGATGAAGATATGATTTTATATCAAGGAAAATCTTATATATCATCACTTGGAGATGAACTGATTGATGGAGAATTTGTACATATGTTCCACGATGGGCTAGCTTATTGCCATACGGATGTGGCAGATGGTCAGAATGTCACAGGTTATATAAATAAAAAAGGGGAGTTTGTGGTTATATTTAAAGAAACTGAATTTTAATTTAGGATAAATGTGCGAATAAGGCATGCATGGTTTTTTTATATTGAAAACCGTGCATGCCTTTTTTATTTAGAGTACTAATTCCTTGAACAATCTTTCCAAAGTCTTATCTAAATCAGTAGAAAATCCCGGATGTGGGCGAGATACTTGTATGCAGGAACTTTTTACTGCAGTCAGCCAACGAAATCTGTCAGGAATATCCATATTGGCTATGGCTCCTCCCTCTTTATTTCCCATGCATATCTTGTCAAAGACCTGTAACCCTTCTTTCAGGCAATTAATATCCAGTTCGGAAGAAAACAGTTTTAGTTTGTTCTCATCTATCGTATAGAGGGATTTCAGGTATTTGGCTTGTTTGGAAAACAACACAATCCCCATATTGATAAACTCCTCCCGTTCTACTTTAGGAACGAAACGGATGACTGCGTATTCATATAAGTGCCTTTCTTGCATTTTGCGCTTCATTTACAAATGTTTCGGAATGTTTCATCCTTTCTTCTAAGAATCGAATATAAATGTCTCTCAAATCCTGTGGAGTTTCTGTGCCTTCTGTCCAGTTCAACCAGTCGTCGGGAATAGCATTGACTATCTCACGGATTTTATCAGAAGTCAATATCTGTCTGAATTCGATATCTACTTCTTCCAGTCTATCGGCAAACGGTAATAATACATGATCTTTTATCTGTACAAAAGGAACCAGTGCCTGTTTTTGCCAGTTAGTCCAGGAATGGTGGAAATAAAGGGACGCCCCATGATCTATCAGCCATAGTTCTTTGTGCCATATCAACATATTGGTGTTTTTAATGGTACGGTCTACGTTAGTCAGCAAGGCATCCAGCCATACTACTTGCGAAGCCGTTTTTCCATCTACTTGATGTACTATCGGATCAAAAGTCAACGAACCGGAAAGGAAATGCAATCCCATATTCAGTCCTCGACTCCATTGAAGTAAATCCTGTATCTCTTCGTCTGCTTCCGTTCGTCCGAAGGCCTCGTCCAGATTCAGAAAAACTATTTCGGGGACTCTGAAACCCAGTGCACGGGCTATCTCCCCACCAATCAGTTCGGCAATCAGCGCTTTTGTTCCGTGTCCTGCCCCCCTGAATTTGACTACATACTTAAATTCATCGTCAGCTTCGGCTAGAGCAGGCAATGAGCCTCCCTCACGCAGAGGAAGAATATATCTTGTAACATTTGCCGTACGTAAATCCATGTAGCTCCTTTCTTTAATTTGGGGAATAAAGATAGGACGTTTCAGATGAATTTTATAAGAAAGTGGGCTTTAAATTAAAGAATTGTAGCTTAATTAAATAATTTTGTGGCTTTGAGTGTTTAAGGCACCTTGTTCGTATCTTATAGATAAAAGATAGAAATAATATGAATAAGAAAGTTTTAGTTACGGTAATCTTGTTTGGTTCATTGACAGTATCGGGTATAGTGTCAGCTCAATCTGTATATCCCGGACAACATCAGGGAAAGTTGAAAAAGGAAACAGTCGCTCCCCTTCAGGCGGAAAGTTTTGATTTGAAAGATGTTCGCCTGTTGCCAAGTCGTTTTCGTGATAATATGCTTCGGGATTCTGCCTGGATGACGTCAATAGATGTGAATCGTCTGCTACATAGCTTCCGTACCAATGCCGGTGTATTTGCCGGACGTGAGGGCGGATATATGACAGTGAAGAAACTGGGTGGTTGGGAATCCTTGGACTGTGAGCTTCGCGGACATACTACCGGACACATGCTCTCGGCACTTGGTTTGATGTACGCAGCTACCGGCAGTGAGATATTCAAACTGAAAGGCGATAGCTTGGTTAACGGATTGGAAGAAGTGCAGAATGCACTGAAAAACGGATATTTGAGTGCCTGGCCCGAGGAACTGATAAACCGGAATATTCAGGGAAAAGGTGTATGGGCTCCCTGGTATACTTTGCACAAACTTTTCTCCGGGCTGATAGATCAATATCTGTATGCGGATAATAAGAAAGCATTGACTATCGTCACCCGAATGGGTGATTGGGCATACAATAAATTGAAACCCCTTAGTGAAGAAACACGTAAACTTATGATCCGCAATGAATTTGGCGGTATCAATGAGTCATTCTATAATTTATACTCAATAACGGGAGATGAACGTTATCGTTGGCTGGCGGAATATTTCTACCACAATGACGTAATCGACCCATTGAAAGAACTTCGTGATGACTTGGGAACGAAGCATACCAATACTTTCATCCCGAAAGTGATAGCCGAAGCCCGCAACTACGAGTTAACCCGCAACGAGACAAGCAGGAAACTATCGGAATTCTTCTGGCACACCATGATTGACCATCATACTTTTGCTCCGGGATGTAGCAGTGACAAAGAACACTACTTTGATCCGAAGAAGTTATCCCAACATCTGACCGGCTATACCGGAGAAACTTGTTGTACCTATAATATGCTCAAACTTAGCCGCCATCTTTTCTGCTGGACGGGCGATTCATCTATTGCGGATTATTACGAAAGGGCATTGTATAATCACATCTTGGGACAACAAGACCCTGAAACAGGTATGGTAGCTTATTTTCTGCCTTTGCTTTCCGGGTCTCATAAACTGTATAGCACAAAAGAGAACTCTTTCTGGTGCTGCGTAGGTAGCGGATTTGAGAATCATGCAAAGTTTGGAGAAGCCATCTACTACCATAACAATCAGGGAATATATGTAAATCTATTTATCCCTTCACAGGTAACCTGGAAAGAAAAAGGACTGACAATCCGTCAGGAAACGGAATTCCCACAGGAAGAAACAACACGTTTTACTCTTCAGGCAGAAAATCCTGTCCGCACGACTATTTATCTGCGCTATCCTTCGTGGAGCAAGGATGTAAAAGTTTCGGTGAATGGTAAGAAAATATCTGTAAAACAGAAACCGGGCTCTTATATTGCTGTTACCCGTGAATGGAAAGATGGTGACCAAATCTCGGCTACTTATCCGATGCAAATCAAAATGGAAACTACTCCGGATAACCCGGATAAGGCAGCCCTGTTATATGGCCCGTTGGTATTGGCGGGAGAACGGGGAACTGAAGGTATGCAGGCACCTGCTCCTTTCTCAAATCCGGCTTTTTACAATGATTATTATACCTACAATTTTCATGTTCCTGCACATCTGCGTACTTCTTTGAAACTGGATAAGAAACACCCTGAACGTGCTTTGCTGCGTGTAGGACGTGATTTGAAATTTACGACAGAACAAGGAGATGTGATTCGTCCGCTGTATGATTTACATCACCAGCGCTATGTCGTATATTGGGATTTACAATCAGAATAATAGATAGTAAACAACGATATGAAGAATCGTTTATTAATTGCCGCTTTTGTAAGTATCTGCTTTTTGTCTGGTTCTTGCAAAATATCATTCGGTCAGGGAAGTCGGTATGACTTCTCTTCTTTGGATTCTGTTATCCAAGGATGGGTAGACAAGGGATATTACCCCGGAGCATCCATTTGTGTAGTGAAGAATGATACCGTCATTTTTCAGAAGAACTATCGGGATTATACACCCGATACAAAAGTATATGTCGCTTCTGCCGGAAAATGGGTAGCGGCTGCTGTCATAGGCGCGGTGGTAGACCGTACTGATTTGGGATGGGATGATCCGGTAGAAAAATGGTTGCCGGAATTTAAAGACGATGCTAAAGGTAAGATTCTTCTCCGGCAATTATTATCCCATACATCAGGAGTACGTCCATATCTTCCCGAGCCTCGTGTAGATAACTATAATCATTTGGATTCGGCAGTCACTGAAATTCTCCCTTTGGATACAGTCTTTACTCCCGGCACTCGTTTTGAATATGGTGGACTTGCCATGCAAATTGCCGGAAGAATGGCAGAAGTGGCGATGGGAGAGGAGTTTGAGACTCTTTTTCAAGAACTGCTGGCGCAACCTTTGGAAATGAAAAACTCTCATTTTACCCCAATCAACACGGACGGCGGACATGCACCCATGTTAGGGGGCGGACTGTGTACTACAATGAATGATTATCTTCACTTCCTGTCCATGATTTATCACGATGGAATGTATAATGGCAAGCAAATTATATCAGCAGAAACTGTGAAAGAAATGCAGGCCGACCAAGTGAAAGGCGCCATAATCCCTTCGAATAACTCGGATAATTATGTAGCGAAAGGACTGGGACAATCCCACAATGGAATCTACGGATTAGGAGAATGGCGTGAATTAATAGATAAAAAGACAGGTGAAGCTTATCAGATTAGTTCACCGGGATGGGCCGGTGCTTATCCGTGGATAAATAAACACGATAAAGTTTACGGATTCTTCATCTCCCATGTAGCAGGTTCTTCTGCTAAAGAAGACGGTTTTTCTTCTTTCTTTGGCAGCCCTGTCATTTCACGGACCGTTTCAGAAATACTGAAAGGTAAGCCATTGGTTGTCAAACAAGGACGTATCAATGTAGGAAACGGCTCTCTATACTATGAGGAAGCCGGTCAGGGTGAACCGATCATCTTTGTACACGGTCATTCGCTTGACCATCGTATGTGGGATGAGCAATTTTTAGTGTTTGCGAAAAAGTATCATGTCATTCGCTATGATTTAAGAGGATACGGCATTTCTTCTTCCCAAACAGAAGATTATCAATTTATGCATGTTGAAGATCTGGTTACTTTGATGGACTCTTTGCACATCAAGAAAGCGCATATCGTCGGACTTTCTTTGGGGGGATTTATCACTGCTGATATGTTGGCGTATTTCCCAGACCGGATGTTATCGGCTTTTTTAGCCAGTGGAAACATCCGAAAGTCCAAAGGTCCCAGTGAACCGATGACTAAAGAAGAAGCAAAGGTGCGTGATGAAGAAATAGCTGCCCTGAAAAAGAAAGGAGTGGAGGTGATGAAGAAAGAGTGGTTTGAAGGATTAATGAAATCCGGTGGTAGCCAGCGTGAACGGATGCGTGTGCCTTTGTGGCAGATGATTGACGAATGGGATGCATGGCAACCGCTGCACAAAGAAGTACGGGTAGTAGCAGGGCTGGATGCTATTGAAGAATTGAAGAAGAGTCACCCTGCTGTACCTGCTTTAATTGTAGAAGGTCATTCTTCTGATAACAAATTTTCAAAAAAAACTCCCATATTGGAATATCTACCTAATGGAAAGCTGAAAATCATAGAGGATTGCGGGCACATGATGAATATGGAGCGACCGGAGGAATTCAATGCAGCTTTAGAAGAATTTTTAATCAATATTGAACAGTAAAATGAAAAAGCAATAAATATCATGAAACAAATAGTTCTATGCCTGATCGGAATATTATTTGCATCGTTTGTATCTGCACAAAAGATAAATCATCCTTCCCTTTTGTACACCCCTCAACGTATTCAGCAGGTAAAACAACGTATGCAGAATGAACCGAAATTGCGGGAAGCCTGGGAGGATATTCAGAAAACCGCCGATGAAGCTTTACAAAAGAAAGATTTCAATCGGTTGGATTATTTGTCGTTGGCCTATCTGATGACGGATAATAAAGAGTATGCAAATATAATCAAAGAAATTCTTTTGAAAGCTGTGGAAGCCGAATCCTGGGGAGATATGGAAATGATGGCACGTATTCCAGTCTGGCGTTCGCAACTGGGCATGGCACATAAGAGCTTCCTTTCTGCCATAGGATATGATGCGGCTTATAACATAATGTTTTCTTCGGAAAGAAAAAAGATTGCCGAAGGCTTGAAACGATTGGCTGTAGAGCCTGCCTTGGGCGACTGGCTGTTGGAACCTACCCGAATCCATTCTTTGAACTCTATGGGACACAACTGGTGGACTTCCTGTGTATGCCAGGGTGGAATATTAGCATTAAGCCTACAGAATGAACTTCCCGAGGTAAAAGATTGGGTGGAGCAACTTCATGAATCACTTCCCGAATGGTTTGACTTTGCCGGCGATGCCTTGCAACAGAAAACAAAGAGTTTTGATGAGGCCGGAGGAATGTATGAAAGTTTGAATTATGCAAACTTTGGTATTCAGGAAGCCCTATTGTTTCGAATCGCTTGGATAAACACTCATCCGGGACAAAATCCCGGCAATATACCCCAATTGGCAAAACTTCCGAACTACTTTTCTCAAGTATGCTATCCTCGTACAGGAATGCTGCATAGTTTGAATTTTGGAGATAGCCATAAAAATGTATCGGCAGAATCCAGTATGATGTTATTGTATGCATTGGGGATGAAAGATCCAACAATATTGTGGTATATAGCCCAAGTGGAACAAGGACAACATCGTGATGGCTTTTTCCTGAATCGTCCGATGGGCTTCCTTTACACTCCTGATTTGAGTAAGGCGCCCGCTGTTCCTCAACTGCCAACTTCTCAATTATTTGCCGATTTTGGTTGGGCTACGATGCGTAATTCGTGGGAAAAGGATGCTACGATGCTGGCTGTAAAAAGCGGTCATACATGGAATCATTCTCACGCAGATGCCAATTCATTTATTGTCTTTCATAAAGGGGTAGATATTATTAAAGACGGGGGAAACTGCTGGTATCCTAATCCTGCTTATCGGAATTATTTCTTTCAAAGTCAGGCGCATAATGTAGTATTGTTTAATGGAGAAGGACAACCTCGTGAGCAGCAGTACGGCGGTTCTACTTTGAGAGGATATTTGCATCATCTTCTGGATGCGGGAAATGTGAAATATGTCTTGGCTAATGGAACAGGTCCTGTATCTAATAATTTCAGTCGTAATTTCCGCCATTTCCTTTGGATGGATAATGTTATTTATATGATTGATGATTTGAGGACACATAAAATAGGACAATTTGAATGGTTATGGCATACGAATGGGACATATAAAAAGTCGGGAGTTGACGTGAATGTGACGAACGGTAACTCATCGGTTGTGATTCGTCCGTTATATCCTCGTTTGCTGGCTAAATCCGATTTCGTGCATGACTATCCGGAAGATTTATTTTGGGAAGAAATACAGGCACCCACTGAAGACTTGAAAGGCACTGAAACCTATTATTCATTTCATTTGCCAGCAGAAGTCAATCGTATAAAAGGGCTGACAGCTATTATATTAAAGGAGACTCCCAATGAGAAAGACTTGCCACAAATGGAACGGCGGGAGGGACAAGATTGGATTGGGCTTCGTATTCGTCATAAAGGGAAAGTGACCGATCTTTATATTAATCAATTAGCAGACGGCAGGCTGATGCACAGCAACTCATGGATTATGCCGGACGACTGGATGACAGATGCTTATATGTTTGCTGTCTCTTATCCCGAAGGTACTGAAGCTACTGACGCAAAAGATTTCTTTATCTGTCATGGCAGTGCATTGAGACGTGATAAGGAGACTTATTTTTCTTCTCTTTCCAAATTATTTGTAATTCAGAAAGAAGAAGGTAAAAAGTTGAACCTTTGGATAGACGGGCAACCGAAGATCCATGCAATGTTCAGAAGTGAGAAGAAACCGACAACTGTTATTGTGAATGGTAATAACTTCCCTGTTGTTTACAAAAACGCTCATGTGAAAGTGAAATATCAATAAATCTTCAATAGCATTGAGTAAATAATTTCTCCCCTTCGTATTTATTTATTACATATAACAGATACGAAGGGGAGACTTTTTTTATAAGAAGGAATGTGCTCTTTTGGAGATTTTTATGTATGTTTGTCACATGTTTAATATGAAAGGAAGCGGTTGTAAGTGAAGAACACGATTAAATATCTGATTCTTTTAATCATATACTTGGTTTGTGGTGTAAATCTGCAAGCCCAGAATTGTACATTTCGTAATGTAGTCATGTCCGATGGATTGTCCGGGTTATTGGTGAATGCCATTTATAAAGACTCGGAAGGTTTTGTATGGCTAGGAACAGATAATTGTCTCGATCGTTTTGATGGTGTGAAAGTTCGCCATTATGAATTTCGAGGCGTGGATTCCGGCAGAAAGAAACGGGTGAACTGCATCACGGAAACAGCCGACAATCAGCTTTGGGTAGGAAACGGTATCGGACTTTGGCGTCTGAATCGTGCGAACGGCCAGTTGGAGAGAATTGTTCCCGAAAAGATAGATTTTGCTGTAAATACTTTACTTCCGGATGGAGATATTCTCTATATCGGTACGGAGAAAGGATTGTTCATTCAAAAGGACGGGCAATTGCTCCAAGTATTGACCGACCGGAATATGCTGGCTGCCTGTAATCGAATTATGGATCTCTGTCTGAATGAAGATAAAAGTGCGTTATGGCTGGCTACAGTGCAAGGTTTGTTCTCTTATTCATTGAAAGATGGTAAGATTGATTCTTGGCATTTCCAGGAGAATGTTCCCGAGGCCGATTACTTCCGCTGCCTGACTCGTATTGGAGAAACCCTTTATTTAGGTACAATGAGTCAGGGAGTCGTTCGTTTCGATATAAACAAAAAGAGCTTTTCGCATACAGTATCTTTAGGCTGTGATGTCATTTCCGACATATCCAGTGATGGAAAGGAGACTGTATATATTGCAACAGATGGTAATGGCGTTCATTTCCTTTCACATAAAGCCCAACAAGTGACACGTCGTTTTTGTCACGATGTGAGTGATAAAGAAGGTATTCGCAGTAATTCCATTTATTCACTATTGGTGGATGACAGAGGTGCTGTTTGGGTGGGGCACTTTCAGGCAGGTTTGGATTACTCACTTTATCAGAATGGTCTTTTCCAAACTTATGCTTATCCTCCTCTGTTTAACTCTGCTAATCTTTCTATTCGTTCTTTTGTCAACAGAGGACACGAAAAAGTCATCGGTTCACGTGACGGTTTGTATTATATAAATGAAGCTACCGGAGTCGTAAAGAGTTTTGTGAAACCTGTTTTGACCTCGGATTTGATATTGACAATCTGTTTTTATGAAGGCGAATATTATATTGGTACGTATGGCGGAGGCATGATGGTGTTGAATCCGGAGACGTTATCTCTAAAATATTTTGCCCAGGGAGGAGATGGAGATGCAGAGCTGTTTCAGAAAGGACATATCTTTTGTGTGCGACCGGATGAAAAAGGAAATCTCTGGATAGGCACTTCACAGGGATTGTTCTGTTATAATAGACAGGCAAAGCAGATCAAACACTTTACCAGCGCCAATTCCCAATTGCCGGAAGGTAACGTTTATGAAGTTAGTTTTGACTCTACCGGCAAAGGATGGATTGCCACGGAAACCGGTATGTGTATATATGATCCTGCTTCTCAAAGTTTACGATCTAATGTGTTCCCAGAAGGATTTGTGCATAGGGATAAGGTGCGCACCATTTATGAAGATGCCGGACACAACCTTTATTTTATTCGTGAAAAGGGGAGTCTGTTTACCTCTACTTTAACGATGGATCGTTTTCGGAACCGTTCCGTCTTTTCTACGCTTCCTGACAATTCGCTGATGTCGATTGTGGAAGATAACCAGGGTTGGTTGTGGGTGGCTTGCAATGATGGATTGTTACGTATAAAGGAAGAAGGAGAAGAGTATGATGCCTTCACTTTCAATGATGGAGTACCGGGACCTACTTTTACGAATGGGGCTGCTTATAAAGATGAAAAAGGAATATTATGGTTCGGCAACACCAAAGGTTTGATTTATGTCGATCCGAAGCGCGTGGATGAAGTGCGTGGTAAAGTCCGTCCGATTGTGTTTACGGATATATTGGCTAATGGCATTTCTTTTACCAACCCGTCTTTAAAATATAATCAGAATAATCTGACTTTCTGCTTTACGGATTTTGCTTATGGTCTGCCTTCTGCCTTACTGTACGAATATCAGTTGGAAGGAGTGGATAAAGACTGGAAACTATTGGCTGCGCAGAATGAGGTTTCCTATTATGGATTATCTTCCGGAACTTATACGTTCCGTGTGCGCCTTCCGGGAAATGAACAGTCGGAAGCTGTTTTTCAAGTGACGGTGCGTCCTATGATACCTTGGTGGGGATGGGCACTTTCTGTTTTATTAGTTGTAGGTATTATTGCTTTTATACGATATTATGTGTGGAATCGTATGCGCCGCCTGCTTACTTCTCCTGCATCGGCAATCTCCGTATCCGTAGAGAAGACACAGCAGAAAGACCGAACGATAGAACAAGCGGAAGTGATTTCTGAAGAGTCTTCTATCGCTGCAACCGAAGAAAAGTATAAAACTAACAGGCTGACTGAAGAAGAATGTAAAGAGCTTCATAAGAAATTGGTTGCTTATGTGGAGAAAGAAAAGCCATATATTAATCCTGATTTGAAAATGGGCGACCTGGCTTCTGCTTTGGATACTTCTTCGCATTCATTATCGTATCTTTTGAATCAGTATCTCAATCAGTCTTATTATGACTTTATAAACGAATACCGCGTCACTCAATTCAAGAAAATGGTGGTGGATAGTCAATATTCCCGCTATACATTAACTGCACTGGCAGAACTTTGCGGCTTCAGTTCTCGTGCTTCTTTTTTCCGTTCATTCAAAAAGAGTACGGGAGTCACTCCGAATGAATATATTCGTAGTATAGGTGGAACAGCCAAAGAAGAGTAACTTTTCGACTTATTATCACTCAAAACTATTTTATACTCATATCCCTTTCACCCTTCACACCGCCCTATTCATCGGGGTTAGAGGGTGAAGGACCTCCCTTCACCAAGTGGATTTTCCTTTTACTAGTCTTTTCCTCGTAATCTATTAATAGATAAGTTCTTCTTCTCCCTATATAAACTTCTTTTGGTCCTATTGCAAAGTTGTTTTTTATAGGGAGTAATCTATAAACGCAAGCTTTGTTTTTATAAATGAAACTTGCGTTTATAAAAACAAAGCTTGCAATTATATAATTGAAGCTTTCATTTATAGTTTACCCTTAATCAAACGTAACTTTGCAATAAGTGCAAAGCAAGTTTATCTTTAATGAAACGGAACTTATCTATTAATGTTCGTACTTCATTAATAGCTTTGATGTGACAATGAAACGATCAAATAATAAAATTGAAGAGGGGAAGAGGATGGGAGCAAACGAGCGTAAGTGGAGCAAAGATACGTTGATTTGAGTGATTTGAGTCTCATTTTATAAAGTGATACTCTCTTTTTTGTAAACGTAATATATTGATAATTAGAGTTGTATATTTAAATGAGTCTACCTAGATTCATTGAGATTGATCTGCTTTATTTTCTGGCTGTTATATCCAAAATCACCTCTATATTTGCATCGTGATCAAAACCGAAAAAGATAGTATTATGGAGACAACAGCTAACACTTCCGACAACATTATCACCCGTTCTTATGAAGAATATTATCAGGTGATTCTTACCTATATTACTTATCGTATCACTCATCGCTACGAAGCGGAGGATCTAACCCAGGATGTATTTGTACGTCTGCTGGACTACAAGCAAATGCTCCGTCCGGACACAGTGAAATATTTCTTGTTCACCATTGCCCGCAATATCGTAATCGACTATATCCGTCGTTATTATAAGAAACAGGAGATAGACAGCTACATCTATGATACTATGTCCACTTCTACCAATGAAACCGAAGAAAAAATTATCGGTGATGATTTAATGACAATGGAACGGACCCGCTTGGCTGCCATGCCCGAACAACGTCGGTTAATTTATACATTGAACCGCTTCGAAAATAAAACGTCTCCGGAAATCGCAAATGAACTGAATTTAAGTTGCAGGACGGTGGAAAACCATCTGTTTCTGGGACGTCGTGAAATGCGCGAGTTTTTCCGGAATTGTATATAATCTTATTCATTAATAAATAACCCTTTGTGCTTATGGAAAAGGAGTCAGAATTTACAAAGAGGTACTTGTATGCCTCACCTTATTTTAGAGAACAAAAATTTAATACTATTTTTAAACCTCAAATTTAATTTTATGAAACGAAGAGGATTAATATTTAATTCGCGGCCTAACAAAACAGCGGTGTTTGCGTTAGGATTAATGCTGGGACTTTGTCCTGTTTCAAAGGCGTGGGCCGATACAAACATGAAAGATAGTCAAGTAGTGGCACAGGCTCAAAAGAAAGTGAAAGGTCAAGTCGTTGATGCAACAGGCGAACCATTGATTGGTGTGAATATTACTGTAATAGGAGGAACAGAAGGAACTATTACGGATATCGACGGAAATTATACGATTGGTGTACCTGCTGGAGCTAAGTTGAAATTCAGCTATATTGGTTATAAGGATCAAATTATAGATGTGGCTGCACAAACTGTGATAAATGTAAAATTGCAGGAAGATAGCGAAGTATTGGACGAAGTTGTGGTAGTGGGATACGGTTCACAAAAGAAGGAGACATTGACTGGTGCTGTAACAGTGGTATCTGATAAAATGTTGAAGAATAAAGGAACGATGTCAAGTCCGTTACAGGCAATGCAAGGTCAGGTTCCGGGTGTTACGATCACTCGCAATTCGGCAGCTCCGGGAGATGAGAGCTGGGGCTTGAAATTGCGTGGTTCTGTTTCTGCAAATAATGCGGAGCCATTGATCGTTATTGACGGAGTTGCTTATGATGGTGTAAATGCACTGCGTAATATCAACCCTTCTGATATTCAGTCTATCAATTTTCTGAAAGATGCATCGGCTGCTATTTATGGTTCCCGGGCTGCAGGTGGTGTGGTATTGGTAACCACTAAGCAGGCAAAGGAAGGAAAAGCGAGAATAGAATATAGCGGTTCATACACTTACAAGATGGTGGGATTGCAGCCGGAGTTGATGACTATGAACGAGTGGGCAAATGCAGTGTTACAGACTTGTCAGAACGATGGTCAGCCGGATTCTTACTCATGGGTGAAATATGCGAAAATGGCATTGGCTAATGAAGGTAAATACATTGATTTGGATCACAGTGCAAATCCTTTCGCTCCCAGCTATTCAGATGTAATGGATTTCGTGTTCATGGATACCAACTGGCAAGATGTGTTGTTCGGCAATTCTTATTCTACGCAACATGACTTAGCTGTTTCCGGAGGTACAGAAAAGAATTTATATCGCTTGTCCGTAGGGTGTATGTATGATGACAGTAACTTGAAGTGGGGAAATAATAACAATCAGCGTTTCAATCTTCGTTTGACTAATAAACTGAAAGTCTTTGATAACTTTTCTATTGAATCTGTGATAGCCTATAACCGCCAGGATCAGGTGGCTCCTTCACAACTGAATAGAACATTGACTTCCAGTTACCCGCAACCGGGACTTCCGGCTTCTACGATTGATGGAAAACCTTATTCGTGGGGAACTTGGTTGTCACCGATTTGGTTTGCCGAACTGGGTGGAGATAATAAACTGAAAGTATCTGAAATTAATATCAGTGAGAAATTCACTTACAATATTAATAAACATCTGGATGTAGTAGCAAATCTCGGCTATAACTCCGGAGTAGCTTCACGTGATATAAAGAAGATGGCTATTACTTCATATAATTATGCGGGAACCAAGATAAACACCAAGGCCGACGGTTACAAACAGGAAGAGTCGTCTTACGAGAAAACAAGTTCGCGTACAGACTTTTATTCTATGGCAGGTTATGTTGATTATCACAATACATTTGCGCAGCATCATAATGTAAGTGCAATGGTTGGTGCTCAATATGAATTGAAAGAATATGATTATTTTGGTGTATCGGTGAAAGATATACAGAACTCGTTGGAAACAGTAAATGGTGCAGGACTTGTGAATCTGACAGACAAACATGGTACGAAGTGGCATGAAGCTGTGATGTCCTACTATTCTCGTTTAAATTATAACTATAAGTCAAAATACTTATTGGAAGTAAATATGCGTTATGATGGTTCTTCCAAGTTTAAACCGGAAAATCGCTGGGACTTCTTTTATGGAATATCCGGTGGATGGCGTATTACGGAAGAGGCGTTTATGAAGAACATCAAATGGTTGAATGATTTGAAAATCCGTCTTTCTTATGGTGAAGTTGGTAACCAGAGTGGTATTGATCGATATGATGGTACACAATTCTATAAATTTGAATCTCAAAGCGGAGCCTATATCGGTCCTAACAAAGGCACTATCATAGATACGAATGGTAAAATCGCTTCTCTGGGACGTGAATGGGAACGCATTAAGAATTATAACTTAGGATTGGATTTTTCCTTGTTCAATTCCCGTCTGACAGGTACTGCCGAAGTATACATGAAACGTAATGATAATATGTTGATTAATGTTTCTTATCCGGGAGTTCTGGGTGATAACGCAGGTATGTCAAACAATGGAAAATTCAGATCACATGGATGGGAAGTCATGGTAAACTGGTCTGATAAGATTGGAAAAGACTTCACTTATCATGTAGGAGGTACTTATTCTTTTAATACGAATAAACTGACGGATATTGGTGCAGTTTCAGTTCTGAAATCCGGTTTTGTTGATAAACAGCAAGGTTATCCGTTGAATAGTATTTTTGGTTTGCGTTATGCCGGCAAAGCACAGACAGAAGAAGAACGTCAAAAATATCTATATCGCTTCCTGACTGGTAATACTATCGGACTGACAGAACAAAACTTCCGTTTGGGAGATAATATGTACGCTGATGTAAATAATGACGGCAAACTGGATCAGAATGATATTGTTTATTTAGGTACAGATGATCCGAAAATCTCTTTCTCTTTTAATGTAGGAGCAGAATGGAAGGGATTTGATTTATCATTGGTTTTCCAAGGTGCTGCTCAACGTACTATTTTCCGTACGGGAGATAATAATGGTAATGAGATTTGGCGTATACCGATGAAAGCATTATATCTGAACACTTCGAATCAATCGGTAGGTAACACGTGGAGTCCGGAGAACCGGGGTGCTTATTATCCGACATATAGTAATAAGAATGAAATCAATGACTACAACTATCAGGCTTCTTCCTGGTCAGTGGAAGATGGTTCTTACATTCGGCTGAAAAATGTGACATTGGGATACAATGTACCTTCTGCCTTTTTAGCTAAAACGAAGGCTATTAGCTCTTGTCGTATATATGTAGCAGGTGCTGATCTGTGGGAATATTCTAAGATTAACGACGGATGGGATCCGGAGGCTAGCCGTAAGGTATCAGCAGCAGGACGTTTCCCCTTTGTCCGTACAGTGACTTTCGGATTAAATCTAACTTTTTAATGTATGAAGAATATGAAACTATATAAGAAAGCTCTTTTAATTTTATCGCTTGGTCTGACACTGAATTCGTGTCTGGATCTTGATCCGCAGGACCAACTGGCAGATGGCAACTTATGGGGGGCAGCAGATGATTTTAAATATTTTGCAACTAATTTCTATGGTTGGACCCGTGATTTCAAGTCTGTTATTTCTGATGGTGCACATTCTGACTGGCGTTCGGACTTGATGACTTCCAGTTCTGTAAATATGTACAGTAACGGTAGCAATCCGATTCCTACTTCAGACGGTAACTATACGAGTAATTATGCCCATATCCGCCGTTGCAATTTGTTGCTGCAAAAAGCAGCGTCTTTTTCCGGTAACGGTGATATCAGCCGCTATGTAGCGGAAGCCAAGTTTTTCCGTGCTTATTCTTACTTTGATTTGGTGCAGTTGTTTGGCAATGTGATTATCACTAAAGAACCGTTGGATATTACTTCACCCGAGTTACGCATGAGCCGCAATGACCGTAGCGAAGTGATTGACTTCGTGATTCAGGATTTGAAGGATGCGGCTGAAGTATTGCCGGAAACAATTACGACAGACGATGAAGGACGTATTTCAAAATGGGGAGCTTATGCATTCCTTTCACGTGTCGCTTTATATGAAGGCACATGGCAACAAAACCGCAATAATGAAGAACGTGGCAAAGCATTGTTGAGTATTGCAGCGGATGCGGCGAAAAAAGTTATCGACAGTAAGCAATTCGAGCTATTCAAACCAGCAGCATTGGGAGAGATGGCTTATAAATACCTGTTCATTTTAGAGAATGTACAGTCTAATCCTGCGAATCTGACTAAGAGTGCCAATAAAGAATATATATTCTATCGTCGTCATGATGAAACGATTGCTCCGATCGGGACTAATATCACACATGGTTGTGTAGCGAACGTGCAATATATTAATCGTAAATTTGTGAATATGTATCTTTGTAGCAATGGGCTACCTATTGACCATGCCAAGAGTGCTGACGTCTTTAAAGGTTATGGAGGTCTGACTACGGAATTTGAAAATCGTGATAATCGCATGAAGAACTGTCTTCTGGCTCATGGCACTAAATATTGGGATAACGACAAACCGCGTATTGATTGGAAAGGTATGGATGGGGAAGATGCGGCCAATGCCATTACATGTAATGTATTCCAAGGTTCCGGTTATCAAAACCAAAAATGGGGTACGGAACGTAAGGTGGCCGATACATTTGAAGGTTACGACTTCCCGATTATTCGTTATGCAGAAGTTTTATTGAATTATGCCGAAGCTATGTATGAGTTGGGAACCACCGGCAAAGCTTTGGATGATGCCTTGAATATCTCGTTGAATTTGGTTCGTCTTCGTGTAAACCCGGATATGCCTAAACTGACTACGTCTTTTGCTTCAGAAAACAGTTTGAATATGCGAGAAGAGATCCGTCGTGAACGTACCATCGAATTGTACAATGAAGGTTTCCGAGTTGATGATTTGAAGCGTTGGAATACTGCTATTGTAGAGATGCCTAAACCTATTCTAGGAGTGAAATGGACAGGAACTGATTTTGCGACTTCATGGGCTGGCGCTTCTAATATGGCAAAAGATTCCGATGGCTGTTTGATCTTGGAAAATAGTCGGCGCTGGGGTAGTAAAAATGACCTGTATCCGCTTCCGGTAGATCAGTGTCAGTTGAATCCGAACTTGGGACAGAATCCGGGATGGCAATAATCAAGTCTGAATAACTTAAAGAATAAGAATCATGAAAAGAGATTATATAAAATATTTTGTTGGACTGGCGGCTTGTTCGTTTTTAGGTCTGACTTCATGTGATGATGATAAGGATTTAGGAGGAAAGATGGACGAAATGATTACAGTATCCACCATTACTCTTAACGAAACTCAATATGATGCAGGGAATAAAACAATTTGTCTGTTGAAGAACAAAGAACTGCAACTCTCTTGGAGTATTGCACCTGAAAATGCAACCGATGCTAATGTGCAATGGACTTCGTCGGATGAATCTATTGTTGCTGTTACACGGGAAGGTAAGGTCGTGACTAAGGATAAAGCAGGAAAAGCTATTATTACATTAACGCCGGAAATCGGTTTCGGTCCGGAAGCTACGATCGTAACCAGAACTGTTGAGGTCTTGGAGGAATATACCTACATGTCATCTATTAATATAAAGAACGAACCAGTGGAAGAGATTGCAGCTGGGGATGAATATCAGTTGGAAGTTGTGTCAGAACCGTCAAATGTTACATTTAAACGATATAAGTGGGCAAGCAGTAATCCGGAGGTAGCTATCGTAGATGAAAAGACGGGATTGGTGACTGGAATCAGTAAAGGTAATGCAACTATTACGGTGACTGCTGATGATTTTAGTTCGACTCCTGTATTTGCAAGTTGCAACATAGGAGTTAAAATAGTGACTCCAATTACTGGAATGACATTTACTGAAGATAAAGAACTCAATCAATTAGGATACGGACAGGAATACCAGATCAAATATACATTGGATCCTGTAGATGCTACTGCATCTTTACTGACTTGGACAAGTGATAACCCTGATATGATTAGTGTAGATAAAACAGGAAAATTGAAAGTACATACTACTAAGGCCGCTTCTGCTGTGATAACAGCTTCTTATGGCCCTGTTGTACAAAATGTAACTGTCACAGTTGCCGATGGACGTTTCTGGTATTCATTAGGTAATGGTTTGGGTAATGGACTGGATAATAATTGGTATTTGGATGGCAACAATGCGTCTGTTGTTTCATCTGATGGAAATAAGACCACTGTTCAGATGGGCTCCGGATACCGTGGTGACTTATGGCTTGCAAGAAGTGGTAAAGGAAAAATTGTAAATGTAACTCCTGCTGATTATAGATATTTTGCCATTAAGGTAGGATTTAAATCTCAATTGGTTCCAGGAAAGAACAAACCCAATGGTTGTATTAAATTAGAGATCTTTGATGATGGTATTAAGAAAATCGGTCCTGAATATTTTGGAACAGGCGGAGATGCTAATAATAGATACGAGATTCTGGGTGCAAGTGAGATTTCGACTACGGAGCCAAATGTCTTGTATTACGACTTACAGTCAAAATATAAAACTGTGACTCCTACAGATTGGAATCAGGTCTTTGATTTGTCGCAATGTAAGTTTGTAATTGCTGATTTCCCGGAAACAGCTCAGACTTATGATCTTTACTGGATTCGTTCTTTCAAATCCATAGAGGAACTTCAAGCTTTTGTAGATAGTGAAAACAATACTAACGAATAACTACCATGAATAAGATGAAATTATATACAATAATAGGAGCAGGGCTTTTTGCCCTGACTTCTACCACGCTTTTAGCATGTAGCGAAATAGAAGACGGCTCTAATGATATGAGTAGTTGGCCGGAAGTGAAGGATTATGTTACGACTTTGGAGCATCCTTGTATGCTTCATACAGAAACGGATTTTGAGTTTGTAAAAGGAAAAGTGCAAGCCGGTGCGCAACCTTGGAAAAATGCGTTCGATCATTTAAGTCGTGGTGGGAATAGCTTGTCACAATCAAATTATAAGGCTTCTCCGGTGAAATTATTGGCGCGTCTCGATCAAAATAATTGGGCAGGCAAATATCCCAATGACTGGAATAACTACACGAAGTTGATGAAGGACGCTGCCGCAGCCTATCAATTGGCCCTTCGATGGAAATTGTCGGAGACTGACGGTGCACAGTATGCAGATGCTGCTGTTGCTATTTTGAATGACTGGGCTAAAACATGTACAGGATTTATCGTGAATGATAAAGGTGAATTTATAGATCCGAACGAGTTCTTGATTTTTATTCAGGTACATCAAATAGCAAATGCAGCGGAGATTATGCGTTCTTATTCAGGATGGCAGGAGGCTGATTTCGTTAAGTTTAAGGCATGGATTGCAGATGTCTTTTATCCTCATATCACAAAATTCCTGTCTACGCACAATGGAAATGAATGTGCGCTTCATTATTGGCTCAATTGGGATTTATCTGCGATGACAGCTTTACTTTCTATCGGTATTTTGGCGGATGATAACTTTAAAATCAATGAAGCTATCCAATATTTCAAATTTGGTATTGGTTCGGGAAATATAGGAAATGGCGTTCCTTTCATACATTTAGATCCGGATAGTAATGAAATGCTGGGACAATGTCAGGAATCAGGTCGTGACCAGGGACATGCTACCTTGTGTGTCAGTCTGTTGGGTGCTTTCTGTCAGATGGCAAAGAATGTAGGTGAAGACCTTTTCATCTTTGATGACGGACGGGCATTGGCTATGTGTGAGTATGTGGCTAAATACAATATCGGTGGTGCTGAAACGGGTAGTTCAAGTGCCAGTTGGAAGATGACCGGTTTCAGATATACAGATAATGATCTGCCTTATACTACTTATACAAATTGTAGTGGAAGCTGGGATACCATTTCTGCACAGGAAAGAAGAGAGGGAAAGGATTCACGTGGTGAAGTGCGTCCTGCGTGGGAGCTGGTGAATCGTTTGGCGCAGGATTATGGTAAATCAAGCATCTATGCTAAGATGTGGGTTGATAAAATGCGTGAAAATGCATCACGCGGAAATTCCGATGGTGGGGCAGGTGATTATGGACCTAATAGCGGCGGTTATGACCAATTAGGTTTCGGAACCCTGATGTTTGCAAAAGAGTAAAGAAAAAGCTGTTGGTAATATAACATGATTGTTTTACAATAATCTTGGATAAATAGAAAAAAGTTGGAAAGGGATTAGGTATTTACCTAATCCCTTTCGTATATATAAGTAAATAGGTCAGTAAATAGATTGTTTTGAGATCAGAGATAGGATTCAGTTTTAAAAGTGATTGGTTTTATATAAAGGTAGAAAGAACCTGTTTTTAGGAATAACGAATCTTATTTTGAATGAAATTGATTAGTAAGGTATATGCGTAAAAAGATTCTGTTTTTAGCAGGAATGATGGCTTGCTGTTCATTGGCAGGTGCACAAGAAATTTCTAAGACCTGGGTGGCTGATAAGGGGAATGGAACTTATCAGAACCCGGTTCTTCATGCAGACTATTCGGATCCGGATGTATGTGCAGCCGGAGATGATTTCTATATGACAGCGTCCAGTTTTAATTGTATTCCCGGAATTCCTATTCTTCATTCTAATGATTTGGTGAATTGGTCGTTAGTAAACTGTGCTTTACCGATTCAGGAGCCGGAAGAATTCTTCGATAAGGCACAGCATGGTAAAGGCGTATGGGCACCGGCTATTCGTTTTCATAACGGAGAGTTCTACATTTACTGGGGTGATCCGGATTATGGAATCTATATGATTAAAGCCAAAGACCCGAAAGGAAGATGGAGCAAGCCTGTATTGGTGAAAGCCGGGAAAGGAATGATTGACCCGACACCACTTTGGGATGAAGATGGAAAAGTTTATCTTGTACATGCATACGCTGGTAGCCGTAGCGGAGTGAATAGCATCGTAGTTATTTGCGAACTGAATGCTGAGGGAACAGAAGTAATTTCCGATCCGGTGATGGTATTTGATGGAAATGATGGAAAGAACCATACGGTAGAAGGACCGAAGCTTTACAAACGCAATGGATACTACTATATTTTTGCTCCGGCAGGTGGAGTAGCAACCGGTTGGCAATTAGTACTTCGTTCGAAGAACATTTACGGCCCCTACGAATCGAAGATCGTAATGGCACAAGGAAAGACAAATATCAACGGGCCTCATCAAGGTGGCTGGGTAGACACCAACACAGGAGAATCCTGGTTCATTCATTTTCAAGATAAAGGAGCTTACGGACGCGTGATTCATCTGAATCCGATGACTTGGGTAAATGATTGGCCTGTAATCGGAGTAGACAAGGATAAAGATGGTTGCGGTGAACCGGTAACGACCTATAAGAAACCGAATGTAGGAAAGACATATCTGATAGCCACTCCGCCGGAGAGTGATGAATTCAATACCCGTCATTTAGGGTTACAATGGCAATGGCATGCCAATAAAAAAGACACTTACGGGTTCACGACCGACTTGGGGTATATTCGTCTTTATGCAGGCAGTCTCTCAAAAGAATTTGTGAACTTCTGGGAAGTTCCTAACTTGTTGATGCAAAAGTTTCCGGCTGAAGAGTTTACGGCTACAACCAAATTGACATTTACTGCCAAGCAGGATGGGGAACAAACCGGAATCATTGTAATGGGATGGGATTATAGCTATCTCTCCATTCGTAAGGAGGGAGATCAGTTTATTCTGCAACAAGCAGTCTGCAAGGATGCGGAACAGCAAAATCTCGAACAGATAAAAGAATTGGCAAACATTCCGGTGGAACATCTGAAGATGCCGGGAGTAGCAGATAATGAGTGGCAAACAGTTTATTTGCAAGTAAAGGTTCGTAAAGGAGCCGTTTGTACATTCGCTTATAGTCTGGATGGAAAGAAATACACGACAGTGGGAGAGCCTTTCACAGCCCGACAAGGCAAATGGATTGGAGCCAAAGTTGGAGTATTTTGCGTAACTCCGAATGAGGGCAATCGTGGATGGGCAGATGTAGACTGGTTCCGGATGACTAAGTAACTGATGGAGTGACTAAGTAACTGACCGCTCAAGTAACTGACAAAGAGAAATAAAGATTAAGAATTAACGCGAATATATTTGAACTAAGATGAAAAAGATTGTAGTAGGTCTGGCTGTGATGTTAGGTTTTTGTATGTGCACTCACAAGCCTTCCGGTACATTGGATGTGAATAAGGCATTAGACTATTGTGCAGAGCAGACACAACGTACGCTTACGGAACTGAAAACAGATTCCGGCATTGACTATACGATGATGCCACGTAACATTATGGCTGACGAACACCACTGGAACTGTCGTAAGGCAACGAAAGAAGAATGGTGTGCCGGTTTCTGGCCGGGTGTGCTCTGGTATGATTACGAATATACACAGGATAAGCATATTCTGGAAGAAGCGAAGAAGTTTACGAACTCATTGGAATTCCTTTCTCGAATACCAGCTTATGACCATGATTTGGGATTTCTCGTATTCTGCAGTTATGGAAACGGCTATCGCTTGACGAAAGATCCTGCTTATAAGAAAGTGATTCTGGATACGGCCGATTCGCTGGCTACTTTATTCAATCCGGTTGTAGGAACAATGCTTTCGTGGCCTCGTGAAGTGGAACCACGCAACTGGCCTCACAACACAATCATGGATAACATGATTAATCTCGAAATGCTTTTCTGGGCAGCAAAGAATGGTGGAAATCCTTATTTGTATGATGTTGCCGTTTCTCATGCTGATAAAACAATGAAATGTCAGTTCCGTCCCGATTATACATCCTACCATGTAGCAGTCTATGATACCATCACTGGTAATCTGATAAAAGGAGTAACCCATCAGGGCTATGCAGACAGTACCATGTGGGCGCGTGGTCAAGCATGGGCAATCTACGGATATACTGTAGTCTATCGGGAGACGAAAGATCCTAAATATCTTGATTTCGCACAGAAAGTGACAGATGTTTATCTCGAACGTCTGCCGGAAGATAAGGTTCCTTATTGGGATTTCAGTGCCCCGGGAATACCGGATGCTCCGCGTGACGCTTCGGCTGCGGCAGTAGTGGCCTCTGCTTTGCTTGAACTATCTACTTACCTCCCGAATGGAACCGGAAAACGTTATAAAGATGCAGCTATTGAAATGCTGGCAAGCCTGAACTCTGACAGTTATCAGAGTGGCAAGAGCAAACCGTCCTTTCTGCTTCATAGCGTAGGACATTGGCCGGCTCATTCAGAGATAGATGCCTCTATTATTTATGCAGATTATTACTACATTGAAGCATTGCTTCGGTTGAAACGTCTGCAAGAAGGAAAGAATGTAATTAAATAAAGAAGATTTATATCGAATAAAACACTATCTTTATCACAGTTATTTAACAATAAATCTATGTTGTATGAAACAGTGCATTAAAACAAATGGAGTTTTATTCTTTTTTTGTTTGATATCATTAATCATTACTGCACAGGAGCAATCAGTGCAGTCTAATATCAAATGCTTGAATTATCCTAGTTCGTTTGAGTTATTGCTTCGGCATTTTAAAGGAAAAATTGTATATATTGATGTAATGGCATCTTGGTGTAAACCCTGTCTGGCAGAACTCAAAGAATATGAAAAAACAGATGATTTTTTCAAAAAGAATGATATTGTAAGACTTTTTATTTCAATAGATGAACCCAAGGATTGGAATGCCTGTTTGAAAAGATTGGATGAAAGATTATTAAATGGGTATTTTGTCACCTATCATCGACCAGAGAATAGTGTTGAGAATAATAAATTTTCTGTTGAAGTGGAGAAGTTGTTTGTCACTTATGATGAGAAAGGTAATTTCGCCGGGCTTTCAGTTCCTCAGTTTATTATTGTTAATAGGGAGGGAACTATTGTAGAATATAAGGCACAAAGACCAAGCAATCCGGAGGAATTGAAGAATCAGTTGAAACAATACTTGGAATAATATGAGGAAAGACTCCCAAAAACGAAAAGCTCTGCAAGAACGAAGGTTCCGTGCAGAGCTTTTTTTACTGGTTAGGGTTAGGTTTATTTTATTGTTTTACCTTGATGATGTCATAATTCAGATCGCTGACAGCTTCTTGCAAGCTATCGTTCACCAGACGAAGAGTGGTGTCATTTACAATCACGAAATACATCGGAGCTTCACCATCCTTCGGAGTTAACTTAACAGCAGTAACAGGTTTTTTGTTCACAACCTTGTGTACTGTTTGTTGTTTTCCTTTTGAAGTGAAAGTCTTGTTTTGTCCTTGACCTTCAGCATCGAGGTAAGTCATATCCAGTGTATACGCAGTATCCACACCGTCAGTTGCAGCGTTCAGGGTCAGTACATAGTCAATACCCGGACCGTCGGCAGCAGGAAGAGTACCTTCATAAACTTCAGTCAATTCGGTAATCGGAGTCATAGCAAGAGCTAGACTGTCTGCTTGAGCCTCTGCGGCTTTGTTTGCTTTTGATTGGCATGATGCCAAAGCAGCTACGACTGCTGCTAACATAATTACTTTTTTCATCGTTAAGTGCTTTAAGTTAATATAAATATAGTGAGCTATTGCTCGTTTTTTGCTATCCTATTCCTGCTCTTCGTCCCGTTTGATGACAAGCAGTTTGTCTACTCGTCCGCGGTCCATGTCCACCACTTCGAATTGCAGATTCTTGTAGGTGAAGATGTCTCCCGCTTTCGGGATACGGCCAATCAGGAACATGGCTAATCCCCCCAGAGTGGTGAAGTCTTCCGATTCCAGATCTTCATAGGATAAAATCCCCATTTCCTCCATGAAGTCGTCGATGTTCATTGAAGCTTCCACCAGCATCGAACCATCCTGCCTTGTGACGATTTCTTCTTCTTCCGTTTCATCCTCTTCAAGGATGTCTCCGAAGATACTTTCGGTCAGGTCGTGCAGTGTGATAATGCCTTCTGTGCTGCCATACTCGTTAACAACAACTCCGAACTTGTTTTTGTTCTTCTTAAATAGCTCTAAAACTTTATTTGCATATAAACTTTCCGGAATAAAGAGGGGAGGACGGGCTATTTCGCGTAAGTTAAACAGCTTTTTACTGCCTATCATCAGGATAATATCCTTTACGGAAACCACACCGATAATCTCATCTTTCCGTTCGTCCACCAACAGATATTTGCTATAATGTTCTTCTTCGATTGTCTTCATCACCTTTTCCTGCGTATCATCAGGGTGAAGGATAATGAGATCTCTGCGATGCGTCATCAGTTCGTTAGCCCGTTTGTCGGAGAAGCGGAACACATCACGTATCATTTCCGTTTCCTCTTTGTCAATCACACCCTGTTCCGAACTTTGATGGAGAATCATTTTGATTTCCTCCTGCGTCATGGGGCGTTCTTCGCTTTTCAAACCGATAAGTTTGTTCAGTAACCGGGTAGAGACACTCAGCAACCATACAAAAGGATAAGAAACCTTTGTCAGGAGAATCATGACCGGGCTGAACAAAGTGGCGTATCGCTCCGGATTACTAAGAGCGATAGATTTGGGTACTAGCTCTCCGATAATCAGAGAAAGATAGGTAATGATTGCTACGGTAGTAATCATTGCCAGGTTGCGTGCGTATGCTTCTGCGCCCGGAATGAGAGAAAAGAAAGGTACGAGGTCGTCGGCAATAGCCACACCACCATACGCACCGGATACGATACCGATCAGCGTGATACCAATCTGAATGGTAGACAAGAACTTTTCCGGTTCTTCCAATTGTTTTAAAACTCCTCGGGCTGATTTGTTACCTTTTGCGACAAGTGTTTCAAGACGTGCTTTGCTGGATGATACCAACGCAATTTCATACATGGCAAAAATGCCATTCAGTACAAGTAAGAGAAGTATGATAAGAAATTCCATAAATGGATTAAAATGGTTATAGGGTCGAAATTACAAGAAATCAGGGCACTATGCAAATCTATGTTATAGATTAATGATTTTTTAATAATAGTGTGTCCTTTTTTATCAAAAACAGAGGAGGAGATACTGCGGTTTGTCAACCGCAGTATCTCCTCCTCTGTTTTTGATTTAGGAACGATGTCCGTTATTATTTAGCGTAGGTTGCTGCTTTTGCTTTTGCACGTTCGATACGTTTCATGGTATCCGGGTGTGACGAGAACATCTTTTGCAGGTAAGAAGCTTGTGGAGCATCTTTCGACAGTTCGGACAACTTAGTCAGTGAGTTAGCCATTGCATACGGGTCGATACCGTTCTTTACACAGAACTCTACTCCGTAATCATCCGCTTCGCTTTCCTGCTTCTGTGAATATTGTGCGCCTGCCAGAGCTTCAGCCATAGCTCCCAGCTCGGAGTCGGTCAGTTTGGCTACTTTATCGCTGCTGGCACCTGCTGCATTCTTCACGGCTGAACGGAGATAAGCATTCTTCATGGCATCTTTAGAATCTGTGTGAACTACGTGGCCAATCTCATGTCCTACCACTGCCATCACTTCTTCATCCGTCATCACATCCATCAGACCGGCGCAAATACGTACACTACCGTCGCCACAAGCGAAAGCATTTACGTCTACCACTTCATATACACCAAAGTTAAGTTTCAGTCCATCCACTTCTTTGATATGTCCCGTCAATTTCTCCAGACGTTTGCCATATTCAGTATCAGGTTTGGTCAATGGATTATGAGCATCCATCCATACCATATACTCCTTACTCATGTTGGCGATGTCCGCATCAGATAAAGTAACGGCTGATACTACGTCTTTACCGGCTTGTAACGCTTTTCCCAAATTAATCTTCTTGCCGAATTGTGCAGAAGCTGTCATACCCATGCCTAACAATACGAAGGCAATCATAGCGATTTCTCTTTTCATACTCTTTTCTAGTTTACAGTTTTATGCATAAATTAATACTCAAATGTTATTCCTAATGTGGGGAGCAATGTCCCGCTCGATTGTTTGAGGCGTTTCATTTTATAGTGTTGACTGTCGGCAGGGGCTTCCGGATTTTCGATGATACCGGTGCTCATCAGTACATCTTGCTGTTTCAGTTTGCTTACCGTGATATTTTGCAAATCAAGATAGAATCCCAGCATACAATGTTTCAGATAAAATGTCTTGTCGATACGGAGGTCTACCTGTGCAAAAGCCGGAAGACGTTCTTTATTATATTTAGAATAGTCGTAATATGCTTTACCTTGTGCATCCCAGGCAGATACCAGAGATGACTTTTCTTCATCATAAGGCGTATAAGGAGCACCGCCGATGCAACTGACTTTCATCCCGACACTCCATTGGCGCGGCAGATTGTAGGTTCCCCGTAAGTTGAAGATATACCGGTTGTCCCATGCGGATGCAATGTATTCACTCTCTTTGTCGTTGCGGTATTCGCTTTTAAATAAGGTAAAGGAAGAAGCCAGATTCAGTTTCTTGGCGATCAGCCATTTCACCAAAATCTCCGCACCATACGAACGTCCCTGGGCGGTGGAGGTCAGCAATTCGTTGCCAATCACCCCGTAGTCATTTCCTTTGCAGGTAAGAGGAATGCCATCCACAACGGAGAGCGGAATTTTATCATAATCTTTGTAGAATCCTTCCACGGAAACTTCGAAAGTATCTCCTTTGCGCCAACTGATACCCAGACTTTCCTGGCTGACTTTCATATAGCGGAGATTGTATTTGTTTACATACGTTCCGTTATTATCCTTAAAACCGAGAGCCGTGTAAGGAGGCAACTGGTAATAAAGTCCTGCATTTCCGCTTAAAAACCAGTGATCGGCAAGTTGATAGGAAAGCGATATGCGTGGTGAAAGCTGGTCGGAGAGTGATTTCATCGCCGATGAATAATTGTTGGCATCCGCTCTCAATCCCAAAGAAGCAGTGAAGCGTTCGTCCATCGAAGAGTAGCTGATAGTGCCGAAAAGTCCCCAGCGCATCATCCCCAAATAAGTATGGTAATCAAACGTTTGTGCCTGATTGGTATATGCCTTTTGAAAGGTGGTGTTGGTATATTGGCTGTAATCCAGGTTCAATCCGAGGTTGACCTTCCAGTTGCGGAAAGAAGAATTGTTTTCGAAACGGAACTTTGTCTCTTGTTCGGTAGAACGGAGGCGGAGCATCAGATTCTCCGGAATACTTTCATCATTCTGACGGTATTTGGTGTTGCGGTTGTTCAGATAGCTGTGACTGACTACCACTGACTGCACATGTGCGCCTGCATAATGACGATAAACGGCTCCCAATGTAAATGTCTCCTGCTTGATTTTCGGCAGGTAACTAAGAATATATTCGTTGTCTTCGCTATCCGCTTTCGTGTTCAATCGCATATTGTCGATTCCTCCGAGTCCCAGCACTGTCAACTCGTTCTGTTCGTTAAACCGGGTTTTCAATTTGAACTGCGCATCGGTGAAAGTCGGCAGGAAAGGGAGGTCGAGCATATCAAACAGGAATTGCAGATAAGATTGACGTATAGATACCAGATAAGAGGTCTTTTTCCCGATATGCCCGTTGGAGGCGAGCGAGACTTCGGATGCTCCGAGGGTAGCCTTTACAGAGTTGTGCTCCATATCTCCGTCGCGCAACTTGAAATCAAGAACGGAACTAAGTGCGTTTCCTCTATCAGTGGGGAAAGCACCGGTGTAGAAATTGACTTCACGTATCAGGTCGGCATTGAGGATTCCCACCGGACCACCGGAGGCTCCTTGCGTACTGAAGTGATTGATATTGGGAATTTCCACTCCATCTAAGTAGAAACGGTTTTCAGAAGGAGAACCACCGCGCACAATCAAGTCGTTGCGGTATCCAATCGGTGAGAAGGCAACTCCCGGATAAGACTGAACAATACGTGAAATGTCCCGATTAGCTCCCGGACTTTTTTCTATTTCCTGCAATCCGATAATGCGCAGGCTGACGGGGCTTTCCAAATCACGTCGGAAAGGAGAAGCGGTGACGGTTACTCCTGCGAGTTCGGTCAGGTTCTCTTCCATCTCTATCGAGATATTCAGATCTTTGGTAGATACAATATATTCGGGAGTAGTGACACTTTTGTAGCCGATGGCAGTTGCTTGCAGGCGGTAGATGCCGGGAGGTACTTGTTCGATGGTGAAATGGCCTTCCGCATTGGTGACGCCACCTTTGTTCAGCCCGAGAACCATTACGTTAATGAACTCTAATGGTTGATGGCTGTTTTTCTCAATAACCGTTCCCCTGATTCGATGTACAGGTTGTGCCTGTAGCAGGGAAAGTAGAAGGTTTGAAAATAGTAGCAGAGTCAACAGTCTTTTCATGTGATTGCGAATTATTGCTGCGAAAGTACGAAAAAAGTATTAAAGAATGATACCTTCCGTGAATAAAAACAGAATCACTTCCTGTTTGGTTCGTTTTACCTACTGATAAAGTTAGCCGGATTTTGTTTCACATTTCATTTTTATATCTTATTTTTGTGGGACATATTAAAACAGATTCCTTATGAAGACTGTAAAATTGATAACTTGTAATGATGCGATGAAGGCACATATCCTTCAGGGAGCGTTGGAGAATGAAGGCATTGAGTCTATTCTGCACAATGAGAATTTCTCTACTTTGTATAAGAGTTGTGTGAGCAATATAGCAGGAGTGGATATATTGGTGGCGGATGAGGACTATGAAAATGCTGTCCAAGTGTTGAGGGATAACGATAGTTGGCCGGAAGAGTTGACGCTTTGTCCGTATTGCGGTTCATCGGACATTCAGTTGGTTCTAAGAAAAGGAAAGCGGTGGCGCGCTTTGGGTGCCGCTATCATTTCTGCATTGATGGTCACTCCTCCGGGAGATAACCACTGGAACTATACCTGTAAACAGTGTCATAAAACCTTTGAAATGCCGGTTTCTAAATTTAATCCTTCTGCAGAGACAGAGGAATAACTATATCTAACTATATAACACACAATGAAAAAGAAAAAACTTCTATTAATTGCTCTTCTTTTAGTATGGGTGGCTCCTTCGTTTGCTGCCAAAGTAGATACTTTATTAATTAAAAGTCCTTCCATGAATAAGGATGTGCAAGTGGTGGTGGTAACGCCGGATGCTGCGCTGGGGAAGAAAGCAGTAGTTTGTCCCGCCATTTATTTGTTGCACGGTTACGGTGGAAATGCTAAAACATGGATTGGAATTAAACCGAATCTTCCTCAAATTGCGGACGAAAAAGGAATTATATTCGTTTGTCCGGACGGAAAGAATAGCTGGTACTGGGATAGTCCGCTCAATCCGTCTTATCGTTATGAAACTTTTATTTCATCGGAACTGGTGAAGTATATCGACGAACATTACAAGACGATTGCCGACAGAAAAGGACGTGCCATCACCGGATTAAGTATGGGTGGACACGGAGCGATGTGGAATGCAATCCGTCATAAAGATACATTTGGTGCCAGTGGAAGTACAAGCGGAGGGATGGATATTCGCCCGTTCCCGAAAAACTGGGACATGTCCAAGCAGTTGGGAGAATATGAATCTAACAAGGAAGTATGGGATAATCATACCGTTATCAATCAGATTGATAAGATAGAGAATGGCGATTTGGCTATCATTGTCGATTGTGGAGAAGGAGATTTCTTCTTGAATGTGAACAAGGATTTGCATAACCGCCTGTTAGAAAAAAAGATCGATCATGATTTTATTACCCGTCCGGGAGGACATACAGGGCAGTATTGGAATAACTCCATTGATTATCAGATTCTGTTCTTTGATAAGTTTTTCAAGAAATAAAACCGGGAATACTTGACTTTGGCTTTTCAATGTTGTATCTTTGGTACAGAATCATAAAATAGATTGAGGTTAAACTACGATAGAAGGAGGGAGCGGAAGCTTTCTCCTTTTTTGTTGTATACTTGGGAGGCGTGAGCTTTATCCCGGCTTATAAAAGGGATGAAACCAGAGATTAACGTGTTTTATACCGCAGCTTTATAAAAATTAGACGGTGCGTTACGACTCATTAAACGCTGCGTTAGGAGAAGTTGAAGCCTTTGTTAGGTAAAATCAGAGCCTTTGTTTCGGAATAAACAAAGTTGAGGTATGAAAAGGGGCTTTATAGGTTAAGAATCTATAATTCTGCTCTTGACAGAAATAGAGTGATTGTGCTACTTTAAAAGAGAATTCGATGTTCGGAATGAAAGATTATTCGAAAGAAACCGAAATGTTGCGTGTGTATGGATAATAGCTGGCCTGTCCTCCGGCATAGGTCGTTTGACAAATCATCCTGGATGGATTCCCTTTTTTATCAAACTCATACGAATAGATTGTCTTTTCATCGTTACTTCCTGCAGGACAACTGCGTATGGTGAAATGGCGCGGGTCCTTACCCAATAACCCAGCGTAAAGAGCTTCAATATGGAATGTCAGAGGGTGTATTTCTAATAAACCGAGGCAGGGCAAATGGTATGTCGAACTTTCTTCTCCCGGTTCATAAATGAACTTGTTTTCAAGGCCGTTCATCTTGGAACTGATAGAGGTTATATCTCCGTTCTCGTATGTAAGTGATGTTGATGAGTATTCTGTATTGTCAATATTCTCGACAATTCCGGTTAAGTATCCTTCTGCAGAGTAAGAAAATTGATAAATACGATTTTGTGAAGACAAACTGTATACACATTGACTGGCATAGCCTTCGCTATTTAATGTATATACTAAAGTGGGATAGTCAGTGGTAACTGTTACCTGATTATCAGAGTAGCTCAAGTTTACTTCGTTGCTGATTTCTTCTTCGAAATAACGTTGTTTTATAATATGTTGAATCAGGCGCTCACCATCGAACATAAATTTCTCTGTCTTATCTACAGGGTTTGAATCGTTCTTGACGGATTCATTGAAAATCATAGCCCATTGCCCTTTATTCTCTACTGTGCCCTTTTCGTCATCATCCGAACAACTGAATATCAGTATTGCCAGCAATAAAATAGCTACTTTTTTCATCCTTTCTTATTTTAATCGTAATCCGTTACTACTAAAACGTCTACTTGCCGGACTTATTACGCTTTTCTCTATTTTGAATTGCGCTTTTGTGGTCTCTTCGGTTTCTTCATCCTTTGGTGGATAACTTCCGTCAATAACACCGATGGCTACTTTTAACATTCTTTCGTTAGGATCACCGAATGGTAAAAATTCACTATAATTAGTAACTCCATCAATAGTAGTTTCACTGATTTTAAGATCTGTTGCAGGGGAGATAGCTCCTCCGGCATCGTGGTTGGAATCATAGACAGTGCATACTACCGGGTTGATTGACCACAGAAATTCTTCATTAATGAATTGTTCTGTTGCTACATTTTGTCCTTTAGTGACACCACCGATGGTTACGACAGGATAACTGTCTTTCAGTGAAAGACTCCTAATTAACATTTCCGGTGCTCCGGCTGTTGTACTGCTTGTAATAGCAAACAGAGCGGGCAGGTCTAAATTAACACCGCTCTTTAATATCTCACTATCAAAGTTGATGGTAGCATCCTTGTCTCTGTTTTTATTATTATATTCCAGATAGGCCATCGGCTTATTTAATCGTGCCTCTGAAGTCAGAATTGTACCTAATAACTGAACACAATCCAATGAACCACCGGTGTTGTAACGTAGGTCAAGTATAACATATTTCACGCCAGCTGTCTTGAACTCTTGTGAGATTTGTCGCAGTTCGTTATTGTATTTGTCCGGATCACTATTGGTTCCGGCTGTGAAGCTATTGTACATGAGATACCCTACTTTAATATCTCTATTGTTTTCTTTTACCGTAAGTATTTTGGTCTTATGCACTGGATTATCCTCAACGGATCGTGCCGCAGGTAGTTTTAATGTTATGTCATTAGGTACTACCTTGTATACAAATTCTTCTTCTCCTTCTTCCCCTTCTTCCGGCTCAACAGGAACTTCTTTCCATACTCCCATCACCAAATCCCGGGCTTGGGTTCCTTGCAGTAATTGAGTCTCGTATTTCTTGCTGATGTAAGAAGTATCGACTTTCATAATCCAGTTTCCACGTTCCAGTCCGGCTGCTTCTGCCGGTGAACCGGGGATGACGTAAGTAATTAATGCATTATATGCTGTATCGATATCCGCACTTCGAACCAGTGAATAATCAAATCCATAGGTAGGCAGCGGAGTCTCCATCACAGAGTCCACAAACGAATAGCTGTCGTTTTTTGATTTTACTTTAGATAAAAACGAGGCAGGTTCCAGAAACAGATTCACATCATCGTAGGAAGGTAGATCTTGATACCACAGATAGTTCTGCTGCATGATGTCGTACATCCATGTATCCAGTGCGGTCTGATGGGCATACTCCGGCCAGCGGTCGACACCACAGGAGAAAAAGCCACTGATAAATACGATGCTCAGGGCAGGTATGAGGATTATCTTTCTTAATTTCGTCATCATAAAAAGCTTTTTACTGTGCAAATGTAGGAAATACTTTGCTTATCTACCACATTTATGGTATAAAAATGCCTTCAATATGTGATTGGCTGTTAGAGATTCTTGCCTTATCTTTGTAGCATAGAATTTTTTAATAGGTATTAGCTTACATATAGAACGTTATTAATAGACGAATCATTATTCATGGATATAGCTGCATTATTATCAGGAGGTGTCGACAGTTCGGTTGTTGTACATCTCCTTTGTGAGCAAGGATATAAGCCCACTCTTTTTTATATTAAGATAGGCATGGACGGAGCGGAATATATGGACTGTTCGGCAGAGGAAGATATTGAATTATCTACTGCTACGGCACGTAAGTACGGTCTGTCTTTGGAGGTAGTGGATTTGCATCAGGAGTATTGGGAGAATGTAGCGGCCTATGCCATTGATAAAATCCGGCAGGGGCTGACGCCTAATCCGGATGTGATGTGTAATAAGCTTATCAAATTCGGTTGCTTTGAACAGCGTGTAGGGAAAGACTTCGACTTTACGGCAACCGGTCATTATGCCACCACCTTGCAACGCAACGGTAAAACTTGGTTGGGCACAGCGAAAGACCCTGTGAAAGACCAGACGGACTTTCTCGCACAGATTGATTACCTGCAAGTTTCCAAACTCATGTTTCCCATTGGAGGTTTGATGAAGCAGGAAGTGCGTGAGATTGCCAATAAAGCCGGATTGCCGAGTGCCAGAAGGAAAGATAGTCAGGGTATCTGTTTTCTCGGGAAGATAAACTACAATGATTTTGTCCGTCGCTTTTTAGGAGAAAAGGAAGGGGCGATTATTGAATTGGAAACCGAAAAGAAATTGGGTACACATCGCGGCTATTGGTTTCATACAATCGGCCAGCGCAAAGGGCTTGGATTGAGTGGTGGACCCTGGTTCGTAGTCAAGAAGGATATTGAAGAAAATACAATTTATGTGTCCCGCGGTTACGGTGTGGAAACACAGTACGGCAATGAATTCCGGATGCATGATTTCCATTTCATTACTGATAATCCCTGGAAAGGGCAGGAGAAGGAGATAGACATCACTTTCAAGATTCGTCACACTCCCGACTTTACCAAAGGAAAACTGATACAGGAAGGGGAGAAGCAATTCCACATTTTGTCCTCTGAAAAGCTGCAAGGCATTGCTCCGGGGCAGTTTGGGGTGATTTATGATGAAGAGGCGAAAGTTTGTGTGGGAAGCGGAGAAATTATCTGTTAAATAGTTCCCTTAGAGGGGTAGAGGTTAGTGAATAGCGGTGTCAGATATAGTATTCGGCTAAATCCACAATCCCTGCCCTCATCGCATATTTAGTAGCCTCGTGCACATTATTCACTCCCAATTTGCGAAAGATATTCTTACGATGGCTGTTGATCGTATGGAAACTAAGATTTTTCTCTGCGGCAATCTCTTTCGTTGTTTTCCCTAATGCAATTTCTTTTAGGATATTCTTTTCTGTCTGCGTCAGCAAATGGTCGTCCATGCTTGACGCTGCCAGCGGAGAAGAAGTTCCCGAAAGCAGCAGATTGCTGACATGATTGCAAATATACCTTTGTTTGCGGGTGGCGCATTGAATGGCAGTCATGATTTCTTCTTTTGAGTTATCTTTCATCACTACCCCGAAAGCCATGCTGCTGAATAATACCTGACGGAGAAAGTTCAGGCTTAGTTCGTCAGAGAATAGAATCCAGTCGGCTTCCTTGAATCTTTCCTGCAGGACAATCAATTCATCTGCCCCCGCAAAATTGAACAAGGTGTAATCCAGGATAATCACTGCTTGCGGATACAATCGTAGCTGCTGAATCAGTTCAGCCTTGTTGTCAGCTTCTAAAAGGAGGGATACCTCCTTTTGTTTACTCAACAGGAACATCATTCCTGCCTTACTGATATCCTGATTGTCTGCAATGATAAATTCTCTCATAAGCCATACTGAATAAAAAAACTCCGCTACAAATGTACGCATTTTGCGCGATTTGTAGCGGAGTTATGATAAGATTCTTGTATCCGGATTACCAGGAACGTCCCTTGAAGATATTTGACTGGTCAAGCGGAACGATATTTCCGTTCAATGTCAGGTTGTTGTTGCTGAAGTTCGGGCTGATACTAACCGAAGCTGTATTGTTTCCACTGCTCATATTAATAAATACTTGAGCGGAGATGCCGATACCCTGAACACTGAATGAACAGTTCACATTTCCTTTTTTGTCGATATTCATCTTCATATCCGAAGAATTACCATCTACTGTCACACCACCGATTCCGTTAGGACCTGGGTAAGGAGTGTTGAAAGCAGTCTGTACGGTAGCTCTGTTGCCGTTCATCAGGACGAAGTTGGTGTTTGAAGTAACAAAAGCACTCATACCGTTGCGGAAGACAACCTGATTAGCTTCCAATACAAATTGCTTGTTTTTCAAAGCCTGTACAGCTTGTTGATAGGCTGCCATGTCCTGCACCTCTTCTTCGGCACGGAGTTTCGCTCTCTCTGCATCTCTTTGAGCTTTTCTTTCTGCGCGGCGTGCTGCTGCGTTACTTTCTTGTGCATACATCATTGTGCTTGCACTCACTAATACTAATGCTACTAATGCAATAAACTTTTTCATAACTTTTTTTTGTTTAGGTTTAATACGTTGTTCGTTTATTGCAAAAACAAAGAGCATGCCAGATTGTTCACGAACGTCTTGCAATTTTATATCCGATGGCTGCCACGGTGATACTCATTAAAGGACTGATAATGTTGAAAAAACAATAAGGGAGATACACAAGTGTGGGTACACTCAAGATAGTGGCTTGAGTCATTCCACAGCTGTTCCACGGGATCAATACGGATGTAACGGTTACTGCATCTTCCGTGGTACGGCTTAGTAAGCAACTTTCATACCCTTTCTTGGCATAAATATCGCGAAACATATTTCCCGTCAGAATAATACTGATATATTGATCGGCAGTGGTCAGATTAAGAAACAGACCGGAACAAACCGTCGCACTGACCACGCTGACTGTTTTCTTCATAAAGCGCACAAAGATGGAAGTGATACTTCCCACCATGCCGCTTGCTGTCATTGCTCCGCCGAAACACATGGCACATAGTATCAACCAAATCGTATTCATCATTCCTGACATGCCACGTGTGGCAATTAAATCTGTCAGAACGGCATTATCCGTGTGTAAATTTGTCTCTCCGTAGATAGTCATCATTAGTCCTTTAAACAGTGAATCGAATCCGGAAGCGGCAATTCCTGAAATTTCTTCCAACAAATCCGGCTGAAAGATCAAAGCAAAAACAGCAGCCAGCAGGGTAGACAGGAACAGCGTAACGATAGACGGCACTTTCTTCGCTATCAATATCCCGGTTGCTACGGGAACTATCAGTAGCCACGGAGTGATATGAAACTTTTCATTCAGAGCTGTTGCCACTTCTGCGATGTGTTGTGTATTGTTGGCATCATGAGAGAATCCTGCTACGGTGAAAATAATTAGCGTAATGACAAGAGATGGAACCGTAGTAATCATCATATAACGGATGTGACGGAACAAGGGAGTGTCTGTGATAGAAGAGGCCAGGATGGTGGTTTCGGATAAAGGAGATATTTTATCTCCGAAGTATGCTCCTGAAATAATGGCTCCGGCAATCCAGCCGTCTTCGAAACCTTGTGCTTTTCCGATACCCATCAGGGCGATACCGATGGTAGCAATGGTAGTCCACGAACTTCCGGTCATAACAGAAATCAATGCGCAGATGATGCAGGTAGATGCCAGGAAGAAACTGGGATGGATAATTTGCATCCCGTAGTAGATTAGCGTAGGCACTACTCCACTAATCATCCAGATCCCGCTCAACGCACCGATTATCAATAGAATAATAATGGCTGTTGCCACTCCGGCAATATTGTTGGTGATGGCGAGCTCATAATCTTTCCAGGGAATTTTATAGAACACCATACCGATAAGGATACAAATAGCTGTAGTGGTGAGTAGTGACACTTGGCTTCCGCCGCTTAGGGCATCACTGCCAAATGTGCGGATAGTGGCAAACAATAATAACACCAGTACAATGATCGGTATCAATGATACAATGGGAGAGGGGGCTTTCTTCATGTTGATTCTTATAACCTTTTATTTGTTTTCCGGCTACTGTTTTGTTTATAGCCGCGCAAAGATACAACAAAAAAGAATGAAATCTTTTGCTTCAAAACGTCAGGCAATAAAAATTATTATAAGTTTGTATTTGATTGGAATATGTATAAGACCGGCTCAATTAGCGAAAGTCTTACGCCTTATCCACCAGTAACGGATGAAAAGTACCCCTGTCAGGATGAGGGCAATGGATAATCCGGTATAGAAAACAGAAATGAACGTTTCGGGCAGAAGATGGAAGCTACGTATGGTAATTCCCAGAGAAATCATGAAGATCATTGTAATCCAACTTTTCACATCGAAAAAGGAGAACGGGCAATTTCTGTGTTCTTTCTTTTGTTCGATTCGCTGGGTATGTTTATAATAAAGCCTTCTGAACACCAGAACGAAGAATAACAAGAAAACGACGGTAGCTTCTCCTATTTTGAACATCCAATCTTGGGAGGTGTTTAACCAGGTTACAATTCCTATTCGCAGAATATTGGCACCGGCTATAATCCAGACGGTGCCGGCTGTGATAAGTAAGATTTGTCTGTTAACTCCGTATTTCATTGGCTTTTTTATTGTAATAAACGGTTTGACCGTCTGTTTTGTTGACTCACTTCTTGTAGAAAGTCGTAATTAATAAAGAAATTCCGGTTAAAACGACTCCGGTACCGATAACTCCGTGCCAACCATACAGTTGCCAAAAGCTGCCCGCCAGAAATGTTCCCATTGAACCGCCAATAAAGTAAGTAGTCATGAAAACTGTATTGATACGGTTCGAAGCGCGCGGGTCTAGTTCGAAGATACTTGTTTGGTTGCTAAGTTGGATACATTGCATCCCTATGTCAATGATGATGATTCCGGCAATGATACCAATAAAAGTGTTTTCACCGATGAAGAACAGTAACCAGGCAAAGAGAATCAATCCGCAACCGATAAAGTTAAAGCGGCGTACACCTACTTGCTTTACGTATCTTCCTACGAAAGAAGCAGTCAATGCTCCGGCCACTCCGCAAAGTCCCAGCATACCGATTACGTCGCTGTTGGCGAAGAACGGGGCTTGTCCCATTTTAAAAGCCAGACAGGACCACATGGCGAGGAGGGAACCGAAATTCAGTGCCGCCCGGATCGAATAAATGCGCAGTTGCGGGTATTCTTTCACTAAGGCTAACAGAGATTTCATCAGGCCGCTATACTTTCCCTGAAAGTTGGTCTGAATGTCAGGAAGGACTTTTAATACAACGATTGCGCAGATAAACATCATGCCTGCAGCGATGTGATACATTTCCCGCCAGCCAATCAGTTCACCGATAAATCCGCTGACGACACGTGAAGCCAGAATGCCGGTCAATAGTCCTGATAAGACAATCCCTACATTTCTGCCTTTATTTTCCGGACGGGAGAACTGGGCGGCTATCGGAATGAATATTTGTGGAATCATCGAACAAACTCCCGTGAGGAATGAAGCGATAAGTATCAAATGAAAATAGTGCGTCAGGGCGATAGTCAATAGAGAGAATATCAGAACGGTGAAGTTGACCAGGATGATTTTCTTACGCTGATATAAATCTCCCAGAGGGGTGATAAACAACAATCCTGCCGCATAGCCTATTTGCGTGACCATGGCAATCAGGTTAGTTCTGAACTCTGATATGCCAAGTTCATGGCGTATCATATTTAATAGAGGTTGAATATAATAGATGTTGGCTACCGAGACACCGGCCACAATAGCAAGTGTCCAGAGGATAGATGCCGGTAGTCCACCGTTTTCTTTTAATGGCTGTTTCATGCGGCAAAGATAATAAAATAAGATGTTTATTCGATAAAGAAAGTGGTGGAAACTGTGTTGCCTTCTCCGTCTACTACCGTCAGGGAATGTTTGCCGGGAGCAGGTTGCAGGGAAATTTTGTGGAAATCCTGTGTCTGTGTCTGATAGGTGTCGTCGAGATGCCAGAAGATAGTGGCATTGGGATTGCTGTGTGCCAGTTCCACCGTGATAAAGCCTTTGCTGCCGTCCAATTGCTTGGGCAGCTTGATGTGGGCGTTCATCGGAGGGTAGATGAACTGCATGGGTTGGAAAGAATCTTCTCCGCAGCCGGCTTTGAAAGGTGGCAGCGGTTTATATTCCGGATGATGCTGTTTATAGTACCATTCCCATACGGGCGGCAGGGCAAACCATGATTTCTGAATGGTAGGTTCCGTGTTTGCACAGTTTTCATAGATGCGGTGGCTTTCGTCGGCGGATAGTGTGACGAGATGATGGTAAGGACAAGCCTCTGTCCGTAATCCGACGGGAAGGATCAGTACGGTGTCGGTTTCTTCACAGAAACGTCCTTTCAGATGACCGGATTGACGGCATATCTCTGCATCAACAAAAATTCCTGTGGGACGTTCGAACCAGGGTGAAGATGGGAGATAATTGAATATATCGAATAATACGGGACCGGCTGTCTGTGCACCGACCAATCCGGGTTTTCCTTCTCCGGTTGCATTTCCTACCCATACGCCTACTGCATAGCGGGGAGTCACGCCAACGGCCCAGGCATCACGGAATCCGTAACTCGTTCCGGTCTTCCATGCGATAGTCTGCATCGAGGGGATTGATTTCCAGTCAATTTCTTCAGGGCGGTTGACTTCTGTTAAGGCGGAAAGGGTGAGCCAGGCCGCTCCTGCCGAAATGACTCCTTCTGAAATAACTCCTTCTAATATATCCTTTCTCGAAGTTGTTTTTCTTGAAATGGTCTTTCCTGAAGTAACTTTTCTTGAACCATCTCTTTCCGAAACTGTCTTTTCTTCTGTTCCCAGTAGTATCTGCACTTCCTTTTCTTGGGGAAGGTCGTTGGAATGACTGTTGGAGAGGCTTCGTCCCATTTGTGCATAAGCATTCGTCACATCCCATAAAGTAGCTTCGGCACCTCCTAAAATGAGTGATAATCCATAATGGGAGGCTGATCGGTTGATAGTCTTGAACCCCATTTGTTGCAGCATGTGATGAAATTTGGGTACTCCATATCTTTGTAACATGGTGACAGCCGGGATATTCAATGAGCGGGCAAGAGCTTCGGAAGCGGGGACGGCTCCTTCAAACTGCAGGCTGAAGTTTTGTGGAGTAAAGCCATTGATATTAACGGGTACGTCCGGTAACAGCATTTGCGGTAATAGACTTCCCTCCTGTAGCATGGCACCATAGAGAAAGGGTTTTAAAATACTGCCTGTACTTCTGGGAGCTTGAATCACGTCTACTTGATTCCCCCCTTGCTTACGGTCGAAATGTACATTTCCGCAGTATGCTACCACTTGATTGGTGGGAATGTCTATAATTAGGATAGCCAGGTTACGGATATCACTTCGATTAAATTCATTGCTCCACCGTTCCACCAAACTCTCTATATGGGTTTGTATTCCTTTATCGATGGTTGAGCGGGTATATAATCCGTTTCTTTCTTGATAAAAGCGGGTAACCAGGTGGGGGGCTATTTGAGGAAGAGGATGTGGTTCGTCGGGTAACGGTTCGCTGATAGCCAATTCATAGGTGGACGCATCAATAATCTCTTCTTCAAAAAGTTGTTTCAATAAACGGTTGCGTTTGGAAAGTAGTGTTTTTCGTCCTTTGGATAGATGAATCATGGCGGGGGCATTGGGCAGGACGGCCAGCATGGCTGATTCCGCCCATGATAAATCTTCGGCAGAATGACCGAAGTAGCGCCAGGCAGCAGCATCCAGTCCTACTACATTTCCTCCGAATGGTGCATGAGAGACATACATGGATAAGATTTCCTCTTTGGAAGTCCGAAACTCCAAACGGGTAGCCCAGATCATTTCGATGACTTTCTCTCCGATAGTTCTGGGTTTGTTCCGGGCGAGACGGATGGTCTGCATGGTAAGGGTACTGCCTCCGCTTACAACACGTTTATTCTTTAAATTCTGATAGAGTGCTCTTCCGGTAGATAGCGGATTAACTCCCCAATGGTGGTAAAAGTGTTTATCTTCAAAGGTAATAAGACATTGCTTGATTTTTTCAGGTGTTGTCTTTCGGGGAGGAAACCGCCATTGACCATCCGAAGCGATACGTGCTCCCAGTAATTCTTCGTTTCGATCAGTCACAACGGTGGAGTAGGGTACATGAAACAGTTGCCGGGGAAGGCAAAAGATGTATCCTATCATCAAAAGAGCAATGCTTATTGTCATTACTTTCTTAGTAACAGATAATCGTTTGAAGAATTTATATATAGGATTCATTTAAATGTTAAGAGCTAAGAGACATATCTTTGTGACAAATAATTAGGCACGGATTACACGGATTACGCATTTTTGGTTAACGAGTAGAACCGTGTAATCCGTGCCTGAAATTTATCGACTGACAGTTGTTCTTCCCGCTTTGCTGCGTGCCTGTACGTTTACATCATACATTGCTTCACATTGAACGGCAGGAAGAATAAAGTTACCTGCATAAGTCGCTTGCAGTCTGACAGTGAATACTTTTGTTTCACCACGACGCAAATTGAAATAAGTTAATACCCTGTCATCGCGTATATCCAGATAATTATATTTGCTGACGGATTTACCGGAACCGTCGGCTGCTCCGCTTTCCGTTTCGGGGGCAACCATTCTTTCGTTGTATATTTCCCAGCCGGACGGTATGATATGCGTCAGTGCCAGATTGGTGTAATCGGAAGTTCCGCTAATATTGGATATGGAAGTGATAGCCATAAAGTCAGTTCCCTGCATGATGTCATTGACAGAGATTGGTGTACCGTTCAGGTTGGCATATCTTATATCCATGTGAAGATTGTCGCTGATGGCCGGTAATGTATCGTTCAACAACTGTGTGCGTGTGATAAGGTCTACGCTAAGCGCTCCTTTTCCTTGATTTTTCACAGCAATCATACCGGATTTGGGAGTGGTGGCGATTTCCTTTTCAAACACAGCTTTAGCCGATTTCACGGCAGGTTGTTGTTTGTCGTTCCATGTCCATACGAAATCCAGTGTGCCTGATAGCTTTTCAGCCAGACGTCCCATTGCCATAAGAGCAAAAGCGGTGGATTGTGTACTGAACCACTCCTCTTGTGACAGATTCTTTGAAACGACTTTTGCTTGCTGCAAAGCATCCCGTTCCCGGTTCATCAGGATCAGTGTTTCCAGAATCATAGCTTCATCACGGTCGGAGGAACCGTAAATCTGATTCATGGAAGAGTAGGGGCTTACTGTTGTTTCCGCATTATACACCAGTTCTTCAGCCGGTTTCATCTTTCCGGTCAGTGCATAGGTTGCTGCCAGTCTCCATTTAGCCTGAATGGATAATCCTGCCTGTTCTTTCATCCGGTTCATGGCCCCATATTCCGGTGCTCCTGCCAATGCAAGCGTATATAAACGGAAAGCCTGTTGCAATTCCGACTGCCATTGTTGCCAGCCGCTTGCATCCTGCGGCATCCGCCAGTTCTGTGCGGCGGCACGTTGGAAACGCTTCCACTTGTTCAGTACATTCGAATGAACGGCGTATCCTTTTTCTTGTGCCAGTGTCAGGAACATTCCTGCATAAGAACTGATCCATTCGTCGGCAACAGCATTTCCCGGCCAATATACAAATCCGCCATTGGGGAGTTGACGACCATAAATCTGCCGGATAGCTTCCTGTACATTTGTCTTTATCTTTTCGGCTTCTATCTTATCTATTGTTTTGAATTGGCCGACAAACAGAAGAGGCAAAGCCTTGGAAGTCAACTGTTCTGTACAATGATGCTGATAGTTGTATAAGAAGTCGAACCGGCGGCTGATATCAACCGAAGGTATGCGTGATACTTCCAGCTTTATCTGGTTATTTGCAGAAGAACTGCTTAGATTGTATGAAAGTTCTTTGCTTTGTCCGGCTTCTACCCATTGGCTGTTGCGCAGGGTTACTACCGGATTCGGGTTGCGTACTTCTATTTCAATGGTTTCTTTAGTTTGTTGTCCGCCACCATTGGCTGTCAGATGGATGGTAGCCTTTCCTGTTTTACTACCTGTTTTTAAGGTAAAGAACACAAGCTGGTCACCCGGTTGGCTAAATTTGAGCGACTGTTGGTTAGCCCCTACAATCTGTACTCCTCCACCGGACGCCTGAAGTGATACGGTTACATTCTTCACTTGATTTTCCATCGCAAAGATATTTACCGGAACGGTGATTTCTTCCTGAATACTAAGCACACGGGGCAAGGTGGACAACATCATTAACGGAGTCCGCACGAAAGCCGTTTTTTCCGCATTGCCGTACGCTCCCTCTTGTCCGGCAACCACCATGGCACGTACCGAACCTACATACATCGGAAGTTTCAGCGTATGTGTCCGGCTCTTACCTTTTCCCAGATAGAAAGGACCTATAAACTTGACTACCGGTTTGAAGCGGTTTGCTTTTGCATCGGCAGGTTTTAATGTGGCGTCTCCACCCGTACTGAAAAGTGAACTGTAACTTCCGGCGGAAGCTCCCAATACATTATCATACATATCCCATGTCCGGATGCCGAGTGCTTCGCGTGAATAGAAATCATTCCATGGGTCCGGGGTTTTGAAATTGGTAAGATCCAGCAAACCGTCGTCTACAATAGCTAATGTATAAGTCATCGGTTTTCCGGTCTTTTCGCTGACGGTTACATTGAAGTTGGTTTCCGGGCGTAACACTTCCGGCATCTGTATCTGCGGTTGCAACACCGTCTGACTGTTAGTCACGAATACCGGAACGACGCCATACATACGGATAGGCAGGTCATTGACTGTTTGCGCGTGAGGCTGTAACAGACTGATATGCAGATATACATTCGGAGTCATCTCCGGTGTAATCTTGAATGTATATTTCGTATCTCCTCCGTTGGAAACCTCTATCCATTCTTGTCGTAATACGGTAGAACCGTTTTCTATGGATACCAGTGCACGTCCTCCCGCTGCTGCAGGAATGATTGCTGTGGCTGTTTCTCCTATTTCATAAGAATCTTTGTTCAGCGAGAAAGCAAGCATTTTGATACCGCTGGGATCAGTCTTGCTCGAACGTCCCCGCCATTCCGGCCAGTCAACATAAACTGTACCTCCGGTGGCATGTCCACTCTCTTTATCTTTCACGTAAACCAGGTAGCGTCCCCATGACGGATAATCGATACGGAATTTGAAAGATGCTTTTCCGCCTCTTGTCTGTAAATTGCCGCTGGCAACAGGAGTGATGGAACTGTTGTTGATATACGTTCCGAAAGATTCACCACTGTTTTCCCACCACCAACTCCAGCCGATGCGGTATATTTTGTATTCCAGATTAGAACTGTTCACTAACTGTCCCTGCGTGTTTACAGTTACAATATCGAATACATGATCTTTGTCTGTTTCAATATATTTGCCTTTTGGCTGGTTCAGATTGATACCGACATAAGAGGTGAATGGTGAGAATGGAATTGTTTGAGTGTAGATGCTGGCATCTCCTCCCGGTTCGAACACGCGGGTGGTGAAAGTGGCGTTCAGCATACCCGGCGCTTCCGTTGCGGTCGGAATTTTCAGCGTGACGTTTGCTTTTCCTTCTGCATCCAGTGTGCCGTCAAATATATCTGTTTTGATAGTCGTGAAATCCGTAGCCGGATTGTTAAAGATATATTGTCCGTAATTCTTAAACTGTGTATTCACTTTCGATAAAGACATTTCTACTTTGGCTTTCAGTTTGGAGGCAGTTGCTCCTGTCAGCCAGGTTGAAGTGAGTGGGGCATAGAAATTCTTGTCCGTGGCTTGAAGCACCTTCGGCAATGCCAGATTTATTTTCAAGCGGTTGGGCTTTATGGTTTCGATACGCAGACCTTTGTGGAAGGTGGTTCCTCCCACCTTAATATACGCATTCCAAAGTCCGGTCGGGTCTGTTGCCTGTGTCGGAACGTCGAATGTATAGAATCCGTTCATTCCTTGTGTTGAAATCATTTTTGTGTAGAACTGTCCTCTCGGATTGTAAATCTCCAGTGCTACGGGATGTTTGTCGGGGATTCTCTTTTCGCGGTCTTCCAATATAAAGGAAATGTGCAGCGTGTCTCCCGGGCGCCATACTCCTCTTTCGCCATATATAAATCCTTTCAGTCCCTTTTGAATATCTTTTCCTCCCACGTCGAATCTGCTGACGGACTGTTCTTCACCGTCCACAACGCGGACGTACGCTTTTTGCTTGTCCGATTCTGCCACGATAATGAAAGGCACACCGTTCGGAGTGATTTCAACGAATCCTTCTCCATTGGTTTCTCCTTTCCCTATGGGTTGTAACTGGAAATTATACGCTGTTACCTGTGCTTTCCCTATCGGTTTTGTATCCAAAATATTACTAACGGCAATCCACAGTTTATTCAGTGAGTTCCGTTTTACAATCATTCCCAGGTTGGAAGCAAAAACGTTGCAGGCAGCTGCCCGGTCTGAATCCATATAATAAGACGGATGGCAGGGGTTGTCGCGTTCCGTCCATCGGTACACACTCCAGTCCATTGTTCCTCCGTTGTAATAATAGTAGGCCTCGGGAGTATTCCAGATTGCTTCATCTTCTTCGGACAAAACACTTCCACTTACTTTGGTCAGCCCGTCGGAGGTGCTGCTGTCGGCGAATTTCATATCCTGATTCTCGCCTCCTCCACAAGGATAAGCGGAGTATTCCTGACGAAATGAAAGTATGACACGATAGATGGCACCCGGTTCCTGGTGGATTAATCCGGCAAGGTCTATCGAGTAATCTCCCCAATGATGAATGTCTTTGGAAGCATCTTTGGCAAGCCATAACGTTTTCTTGTAAACCAGTCTTCCCGAGCGGCGTAGTTCATTGGCCGAGGCCAGTGAATTGGTTTGCATAAACATCAATACATTGTTCTCGAAAATGCGGATCACGCTCAAATCCACAGCGTATAAGTTGACAGCCCTGAAAGGAATAATCAAACTTTTCGAATCGGGCAGGATAGCGGCGGTAGTAGACATTTCCACTTGTGGTTTCAGACTTACTTCACTGAATGAGATCGTATGAGAAGTTCCCAATGCTTTACCTTGACAGTCTTTGACTCCTTCATGGATATTCAACGTAAGTTTGTTCTGTGTGTTTGCTTCGAAATAGATAAAAGCTCTGTTCTCACTGATTTGGAAGATCGATGAGGAGATTTCCGGGATCTCAATCAGTCCTTTTAAATCTTGAGTAGTGGATAAGGGAGCGGAGAAAACAATCTCGATTCCATTTTCCGGTTGGTCGATGCGTTCGGCAGACATGAAACGGAAACAATCTTTCGCCGGTATCAGTACTTCTTCGCTTTGTTTACGGTCGATGCCAGCTGCGTTGCCGTTGGCTGTGATAGTCAAGGGGTAATCATCAGCTTCTCTGGGGATTTGTCTGATACTAAACAAATACCGGGTATGATTGTCGGTTGCGGTGACTTCCACCGGATAACTCTTTTTCCCGTCACTGGCAGTCAGCATCTTTTCTACCTCTTCCTTTTTCACTACGTCGCTGAAACGTATCTCTCCTTTAATATTTATTTCATTCGGTTGGGTAGCTGTAATCGGCAATGATTCCAGTTGCAGGGTGAAGTTACGCTCCTGTACACGGAATGAGAAGTTGAACTCTTTCAGCTTTTTGTCCACTTCGATGAAGTCTCCGAGCCGGAAAGTTCCTTCGTAAAGTGTTCCCGGTTTCAGCGCTCCTTCTTCGGGCACAAATTCAATGGTGTTGTTGCTAACCCAATATGCTTTTCCTTTTAATGAAGGTGAGAAACTGAACGGATTGCTTTTTAACTCATTGTTCATATCCACCATGGGTTGGTCGTGGGTCAGTTCTATACGTATGGTCGAATTTTGCGAGATGACTCCTCCCGTATACGCATTTACATACGGTGCATAATCGGCAGAAGGAATGATGTCTTTTTGAGTGCGTGTGCATGAATATAGGCCCACAGTCATCATGATAAGTAAGAATAGTCCGGTAGCACTGATGCTACGTGTAATCTTTGTTTGTCCCATAGTGAGAAGTTTTTTATAGTTCAACAAACAAATATACAGTTTTTATGCTAAATCCTTTGTTATTCTGATTATTTTTGCAAGTTCTTAATCAATTTATTTATGGGGAAAAAGAAAGAATACAAAGAGGCCAATCGGCGATTTTTGAAAAAACTGTCTTTTCAGGAAGGTGTTTGCGCGTTGCCGTGTGGAATCTATTACAAAGTTTTGGAAACTGGCGAAAGTACGATTTCTCCGGGTGCGCGGAGTATTGTTACCGTGCATTACAAAGGAAGTCTGATTGATGGTCGGGTGTTTGATAATTCTTATGAGCGTACTTGTCCCGATGCCTTACGTCTTAGTGATGTAATAGAAGGGTGGCAGGTGGCACTTCAGAAAATGCATGTTGGTGATAAATGGATTATTTATATTCCTTATGCAATGGGATACGGTATCAAATCTTTTGATTCTATTCCTGCTTACTCGACATTGATCTTCGAAGTGGAACTGCTTGGCGTTGCATAGAACATAAAGATGAGCTATATACAATCAGATACATGGATATTTTTCTTTTAGCTTTTTCATAAAAGACTTGCTTACTTGTAAAAGTTCCATCTCATTAAATGGAGGAAGCAATATGCAATTGTTGTCTTCAATCGAAACCAGATAGCTTATATTGATAATGTGTGACTGGCTAATCTGGATAAGATAGGGATGCAGACTCAATATCTTTTGTGAGTTTGTATTTCTTTTGAGTGCCAGGGTATGATTATTATTTAATACAGCTTCCCATAGTTTACTCTTGGAGTTATACCGGAAATAGCCAATCTGTTCTAAATGGATTAGTTGCAAGTTTCCAGTAATGGTAGTATATAAAAAGATCTTTTCTTCTTGATGTTTTTCTGTGTCGGTGTGATTACAATTGTCAATATTCATATTCTATTTATCTTAGTATTCGATTAATCTGTTGATGATGCCAACGTCGTAGTTTTATTTTGCATCAAAAGTAACGGATTGCTTTTAGCTATAAAAATAAAAAGTGTCTCATTCCTGAAATGAGACACTTTTTACTATTAAGAATTGTGCTTTTAAAAAAGGAAATTATTGTTCTACTCTTTGATTCTCAATGAATTTACTGGGTGATACACCATACTTTTCTGAAAAGTTACGATAGAAAGTTGCCCGGGAGGTGAAACCGCATGCAAACATCAGTTCTTTTACATTACTCTTTGGATTTTCGGCGGCTAACTGTCTGAAATATTCCAATCGAAGATAATTAATGTATTCCCGGAAACCTGTAAAGCCCTGACTTTTGATTGCTGCTGAAATATCATGTTCCTGTTTATTCAGGGACTTGGCTAAAAGTTCTATATTATACCGTTGATCGGTATAGGGATGCTGTTCCTGAAGATAGGCTTCAATCGTTGAGAAGAGCGGGAGAGTAGGAGATGGCTTTCCAGCTTGTAGCATTATAGTGCTTTCCGTATTCTTTGCATTATGAATCATGTTTATATGGTTCGAAAACGGATTCTCATAACGTAAATATTGTATGGAGAATAAGACCGTAAAAACGATTGCCATAATGCCGAACAGATTGAAAACAAATTCATTGATATTTAGAGTGAACAAAATGTATATCCCTAAAAATACGAATAGAAAACCGATGAATAGATACATGTTATTATTTATCCTGCGGTAGGTCTTGTTATTCATCATCGGATAAATAAGAAGAACGAGTGGGGTAAAAACGGATAACAGGAATATGCAAGCCCTAAGCTTGACATCTATTTGATGGATATTCGGAATAATTTCATCTATGGAGTGGATGGGAGTGATATTCCCATTGAAACCTAAATAACTGATTCCTACAGTTATCGTAATGATGGGTAATAATAGAAAAGTAAATATTCTGAAATGGTTCAGATAGCCCGGTGATAAAGAAGCGATAGGGAACAGGGCTACAATATTTGCTAAAGCATACCATTTGAGCATTTTCTCAATGTTGAGCAATTCTGTGAAGTTGTATTCCGGAGTGTCTGTGACAATTGTCAGCCATCCGATATTTTCCCATGAAAACATAATACCGATGCCAGTTGCTATAATTCCCCAATATAATTTCGGATAATTGTCTTTAGCACGTATAATAAGGATGATTCCTATAATTAACGCAATCAGATCAAGTGTAAGCTCAATAGATAGATGTGTAATTCCCATTTTTTTGACGTGTTTCTATTCCTTGCCAGTCAGTGTGTAAATGTTTCCCGTACAAAGGTAGGCAAAATAGAAATATCAGGCAATAAAAAAGATATGGCTTTGGAGAAACTTAGTTGTGCGGCGATATGCTATATTTCTTTCGCTGAATCATTTTCGGCCAATTCTTTGATCTCTTTATTCAAAAATACAGAAAGCACAGTTCTTACTACAACCACTCCACCCAGGATTGCCAATTCGTCCAACGTTGGATCAACCACAGTTTTTAGTATGTCGGAAGCAATTAGAAATTCCAATCCAAGCAAAAGGTAAGTGCCAAAATCCGCCCTCAACTGCCGTATATTGTTAACCGTATATGTTCCGTTGAATCGTTTTATTTCATTGCGTAAAAAGGCGATGAAGCAGACTAATACTCCGTAAGTGACAATTAGCAGACTAATAACACTGATAATAGTGGCAAGTGTATTTAAGAATGTGAGTAGCATTGCTGTATAATGTTTTAGTATCTGTTATGTAAACAGGCGAAGTCATACAAAAGTTCTCGAATTAGCTACATTATTTGCTCTTACAGGTTTATATTTGTATATTCAAGTTAAAAGCTACCTATTTGTCCAGTTTAAATAGTGTCTGGAGGGTATTCAAAGTGGGTTGAAAGTGGATGTAAATCAAACACTGATTGGTACAAAGGAGAAAGAAAAGATGATATGGTTTATATGAAGTAATACATTTCTGAATAAATTTATCCATATCAAATTATTACAAATAAAAAGAACTCCTGTAATCGTTAAGATTACAGGAATTCTTTATCTATATAAAGTAACCTGAATTACTTACCTAAAGCCTGAGCAACATCAACCGCACAAGCTACTGTACAACCTACCATCGGGTTGTTACCAATTCCCAGGAATCCCATCATTTCTACGTGAGCAGGAACTGATGAAGAACCAGCGAACTGTGCATCAGAGTGCATACGACCCATCGTATCCGTCATACCATAAGAAGCAGGACCGGCAGCCATGTTATCCGGGTGAAGAGTACGACCTGTACCACCACCAGAAGCAACAGAGAAATAAGGTTTGCCAGCAAGAACACGTTCTTTCTTGTAAGTACCAGCAACTGGGTGTTGGAAACGAGTCGGGTTAGTAGAGTTACCTGTGATAGATACGTCTACACCTTCTTTCCACATGATAGCTACACCTTCGCGAACGTCGTCAGCGCCATAACATTTTACTTTTGCACGAGGACCGTCAGAGTAAGCGATTTCGCGAACAACTTTCAGTTCACCGGTAAAGTAATCGAATTGAGTCTGAACATATGTAAATCCGTTGATACGAGAGATGATTTGAGCGGCGTCTTTTCCAAGACCGTTCAAGATACAACGCAACGGTTCTTTACGTACTTTGTCTGCTTTTGCAGCGATTTTGATAGCACCTTCAGCAGCAGCGAAAGATTCGTGACCTGCCAGGAAAGCGAAACATTTAGTTTCTTCGCGCAGCAACATAGCAGCGAGGTTACCATGGCCGATACCAACCTTACGGTCGTCAGCTACAGAACCCGGGATGCAGAAAGCTTGCAGACCGATACCGATAGCTTCAGCAGCTTCAGCAGCGTTTGTGCAACCTTTCTTGATAGCGATTGCACTACCTACCACATACGCCCATTTTGCATTTTCAAAACAGATAGGTTGAGTTTCTTCACACGTTTTATAAGGATCAAGTCCATGAGCTTCACAGATAGCGTTAGCTTCTTCGATATCTTTGATGCCGTTAGCGTTCAAGGCAGCGATAATCTGTTTGATACGACGGTCTTGGCTTTCGAATTTTACTTCTCTAATCATAGTTTCTTTCCTCCTTATATTATTCGTGACGTGGATCAATAGATTTAACTGCTCCCTGTTCTGCTGTTACGCGTCCGTAAGTGCCTGTAACTTTCTTCAAAGCTTCGTTAGCATCAGTACCTTTCTTGATTTCGTCCATGAACTTACCCATGTGTACGAATTCGTATCCGCAGATTTCGTCGTTCTTGTCCAAGAAGATTTGTTTGATATAACCTTCTGCCATTTCAAGGTAACGAGGACCTTTAGCCAAAGTACCATAAAGAGTACCTACCTGGCTACGCAGACCTTTACCCAAGTCTTCCAAACCTGCACCGATAATCAAGCCACCTTCAGAGAAAGCTGATTGAGTACGTCCGTATACGATTTGCAAGAAAAGTTCGCGCATTGCAGTGTTGATAGCGTCGCAAACAAGGTCAGTGTTTAATGCTTCAAGAACTGTTTTACCCGGAAGGATTTCAGAAGCCATAGCAGCTGAGTGAGTCATACCAGAGCAACCGATTGTTTCGATCAAGGCTTCCTGGATGATACCTTCTTTAACGTTCAGTGTCAGTTTACAAGCACCTTGTTGAGGAGCGCACCAACCGATACCGTGTGTCAAACCAGAAATATCAACGATTTCTTTAGATTTTACCCATTTGCCTTCTTCGGGTATGGGAGCCGGTCCATGGTTAGGACCCTTCTTTACAACACACATGTGTTCCACTTCGTGTGAATAAGTCATAATTAGCTCTTTTTTTAAGTGATATAATTAAAAATACGTAGTCACGATTCTCTAAATCGCCCACAAAGGTAGTCGATTTATTTGTTTCTGCAAATCGCCTTTTATTACTTTTTTGTGAAAAGTGACAAATCTGTTTACGTTTTTTTGTCGTTTGTAAAGTCGGGATTGCATTTGTGAAAGATTGAGACCGGGAGAACTATCTATTCTTTGCTTTGTTGTTATTAGAAAAAGAAAATTTATGGAACTGAATCAAGTAGATATACATTATTTAATAGCGGCAATTTGCGTTATTTCATCTGCACTTATTTTTTATACGATAGGTGTTTGGGGAGAACGTCTTCAAAGGAAATTAAAGTTTTGGCATCTCATTTTCTTTCTTCTCGGGTTGTTGGCTGATACGGTGGGTACAAGCCTGATGGAGCATATTGCCGAACTGACTCATCTGCATGACGAAATGCATACGGTGACAGGGGCAATTGCTATTCTTCTGATGTTTGTACATGCGTTATGGGCGATATGGACCTATGTGAAGGGAACGCCTATAGAAAAGAGACATTTTAATCGTTTCAGCATTGTAGTTTGGTGCATTTGGCTTATACCTTATTTAATAGGGGTTTATTTGGGGATGCGATTACACGTATAGGATTAGGCAGCAGATAAATAGGGGGAGAGGGATTATTCCGCTAAAAGCTTACGTTATTTAGTTCAAAAGGATACAAAAATGAGGGTGTTCGGAGAGGGGTGTACAAAGCGCTGAAACGCCCACCAGTAAAGGGGGAAAAGCCAATGAAAACCAGTAGAGTAGAGAAGAGAAGAGTAAAGAAGAGTAAGTAAAAGTATTATTTCTGTTATAAACAACAGCAATAATACTGGGCAGAGAAGATGGCTTTGGATGCTGCCGTTGTCGGTTCGGATCACTTCGTCGGTACCGTTTCTGTTCCCGTGTCCCTCATGAACTGTTCGTCCGGCAGATGACCGACTTTTGTCTGGTAGGTTGTTGATGCTCGCCCGGTAGGTAACGGACATTCACACGGTAGATAACCTACGTTTGTACGTTAGGTAAATTCAATATTATTTCACGGGCTACCGTTTCAATACTTGTTTGCTAAAGTATCATTTGCTTCAAAACCGTACCGGAAGGAATGAAACGGATTGATAATTGTTTTTAGTAAGATTGTAGGCGTATCATTATTAGATATGGGATTAAAGTTGTAACTTTGTTGCTTCAAATATTAAATGAAGATATGATCGAAGTTTTAGAGTCTGCTTTACAGAAGGCTGCGGGTGAAGGAATGGATGAATTTATCCAAGCGTTTACAGATAAATATAAAGAGATTGTCGGTGGCGAACTAACTGCCGAAACAATGCCTCTGCTGACAGGAGAACAACATTCTTTGCTGGCATATCAGATTTTTCGTGATGAAATAATGGTTGGTGGATTTTGCCAATTAATTCAGAATGGCTATGGTGGCTATATCTTTGATAATCCGTTTGCGAAAGTGATGCGTTTGTGGGGAGCGGAAGAATTCTCTAAATTAGTTTATAAGGCTAAGAAAATCTTTGATTCCAACCGGAAAGACTTGGAAAAGGAACGGACGAATGATGAATTTATGGCTATGTATGAGCAATATGAAGCTTTTGATGAATTGGAAGAGACTTATTTGGAGACAGAAGAGCAAGTAACAGCATTGATTGCGAGTTACGTAGATGAACATTTGGAACTTTTTGCAAAAATAATAAAGTAAAGGATGCAGTATTTTTTAAGTACTTGCATTTATTAATTATGAATTAGAATTTATATCTTTGCAAAATCTAAAAAATATGTTTATGAAACAGATGAAATTTTTCTTGGTGGCTTTGATGGCTGTGGTTATGGGTGTGTCGGTTACTTCATGTATGAATGGAGATGATAATAGTGGACCACGAACTTTGAGTGTCATTGCAAAACTGGATTCTTATGGTAGTAATTTTAAAATGATAGATGGGACTAAGTTGGTTCCTACTGATCCGACTAGCATTATGCTTTTGAATTCAGGAATGTACATTGTTAATGGTCAGTATAATGTAGAAGATGTGAATGTTAATGCAGCTTCTATAACTTTTACATTGACTTCAACTCCTACCAATATTGATGGACCGAGCGTAACTTCTACACCGGATGATGCCGATGCAACAATGTATGCTTTGAATTATGAGAATACATATTATCCTTATTTCTTTGATAAGAATACATTAATTCTTCCTGCAATGTTTCATTTTAAAAACTCATCAGTATCAACTGAATTAGAAGCAGAGTTGAAGAAACATAAATTTATTCTTTCATATGATGCGGAAAAAGTCGCTGAAGGTGGTGAAACATTAGATTTGTATGTGAATCATATTATTACTGAAGATAAAGATGAAACTCGTACATCTTACACAGTAAGCTATCAGGCTTATGATTTGTCATCAGTATTACATCAATTTACAAATCTGAAAAAGATTATAGTGCATGCTCAAGTAAATACTTCGTCTAATAAATTGGATAATTCTAGTACAAGAGAAGAGAAATTTGAAATAGATTATTCAAAGATTTCACAATAACATTGAACTACAAAGAACTATTTAACATAGCAATGAAATTGATTTCCTCTCCGGCCAAGGCCTGGGAGGAAATTTCTATGGAAGAGGATAGGCGAAAAGTATATATAGCTTTTGTCTATCCTATGATTGGTTTATGCGGTCTGTCCGTATTCGTCGGTTCGTTATTGACGAATGGATGGGGAGGTCCGCAAAGTTTCCAGATAGCTATGACCAATTGTTGTGCCGTAGCTGTAGCCCTGTTCGGTGGCTATTTTCTGGCAGCTTATGCCATTAATGAAATGGGAACAAGAATGTTTGGTATGCATAGTAATATGCCGTTGACACAACAGTTTGCAGGATATGCATTGGTTGTGCCTTTCCTGCTTCAGATAGTAACCGGACTGTTACCTGATTTTAGAATTATTGCTTGGTTGCTGCAGTTCTACATCGTCTATGTGGTATGGGAGGGAGTTCCTGTACTGATGGGAGTAGAAGAAAAACAACGATTAAAATACACCCTTTTGTCGTCTGTATTGTTAATACTATGTCCGGCGGTGATACAGATCGTGTTTAATAGACTGACGGCTATACTTAATTAATGAGTAAAGATGAAACAACCTCCTGTAAATATAAAGAATAAACGGGCTACGTTTGATTACGAGTTGATAGATACCTACACAGCAGGTATCGTATTGACCGGTACGGAAATAAAATCCATTCGTTTGGGAAAAGCCAGTCTGGTAGATACGTTTTGCTATTTTACGAAAGGCGAATTGTGGGTGAAGAATATGCACATCGCCGAATATTTCTATGGATCGTACAATAATCATACGGCACGTAGAGAGAGGAAGTTGTTGCTTAATAAAAAAGAATTGGAAAAACTTCAGCGGGAGATGAAAAATCCCGGCTTTACGATTGTCCCTGTACGCTTGTTTATCAATGAGAAAGGTTTGGCGAAACTGGTCATAGCTTTGGCGAAAGGTAAGAAAGAGTATGATAAACGGGAATCCATTAAGGAGAAAGACGACCGTAGAGATATGGCAAGAATGTTCAAGCGGTAAGTAAAAAACGCTATAAGATAAAACGCCGGACTACGAGAGGTCTGGCAGATGTTGGCAGAGTGGTAATTAGGTATTAATGTGATAGGGTAATGAAAAAGACAATTTCTCAGATCGTATCCGAACGCATCCTTATTCTGGATGGGGCAATGGGTACAATGATTCAACAATATAATCTCAAAGAAGAAGATTTTCGTGGTGAACGTTTTGCGCATATTCCCGGACAGCTGAAAGGGAATAATGACTTGTTGTGTCTGACACGTCCCGACGTGATTCAGGATATTCATCGTAAATACCTGGAAGTGGGTGCGGATATCATCGAGACCAATACATTTAGCTCAACCACAGTTTCTATGGCTGATTATCACGTAGAAGAATACGTACGTGAGATGAATCTTGCAGCCGTAAAATTGGCTCGTGACCTTGCTGACGAGTATACAGCCAAGAATCCAGATAAACCACGTTTTGTGGCCGGCTCCGTAGGACCTACCAATAAAACCTGTTCTATGAGCCCGGACGTGAACAACCCGGCTTATCGTGCTTTGAGTTACGACGAACTGGCTGCATCCTATCAGCAACAAATGGAAGCAATGCTCGAAGGTGGGGTAGACGCCATTCTGATTGAGACAATCTTTGATACCCTAAATGCCAAAGCTGCAATTTTTGCTGCCGAACAAGCCATGAAAATGACAGGCATAGAAGTGCCGATCATGTTATCTGTAACAGTGTCTGATATTGGCGGACGAACATTGTCCGGACAAACATTGGATGCATTTCTGGCTTCTGTGCAACATGCCAATATATTTTCAGTCGGTTTGAATTGCTCATTCGGTGCCCGTCAGTTGAAGCCGTTCCTGGAACAGCTGGCATCCCGTGCACCTTATTATATTAGTGCCTATCCGAATGCCGGGTTACCGAATAATCTGGGTAAGTATGACCAGACACCTGCGGATATGGCTCATGAAGTGAGAGAATATATTGAAGAAGGATTAATCAATATTATTGGTGGCTGTTGTGGTACGACAGATGCTTATATTGCTGAATATCCCGCCCTTGTAGAAGGAGCTAAACCACACGTTCCTGCCTCTGCGCCGGATTGTATGTGGCTCTCCGGACTTGAACTGTTGGAGGTGAAGCCGGAAATAAACTTTGTGAATGTCGGCGAACGTTGCAACGTAGCCGGTTCGCGCAAGTTCCTTCGTCTCATCAATGAAAAAAAATACGATGAGGCTCTTTCTATCGCCCGCCAACAAGTGGAGGACGGTGCTTTAGTGGTCGATGTCAATATGGATGACGGATTGCTGGATGCAAAGACAGAGATGACTATTTTCCTGAATCTTATCATGTCCGAACCGGAAATAGCCCGTGTTCCGATTATGATCGATTCTTCCAAATGGGAAGTTATTGAAGCCGGACTGAAGTGTCTTCAGGGCAAATCAATCGTCAATTCTATTTCTTTGAAAGAGGGAGAGGAAGTTTTCCTTGAACATGCCCGAATCATCCGGCAATATGGAGCCGCTGCTGTGGTCATGGCGTTCGACGAGAAAGGACAGGCAGATACAGCCGCCCGTAAAATCGAAGTTTGCCAACGGGCTTACCGTCTTTTGGTTGACAAAATTGGTTTTAATCCTCACGATATTATTTTTGACCCCAATGTGCTTGCTGTAGCTACGGGGATTGAAGAACATAATAACTATGCTGTAGATTTTATTGAAGCTACCGCTTGGATAAAGAAAAATCTCCCTGGTGCACACATCAGCGGAGGAGTCAGCAACCTCTCTTTCTCTTTCCGTGGCAACAATTATATCCGTGAGGCCATGCATGCAGTGTTCCTTTATCACGCCATCCAACAAGGAATGGACATGGGGATTGTGAATCCGGGAACTTCCGTATTGTACACTGATATTCCGGCTGATGTCTTGGAAAAGATAGAAGATGTTGTCTTAAACCGTCGTCCGGATGCGGCGGAACGGCTTATCGAATTAGCGGAATCTCTGAAAGCAAACATGAGCGAAACTGCCGGACAACCGGCTGTCAAGCAAGATGCCTGGAGAGAAGGAACTGTTCAGGAACGTTTGAAGTATGCCTTGATGAAAGGAATCGGAGATTTTCTGGAACAGGACTTGGCAGAGGCATTGCCTCTTTATGATAAAGCAGTTGATGTAATTGAAGGACCGCTGATGGATGGAATGAACCATGTTGGTGAACTGTTTGGTGCCGGTAAGATGTTTCTTCCCCAGGTTGTGAAGACTGCCCGCACCATGAAGAAAGCCGTAGCTATCTTGCAACCGATCATTGAATCGGAAAAAGTGGAAGGAAGTGCTTCGGCAGGTAAAGTGCTACTGGCAACTGTAAAGGGGGATGTGCACGACATCGGAAAAAACATTGTAGCTGTAGTGATGGCCTGCAATGGTTATGATATTGTAGATTTAGGAGTAATGGTTCCTGCAGAAACCATCGTTCAGCGTGCTATTGAAGAAAAGGTAGATATGATCGGGTTGAGTGGACTGATTACTCCATCTTTGGAAGAAATGGCTCACGTGGCTGTTGAACTTGAAAAAGCAGGTTTGGATATTCCTCTTTTGATTGGTGGAGCCACTACATCGAAGATGCATACGGCATTAAAGATTGCTCCTGTTTATCATGCTCCGGTAGTACACCTGAAAGATGCTTCCCAAAATGCAAGTGTCGCTTCCAAATTGCTCAACCCGCAGGCAAAAGCCGAGCTGGTGAATGAATTGGAAACAGAATATGAAGCACTCCGTGAAAAGAGTGGGCTGATGAAGCGTGAAACTGTTTCGTTGGAAGAAGCACAGAAAAATAAGTTGAACCTGTTTTAAACATTGTCACAATGAAAAAGATTTTCTCTTTCTTATGTCTGATTGTAGCAGTCACTGCTATGACCTCCTGTTCTTCTGCAAAAGAAGAAAAAGGAACATCCGGAACCGGAAATGCTGTGTTGGATAATATTTTCGAGCGCAAAAGTGTGCGTGCTTATCTGAATAAAGGAGTAGAGAAAGAGAAAATCGACTTGATGCTTCGTGCCGGAATGGCTGCTCCTACGGGTAGGGATATCCGTCCATGGGAATTTGTGGTAGTATCTGATCGTGCCAAACTAGATTCAATGGCAGCAGCACTTCCTTATGCCAAAATGCTGACGCAGGCCCGTAACGCCATCATCGTCTGTGGAGATTCAGTACGCTCGTCATATTGGTATTTAGATTGTTCTGCAGCAGCACAGAATATTTTGTTGGCTGCTGAAAGTCTGGGATTGGGTGCTGTATGGACAGCGGCCTATCCTTATGAAGACCGTATGCAAGTAGTGCGTAAATATACTAACCTGCCCGATAATATTCTTCCGCTTTGTGTCATTCCTTTTGGCTATCCGGCTACAAAAGAGAACCCGAAACAGAAATTTGACGAGAAAAAGATACATTATAATCAGTATTAGTAAACAAAAGTTTTGTCTTTTCAATAATTTCCTTACATTTGCGTCTAAATTGATTAAAATCTGATACGCAAATGTTTGGAATAGACGACCCTTTTATTATTCTGCCTTACCTGCTTTCGGTGGTATGTGTGATTTTTGCTGCCTGGTTTGGGCTGAAATATTGGAATAAGGACGACGAAAAAGACGAAACCCGATGAATACATTTACTCTTGGACTAATTGTGGTAGCTTATCTGCTGTCACTGGCCTACCTCGGCTTTTTGGGATATAAGAAAACAACGAATACCAGTGACTATTTGGTAGGCGGACGTCAGATGAATCCTATCGTAATGGCACTTTCTTATGGTGCTACGTTTATTTCTGCATCTGCTATTGTAGGTTTTGGAGGAGTGGCGGCTGCTTTTGGAATGGGTATTCAGTGGCTCTGTTTCCTCAATATGTTTGTTGGGGTGGTTATAGCTTTTATCTTTTTCGGTTTGCGTACCCGGCGTATGGGGGCGAAGTTGAATGTGAGTACTTTCCCTCAATTATTAGGCCGTCATTTCCGTTCCCGTAATATACAGGTATTTATTGCTGCTGTTATTTTCATCGGAATGCCGCTTTATGCAGCGGTTGTAATGAAAGGTGGAGCCGTATTCATCGAACAAATCTTTCAGATTGATTTCAATGTTTCCTTATTGATATTTACCTTGGTTATTGCTGCTTATGTCATAGCAGGGGGAATGAAAGGAGTAATGTATACAGATGCTTTGCAAGGAGTTATCATGTTTGGCTGTATGTTATTTCTGTTGTTTTCTTTGTATCAGGTGCTTGATATGAACTTTATCGAAGCTAATAAAGAATTGACTGCCATTGCTCCGCTAGTTCCGGAAAAGTTTAAAGCGCTAGGACATCAAGGATGGACTGCAATGCCCATCACAGGTTCTCCACAATGGTATTCGCTGGTAACTTCTCTCATTTTAGGAGTAGGAATCGGCTGTCTTGCACAGCCGCAGTTAGTGGTTCGCTTTATGACCGTGGAGAGTAGCAAGCAGTTGAACCGCGGTGTATTTATCGGTTGTTTCTTTCTGATTATAACAGTAGGGGCTATCTATCATGCTGGAGCCTTGAGTAATCTTTTCTTCCTGAAAACAGAAGGAGCGGTTGCTACCGAAGTTGTGCAGGATATTGATAAGATAATTCCATATTTTATTAATAAAGCGATGCCCGACTGGTTTGCCGCACTCTTTATGTTGTGCATCCTTTCAGCCAGTATGTCTACGTTAAGTTCGCAGTTCCATACGATGGGTGCTTCGGTAGGCTCTGATATTTACGGAACTTATAAACCCCGTTCACGGAATAAACTTACCAATGTGATCCGTCTGGGCGTATTATTCTCTATCCTGGTCAGCTATATTATTTGTTATATGTTGCCTCATGATATTATAGCCCGCGGAACTTCTATCTTTATGGGAATTTGTGCAGCCGCTTTTCTTCCGGCCTATTTCTGTGCTTTATATTGGAAGAAAGCTACTAAACAAGGTGTCATGGCAAGTCTTTGGGTGGGAACAATCGGCAGTCTGTTTGCTCTTGTGTTTCTTCATCAGAAAGAATCTGAAGCATTAGGTATCTGTAAAGCGTTATTCGGACGGGATGTGTTGATTACCACTTATCCTTTCCCTGTGATTGACCCGATATTATTTGCCTTACCATTATCTGTATTGGCTATTGTCGTAATCAGTCTGATGACCTATAGGAAATAAGTATTAGGTATTACACCTAATACTTAATACTTTATCTCATGCTTTTATTTTCTTTTTGTAGGATTCGTAGCGCGACATAATATCTCGAACGAAATTGTAAGTCTCGATGCCACGGAAATATCCGTTTTTGCAGACAGGATCGTTGAAGTATTCTTGATTGCTTTTAAGCAAGATGAAGTTTTCTACATTATCTTTCCATACTAATTTGTTTTTCCCGTATTTTTCGGCTAGTGCCATTGCGTCATATATATGTCCCAAACCGGCATTGTAAGATGCCAGAATAAAATTGAGCCGTTCCTGCTTATCGGGAATCATGCTGAAACTCCGGTCGGTGGCAGTAATATATTTGATAGCCGCTTTCACACTTTCCTCCGGATTCTGCTCTTTGCCGGGAGGTACTCCCATTGCACGTGCTGTGGCAGGCATTAACTGCATGAGTCCTTTGGCACCTGCCCAAGATACAGCGGTAGTGTCAAAATTGGATTCTGTATACGCTAATGATGCAAGCATACGCCAGTCCCAACCGATGTCTTTGGAATACTTTTTGAATAAATGGTCATAATGAGATATCTTTCCTTCTTTTAAGGAGAGGATAGGAGAGTGCGGCATCATTTTACTATTCTCAAAATAACGTTTCATACTGGCTGTGTAAGCAGGAGAAGTCATGTTTTCCTGATGCCATTGGGTAGCGGCGGCTGCGAGCTCGGGGCTGTCTTTTCGTACCGCCCACGAAGAACGTTGATCGAAACTGATGGACAGGCCGATATTTAAATTGGGATAATAGGTCTTATTAAGTCTGGCTAAATCATTGTCGGCCACCGTATACAGAATTTTTCCTTGCGCTACTTGCGTAATCAAGTCCTCAATAGTGATACTGTCATTGGTGACTTCATGAATCCGGATACCTCCTCCTAATTCACTATTCAGATTGACGAGGCGGTCATAATATTTCCCTGGTTTTACGTATATATCTTTTCCTACCAGTTCGGTTACATCTTTCAACGGCTTCTGTTTTCCTCTTCCTTGCTGAACAATTACCTGGTGAGTAATTACATCTTCGCCACAATAAAGAAGACTGTCTTTCCACTCTTTGGTGATTGGCAGATTATAGGCAATCATGTCTCCTTCACCTGCCAATAATTTTTGGATCATTTCGTCGACGCTGTTGGCTACTTCAATCCTAAGTTTTAGTCCCAGGCTTTTGGCAAACTGTTCACTAAGTTCATATTGGAACCCCATTTCTTGTCCCCGGTAAATGAAATAGGAAGTAGAGCTATATAATGTCAATACAACGAGTTCGCCACTATCTTTTATTTGTGGAAGATCACGCGCTGTCTCATCCATCTTGTTATGATGCTTATTCCGGCATCCGAGCATACAACAAAATAGAATAAGAAATAAAGGAATACTCAGTGTCTTGACATTCATTTCTTAATTTTTAATTTTCAATTTTTAATTCTTAAGGTGCTTCTTGATGTACATAGTCAGTATATCAATAGCTACCCTATTACTGCCTCCTTCCGGTACAATAAGGTCGGCATATCGTTTGCAAGGTTCGATAAATTGCAGGTGCATAGGTTTTAAAACCCGTGTATAGCGTTCCATTACAGCTTCGGCAGTACGTCCGCGCTCAATGACATCTCTCTGAATGACACGAATCAGGCGTTCGTCGGGATCGGCATCAACAAATATTTTGAGGTCCATCATATTGCGCAGCTTTTTATCACATAAGGCAAGGATTCCTTCAATGATAACCACCTCACGAGGTTCGATATGAATGGTTTCGGGCTGGCGCGTGCATGTGAGATAAGAATAGGTGGGCTGTTCGATACTCTTCCCTTCTTTCAGCGTCATGACATGCTTGGATAGCAGACTCCATTCAAAAGCATCCGGATGGTCAAAATTGATATTCTGGCGTTCTTCAACCGGGACATGACTACTGTCTTTGTAGTATGAATCCTGTGGTAAGAGTACTACTTCTCCTGCGGGGAGGCTTTCTATAATTTTCCGTACGACGGTGGTCTTTCCGGAGCCCGTTCCGCCTGCTATTCCTATAATTAACATCTCTTTAAATGTATATTTGAACCAAATAGAGTATTTTTGCATTACTATTAATGTGGTAAACGCATTAACAAGACAAATATAGAAACAATTCATTAAAATAACAACGTAATGGTAAAACACATTGTATTATTTAAGTTAAAAGACGAAGTTCCTGCTGAAGAGAAACTGGAAGTCATGACTAAATTCAAGGAAGCGATAGAAGCTCTTCCTGCTAAAATTTCTGTAATTCGCAAAGTGGAGGTCGGATTGAATATGAATCCTGGTGAAACATGGAATATTGCGCTTTACAGTGAGTTTGATACACTAGAAGATGTTAAATTCTACGCAACACATCCCGATCACGTAGCTGCCGGAAAGATTCTGGCTGAAACGAAGGAGAGTCGTGCGTGCGTAGACTATGAATTATAAACCCCAAAAATAAAGATGAGAAAAATAATTTCTTTCCTGCTTTTAAGCTTTGTTGTATATGCATTGCAAGCGCAGATCAAAGATCCGGTAAAGTTTAAAACAGAGCTGACAGCTCTCTCCGATACGGAGGCAGAGGTGGTGTTTACAGCTACCATGGATAAAGGTTGGCATGTTTATTCTACCGATCTGGGAGATGGCGGCCCTATTTCCGCAACATTCAATGTTGATAATAAATCGGGTGTCGAGCTTGTAGGCAAACTGAAGCCTGTAGGCAAAGAAGTATCTACTTTCGATAAATTGTTCGAAATGAAGGTACGCTATTTCGAGAATACAGCAAAGTTTGTGCAGAAAGTAAAATTCACGGGTGGAGCTTACGCAATCGAAGGTTATCTGGAATATGGAGCTTGTGATGACGAGAGTTGTCTGCCTCCTACTCAGGTGCCGTTTAAGTATTCCGGAGTAGCAAAAGCCGGAAATGCCGCTGCAACAAAAACAGAGCAACCGGAACAAAAGGTAGTGGATAAGCAAAAAGAAGAACCCGTTCCTGCTGTTACGAAAGATTCTTCTGCGATGATGGAACTGGTGCCTGCAACTACAACCGAAGTTGCTACGGATATTCAGCCTGCTGTTGCATCGGGTGATCTTTGGAAACCGGTAATCAGTGATTTACAAGCTTTAGGAGAAGAACATGGTCAGGAAGATATGTCCTGGATATATATTTTCATTACTGGTTTTCTGGGTGGATTATTGGCATTGTTTACCCCTTGTGTATGGCCGATTATTCCGATGACAGTCAGTTTCTTCTTAAAACGTAGTAAAGACAAAAAGAAAGGAATTCGTGATGCGTGGACATACGGTGCATCTATTGTAGTGATTTATGTGGCATTGGGCTTGGCTATTACTTTGATTTTCGGAGCCAGTGCATTAAACGCTTTATCTACCAATGCTATTTTCAACATTCTCTTCTTCCTGATGCTGGTGATTTTTGCTGCTTCATTCTTTGGAGCGTTTGAAATCAGGCTGCCGTCGAAGTGGGGAAATGCAGTAGATAGCAAAGCTGAATCTACGACCGGATTGCTAAGTATTTTCCTGATGGCTTTCACGCTTTCATTGGTATCTTTCTCTTGTACAGGTCCGATTATCGGCTTCTTGCTGGTACAGGTATCTACAACAGGAAGCGTAGTTGCTCCGGCAATCGGTATGTTAGGATTTGCCATCGCTTTGGCATTGCCGTTCACACTCTTCGCCCTGTTCCCGTCTTGGCTGAAATCGATGCCAAAATCCGGCGGATGGATGAATGTTATCAAGGTTACGCTGGGTTTCCTCGAATTAGCATTTGCACTTAAATTCTTGTCAGTTGCTGATTTGGCTTATGGTTGGAGATTGCTTGACCGCGAAACATTCCTGGCTTTATGGATTGTCATCTTTGCTTTGCTTGGATTCTACCTGTTGGGCAAGATCAAATTCCCGCACGATGACGATGATAATAAGGTGGGAGTAACCCGCTTCTTTATGGCGTTAATCTCTTTAGCATTTGCCGTATATATGGTTCCCGGTTTGTGGGGAGCACCATTGAAAGCCGTATCTGCATTTGCTCCGCCTATGCAGACGCAAGATTTCAATCTGCATAAGAATGATGTACACGCGAAATTCGATGACTATGATTTAGGAATGGAATATGCCCGTCTGAACGGAAAACCGGTTATGCTCGACTTTACCGGATATGGTTGCGTAAACTGCCGTAAGATGGAAGCAGCGGTATGGACTGACCCGAAAGTGAGTGATTTGATTAATAACGACTACGTATTGATTACACTTTATGTAGATAATAAAACTCCGTTGACTGAACCTGTGAAGATTATCGAAAACGGTACAGAACGTACTTTGCGTACTGTCGGTGATAAATGGAGCTATCTGCAACGTGTGAAATTCGGAGCTAATGCCCAGCCTTTCTATGTATTGCTGGACAATCAGGGTAAACCGTTGAATAAGTCGTATGCTTATAACGAAGATATTCCTAAGTATATTGAATTCTTACAGACCGGATTGGAGAATTATAAGAAAGGAAAATAACGATTTCTCCGATAATGACCAATCTTGGACAATGAATAAAAAAGCGGTTTCATCTTTTCGATGAGGCCGCTTTTTGAATAGAATAAATTGAAATTTTAGCGAAAATTACATGGGTACTTCTATTAATAGAAGTTGGGTTCCTTTTAATATATGTATCGGGAATTCTTTTGTATCCCAAACACCGATACCATCACGTTTGGACAGCCGTTCTTCCGCCACTGTGATTTCTCCTTCAAGTACGAAGATATATACTCCGTTACCTTCCTGATGCATCTTATATTCGATTGTTTTTTCCGTATCGAAACTTCCCATAGAGAACCATGCATCTTGTTTGATAGAAGCTGGAGTCTTCCCGTTCGGAGACAGGATTAGCGCCAGTTCATTTGGTTTCAGGAGCGGACGAATATCGAAGTTGTTATACTCCGGTTTGGTGTTTTCAACTCGTGGAAATACCCATATCTGCAGGAATTCCAGTTGTTCTTTATCACTGCCATTGTATTCACTGTGATAAATGCCGCTGCCTGTACTCATAACCTGAATATCACCCGGAGTGATGGTTTTTGTGTTTTGTACACTGTCACCATGTTTCAGGTAACCTTTCAGAGGGATGGAAATCACTTCCATATTTTTATGCGGATGTGTATCGAATCCCATAGACGGGTCTACACTGTCATCGTTCAGCACTCGTAATGCTCCGAAATGAATTCTTTCCGGATTATAATAGTTGGCAAAACTGAATGTGTGATGGGTCTTGAGCCAGCCGTGATTGAAATAGCCTCTTGATGAAGCTCTGTCGATTACTTTTTTCATAATCTTCCTTTCTTTTTTAATAGAACTTTGGTGTGCGTCTTATTTGCACTTTACTATTACTAATAACAATGGAAAGGTAGATAAAGTTCTTAACGGGAGATTTAATAAGAAGGGAGCTTTATTTTTTTATTTCAGAAAAAATACATACGTTTGTAACATCATAACAATACCTTTGTGGCCAAAAATAAAGAAAGTATGTACGCAACAGACACTCTAATGGATGAACGGGAAGTGGTTCTCCGTCTGATAGACGGAGATGAAGAGGCCTTTTGCGAACTTTATGCCGCTTATAAGAATCGTTTGCTCTACTTCGCCCTGAAATTCGTCAAGTCGCATGAATTTGCGGAGGATATATTTCAGGATGCGTTTACGGTAGTTTGGCAAACCCGTCGTTTCATCAATCCCGAAGCCTCTTTTTCTTCCTATCTTTATACTATTGTACGTAATCGTATTTTGAATCAGTTGCGGGATATGGCTAATGAAGATCAGCTGAAAGATCAGATTCTTTCTCAAGCGATCGATTCAGCGAACGAAACGAATAATCATATTCTGCTCAATGATTTGAAAGAGATTATTGCCCGTGCATTGGAGCAATTAACGCCCCGCCAGCGTGAGGTATTTAAAATGAGCCGTGAACTACAGATGTCTCATAAAGAAATAGCCGAAGCATTGGGCGTTTCAGTTCATACAGTGCAAGAACATATTTCTCTTTCTCTAAAAGTGATTCGTTCCTATTTGACTAAATATTCAAGTACATCAGCCGATGTACTTTTGATTCTATTGTGCTTGAATTTATAATAAATGTTAATCACACCCTAGCTCTTTCTTACTTTTGTGTATTACTTATACAAAGGGAAGGAAATTAATATCCTTATATTGAATATATGATGAAAGATACTAAAACAGAAAAAGATAAATTGCATCGTTACCTGGATGATCTTTATACCCGGGATGATGCTTCACAGTTGTTGCAAAGTATTAAGGATTCAGAAAACCAAGATATATTGAACGAACTGGCAGCAGAGGTTTGGGAAGAATCCGGGAACCTGCAACCTGGTAATGATTTGGAGCGGGAAAAATATAAGAGAGAGGCACGCCAATTACTGAAGCGTATTGAACACAAAAAACGTACATGGTTCCGCCGGGCTTCTGTGGTGGCAGTCAGTACAGCGGCTGTAATAGCCATTATCATAGGGAGTGTCAACTTTTTCCGGTATATGAATGAACAACAGGTCACATTGGCTGAAATTACCACTTCCTTTGGTGAGAAAAGACAAGTGACTTTGCCGGACGGGACTCTTTTGGTTCTGAACTCTTGTTCGCAAGTGCGTTATCCGGATCGTTTTGTTGGAGATCTCCGTGAAGTGGAACTTGAAGGAGAGGGATATTTCCGTGTTGCCCGTAATGAAAAGATGCCATTTGTTGTGAGGACGAAGCGACTGGATGTTCAGGTGTTAGGTACCCGGTTTGATGTAAAATCCTATTCAACAGATGAAATAGTGTCTGTGAGTGTGGAGAGTGGTAAGGTGCAGGTCGATTTGCCGGAAGCGATGATGAGGTTGACTGCTAAAGAACAGGTGCTTATCAATACTGTTTCCGGAGAATATAGTAAGAAAACAGAGGATAGGGGAGTGGCTGTCTGGATGAAAGGTGGGTTACGCTTTTACAGTACACCTATCCGCGATGTGGCAAAAGAACTGGAACGGGTATATAATTGCCGGATTACTTTTGCTCCCGGTCAGGATTTCAACAACTTGATTACCGGCGAACATGATAACAAGAGTCTGGAAGCGGTACTTAAATCCATTGAATTTATCAGCGGTGATATCAAATATAAGAAAGAGGGCATCAATGTACTTCTTTATAAAGAATGAGATGAATAATAGATAATGTTCAACCTTTTAAAAAATAATAGATGAAAACAGCTCCTTCATGAACCTCCCCAAAATGATAGAAGCACTCCAAAGGAATGCCTCTATCCGCAATCCGGACGGATATTCATAAGCTTCGACCCAAATGAATAACGTATCGCGCATTGCTTGTTTTTAATAACTTTAGTCAATTACTAAAACGCACAAATTTATGAATAATCTTCTTATTTGTAAAGGGATAAGTAAAAATAGCTGTTCGTTTTTAGCTTTTTTACTATTCACCTTCATTTTAATAGCTCCGGCTGCTGCTCAGACATTGAAAGAGCATGATATTACGCTTCGTGTGCAAAACGAGCCGGTAGAGAGTGTTTTCAATAAAATCAGCAAACAGACTAATTTTAAGTTTCTCTATGATCAGGAGACGGTGAACAAGGCTCCGAGAGTTTCTTTCGACATTAAAAATGCTTCATTAAAACAGATTCTGGGAGAAATTACTTCCCAGGCCAAGCTTTATTTCAATAGGACCGATCATACAATTGCTGTCAGCAAACAGCCGCTTAAGAAAGAAGAAACTGCTCAACGTGCACGCACTATCCAGGGAATAGTTGCAGATGATAAAGGAGAACCGGTGATTGGTGCCAGTGTGCAGATTAAGGGAGAAGGCAGTGGTACGATTACCGATATTGACGGACGTTATTCATTAATGAATGTACCGGAGTCTGCAACATTGACTATTTCTTATATTGGATATAAAACGGTAAATATCTCTGCAAAGGATAAAAATACGGCGAAAATCACGTTGGTAGAAGATAGTAAGATGATTGATGAGGTAGTAGTGGTGGGATATGGAGTTCAGAGAAAAAGAGACGTCTCTACTTCTATTTCTTCCGTGAAAGCTGAACAAATTGCGGATGTTTCTGCTTCAGACTTTCGTCAGGCGTTGGCAGGTAAGATGCCGGGGGTACAGGTTACACAGCCAAGTGGTGATCCGGAGGGAAGTGTAAGTATCCGTGTTCGTGGTATCAGTACGGTTAATGCCGGTAGTGATCCTCTTTATATTATTGATGGCGTGCCGGTGGAACGTGGATTTGCCAATCTGAATAATAATGATGTCGAATCTGTGGAAGTTTTGAAAGATGCTTCGTCGGCAGCTATTTATGGTAGTCGCGGTTCCAACGGTGTAATTATTATCACGACCAAGCAGGGACAGTCGGAAAAGATGAAAGTGCAGTATGATGGATATTATGGTATCCAGAGTGTTTCGAAGAAACTTTCAATGATGAATGCATATCAGTTTGCCGAATTTGCAAAGGATGGTCATGACAACGCTTATCTGGATGCTAATCCCGGAGGTTCACCGGATGACCCGAATGGAATGCGCCCGAATTCATGGGAACGTATTCCTACCGAACTCTTTCCCTATCTGAATGGTGATAAGGGGTTGACGGATACGGATTGGCAAGATGCTATTTTTCGTACTGCTGCTACTACCAGCCACAATGTTTCTATTTCCGGCAGAGGAAAGACAGTCGGCTATTTCATTTCAGCCAACTATTATGATAAAGAAGGTATTATAATTAATTCCGACTTTAAGAAATATAGTATGCGTATGAATTTGGACGGGAAATATAAAAGACTGAAATTCGGTCTGAATTTCTCTCCTTCCTATTCTACTTCCAATCGGGTAGATGCTTCCGGATCTAATGGTATTGTGCAATCGGCATTGATGATGCCTCCGGTATGGCCGGTGTATAATGCGGATGGCAGCTATAATTATCAGGGAAATGGCTATTGGAGAATTGGGAATGACTATCAGCATAATGCCGTATTGAACCCGGTAGCCATGGCAAACTTACAATCGGATGTCGTAGACCGTATGGCGATTGTCGGAAAAGTTTTTGCTGAATTGGAGTTGTATAAGGGGCTTACTTATAACATTTCTTTTGGTGGCGATTATTATGGTTCGCATAATGACCAATATCGTTCTTCGGAACTTCCTTTATTGGGACAAAAGTATTATGATGTAAAGTCAAATCCGACAGCCTACAGTTCATCAGGTTTTTATTTCAACTGGTTGGTGGAGAATAAAATCAATTATAACACAACGATTAAAGATGCTCATTCTATCAATGTGGTCTTAGTACAGTCGGCTCAAAAAGAGACATATAAAGGAGATAATGTGACGGCGACCGATTTCCCGAACGACTATATACAAACAATTTCCGGAGGTACGGTGACGAAAGGTGCATCTGATAAAACCCAATGGACGATTGCTTCTTATCTGGCGCGTATGCAGTATAGCTATAAAGGTAAATATATGGCTTCGGCAGCTATTCGTGCAGACGGTTCTTCCCGTTTTGGCAAGAATAACCGGTGGGGATATTTTCCTTCAGCTTCTTTGGCGTGGAGAATAAGCGGAGAAGACTTCTTTATGAAGGCTAAGTGTCTGTCGTTTGTTGATGATTTGAAGTTAAGAGCGAGTTATGGAGTGACCGGTAACTTCCAGATTGGCAATTATGATCATTTGTCTCTGATGGCTTCCGATAACTATATACTCGGTACAGGCAATGGGCAGTTGGTGAATGGATATAAACCTAGTACCATAAAGAATGAGGATTTGAGTTGGGAAAAGAATGCGATGGTGAATGTGGGTGTTGATTTGCAGATGTTCAAAGGATTGCTGGGATTAACTGTGGATTATTATAATACCAATACCTCTAATATGTTGTTGAATGTACCAGTTCCCCACCTGACCGGATATAGCACTGCATTGATGAATATCGGTAAAGTGAATAATAGGGGATGGGAAGTTGCTTTGACCTCACAGAAGAATATAACTAAAGATTTCGGTTATTCGTTTAATGCTAATTATGCCACTAATACGAACGAAGTGAAGGCACTCGGTCCGGGTAATGCTCCTATCATATCTACCGGTAGCGTAGATCATGCTTATTACATAACGAAAGTCGGTGAACCCATCGGATGTTATTATCTGTTGGTGCAGGATGGAATTTTCTCCAATGAAGAAGAATTAAAAAAGTATCCTCATTTCAGCAATACCCAGCCGGGAGATTTCCGCTTTGTGGATGTAGACGGGGATGGAGTGATGGATTTGGATAAAGATCGTACAATCGTGGGTAACTATATGCCCGATTTTACCTATGGGTTTGGTGGTAAAGTCTGGTTTAAGGGATTTGACCTTGATTTTAATTTTCAAGGAGTATATGGCAATGAGATTCTGAATCTGAATCGTCGTTACATTGATAATCTGGAAGGTAATACCAATGGCACCACTATAGCCTTGAATCGTTGGAAAAGTCCGGAAGATCCGGGAAACGGTCAGGTGAACCGTGCCAATCGTAAGTCAAAGGGTTATAATGGTCGTACTTCAACTTGGCATCTTGAAGATGGTTCTTATCTGCGACTGCAGAATGTGACACTAGGATATACTTTGCCGAAGAACTTGACTCAATGCTTTTTCGTGGAAAAATTAAGAGTTTACGTTTCCGGACAAAATTTATGGACTTCGACTAATTATAGCGGATATAATCCGGAAGTAAATGCACGTCCGAGTAATTCTCTTTCACCGGGTGAGGATTATGGAACTTATCCATTAGCTAAAACATTCTTGTTTGGGCTAAACATAACACTTTAATCATCCTTTAAAATACACGTTATATGAAAAAATATAAACTAATACTATTCCTATCAACTGCCTTGTTATCAGTTGCTTGTACAGATAGTTTCTTCGATTTGGAACCGAGTAGCAGTGTGCCTACCGACAAGGTATATAAGACAGCGGAAGATTTTAATGTAGCTGTGATAGGATGTTACTCCAAATTGCAGACACAAGTTTCCTATTTTACAGAGTGTTGCGAATATCGGAGTGATAATTTGACATTGAGTGCGCCCACTGCCGGAACACAAGATCGTTATGATATCGATCAGTTTGCAGATAAAGCCTCTAACGGAATTTTGGAAGATGCCTGGGCGAACTTTAATAATGGAGTCTATCGTTGCAATCTTGTATTAGATAGAATTGATGAGGCCAACTTCGACGCAACTCTGAAAAAACAATATAAAGGCGAAGCTCTTTTTATCCGTGCCCTTACTTATTTTAATATGTATCGTTTATGGGGAGGGATACCGATGACTAATAAAGTGGTGACGGTGGCTGAAGCTCTTAAAATCGGGCGCAGTTCCGATCAACAGGTTTATGATTTTCTTGTCGGTGATTTGAATCAGGTTATTAATGAAAATATGTTGCCGTCTTCTTATATAAGTGCCGATATGGGACGAGTGACTTCCGGTGCTGCAATGGCATTGCTCGGCAAGATTTACCTGACTTTCCATAAATGGACGGAGGCTCGCAATGTGCTATCTCAACTAGTGGGTCGGTATTCTTTAATGACTACCCCCGAACAGGTGTTTGACGTGAACAATAAAATGAACGATGAGATTATTTTTGCTGTTCGCTTTAATAAGGATGTTGAAGGAGAAGGACATGGATATTGGTTCTCTATTATTAATCTGACTGATGATACCAATCAGACAAAGTCTCTGAAAGAGTGCTACAAAGATGGGGATAAGCGCAAGAATCTGATTACCTATGTAAAGGTGGAAGATAAAGTATGCGTGATGAATAAATTTAAGGATGTCAAAAGTGCGACCTATAATACAGTCGGTAATGACCAGATTATTCTCCGTTATGCCGATGTGCTGTTAATGTACGCTGAAGCTTTGAATGAAATCAGTTATAGTAATTTGCAGAATTCAGAAGCTATGGTTGCTTTGAATGCTGTGCATACTCGTGCCGGATTGTCTCCGCTTCAGATAACAGAGCTGCCCGATCAGGATAGCTTCCGTAAAGCGATTATGTTGGAACGTCAACAGGAGTTTCCTTATGAAGGACAGCGTTGGTTTGATTTGGTACGTATGGGAGGTGCTAAGGAGGCTATGAAAGCAGAAGGACATATTATTCAGGACTATCAATTCCTGTATCCTATTCCAAAAACAGAGTTGGAAAGAATAAACAACACAGAACTGTTGTGGCAGAATACGGGATATTAATAGGATTAAACTAAAAGAAATCAAACGATGAAAAAAATACTATATAGCTTGTTGTTTATTTTCACGGTAGTCTTTACTGCTTGTGAAGAAGATCTGCCAAAGGCAAGTTTCGATTTATATGAACTGAAGTCACTAACGGCAACAGCCGGAGATATGAATGTGACTCTTTCCTGGGAAGCATACGAGAATGCCCGTCCGAATGAATATTTGATTCTTTGGACTTCCGGATCATCAGAAGCGGAAGGAGGCGAGATGACTGTGGATGCAAAAACAATGACTGCCACTATCAATAATCTGGTGAACGATGTTGCTTACACTTTTTCTGTGCAACCTCGTTATGCGGGAGGATTGGCCAGTAAAACTACTGCTGCCTGTACACCGAAGAATGCAAGATATCCGATTTCTGATCTGACGGCAGCAGCCGGCAATGAAAGAGTGCGTTTGAGATGGACGAAACCTGCAAGTGAACGTTTCACTCGCTATCAGGTTACCGTGAATCCCGGTAATCAGATTATCAATCTGGATGATACTTCATTGGAAGAATACATCGTTGATGGTTTGACTAACGATCAGGAATATACATTCAATGTAGTCTGTGTTTATCCTACAGGCAATTCTATTGCGGTGGAAACTTCTGCTACTCCCGGATTGATCTATCCTATTCTCGCTAGTACGGAACTGGTTGTGTGGGAGCCTTCTACCTTTGCTTATAACGATATGTATTTCATGGCTGGTGAAGTGAAATCGGTAAGTTGGGATTTTGGTGATGGTACGACATCGGGAGAAAACAATCCGGTGCATGCTTTTACTACTACCGGTACTTATACAGTGGCTGTAACGGTGACTTATGTTAATAATACCACCGAGTCGGGCAGTCTGACTGTCACGGTCGGCAATTATAAATGGAATTCTGTCGATTTGAACTTCGGTGGACTTACCGGATATGTAAAGACCTCCAATCCGGTGTTCTCTCCGGATGGAAAAACAATGTATATCCCGACATCTACTCCTGCGGGTCATTTATTTGCTATTGACGTAGTGAGCGGTGAATTCAAGTGGGTGTTTGCTATCAGTCAGATAACTTATGGCGGAGGTGCGTTGGTGGCTCCTGATGGTACAATCTATCAGTGTGTAAGAAATGCCACTATTAATAATGTATATGCTATTAATCCGAACGGAACTCAAAAGTGGGCAGTAAAATTGGATGCTGCGATAGGAGCTTTCCCTGCATTGTCGGCCGATGGTGTTCTTTACTGTCTCACCAATAAGAGTACGTTGTATGCGCTGGATGCATCCAGTGGTGCTATTAAATGGCAACAATCGCTTGACGGAGCAACCGGTAGTGCTGTGGCTATTGATAAAGCCGGAAATGTTTATGCAGGTACAAGTGCAGCCATTTATTCTTTTAAACCGAATAAAGAGCAGAATTGGAAATTGGAAGAAGTGAATGTGACAGAACAGGCTACGTTTGCTTTGAAGGATCAGGTACTTTATGCGACTTTGAAAAACGGAGGACTCGTTGCTGTTGATATGACAAACGGAACAAAGAAATGGACGTATCCGACTACAAAAGGAGATGCTTATTTCCCGATTGCTGATAAAAATGGCAATGTCTATTTTACTGAAAAAGGATCGCAGACTGTTCATGCAGTAAATGCCAGCGGATCTAAAATCTGGGAGAAAAATGTGGGTAACAATTTGAACTACAGTGGAGGTGCTTTGAGTACGGATGGTATTCTTTATATAGGTACCCAATCGAATAACAAAGTGCTGGGACTTGACATCACTAATGGAAACATTGTTTTTGAAGAGACTGTGGGACAACAGGTCATGGCAGCTGTTAGCATTGGTCCGGACAGACGGCTTTATTGCGGAACGATCGGATCTAATAATATCGGTTCGATAAAGGCTTTTGCTGTCAATAAGACATTAGCAACAGACTCCTGGAGTATTCGTGGTGGTGATATTCAAGGTACAAACCGTCAAAAGTAAGCGATAATGAGAGTTCCTGTTTTTATCTTATTTATGGCGATGACAATGGGTTTATATGCACAGAAATATAAAGTAGGTACGACTACAGCTTTGTGGAAAGTACCTGCTTCCACAGACTTTTCTCAAGCTCGGTCTGTGGGGGTAGAGTATGTGGAAGTAGCATTTAACCAGTGTTATAGAGGAGTTCCGGCAGATGAAGTTGTTCCTCGTATCCGGGATATGAAAGCAAAAATTGATAGTGCCGGTATCAAGGTCTGGTCTATACATCTTCCTTTCTCACGCATGTTGGACATATCGGTGCTGGATGAAAAGAAAAGGAAAGAAAATGTAGATTTTATGGCGGAGATGATTGGACAGTGTGCTCAATTTCAGCCGAAATGTTTGGTATTGCATCCTAGTTCTGAGCCTATTACTGACAGTATTCGGGCACAAAGAATAACTAACGCTTCCAGGTCTATCGCTTATCTGAAAAAATATGCGGATCAAATAGGAGCACAGTTGTGCATCGAAAATCTGCCGAGAACTTGCCTGGGTAATACTCCTGAAGAGCTTTTGGAGATGATCAAAGATATTCCGGGTGTGAAGGTTTGTTTTGATACCAATCATTATACTAAAGGGACGACAGGGCATTTTGTAGAAACTGTTGGTGAACGTATAGGTACTATACACGCTTCGGACTTTGATTTTGTCAACGAGTGTCATTGGCTTCCTACACAAGGTGACATTCAATGGGGAAAGTTAATGCATGCACTCGAAGGAATCGGCTATGAAGGGGTTTTCATGTATGAAGCTACCAAAGACCATGAAAACGACAATACGCGTCCGACACCGGAACGGGTGGTTGAGACTTTCAATAAAATAATTAATGACTATAAAAATCAGAAATAAGATGGATATAATAAGAAAAATACAATATTTACTGTTTTGTCTTTTGGCAATAGGTTTTGTTGCTTGTGATGATGATGACAACAACAGTACCGAAACTGGTCATGAAGGAATTCTTACGCAATTGGCAGAGGAAGTAGATGCCACTGCACAACAGTTGTGGAGTTCTTCTCCTTTGATTGTCAATACCGGACGTACCACTACTTTGACCAAGATCCAGGGATATGCGGATAAGTGTAAAGATGATTATTTCATCAGTTATCTGAATGGCTTCGATCAGGCAAGTACGAGTATGGAAAAGTGTGATCCGATTATCTATTTTTATCGGAGTGCATTTGATCGTGTAATGGATGGAATTAAAAACTCAAAAGTAGAAAATGGTACGGCAGCGATCTGGTTACTCTATAATATGGGGTATGTGGTAAAAACTCCGTCAGGATGTTTTGCTATTGACATTTCTCATCGTTGGGCGAAAGAGCTGGCACCTTATATTGATTTTCTCTGTGTTACACACAAGCACTCCGATCATTATAGTAATGATCTTATCCAGGCTATGTTTGATTTAGGTAAACCGGTGTTATCCAACTATTTGAAAGACACGACATATCCTTATACTGCAAAGGGGGATAAAGATTATGAAATTGGAAAATTCAAGATTAAAACCTGTATCACTGACCATAACAATGCCGGGTTATCTAATTTTGTGACTGTGTTTTCAATCGATTGTGGGGAAGATACCGGTAATTTCGTTTTTATGCATGTAGGAGACTCTAACTATAAACCGGAACAATATACGAATCTGGCTTCTCATGTGAATGTTTTGATACCGCGTTATGCTCCCAATGCTCTGACCGAAAATAATATTCTGGGTTCAGGTGCGGGACAGGTGGAGCCCGATTATGTCTTGTTATCACATATCTTGGAACTGGCTCATGCAGGTGTTGATGAATCAAGATGGTCATTGGATATGGCACTCGAACGGGCTTCGAAGATTAACTGTGAACAGACTTATGTACCAATGTGGGGAGAAAAACTAGTCTGGAAAAACAATAAACTGAATTAAAATTCTTAATGCTTGAACTTATGAAACGGATATGTAACTTCATACTTCTTCTGTGTTTGGTGCAACTGGCTGTTGCTCAAAATAGAATAGCTGAAATCAGAGAAAATCTGCTGGGAAATCATCCAGATAAAATATTGGTTGTATCCCACCGGGCTGACTGGCGTAATGCCCCGGAAAACTCATTGCAAGGTATACAGAATTGCATTGATATGGGTGTCGATATGGTGGAGATCGATTTGAAACGAACCAAAGACGGACATTTAGTAGTGATGCATGATAAAACGATCAATCGTACCATGTCTGGAAAAGGACTGGTGGAAGATTATACATTGGCCGAATTGAAAGCAATGCGTCTTAAAAATGGAGTAGCTTGTAAGACAAGACATCAGATTCCTACATTGGAAGAAGTGATGTTGCTCTGCAAAGGTAAGATCATGGTAAATATTGATAAGGGGTATGATTATTTTCAGGAAGCTTATATTGTACTCGAAAAGACGGGAACGGTTGACCAGTGTGTTATCAAAGCCGGCCTTCCTTATGAACAAGTGAAAGCCGAAAACGGTGCTGTATTGGATAAAGTGATTTTTATGCCTATTGTACAGTTGCATAAAAAAGGAGCCGAAGCTATTATTGACAGTTACAAGATTCACATGAAGCCTGCTGCTTATGAGTTAGTGTTTGATAATGATAGTCCTGAGGTGCTTAACCTGATAAAAAAAGTGCGTGATACGGGTTCTAAGTTGTTTATAAACTCTCTTTGGCCCGAATTATGTGGTGGTCATGATGACGACCGTGCAGTAGAACTTCATCAACCGGATGAAAGCTGGGGATGGATCATTAATCAGGGAGCCAAATTAATTCAAACTGACCGTCCTGCCCTCTTATTGGAGTATCTGCGCAAAAAGAAACTTCACGACTAAATAGACTTTTTCATGTTGAAACAACTTATAAACTTTTACAAGGTCTCTTCACCGAGACCTTGTAACGGGGAAGCTTTGTCTTCATCCGGCTCACAACATCTTCATTCCGATGCCCGTCGTCTGAAATACCTGAAATGGTCTACTTTTCTTTCAGCCACTTTCGGTTACGGCATGTACTATGTTTGTCGTCTTAGCCTGAATGTCGTGAAGAAGCCCATCGTAGATGAAGGAATTTTCTCCGAAACAGAACTGGGAATTATCGGTTCGGTATTGTTCTTTACTTACGCCCTTGGAAAATTTACGAATGGTTTTCTGGCCGACCGTAGCAATATCAACCGCTTTATGACTACCGGTTTACTGGTAACTGCTTTAGTGAACCTGTGCCTGGGTTTTACCCATTCTTTTATTCTGTTTGCTCTCCTTTGGGGGATTAGTGGCTGGTTTCAGTCTATGGGTGCTGCTTCTTGTGTAGTGGGACTTTCCCGTTGGTTCACGGACAAAGAACGAGGTTCCTATTACGGATTTTGGTCTGCCAGCCACAATATCGGTGAGGCGTTGACCTTCCTAATTGTTGCGTCTATCGTTAGTGTATTGGGGTGGAGATACGGTTTCTTCGGTGCCGGTATTGTTGGTTTGCTTGGTGCTTTAATTGTGTGGAAGTTCTTCCATGACACTCCCGAGAGTCAGGGCTTTCCTCCTGTAAATGTTCCCAAACAGAAAGAGGAGATGAGTGTGGTGGAAACGACAGACTTTAATAAAGCCCAACGCCAGGTATTGATGATGCCTGCCATCTGGATACTGGCTCTTTCGAGTGCTTTTATGTATATCAGTCGCTATGCTATCAATAGCTGGGGTGTTTTTTATCTAGAAGCGCAAAAAGGATATTCCACGTTGGATGCCAGCTTCATTATTTCCATTTGTCCAGTCTGTGGTATCGTAGGTACCATATTTTCGGGTGTTATTTCTGACAAGTTATTTGGCGGTTGTCGAAATGTTCCCGCCCTGATTTTCGGATTGATGAATGTTCTTGCACTTAGCCTGTTCTTGTTGGTTCCCGGCGTACACTTCTGGATAGATGTGTTGGCCATGGTTCTTTTCGGTTTGGGTATCGGAGTTCTCATTTGTTTTTTAGGTGGCCTGATGGCAGTCGATATTGCTCCTCGCAATGCGTCGGGAGCAGCATTGGGGGTAGTCGGCATTGCCAGTTATATTGGGGCCGGATTACAGGATGTAATGAGTGGTGTTCTGATAGAGGGGCAGAAGACGGTTCAGAATGGAGTCGATGTTTATGATTTCACTTATATCAATTGGTTCTGGATAGGAGCGGCTCTGCTGTCGGTATTCTTTGCATTATTGGTTTGGAATGCAAAATCAAAAGAGTCAGATTAGTTTCAGGTATATTAGGTTAGATTGAAAAACACTTGTTTCCAAAAGAGGATAACAAGTGTTTATTTTCAATGGTATCGGTTTTTATTTCGGGAAGAATCGTAGCTACGATTCTTCCCGAAATGTTTTATCATATTTACCTCGTCTCTACCAGCCAACGATTGATATTGCGAGTTTCCGCACTAAATTCCACTCCGATTTTTATTATTTCCCGATGGTCTTTCTGATAAGGAATCAGATATCCTTTCTCGTCAATTTGCTTCATCGCTTCTTCTGCTGTTCCATTTAATTTGAACTCAAACACATAGACATATTTCGGCGTTTTAACCATAGCATCGGCACGTCCACGGGTGCTGCGCACTTCCGCTTCCGTGAATTGTCCCATCAATTTGAATACGAGATAGAAGATAACCTGATAGTGGCGTTCAGTCTGGTCATTCAATTCATACGGAATATCGGCAAAGAAAGCTTCCAGACGGGTGAGGAAAGATTCGTAATCACCTTTCTCCAATTCATCAATGAATTTTCCAATATAAAATCCCTGATCATTGTTCTTCATCGGAGTGTAGAATGGCACAAGAAAGTTAATGAATCCGTAACGTACCTCATCGTTAGGAAAGTCAAGTAAATAATTATTAAACCGTCTGTCGTAATCCTTAATAGTCAAATATCCACTTTGATAAATCAGCGGTACGGGATTATTAGCATCCATTCTGTATTCTGCAAAAGAAGATGTAGGTGCTTCTATGCCATTTAATAAAGTACGGAGATCATACTCACTTTTTTGCAGTAGTTCAACCAAAAATGTCGGTGTGCCAGTCTGGAACCAATAGCTACCCAACTCCAGTTTGCTGAAAGCATTCAACACACTGAACGGATTGAATACTCCTGCACCATCCGGATGAAAATGATAGCCGTCATAGTTGCGTTCCATTGCTGTGACTACCTCTTCTGGAGTCTGATGATTTTTGTGCCCGAAAACTTCAATTTCGGGTTCGAAAGTACTCTTTAGTTCTTCACGGGTGATGCCGCAAAGTGTGGCGTAAGAATAGTCGAGACTAATATCATTCAACTGATTCAAATCGCTGAATACGCTGACTTGTGAGAACTTCGTAACTCCGGTCAGGAAAACAAAACGGAGATATGCGTCGGCGCTTTTTAGTACTCCATAAAAGGCTTTTAATGTCTGACGATAGTCTTCGAATAATTTCGGACGGGTAATAGCCTGCAAAAGCGGTTTGTCGTATTCGTCCACCAATACGACGACACCTTTTCCTGTTTTCAAGGAAGCTTGTTCGATTACATAACTAAAGCGCTCCTCAGGGCTACGGTCTTTTTTCTCATTGCCGTAAATAGCTTCCCATTTTTCTAAATATTGGTTTAGCATTGCAATTAAATCTGCTGCCGTTTCATATTTTTTGGCATTCAGATCAAGATGTAAAACAGGATGTTGTTCCCATTTCGTCTCCAGTTGTTCAATAGCCAAACCATCGAATAGCTCTTTTTTTCCTTGAAAATAAGCATCGAATGTAGAAATTAATAAGCTTTTACCAAAGCGACGCGGCCTGCTTAGAAAATATGGCTTTCCTAGGTTAGCCATACGCCATATAAGTGCTGTTTTATCCACATAAAGATAATTATCCTTCCGTATCCCTTCGAATGTCTGTATTCCAATAGGAAGTTTACGCATCAAGTTGTCCATATCCGATGATTTTAGAGTTTCTTAGGCAAAGATACAATATGCAAATGAGAATTTAGGCAGAAGACGAACATAATCTTTTCAGAATAAATTCAGTATTGTGCCTTTCTTTTGCCGGAGATAATTTGTTATCTTTGTAACTTTAACCCGAAAATCAATGAGTAGAATATTATTAAATACTAAGACTTGGCTATTATTTGTGCTGTTGCTTGGAATATCACTTTCTGCATGGGCACAAAGTGACGATTTTAATACATGGACTAAATTCAAGGTAAACCATAAGATAGATTCCCGGTTTTCAGTTTCAGGTGATTTGGAATTGCGCATGAAAGATGATGTGAGTAAATTGGATCGTTGGGGGCTGACTGTTGGCGGAAGTTACCGACCCTATTCATTTTTGAATCTGGGGGTTGGCTATGAAACCCATCTTCGGAATTTGGGTGACTCGGACTGGAAGTTCAGGCATCGCTATCATATAACTGCTACTGTCAGTTTTCGTTATCAATGGTTGAAAGTAGCTGTAAGGGAAAGATTTCAGCAGACTTTTGATCGTGGCAACTCTGAAACTCGTTTGCGTTCCCGCTTGAAATTATCTTATGCTCCTACAAAAGGAATTGTTTCTCCCTATTTCTCTGTTGAAATCTATCAGAGTTTGGATGACGTTTCTTTTTGGAGAGCCGATCGTATGCGTTATCGTCCCGGAGTAGAAATAGCTTTGGCCAAACGTTGGTCGTTGGATGCATTCTATTGTTATCAATATGCATCTTCGCAAGGCAGACACATTGCCGGAATAGAAGTGGGATATTCTTTCTGAAATTAGCAGGCTCTTAATATAATAATGTGAGAGTTTAATTCTTTGTTCCTGACTAGTCGTTTGTAACTTGTTGATTGTTTGCGTTATAGATGAAAATGTGAAATTTTCCTATAGAAACTATACTCCGACTTAATATAATTATATACTTTTGCTTTCAAGACATCAAAATGATATCTTGAAATTGATGATTCCTCAGTACAACAGACGTGTTGTTCAGTATCCCATAACCGAAAGCGAATACTTCCTCTTATGCTATTCTTTCTGTTCAATCAAAAGTTTCTATTGGAAAATTAAAAAATAAATATGATGAAACTATTTTATAACCTACAAAGGGGCGTGGGTTTACTTGTTTTTTGTACTATCTTGCTTAGTGCTTGTGTGAACCATATTTCGGAGGAAGAGGAGGATAGTGTTAATAATGGAGATATTCCATTGAAATTTATTGCCGATATTCGTGAATCAGTTGGTACCCGTATGGCAAATAATAACTTTGCTGAAGGGGATGAAGTCGGTCTGTTTGCTCTTGCCGGAACCACTACAATGCAAGAAGAACGTTATGTGGATAATCTTCATTTCATACGTTCATCCAATGGTGAGTTTGAATCTAACGAGTCGGTATACTATCCGGATGATGGAGTTACATTGAATTTAATCAGTTATTATCCTTATCAAAAGAGTGGCGTGGGGATAGGGGAGAGCACCATGCAGGTGGCGGTTTCAACGACTCAAAATATTCCTGACGATTATTCACATTCTGATTTCCTAATTGCTTCTAAAGAAGAGGTCTTAGCCAGTAAGGAGGCGGTCGCTCTGACCTATAATCATCAGTTTTTTCGTCTGAAAATTGTTCTTATTCCTGGAGAGGGGGAGAATTTGGAAGATATGTTATCCGTTAAGCCTACGCTTTCGGTGAGTGGCTTTTATACTAAAACAAGTTATGATTTTCAGAAAAAGACTTTCTCTGGTTATTCCGAAGAGAAAGATATTATTCCTGCAGGAGAATGGGAGATAAAAGACGGACGACTGATAGGAAAGGAATTTATTTTGATACCGCAGGAGGCGACTCCGGGATACCAATACATAACGTTGGAAGCTGCAGGAAAGCTATATATAAGCCCATTACCATCTACTTTACAATTAAAAAGTGGAAAGCAGCGCGAATTGGAAATAAAGTTTGTATCAGCCGAAGATGTATTAATGAGCAAAGTGAATGGGGAAATCGGAGATTGGGACGGAACCGAAATAGATCATACAGAATCAGTCACGCTTCATAAATACATAGATGTTTCGAAGTTAACTTTTGAAAAGTCGAATGTGTATAAAGTGTTACATTCGGGAAAGCAAGTAGCTGAAATATGTAAGGAGTATCTTGTTACTCCGGAATTTTCTTCGCAGGCAATCGTTGCCTATCCGATGAAAAAAGATGGTAGTGTGGACTTATCTCAAGGTGTTGTAGCACAGTTGCTAGGGAAATCCGGAAAAGTGAATGGAGGAAGCGTATCATGGAATATGGAAGATTACTCATTGGCCTATGTTGACGGAATTTTGCCGATTCGTAATAATGTATATGTGATGGCAAACGGAACCGTTTCTTTATCTGTTACGACAGCAGATGACGTACTATCTGTTTTGGCTTTGGAAGATATCGTTCGTGATGTACGTGGAGGAATCATTCATAATTATCCGTTAGTGAAGATTGGAACACAATATTGGATGCGGGATAATCTGGAGGCATCTTCGTATGTTGGCGGTGAAGCACTTCCCAGACTGGATGCAGTGACAGCGAATGTTGTCGGATATCTGCAATCTACTACGGAACACTATTTTTATACAGCTAATGTAGTACTTTCTAATAAAATTCTGCCTGCTCATTGGAGTATACCGGATTGGAAAGACTGGAACATTTTAAAAGACTATCTGAATGGAGAGGCTTCTTTGCTGAAATCAGGTACTTGGTTACCTTTGAAAGCGGGAGAACAGGTACAGCCTGCAACTAATTTATCCGGTTTTAATGGAATACCTGTAGGAATGTATGTGGGGGCTTTTCAAACTGATTACGAGAAAAAACATCTGGCATATTGGACACTGGATAATGCAAATGCCGCTATCGATATCAAGGTTTTCTATCTGAAAAGTGATACGGATATCATTGAAGAATCTAATGCAGGTGTTGATACAAAAGCCTTTGCCATTCGTTGCATCAGAAAGTAAATCGACGAAAAAGGCTTCTCTTTTCCATAAATTGCTTATATTTGGGAAGTAAAACTAACTAAAAGAGAGAACTATGAAGAAGATAATAAATCCCTGGAAAGGTTTGGAAGGGTACAACTGCTTTGGTTGTGCTTCCAATAATGAAGCCGGATTAAAAATGGAATTTTACGAAGATGGTGACGAAGTGGTAAGCATTTGGAAACCACGTCCCGAATATCAAGGCTGGATTGATACCTTGCATGGCGGTATTCAAGCTGTCTTGATGGATGAAATCTGTGCCTGGGTTATACTTCGTAAACTACAAACCACGGGGGTGACGTCGAAGATGGAAACTCGTTACCGAAAATCGATTGATACCAAAGATTCTCATATCGTATTACGCGCGTCTATTAAAGAGGTAAAGCGGAACATCGTTATTGTTGAAGCAAAGTTATATAATAAGGATGGAGAAGTCTGTACAGAATCAGTTTGTACTTACTTTACTTTCTCGAAAGAAAAGTCGAAAGATGAAATGCATTTTTCGAAATGTGATGTAGAATCGGAAGAGATATTACCATTAATTTGAAATAAAAACTTAAGTTTTTGTGATAAATGTTTGGTAGTATCAAACAAATACTTTACTTTTGTCGCAGTTAATAAAAGAAATATGAAATATACAGCTACACATCATCATCATCATTTTCCTAACGAATAATCGGTGGGCGTGGATGATATTGTGTATAACTATATAAACGATAACGAAGGCTTACCGAATGCGGTAAGCCTTTTTTGTTTTTCAACGCAGATTGTATTTGTAATTAATAATTAGTAATTAAATAAAGTCATGTTAAGAATCGCAGTACAAGCCAAAGGACGTCTCTTCGAAGAGACAATGGCACTTTTAGAAGAGTCAGATATCAAGTTAAGCACTACTAAACGTACCTTGTTGGTACAGTCTTCTAACTTTCCTATCGAAGTTCTATTTCTTCGTGATGATGATATTCCGCAAACGGTAGCTACCGGGGTAGCTGATTTGGGAATTGTTGGTGAGAACGAGTTTATGGAAAAGGAGGAAGATGCGGAAATTGTCAAACGTCTGGGATTCAGCAAATGTCGTCTGTCACTGGCTATGCCGAAGGATATTGAATATCCCGGTTTGTCATGGTTTGAAGGCAAGAAGATTGCTACCTCTTATCCGGTTATTCTTCGTAACTTCCTGAAAAAAAATAGCGTAAATGCCGAAATACATGTGATAACCGGTTCGGTAGAGGTGTCTCCGGGTATTGGATTGGCTGATGCCATTTTTGATATTGTAAGTTCCGGTTCTACTTTGGTCAGCAACCGCTTGAAAGAAGTGGAAGTTGTAATGAAGTCGGAAGCATTGTTGATTGGCAACAAGAACATGAGCGAAGAGAAAAAAGAAGTGCTCGAAGAATTGCTGTTCCGTATGAACGCAGTAAAAACAGCTGAAGATAAAAAATATGTATTGATGAATGCTCCAAAAGACAAACTGGAAGAAATCATAGCTGTATTGCCCGGTATGAAGAGTCCTACAGTGATGCCATTGGCACAGGAAGGCTGGTGTTCTGTTCATACAGTACTTGATGAAAAACGTTTTTGGGAAATTATCGGAAAATTGAAAGGACTGGGAGCAGAAGGTATTTTGGTACTGCCGATTGAAAAGATGATTGTATAAATAGATAGGAACGAAAATTCGTTCCTGATAAAATATGAACCATGAAATTGATTAAATATCCCTCAAAAGAGCAATGGACAGAACTTTTGAAACGTCCGGCACTAAATACGGAAAGTTTGTTCGATACTGTTCGTTCTATTATAAATAAGGTAAGGACAGAAGGCGATAAAGCAGTATTGGAATATGAGGCTGCTTTTGATAAAGTAACCTTGTCCGCACTTGCTGTGACTCCTGAAGAGGTTCAAGCCGCCGGGACATTAGTAAACGATGAACTAAAGGCTGCCATTTCTTTAGCTAAACAAAACATTGAAACATTCCACTCTTCCCAGCGTTTTGTCGGGAAGAAGGTAGAGACAATGAATGGGGTAACTTGCTGGCAAAAATCAGTGGGAATCGAAAAGGTCGGCTTATATATTCCGGGTGGAACAGCACCGCTTTTCTCAACTGTATTAATGTTGGCTGTTCCGGCTAAAATTGCAGGATGCAAGGAAATCGTACTTTGTACGCCTCCCGATAAAAATGGAAATATTCATCCGGCTATCCTTTTTGCTGCGCAATTGGCAGGTGTCAGCAAAATATTCAAGGCTGGTGGTGTGCAGGCTATTGCCGCTATGGCCTATGGAACGGAGAGTGTCCCCAAAGTATATAAGATATTTGGCCCCGGCAATCAATATGTGACAGCTGCCAAACAGTTGGTAAGCCTGCGTGATGTAGCTATTGATATGCCTGCCGGTCCTTCAGAAGTGGAAGTCTTGGCTGATGCATCTGCCAATCCGGTTTTTGTAGCAGCAGATCTTTTGTCACAGGCAGAACACGGAATAGATAGCCAGGCTATATTGATTACCACTTCCGAGAAACTTCAAACAGAGGTGATGGAAGAAGTGGAGCGTCAATTAGCAGAACTTCCCCGTCGTGAAATTGCGGCGAAATCACTGGAGAATAGTAAATTGATTTTAGTGAAGGATCTGGATGAAGCATTGGAACTGACTAACGCGTATGCTCCGGAACATCTAATCATAGAAACGGAGAACTATATGGAAGTGGCCGAACGTGTGATAAATGCAGGTTCTGTCTTCTTAGGTTCATTAACTCCCGAGAGTGCCGGCGACTATGCTTCCGGAACGAATCACACCCTGCCGACCAACGGTTATGCCAAAGCCTATAGCGGTGTAAGTCTGGATAGTTTTATCCGTAAGATTACATTTCAGGAAATCCTCCCGGAAGGAATAAAAGCTATCGGTCCTGCTATTGAAGAGATGGCGGCTAATGAACAGCTGGATGCACATAAAAATGCCGTCACAGTTCGTCTCAAAGCAATTCAAAATTCATAATTTAAAACTTAAAGAAGTGAAAACGTTACAAGAACTAACCCGACCGAATATCTGGAAATTAAAACCCTACTCTTCGGCACGAGATGAATATAAAGGAGTTACAGCCTCTGTTTTCCTGGATGCAAACGAAAACCCTTACAATACGCCTCATAATCGCTATCCGGATCCTATGCAGTGCGAACTGAAGACGTTGTTGTCGAAAATCAAAAAAGTATCTCCCAAGCATATTTTTCTTGGAAACGGTAGCGATGAAGCCATCGACTTGGTTTTTCGTGCATTCTGCGAACCGGGAAAAGATAATGTCGTAGCCATCGACCCTACTTATGGTATGTATCAGGTTTGTGCCGATGTGAACGATGTGGAATACCGGAAAGTATTACTGGATGATGACTTCCAGTTCTCTGCCGATAAACTGCTGTCGGCTACCGACGAACACACCAAATTGATTTTCCTTTGCTCGCCTAATAATCCAACAGGAAATGACTTGCTCCGTTCTGAAATTGTAAAGGTACTTTGTCAGTTCGAAGGATTGGTGATGTTGGATGAGGCTTACAATGATTTTTCCCAGGCTCCGTCTTTCCTCGAAGAGCTGGATAAATATCCCAACCTTGTCGTATTCCAAACATTCTCCAAGGCTTGGGGATGTGCTGCAATTCGCTTGGGAATGGCTTTTGCTTCCAAAGAAATTATAGACATTCTTAGTAAAATCAAATATCCCTATAATGTCAATCAGTTGACTCAACAACAAGCTATTTCTATGTTGCATAAGCACTATGAGATAGAACGTTGGGTGAAAACGTTGAAGGAAGAGCGTGATTATCTGGAAGCGGAATTTGAAAAACTTCCATGTACCATTAAACTGTTCCCGTCCGATGCGAATTTCTTTTTGGCAAAAGTGACGGATGCCGTGAAAATCTATAATTATTTGGTAGGGGAAGGAATAATAGTGCGTAATCGCCATAACATTTCACTTTGCTGCAACTGTTTGCGTGTGACTGTCGGTACTCGTGTCGAAAATAATACCCTATTGGCAGCTCTTAAAAACTATCAAGGATAATTTATGAAGAAGAAAGTATTATTTATAGATAGAGACGGCACGTTGGTGATCGAACCTCCTGTAGATTACCAACTCGACTCATTGGAAAAACTGGAATTCTATCCGAAAGTATTCCGTAATTTGGGCTTTATCCGCAGTAAGCTCGATTTTGAATTTGTGATGGTCACTAACCAGGATGGATTGGGTACACCTTCTTTTCCGGAAGAAACATTCTGGCCTGCCCATAACTTGATGCTTAAAACATTGGAAGGGGAGGGGATTACTTTTGATGAGATTCTGATAGACCGTAGTTTTCCTGAAGATAATGCGCCCACCCGCAAACCGCGTACCGGAATGTTGACGAAGTATCTGGATAATCCGGAATACGATCTTGCCGGAAGTTTTGTAATAGGCGATCGTCCCACAGATGTGGAACTTGCCAAAAATATCGGTTGCCGGGCAATTTATTTGCAAGACTCGACCGAAGCTCTGAAAGAAAAAGGATTAGAAGAAGTCTGTGTTCTTGCAACTACTGATTGGGATCGGATAGCCGAATTCCTTTTTGCCGGAGAACGGAAAGCGGAAGTACGTCGTACTACAAAAGAAACAGATATTTATGTTGCTTTGAATCTTGATGGAAATGGAACTTGTGACATTTTTACCGGTCTTGGCTTTTTCGATCACATGCTTGAGCAGATTGGAAAACATTCTGGCATGGACTTAACCATCCGTGTTAAAGGAGATTTGGAAGTAGATGAACATCATACGATCGAAGACACTGCTATCGCACTGGGCGAATGTATCTATCAGGCTTTAGGTAGCAAACGAGGGATTGAACGTTATGGCTATGCCTTACCGATGGATGATTGTCTTTGTCAGGTTTGTCTGGACTTCGGTGGTCGTCCCTGGTTAGTTTGGGATGCTGAATTCAAGCGTGAGAAGATAGGAGAGATGCCGACGGAAATGTTCCTTCATTTCTTTAAGTCACTAAGTGACGCGGCAAAGATGAATTTGAACATCAAAGCGGAAGGACAGAATGAACATCATAAGATAGAAGGAATTTTTAAAGCCCTTGCCCGTGCTTTGAAAATGGCAATTAAAAGAGATATCTATCATTTTGAACTTCCATCTAGTAAGGGTGTGCTTTAATGTTTTTTAGAATCATATCCATATTGCTTATGCAAAAGCAAATCCCACTATGCTTATTGGCGATAGTCTTATCCGTCTCTCTTTTCGGTCAAAATCTGAAAGCGGATAAGATTATTCTGTCTGATAGTGATTTGACAAATTTGTATCAAATAGATTCGGGCGTATATCGTTCGGAGCAACCTTCAAAAGAGGGCTTTAAAGCTTTAGAAAAGTATGGTATTGGAGAAGTACTTAATCTACGAAACAGACATAGTGATGATGACGAAGCAAAAGGAACAAGTATAAAACTTCACCGGGTAAAAACTAAAGCACATTCGATTAGTGAAAAGCAATTGATACAGGCATTACGCATTATTAAAAATCGTAAAGCGCCTATTGTTTTCCATTGTCACCACGGCTCTGACCGTACAGGGGCTGTTTGTGCGTTTTATCGTATCATTTTTCAGAATGTTTCAAAAGAAGATGCAATCCATGAAATGACTGAAGGAGGCTATGGCTTTCATCGAATTTATAAGAATATTATTAGAAGAATCAAGGAAGCAAATGTGGAGCAAATAAGAAAAGAAGTAATGGAAGGTGGAGAGTTATAATATGCCATATCTTTACCATCGCTCTGTCACAGCTGTGCCACCGTATTGTCACAACCATGCCATCATGCTGGCACAGTTGTGCCAATGCGGTGGCACAAGCCTATTGATAGGACGTCCTTACAAGGCCTCTATTTCTTTAAGCCACATGGCTGAACTGGCATCGCTCGGCATTCTCCAATCTCCTCTCGGGCTGATAGAAATACTTCCTACTTTAGGACCGTCCGGCAAGCAAGAACGCTTGAACTGTTGATTAAAGAAACGACGGAAGAAGGTAGAAAGCCATTTCTTGATGGTTTTTTCATCATACATATCTTTGAATGCAATATTTGCCAGATAGAATATCTTGGAAGGCCGGAAACCGAAACGTAAGAAATAATATAGGAAGAAGTCATGTAGTTCATAAGGACCCACCAAATCTTCTGTTTTCTGTTTAATTTCTCCGTTTTCATCTGCCGGAATCAGTTCCGGACTGATGGGAGTATCTACAATATCGAGTAAAGTCGCTTTCGAATTTTCATCCATGCCATTTACTGCCACCCATTGTACCAAGTATTTTACGAGAGTTTTAGGGACACTCGCATTCACTCCATACATGGACATATGATCGCCATTATATGTTGCCCATCCTAGTGCAAGTTCTGATAAATCTCCTGTACCAATAACCATTCCCCAAGTCTGGTTCGCCACATCCATCAATATTTGTGTACGTTCGCGTGCTTGAGAATTTTCGTATGTGACATCGTGTACATTAATATTATGGTCTATATCCTTAAAATGTTGAATGCAAGCATCTTTGATACTGATTTCACGAATAGAGATACCCAGCGATTTCATTAGATCGATGGCATTATGATAAGTACGGTCGGTCGTTCCGAATCCTGGCATCGTAATGCCGAGAATATCCTTTCTGGACAATCCCAACTTATCAAAAGTCTTCACACATACAAGTAATGCCAATGTTGAATCCAACCCGCCAGAGATACCGATTACAGCAGTTTTAGCTCCTGTATGGACAAGCCTTTGTGCCAATCCCGCTACCTGTATGGAGAACACTTCTTCACAATGTTCATTTAGCTCTATTCCTTGCGGTACAAAAGGATGAGAATTAAACTTCCGGGTTAAGGTTAGCTCTTTGCTGTTGACAAATTCAGTCGCAATAGAAACCGCCTTTTTATCCCCTAAGTTTGCTTGATTAGCTGCAAAGGTTGTATTTATCCTGCGTTCTGCCCGGATACGTTCCACATCAATTTCGCTGATAATCAGCTGTTCTTTCATGCTGAAACGTTCGCTGTGTGCAAGCAGTGAACCGTTTTCATAAATGAACCCGTTACCGGCAAAAACTACATCGGTAGTAGATTCTCCAAAGCCACAAGACGAGAATACATATCCGGCAATACAACGTGCAGATTGTTGGCTGATGAGAGAACAAAGATAATTATTCTTTCCAATACCTTCATTATCAGCAGACATATTGAAAAGAATTTCTGCACCTTGCAGTGCTAATGAAGAACTCGGAGGTATAGTAGACCAAAGGTCCTCGCATATCTCGATGCCAAAAGTCGTATCTGAAGTCTCAAAAAGCAGATTAGAACCTATCGGAACGATTTGTCCACAGAGACGTACATTATTTGTTGTCAACTGAAGCGCCGAGGTAAACCAACGTTGTTCGTAGAATTCTTTATAATTCGGGAGATAGGTTTTAGCGGTAACTCCTAACACTTTTCCTTTTTGAATCACTGCAGCTGCATTAATCACTGTCGAGTTGACCACCACAGGCATGCCAACAATAGAAATAATGTCTAATTGGCGGGTGTTATTCAGGATTTGCATCAGTCCCATTTCTGCTTCTTCCAGTAAAAGTTGTTGTCCGAATAAGTCACCGCAAGTATATCCGGTAATACTCATTTCCGGAAAAATAATGATCTGCACTCCTTTTCCTTCGGCTACTGCAATCAGACTTTCTATCTTCTCTACATTGAATTTGCAGTCGGCCACTTTTACGTGTGGCACAGCTGCGGCTACTTTTACAAATCCGTAGTTCATCTTATACCTTATTTATATATAATGGGTGCAAAAATAGGAAATAGTTTTGAATAATTATCTTTTCTGTGTTGAATCCTCTCAATAAGCTATTTGGTATGAGTTACGATATTGTTGTTTAAACAATTAAAACAGCTATTAAAATGAACGTTAATATTTAATTATCCTTGAAATATACTATGGATTTACTTCTTTAATGGACTATATGTACTTAAATATGTAGCAAAAAGACATTAGTGGAAATATGGTATAAAATATGCGACATATAGTTTCATTTATTTAAATATAATATATATCTTTGTAGACAAAATAAAACGATATTGAAGTACACCTAAACAGAACAAGTGATATTAGTGTTTAATTTATAACTTAAGAGAGCAGATGGTCAAACCTTTAATTCACACAGCAACAACACGAAAAGTCTATTTGGATATTTGGCGCAATATTAAGAATTTGCCAAGTTAGTCTATTCCTATTCTATATTTATAGATAATAATAGCCTATCCCGGGTCGGTGCAGAATATGCTTAAAACCGATTTTGGGGGAAGGGGTGTATTGTTATTTCCTACGCAAAGATAAGCGTATTCCTCATTGTAGATAAATCTATAAAAATAAATCAATTTCATTAATTTTAATTCAAGTATCAAAGATGAGAAAATCAATTCTCTTGTTTGTACTCTTTACTCTGACAAGTATCTCCCTGTTGCTTTTTGCGCAGGGTGGATATCAGGTAACCGGACATATTATCTCGGCGGAAGATAATCAGCCGATGATTGGTGTGTCTGTTTTGGAGAAGGGTACGACGAACGGAGTAATTACCGATATGAATGGTAATTACAGTATCACAGTGACGAAGTCTCCTGCTACTTTGCAGTTCTCTTATGTCGGTATGAAAACGATAGATAAGCAGGTGACTGCTTCTACTCGTATAAATTTGACAATGGAAAACGATGCACAGATGGTGGAAGAAGTGGTAGTTGTCGCGTATGGTGTACGTAAGAAAGGAACAATCGCAGGTTCTGTATCTACGGTAAAAGCTGAAAAGATGGAAGATGTTCCTGCTCCGAGTTTCGACCAGGCACTGCAAGGACAGGCGCCAGGATTAATGGTGCTTTCTGATTCTGGTGAACCCAGTAAGGCAGCCACTTTTCGTATTCGCGGAACAAATTCAATTAATTCGGGAAAAGATCCTCTTTTTATATTGGATGGAGTAGCTATTTCAAGTTCGGATTTCAATACAATTAGTCCTAATGATATTGAAAGTATTTCAGTATTAAAAGATGCTTCTTCTACTTCTATTTATGGGGCACGTGCTTCCAATGGTGTGGTCGTTATTACATCCAAGCGCGGGCGTATGGGGGAAGCGGCTAAGGTTACTTTCCGTACACAGCTCGGATTTTCTCAACTAGCCTCAAAAGATTGGGATCAGATGAATACGGATGAACGCATTCAATTTGAGAAAGAAGTTGGACTGGATAAAGGACAAGATTATGAAAAGTTGAGTAAGACAAATATCAACTGGCTGGATAAAGTGTACAATGATACTGCCCCTTTGCAGAATTACGAGTTATCTGTAAACGGAGGCACGGAGAAATTGAATTATTATGTTTCAGGAAGTTATTACGATCAAGATGGCATTGCAGTAGGGTCTACATTCGAACGTGTCGGTTTTCGCGCCAATGTAGAGGCAAAAGCTAATAAATGGTTGAAGATAGGAACAAATTCAATGTTTGCCTATCAGGAAGTTGAACAGAGTGATGATGGAGAGTATGCGTTATGGGCTCCTATTTCCGCGTCTTTTTTTATGTTGCCTTACTGGAACCCTTATAAGGAAGATGGAAGTCTGGCACTTCAGGATGACGGGAGTTGGAAGGGAACGACAGAAAATCCGTTGGCATGGATGGCAAATAATCCGTTGTCGAATAAGAAATACAAACTTTTATCCACTTTTTATGCCGAGGTTACTCCGGTAAAGAATCTGACAATCCGTTCACAGCTAAGTGCTGATTATGGTCATACTACCTCTTTTTATCAAAGTTTCCCCAGTTACAAGCCAAATAATAATTATGGAGGTGCGCAGCGTAGCTCGTTTGATATGCTTAACCTGATGATTACAAATACGGCAAACTACCGTTTTATGTTGAATGATGTTCATTCATTCAATTTTATGGTTGGTCAGGAAGGTGAAAACTATCATTATGAAGGTTTCCAGTTAACTACTCGGGGACAGACAAATGATATTTTGACAAACTTAGCTTCAGGCTCAACTGCTTCATCATGGTCAGATCCTGTCACAGAATATTCTTTTCTCTCTTTCTTTGCCCGGGGCGAATACAATTATGATGACCGTTACTATGCTGATTTCTCGATTCGTGGGGATGGATCTTCACGTTTTGGTACCGATAACCATTGGGGAGCTTTCTGGTCAGTCGGTTTTATGTGGAACCTTCGTAAGGAGAAGTTCATGCAAAAATATGATTGGCTTACTAATGCGCAAATTGCGGTTAATACAGGTACATCCGGTAATTCTTCTATTAATAACTATGAGCATCTGGCTTTAGTTTCCGGTGGATATAAGTATGATAACGAATCAGGTATTGCAATTTCCCAGTTAGGAAATGAAGAATTGAGTTGGGAGTCTACATGGGCTACTAATGTGGCGTTGCATTTAGGTTTTATTGATCGTATCAATTTGGATGTGGAGTTTTATAATAAGAAAACGACCAATATGTTGATGGCGGTTCCTATTTCTTATACATCTACCGGTTTTGGGACCCGTTGGGATAATGTGGGAGCCATGCGGAATCGTGGTGTAGAAATTAATGTCGGCGCAGATGTACTCCGCATCAAAGACTTTAAATGGAATGTGAATGCCAATGTATCCTATAATAAAAATGAAATAACCGAGCTCTATAATGGGGTGACAGAATATGTAGCTTCCGATACCGGTAGAATGGTTGCGGTAGGTCATCCGTTAGGAGAATTTTATCTGAACCGTTATGCGGGAGTTAATCCGATTAATGGAGATGCTTTATGGTATACCAAAGACGGTGAAATTACTATGGAATATAATGAAAGCGACAAGGTGATGCTGGGCAAAACACATGAAGCTCCCTGGCAAGGTGGTTTTGGTACTACACTTTCCTGGAAGGGATTTTCACTTTCCGCACAGTTCACATGGGTGGCTGATCGCTGGATGCTTAATAACGACAGAGTCTTTCAGGAGAGTAACGGACTGTTCAGTGCCTATAACCAGTCAAAACGTATGCTTTACGACCGATGGAAAAAACCGGGAGATGTGACTGATATTCCCCGTTATGGAGTAACTCCCCAACTGGATTCACGATTCCTTGAAGATGCATCTTTCCTGCGTCTAAAGAATTTGATGCTCAGCTATACGTTCCCACAGAAATGGTTGAAGCGGACTAGCTTTTTGAATAGTGCCCGTATTTATGCGCAGGGACAGAATTTGTTGACATTTACAAATTTCACGGGTATGGATCCGGAGTCTACGTCCAATGTGTACAAGGCCCAATATCCGATGTCACGTCAGTTCACATTCGGACTGGAAGTTTCATTCTAAAATAAATCAGTGATGATAAGAAAAATAAAATTATATATAGCTTTGGTTGCGGTATTGCTTTCGGCATCTTCCTGTCTTGACAAATATCCGCAAGATGCTATTCCGCAAGATGATGCTATTAAGACAGTGAGCGATGTGCGTCAAGCTTTGATCGGTATTTATGCGCAGTTTAAAAACAGCAGCCTATATAGCGGTTACTTGACCTTGTTACCTGATATTCAGACAGATCAGGTTTACGCTGTTAAAGGATATACGAATGTCTATGGTGATGTATGGCGTAATGAGATATTAGCTATCAATAAACAGGTGGAATATGTGTATGGTGGTTTGTATGCCGTTATCGGACGTTGTAATTTCGTTCTTGATAACATGGCTGCCGTAGAAGCGGCTACTTCCGATGACGAACAACTGGATAAGTTGGATAACTACAAGGGACATATTTATTTTGCCCGTGCGCTGGCTTATTCGGAACTGCTGAAGTGTTTCTGTAAAGCTTATGACAGTGATGAAGAGGCTGCCAATGAACTGGGAGTTGTATTACAGTCCAGTTACGTTAATCCGGGACCTGTAAAACGTGCTTCTTTAAAAGATTCCTATCAGTTTGTTTTGGATGATTTGGCTAAAGCTGCTGAATATCTGGCTGCGGATGATGATGATACTGCGGTTATCTATAATTCTGCATATTTCACGGTTGGTACAGTCAATGCTTTGTATGCTCGTATGTACCTGTATATGCAGAAGTGGGAGAAGGCCGTTGAGTATGCCACTAAAGTGATAGATAGTAAGAAGTATGCATTAGCTGATGCTACAAAGAACAGTTATTCGGTTACTTACAATGATTTTGCGTATATGTGGCAGTATGATAATTCTACTGAAATCATCTGGAAAGTAATGTTTGAGGTAAATTCCTATGGAGGCGCATTGGGTACCGTATTCCTCAATTATGATTATACATCTTATAAACCGGATTATGTACCGGCTAAATGGGTATTGGATGCCTATGCTAATGCTGATTTACGCTACAATGCCTATTTTGGTTCGGTAACAACCGGCTTCTCCCATGCGTTAACCTGGCCGCTTTTGATCAAATATATGGGTAATCAGGATTTTATAAGCCAAAGAGTATTATGTGTTTCCATGCCGAAGCCGTTTCGGTTGGCAGAGCAATATTTAATTCGTGCAGAGGCTTATTGCCGGATGGGAACAGCTTATTATGGAAAAGCCGGAATTGATATTTCTACTTTACGTATGGCTCGTTATTCTTCCTACGGTGGTTCTACCACACTAACAGAAGAGAACTGGTTTAAGACTGTCAGTGAAGAACGTATGAAAGAACTCTTTATGGAAGGTTTCCGCCTTAATGACTTGAAACGTTGGCATGAGGGATTTGAACGTAAAGAACAAACCTCGACTGTCTCTCCGGGCAATACGCTGAAGTTAGAGAAAGACGATCCGCGTTTTGTATGGCCTATCCCGCAACATGAGTTGGATGCTCCAGGTGTGGATTTAATGCCTAATGAAAGCAATAAATAATGTATAAAGATAATATAGAGAAACAATGAAACTATTAATAACAGGGATCGTAGCACTGATAACGCTGGCTGTCGGATTCTGGGGATGTAATGATCTCTCCCGAACGACTTACAGCGGTTCCGACTACGTGATGTTCTCCGATACATTATCTATGTATCCGGTGCAGGACAGCGAGAAATGGTTTGAAATTCCGGTAGTAGCTACAAATATATGCGATTATGACCGTTCTTTTGGCGTAGAAGTAGACGATAAGGCTAGTAATGCAATTGAAAAAAAGCAATATGTGGTTGAATCAAATACGGTAACCATTAAAGCAGGGGAACGGGTAGCAAAGTTTCGGATGAAGGGTATTTATGAGAACATTGATAAAACGGATTCTTTGTCGGTTACGTTCAATTTGCTTGCCAAAGATGAAAATGTATGGGATTTGTACGGTACCCGTACTCGTGTTCAAATGCAAAAAGCATGTCCTTTCGAACTTAGTACATTTGAAGGCTATTGTCTATTGACTTCCTCTTTCTTTAGTGCATATATGACGAATACGGAACATCGGTTATTACAAGCGGAAAGAGACAAGACTGAAGATAATACTATAATATTACATGATTTCTTCTATAAGAATTATGATCTTAAAATTAAGTATGATCCTTCCGATCCGTTGAAACCATTTGTAGAGTTTGATGATCAAATTATAGGTAGTACGGCAGAAGCCTTCGGAACCATTTACGGTAATGGAAAGCTGATGTGTACTCAGCCTGTTGCGTACGATTCTTATTATAATGTATGCCAGAAATTTGTATTCTTATATAGCACTATTTATGTGGTGGGTAAAGGTACGGTAGGTACTTATGTGAATATTCTGGAGTGGATTAGTGATGAAGAAGCGGAGCAGTATAAAAAAGAGGAAGGACTCTAAACTATAATCGGAAATAAATATGAAAGATATAATAAAATATTATTTGCAATTGATTGTGTTGATGTTCTGTCTCTTCACGTCTGCTTGTAGTGATGATGATGAGACTGTAACACCTGTGTTTCCGGATTTGCAGAAAATAGAATGTGCAGTCGGAGATACCAAGACACTGACTTTTGAAGCTACTGATAACTGGATATTGATTTCGTCGTCGTTGTGGTGCTATTTTGAACAAGATGGTGAACAGACCTTCACTTGTTCAGGTGGTGTTGGCGAACAGACTGTCACCATTCATATTAGTGATGATGCTACGGAACTGATGAAATCCTATAAGGCGGAGTTGACAATGACGATGGCGGGAAGTCGGCAGGTAATAGCAGAAGTGACACGTCCGTCTACAGGTTATGAGTTGCATGCATTCGATGCTGAACAAACTATAGAATATACAGCGGAAAATCCTTATGTGCAAGATTATGGTGGTAAAGCATACTTTTGGGTTAGCTCAAACGCTGATTGGATTGTAGAAAGTTCGGAGAGCTTAGATTTAAGTAAAACGAATATTTCTGGAGAAGCAGGTAATAATGTGAAAATTACTCCGCTTTTGAAACAAGGTACTGAAAATCGTAAAACAGCTTGGACACAGGAACTTATTTTTAAGAATAGGAAAGGGGAAGTAATTTCAAAATTACCGGTTCATTACGATGGAATTCCTGCCGATAAAATAGAATTTAGCAATGATAATATTTATTCGAATAAGATTAAAGCTTCTGTAGATGGCGAATCATATACATTTAAGAATCAGTCTTATGAGGCTGAAGGAGTACCTTTAACAGTCATCGCCAGAAATGATGAGTATACTTATGTTTGTGTAGAATATACATCAACTATGGGACCAGAGACAGGTTGGAATGAAGAATGGAGTTTTAAGTTACTTACAGGCTTTAAAAATTGGTTGTGGATAGAGGATGATAGTGAAGGGAATTTGATGATCGCAGCAAAAAGTAATGATGGTGCTTCTCGTAGCGCATATTTGATGGTATTTCCAAATTTGGTATATGCTGAAGTCGAAAATGATTTTGAAAATAAAGTATTTTCGAAGGAAGGCATTGTAGGAGAATATAGTAATTATATTGGAGCACTTATAGAACAAGATGCATTTGTTGCTACTTCAGGACTTTCAATTATGGACTCATATACATTTAGACCGTTATATGATGGTGCTGGAAATGCAATACAGGCAGAACCCTATGCTGGCGAAATGACAGAGAATGAATTGATTGAAAAGTATGGTACTTCTAATGTTTATACAGTCTATTCGTTCACTTTAGGAATGTCTTATACTCAAATATTTGTTTTACCTAATGGATATACTGGATCTAACTTGCAAGCTACTACTATATTGAACGGAAAAAATACTGCATGGTCTGGAATTAGCTTAGAACCAGGACAGAATTCATCTGGACAAATGGGAATCAATATTTATGGTATGAATTCAGAAGCAAATGGAGATGAAATGTGTATAACGATTAAGAATGGAACAGAGCCATATGCTGTATTATTAATTGAGACACGCTATAGTGACTGATAGAGAAATATATTAATATGAAAACGAAGATATTATTTATAAGAATGTTTGTCCTTTCCTGTATGCTGTTTACTTTAGGGTTTACAGTAGGAAGTTGCTCTGACGACGACGATGCTGTACTTCAGGCAGGATATGGATATGCTCAGTTCAAACTCTATAAGAGCTGTTTGGCAGAAACGAAAGTGACGCGTGCTAGTACGAATGAACTGAACTATTTGCGTGATGCGCAAAAAATGAAGATTGTGCTCATCAACCAGGAAGACGGTACTGAAGTTGTGCAGACTGTAGGTCTTGAGGCAATGGGAGACGATAGTGAATTTGGTCTGCGAAGTGAAAAACTTCAGTTGATGGCAGGTACTTATCAGATTGTCGGGTTCTATCTATATAAGGCAGATGGGACTACACAGGATTTGAAACAAATTCTTTCCGGAGAACCGGATGAAAAGACGATTATTACTGTAATCAATGGCGGATTAGCTGTACAAGATATACATGTGAAAGTAGTTAAGCGGGGTATGGTGAAATTTACTGTGACCAAGAATTTTCTACCATCCACTCGTGCTGCATTAGGAGAGGATTATCTTTTCTCTGATATCAAGTATATTAATGTAACAGTGCAGGAGCAATTTACGAAAAAAGATACGACTTTTTCTAATGTTGCCGTAGAATATACAGAGAAACTGGATGGCAATGGAACGAAAATTTCCGTAGCCGTCAGTGATTCAATTTTTCGACTTTCTGCGGGTAAGTATAAAGTCAAGAATTATACGACTATAAAGAAGAATAAAGGTTCTTTGGAATATGGAGAGGTGAATGGGGCTGATTTTGAAGTTTCGGATAATGTGACTACAGAAGTTAAGATTCCGGTTAATTTCAGCAAAACTACTGGTAGTATCAAAGATTATCTTGTTTTGAAAGAAATTTGGGAAGCCTTGGGAGGTCCGGCAATACCTGAAAAGAACCAAAAAGGATGGCGTTATTCAGGTGTTACATATCCTTTAGGAACTAACTGGAACTTTGATAAGGATATTGATTTATGGGGCGATCAACCAGGTGTCGAATTGGATGCCAAAGGACGTGTCGTGGGACTTTCTATCGGAGCATTTGCTCCTGAAGGCGATATTCCCGAATCCTTAGGAGACTTGACGGAACTTAGAACTCTGTCATTAGGTAACCATTCCGATCAGGTAGGTGATAATATCATTGAGGAAACAATGGGACTTGAACTGACGGAAGCGCAGAAGAATTCTGTACGGAGCGATTTCTATAATAAGTTTGTAAAGAATGATATTGCATTGTACTTTTCTGAACCTATACAAGCTGCCTTGAAATGGCAGAAAGAGGGAATACCTACAACTTTCTCACCATCTGTTGTAAACGATAAGGCGAGTCGTCCTTCTTTAAAAGATGTACCGGCTAACCGATTGACCAATGGAATACATAAAATTCCAGTTACCATTGGAAATCTAAAGAACTTGCAATACTTATATATTGCCAACGGTAAATTTGAGGGATTTGAAGAAGGGACTGATCTTGGCAAATTGGAAAACTTGACAGACCTTGAAATTTACAATTGTCCGTCTATGAAGAAACTTCCGGAAGAGCTGCAACAATTACCCAACCTTCAATCATTCAATTTAGCGAGCAATCCGAATTTGGGAGATTTTCATGAGGATTTAGGTGAGTTTGTGGCTAGCGAAAATATAAGCAAAACGTTACAGATCTTCTATTTAACTTTCAATAACCTGACTGTTTTACCGGATATGTCGATGGTGAAAAAACTAGGTAAACTGGATTGTGCGTACAACAAAATTAAAACGATTGAGAAAGCATTTGGTAGAGATGTGAACTTGGTGCAATTATCAATGGACCATAATCTGATTGAAGAATTGCCACGTGATGAAAACGGTAGCTTCTGTGGATATGCCGATGTGGAGTCATTCTCTTTTGCTTATAATAAATTGAAAAAGTTCCCGAATATATTTAGCTCACAATCTGTATATGTTATGTCTTCGGTTAATTTTTCATTCAATGAGATAGATGGATTTGAAGGTGAAGAAGACGGCACATTCAAGGGCGTGAATGCCAATACGATTGCCATAGGCGGTAATAAACTGAAGAAATTCCCGACTATACTATTCAAAACCAATTCACAAGTGTCTGCTTTAGGATTGAATGGTAACGGTATAGAAGAGATTCCGAAGGGTACATTTAGTGCTTCAAAATATTCGTATATGATGAAAACGCTTGACTTGACTTATAATAAGCTGTCAAAGTTACCGGATGATTTTAATGGTAGAAATATGCCTTTCCTTTATGGAGTGGATGTAAGTAACAATCGTTTTACGGAAGTTCCTACCGGACCGATGGATGCAGCTACATTAACAGTGTATGCTGTCCGTAGTCAGCGCGATGAGAATGGTAACCGTTTGTTAAGAAAATGGCCGTCTAATATATCTTTATGTCCAAGTTTGCGACAGTTCTGCATAGGTGGAAATGATTTGCGAAAGATTACTGATACGATTTCATCGTATATTATAGTCTTTGAGATAAAGGATAATCCGAATATCTCTCTTAATCTTTCCAATGTCTGCAATATGATTAAGGCGGGAGCATATCTACTTATTTATGACCCGGAGCAGGATATTCGCGGATGTGATTATGTGAAATAAGAAACGGATAAATAATAAAAAAGAATCTATATGAAACCATTGTTTAAAATATATTTATACCTCTTTGCAGGTTTGCTCTTTATTGCAGCTTGTAATGATTCGGATGAAGAGGGGATTACTGGTTTCACCATTGATACCCAAGAAGTCACATTAGGTGCTATAGGAGGAATGGAGCCGGTTAAAGTGGCTTCAGGCACCAAATGGGTAGCAAAGGTAAACCAACCTTGGGTGAAGGTGATGCCTGCTAACGGTGTAGGAAGTACTAATTGCGAAATTGTAGTAGATTCTACACTTTCTAATGATGTGCGGCACGCTGTCGTGACATTTGTGCCGGAAGGACAACCGAAACAGGAATTGAAGATACATCAGACCGGATATGGAAAAATGATCGGACTGGATAAATATGAAGTCGAAGTTGCCAACATGGCCAACGATGATAAAAGGTATTTTGATATATCCGTGACTACGAATGTAAAGTTCAAAGTGGAGTATTCACAGGCGATAGGATCTTGGGTTACTACTAATAATAGAACACCTGATGTTTTTTTGGATTATGGAGCTCGTCCCCGTACTCTTAAAATGCGATTCAAATGGGACATGAATACTGACCCGCAAGAGAGAATAGCTTCTATAAAATTCCTTCCGGTAAACGCGGAAGATGAATTGGAAAAAGAAGTGACATTGACTGTAAAGCAGGAAGCTGCACCTGAAATAACAGATGATAGACGAGGTGATTCTATTGCTATTGTCATTGCAAGTACAAAGATGCGCTCAATGATGAATTGGGATGCCAGCGAACGTCTTGACTACTGGTTAGGGGTGACAGTTTGGGAAAGAACAGATAAAGACGTAACACCCGAAAAAATTGGACGTGTACGTTCTGTTGAATTCAGATTGCTGAATACAAAAGAAGTGTTGCCTGTTGAAATCGGTAAAATTAAGTATCTGGAGACATTGGTTATCTATGGCAATACGAACACTAGTTTACTTCCTTCTCCTTATCGTATAGGAAATGCATTGGCTGAATTAAAGTATCTGAAAAATCTGACAATAAGTGCATTGGGCATTACAACTATTGATAAAAATGAATTAAAAGAACCTTGCAAGGTTTTAAGGACTTTGGATGTAAGCGGCAATAATTTTACGAGTATTCCGTATGATTTGACTCCTACTAATTATCCGGAACTACTTAACTTAAGTTTAACGGGGAATCGTCGATATAGTTCAATTACTGATTTGAGTACTGAAACGCGCGACAATCCAGGGTTACGTATAGATGCTTCTTCTTCTTCATTTAAGAATTTATTGAAGTGGGAAAAGCTGAAATCTTTGTCATTATCATATAATTTGATTTATGGTCAACTACCAACATTTATTAATAGCTATAATGGTAGTCTTGAATATGGTGTATCTGCTTACACAGATGAGGATATCCTGAAAAACGATACATTAATGAGTGCTAGCGATGAGGTTAAAGCAAAACTAAAAACAATTCCGAAAATTTTGCCTAATGCCGAATTGTTCTCTATTAACTTGAATTTCTTGACTGGTGATGATTTGCCGGATTGGTTACTCTATCACCCACGTTTTGCACGTTTTGATCCATTCACCTTGATTTATACGCAAGATTCAGGTAAAGATATGAAGGGCAATATTCCTGGCTTTAAGAATGAACCGTCAAACTTGGAATGGTTCTATGAACGTTATCCGAAAGCCAGACCTACATTAACCGATAATTGATTTTTTTAATTATGAAAAGAATATATTTAGTTCTAATAGCTACTATAGCAATCACTTTTGTATCCTGTTCCGATCAGGAGATAGATACAGTGAAACCTGATGCCGGACAAGTAGCTCCTATCATTGATTTACCTGAAGGAGCTACTCAAGGTAGAATATTGGTGAAATTTAAACCGGAAGCGGCATCCTTTTTGGATGCTGCTACCACCCGCTCTGTCGGGGCTGCTTTGACTCGTTCAGGAATTTCGGATATGGATGCCGTTCTGCAGCGAATCGGCACTTCTAAACTGGAACGTATTTTTCCGGTGGACAATCGTACGGAAGAGCGTACTCGCAAGGCGGGATTGAATCTTTGGTATATTATCCATTTTGATAAAGATACGGATTTGGAGCAGGTAGCCAAAGACTTGTCACAAGTAGCAGACGTGGCAAAAGTCCAGTTCACCCGCGCTATTCAGCGTTCTTATGATCCGAATGTGCGGGCAACTGTACTCACCAAGCAGGCAATGACCCGTGTGGTGCATACAACTCGTGCTGTGAATACCGATGCGAACGATCCTTTTTTTAATCTACAATGGGGATGTAAGAATGATGGTTCTATTCTTCAGAATGGAGAAAAAAATGATAAAGGAGATAATGTAGTACCTGCTGTAATGGGTGTTGATGTAAATTGTGGGGAAGCCTGGAAGCTTTGTACGGGTAATCCTTCCATTGTTGTTGCTGTGCTTGATGAAGGTGTGATGTACGACCATCCTGACTTGGAAGGAAATATATGGGTGAATGAGGATGAAACATTTGCTTCAAAGGAAGATGCTGATGGAAATGGTTATGCCGGTGACCGCTATGGCTACAACTTCACAGATGATAAAGGCTATATCTCTTATGACGACCCGAATGATACCGGACATGGGACTCATGTGGCCGGGATTATCAGTGCAGTGAGGAATAATGGTGAAGGTATTAGTGGCATTGCAGGAGGGGATAAAGCCAATAATAGAGGTGGTGTAAAAATCATGAGTTGTCAGGTCTTTTCCGGTTCTAAAGGATGTGACTTGTATCAGGAAGCGAAAGCTGTGAAATATGCAGCAGATAACGGTGCCGTTATTTTGCAGTGTAGTTGGGGATATAATTCGGGGCTTTCCAATCCTATTAGTGGGTATACCCCGGGGTTTACTTCTGATAAAGATTGGGTCGATGCTGCTCCGTTGGAAAAAGAAGCCTTCGATTATTTTCTTCATAATGCCGGTTCGCCAAACGATGTCATAGACGGAGGTATCATTGTATTTGCCGCAGGTAATGAATATGCAGCTATGGCCGGATATCCGGGAGCTTATCCTGATTATATATCTGTAGCCGCTTTGGCTGCCGACGGGACTCCTTCCTGTTACTCCAACTATGCGATGGGCGTTTCTATTGCAGCCCCGGGTGGTGACAGTGATTATCATCAGAGCTCGAAAGGAAAAATATATTCCACATTACCTCCTTCTGCCAATGAAGATGGTGGGGAAAATTCTCATTACGGATATATGGAAGGAACATCGCAGGCTTGTCCACATATTTCGGGAGTAGCAGCATTGGGACTTTCTTATGCAGCTGAATTACATCGTCATTTCCGTGCAGATGAATTCCGTAAAATGATATTGGAGTCTGTCAATCCGGTGGAACCCTATTTTAAAGAAACGAAAGTTTATTGGTACACAAACGCTTCGTTCGGACAAATAGCTGCCGGACAAATGGAGCCTGCCGCTTATGCGGGCAATATGGGAACAGGGTTGATTGATGCCTATAAGCTGTTGAAAGCAGTTGAAGGAGGTGGTGTGGAGATGACTGTACCTAATATGTATGTGGCCGTCGAAGCTACAAGTAAAATCAATTATTCCCGTTATTTCAAAAATGGAGAGAATATGACCTTTACCTGTACAGTTGATGATAACTCAATTGCTACCCTTACGACAGAGAACAACATTACTTTCACTTTGAAAGGCTTGAAAGTTGGTTCTACAAAAGCTACAGTCAAGGCGAGTGACGGCACCAAGCAAGATTTTTTCATCACTGTTCGTAAGAACGATAGTTGGATGTAAACTCTATTATGAAACGATATCTTGCCGAAACCATCGAACTTGGGCTGTTCCTTCTTATTTACCTGTTTCCTGTGCATAGCTTTGCGCAGGAAACAGTCGAACAAGTCTTGCAGTTTGAACATACAGTAATGAATATAGGAACTTTATCAGAAGACGATGATCCGGCAATGTATCATTTTAAATATCATAATGTAAGCAAGAAGCCTATATACCTTTCCAAGTTAACTACTTCCTGTGGTTGTACGGTAGCCAAATATGATAAAAAGGTAGTGCAACCGGGAGAGCAGGGAGAAATCATATTGGTCTTTCATCCAATGGATCAGGCTGGTGATTTGTATAGGGAAGCGTTTGTTTATACCGATCTTTCGAAGGAGCATCCTACAGCTAAGTTGGCACTCGTCGGTAAGGTATTGCCTACCGCTGACCGATGGAGGGACTATCCTGTATATATAGGGAACACATTACGGCTGAAAAGAAAGGATTGGCAAGTCAGGATACTTTCCCGAGAAGGGAGGCAAGTGGAAAGATTTGTATGCGTTAATACAGGGAAACAGCCTTTGAGGTTATCAGCCTTGTTGTTACCGGAATACATTCACTTCCATACAGAACCGGAAATTATTTCTCCGGGAATAGAAGCTGATATGGTTCTTTCTATTGATAAGGGCTTACTACCTCAAAAGAATGAAATTACATTTCATTTTATGTTGGATGGTATTCCTGTCCGGCCTTGCGAAAGGAGAATACAGGTGAAACTATTGTTACAATAATAATTATTATAAAATATGTATATGAAAAATATATTCAAAATGATGTTACTGCTCACTATGGCATTATTTATGTCATGTGGAGACGACGATGAAGTGAAGCTTCCTGATACGAAGGATGTAAATTATGCGAATATTGCAGGGACTTGGCGATTGAGTGAATGGAATGGAGAAAAGATAGACGGTGATACACGATACTATTATATCAAGTTTGACCGGAAAGAGAAAGACGGAAAACGTTCTTATACCATTTATACAAACCTCAACAGTGCTACGTCCCAGCAAATTCCCGGCTCCTTTACTCTGAATAAAGAGGAGGATTACGGAGATGTTATTAGCGGTACTTATTATTACCAGCTTGATACGGACGATGAATGGGAATATTCATATATCGTTTCGGGGTTAACTGATATTTCAATGGTATGGACTGCTAAAGAGGATATGGGGGAAATAAAAGTTTATACTCGATGTGAGGATATACCATCAGATATCTTAACCGGAACACGAACTTCATTCTAATCTTGATACTTTTAGTATCTTTTATAATAAAACCGTTTAAGTCAGTTTCTTGCACTTAAACGGTTTTGTTTTTGTATTAATCTTCAGTAGTATAGATTATATATAAAAAAACGAAGATTTATTTGGAAATAATATTGAAACTCTTTATCTTTGCATTGAATTTATAATTGTAATGAATACAACTTTGAAAGAAAGGGAAGATAATGAAGCCATACGATCGATTATTAGAACATAATATCAAGCCGTCCATGCAGCGTATCGCTATCATGGAATATCTGATGGATAATCCGATTCATCCATCAGCTGATGATATATATACTGCACTATCTCCCTCGATGCCGACACTTTCAAAAACTACGGTTTATAATACATTGAAATTGTTTTCGGAGCAAGGAGCAGCCTTGATGCTTACAATTGATGAGAAGAATACGAACTTTGACGCAGATACTTCCGTACATTCTCATTTTTTGTGCAAGCGTTGTGGACACATTTATGATCTGAAATGCCCGGAAGCCATAAAGAAAGTGGAGAATATAGACATGGATGGTCACCAGGTATCAGAAGTTCATTATTATTATAAAGGTATTTGCAAGAATTGCTTAAGTAAAGATAAAGAAACACGTATTGACTAATTAATTTAAAATTGAGAAGAAAATGAAAAAATTTAGATGTACTGTATGCGGTTACGTTCATGAAGGTGACGCAGCTCCTGAAAAATGCCCATTGTGTAAAGCTCCTGCCAGCAAATTCGTAGAAGTTGTTGAGGTAGAAGGTGGCGCATTGTCTTTTGCTGACGAACACGTTATTGGTGTGGCAAAAGGTTGTGACGAAGAAATGATTAAGGACCTGAACAATCACTTCATGGGAGAATGTACTGAAGTTGGTATGTATTTGGCCATGAGCCGTCAGGCAGACCGTGAAGGTTATCCTGAAGTAGCTGAAGCTTTCAAACGTTACGCTTGGGAAGAAGCTGAACATGCTGCTAAGTTTGCAGAATTGTTGGGCGACTGCGTATGGGATACTAAAACGAACCTGCAGAAACGTAAAGATGCTGAACAAGGTGCATGCGAAGACAAAAAACGTATCGCAACTCGTGCTAAAGCTCTGAATCTGGATGCTATCCATGACACTGTACACGAAATGTGCAAAGACGAAGCTCGTCACGGTAAAGGTTTTGAAGGATTGTACAACCGTTATTTCGGTGATAAGAAATAATTAAGCCTAATAAACTCTTAAAAGGTCTGTATTCTGCAACGAATACAGACCTTTTTTATTTATATTTGTCTATCAATTTTTAAATACCACAGTTATGAGAAAAGTACAACTATTGTTAGTTTGTTTAATGCTTTCGGTGGCTACTTTTGCTGCTGATAAAGTGATTAAATTGCCGAAGCCTAATTTAAACCGTACCGATGCGGTGATGAAGGCATTGTCTGAACGACATTCAACTCGCGAGTATGCTTCTAAATCATTGAGTCTGTCGGATCTGTCTGATTTGTTATGGGCTGCTAATGGGATAAACCGTAAGGAATCCGGAATGAGAACAGCTCCGTCGGCGTTGAATAAGCAGGATGTGGATGTATATGTAGTATTACCTGAAGGAAGTTATCTGTATGATGCTAAAAATCATCAGTTGACTCTGGTTGCTGAAGGAGATCATCGTGGAGCAGTAGCCGGTGGACAGGCATTTGTGAAAACAGCTCCGGTGTCCTTGGTGTTAATCAGTGATCTTTCCAGATTTGGAGATGCGAAGAGTGCACGCAGCCAGTTGATGGGGGCTATGGATTCCGGCATCGTTTCTCAAAATATTTCAATATTCTGTTCCGCTGCTAACATAGCAACAGTGCCACGCGCTTCGATGGACAATGAACAATTGAAGAAAGTTTTGAAATTGAAAGATAGCCAAATGCCAATGATGAATCATCCTGTGGGATACTTCAAATAAGGATTGGCAAGATATACAAAAGAGTGACGGTATCCCGCAAGGATACCGTCACTCTTTTCCTATTATAGCGTTACTATCCCGACCGGATAGCGTCACTATATTTTCTTCTTTACTTCAAGAGAAATTCATCAATCGCTTTTTTGTAAGTTGCCTTGTCAGCAGCTCCACGGAAAAGCTGTGGATCTCCTTTCATGGGAATGAATACAAACAATGGAATACTTGTTGCATTAAATAAAGCTGCCAGTTCTTTTTGTTTATCTACATTGACTTTGTAGATGACAATTTTTCCGGCATATTCCTTTGCCAATTCTTTCATGATAGGAGCTGTTTGGCGACATGGTCCGCACCAATCTGCATATAAGTCGATGATGGCGGGCTTATTACCTTTATAATTCCACTCCTTTGATTTCTCATAATCGAAGACGTCTTTCAGAAACATTTCTTTGTCCATTACGACGACTTCACCGTTACCTGTTACCTCTTTTTTACCTTGATTAGTTTCCCTACTGTCATTGAATGCGTATACAATTACACTTGCCATGACGAGGGCTACCATTACTAATACTTTCTTCATTCGTTATTATTATCTTTTTATGTATAATGCTTCTCGATAACCCCTTGCAGTTCGCTACTATGGATTACGCCGGAATGTCTCCAGACAGCCTCTCCATTCTTGAACAGTATAAAGGTTGGTACAGCTTGTATGCGATATTTAGTAGCCAGGTCTTCATGCTGGTCAACGTCTATCTTTGCAATACGTGCTTTATCTCCCACAATAAGTTTTAGTTCTTCTAAAACTGGTTTCATTGCTTTGCAAGGTCCACACCATTCTGCAAAGAAATCAACTAAAACGGGCACTGGTGACTGTATTAAATCTTCAAATTTTTCCATAATCTTTTCTTTCTTAGAGTTAAAAAGCAGTCTTTGAAGACCGCAAATATAATTTCTATTTTATTATATAACGAGAAAAAGCTGATTTTGTTCATGAAATAGTAATCATAGAGTCATCATCTTGTAATGTGAAAGAGGGAATTTTGCGTATCTAAAAATAATGGAACTATGAAATTTTTATTTATTGTTCAAGGTGAGGGGAGAGGGCATTTTACACAGGCAATCACTCTCGAAGAAATGTTATTGCGCAATGGGCATGAAGTAGTGGAAGTCTTAGTCGGGAAAAGCTCGACACGTACTTTGCCGGGATTTTTCAATCGGAGTATTCATGCACCGGTGAAGCGATTCATTAGTCCGAACTTTCTGCCTACGGCAGATAATAAACGGGCGAACCTGACGAAAAGCTTTGCATACAATTTATTAAGATTACCGGAGTATCTTCGTAGCATGTATTATATAAATCAGCGGATCAGGGAGACAGGGGCGGAAGTTGTCATCAACTTCTACGAGCTTTTAACCGGACTTACCTATGCACTCATCCGTCCCTCCGTTCCGTATATTTGTGTTGGGCATCAGTATCTGTTTTTACATCGTGATTTCGAGTTTCCGGATAAAAATTCGTGCCAGTTATGGATGCTGCGTTTCTTTACCCGGATGACCGCTCTAAGATCTTCGAAGAAACTGGCTTTGTCTTTCCTGGAAATGGAACAGGATGATATGAATCAAATAGTGACCGTTCCTCCATTGATTCGTCAGGAAGTGACCGCTATCCGTCCGGAAAAGGGTGATTATATTCATGGATATATGGTTAATTCCGGGTTTGCTGATAGCGTGGAGAGTTTTCATGCGAAACATCCGGAAGTTCCTTTAACTTTTTTCTGGGATAGATCGGATGCTGAAGAGGTGACACGGATTGACGAAACATTGAGTTTCCATCAAATAGATGATGTGAAGTTTCTTAATGCTATGGCGGGTTGTAAGGCTTATGCCAGTACGGCAGGCTTCGAGTCTATTTGCGAAGCAATGTATCTTGGAAAACCTGTATTAATGGTTCCAGCACATATTGAACAAGACTGCAATGCCTATGATGCAATGAAAGCGGGGGCAGGAATAATCAGTGATTCCTTTGATTTGCAGCCGTTGCTTCGTTTTGCAGGAGAATATACTCCGAACCGTCATTTCGTTTATTGGGTTCGTAGCTGTGAACGTCGGATGATCCGTGAACTGGAGAAACTGGCAGCTTCACATTCAGAAATAACTTCAATACCAACATTCACTAATTATTTACCAATATGAAACTAAACAGAACGGATTATGTGCTTGAACGCGCATCAGATGGTGGCTACTATGTCTGGTTGACTGTAAATATGCAATGTAATGCTTATGGGGAATCTCCTGAAGAAGCAGTTCAGAATTTACAGAATATAATGAATGAGATGATTGACGAGATGTATATGGTGGAAGAGTTTATATAAATTGAAAATAGAGAATTAAAAATTGAGAAATATAATGCCAGATGGCATAACTTTTATTTCTCAATTTTTAATTCTCAACTCTCAACTTACTCAATGCTAAGTTCGTCGATGATATGAGAGGCTCCTGCGTATTTATCGATGATAAACAAGGTATAGCGGATGTCAACACAAGCGGCTCGCTGCGATGAAGGACGGAAAGCAATGTCTCCTGTTAAGCCTTCAAAGTTGCGGTCGAAAGCAGTTCCAACCAGCTGACCTTTGCTGTTAAATACCGGACTGCCGGAGTTTCCTCCTGTATTATCGGTGTTTACGATAAAGCAGACAGGCATTTCACCGTTTTTGCCATAACGTCCATAATCCTGGGAGTTATATAGCTCTTTTAGTTTTTGAGGCACTACGAATTCCCAGTTTCCCTGATCTTCTTTTTCCATCACACCTTTGAGGGTGGTATGAGCATCATATACCACACCGTCAGCCGGTTCATAAGAAAGCACCTGGCCGTATGTCAATCGTAAAGTAGAGTTCGCATCCGGATAAATCGGCGTTCCTTTTTCCTGTCTCATGTCCATCATGCCTTTCACCCATACTTTATGAGCTGCGTCATAGTTCTGATTGGCTTCTTTCATGGCAATGGCTGTTTTCAGAATTCCGTCGGTAACAGAATATTTGAATAATACCATCCAGTCATATCCTATTTTATACAAACTTGGTTTCTTGATAAACTTCTCAAAGTTTTTAGGATTGCCGAAAATGGAATGTTCGAAACAGGCATCAACGAAGGCGTCAATACTTCCCTTGAAACGAGAATTGATGATTTCGAAGATGTTGATTCGTTGTTCTGCAGGAATGTAGTTGGCATAAGTCTTCAGCATTTCTTTCGCTACCATCCGTTCCACGTCGGGGAAAGGGACAGAAGCAAAATACTTATCACCTTCTTTCTTCAGTTTTAGTTTTGCTTCTTTTATCTGCTCTTTATCTTTCGATTTCAGAGCGGTAACCAATTCTGTCGTGGAAGGGATACGCATAAAATCAAGGGCGGTGACCAATGCTTCATTGATAGCCTGCTGATGATATAGCGCATCGCGTCGGTGAGATACAATAGAGCGAATCTCATCAAAGGCTTTCTGATACGAATCATCTCCCTTTTCACGGCCGCGGGCTAATAGTTCTTCTTGCTGTGCACGTTTGGTATCCAGTACATTGAGGCGTATCAGTCCTTCATTCATGCCGATTGCATTTTTCCAATAATTGGCCGAAGAAGCATATTTGCTTGCATAATGAATACGCACTGCCGGATCTTTCAGCATTTGCTCCATAAGTACTTTCTGACGGGCTCCGCGTACATGCTGGCGCATGAAATTGGTCGTTTGCATCCGTTCTTCCACTTCGTCGGCAATCATATACCGCCAGTTACGTCCGGGGAATCCCATGACAAAGGTGAAATCTCCTTCCTGAACTCCGGCGAGGCTGATCTTCAGATGTTTTTTCACTTGCAGAGGAACGTTGTCTTTAGAATATTCTGCCGGTTTTCCATTCTTGTCCGCGTAAATACGGAAGAGAGAAAAGTCGCCTGTGTGACGAGGCCACATCCAGTTGTCGGTATCAGCTCCGAATTTACCGATGGAAGAAGGAGGAGCCCCTACCATACGAATATCACTGTATACTGTTTTGATGAACAGATAATATTTGTTTCCTCCATAAAAAGCCTTGAGCTCCAACTTTGTTGCAGGAGTTATTTCTATATTCTCGGCTTTGGCAAAACGTTCTGCTACGTTGCCAAGATAACTTGGAGATAGATAATTAACACCATCCGGGTCCGGATCTTTTTTCAGTTGTTCGTTGACGTAATCCGTCACATCGAGAATCCGGTCGATAAAAGTGACGGTCAATCCCGGAGTAGGGAGTTCCGCATCACGGTTCATAGCCCAGAAACCATCTGTCAGATAGTCATGTTCTACATTACTATGTTGCTGGATAGCTCCATAACCACAGTGATGGTTAGTCAGTACCAGTCCTTCGGAAGAGATAACTTCTCCCGTACATCCTCCTCCGAAGTGTACAACAGCGTCTTTTAGAGAAAGACCATTTGCGTTGTATACTTCCTCTATCGGAATTTCGAGGCCAAGTTCGCGCATGGCAACTGCGTTCTGGGTTTTCAGATCGGTTAGCATCCACATGCCTTCGTCGGCGTGGATGCTAAGAGTTGCCAGTGAAAATAGGACAAATAGGATTTGTTTTCTCATTTATTCTACGATTGTCATTTCATTGATTAGGTGTCCGCAGTTTCCTAACTTTTCCAGAATGAACAGGACATAACGGATATCTAGGTTAATACAACGTTGCAGGTTGTTGTCGAAATTGATGTCACCGCTTAATGATTCCCAGTTGCCATCAAAAGCGCAACCGATCAGTTCTCCGTTTTCATTCAGTACCGGGCTGCCGGAGTTACCACCGGTGATGTCGTTGGTCGACAGGAAGCAGACAGGCATATCACCATTTGGCAAAGCATAGCGGCCATAATCTTTCTTTTCGATCAGTTCTTTCAGTTTGGCAGGTACAACGAATTCACGGTCTTCCGGATTTTCTTTTTCAAGAATACCTTTAGTGGTCGTATAGTAGTTGTAGTGTACGCCGTCTTTCGGATCATAAGGTTTCACGTTACCATAGGTCAGACGAATGGTGAAGTTTGCATCCGGATAAGAAGGTACAGGCAACTTCATTTCACCTAGACCACGGATATAAGTTTTGTGCAGCAAAGCTAGTTCCCGATCCATATCCTTGAGTTGGGAAGCCAGTGTATCCATTAAGTCGTATTTAGACTGGCAGTATTGCAGTGCCAGATCATTGTCAATCGCTTTCACTGAAGGCTTCTTTGTAAACTTCTCGAAGTTTGCCCGGTTGGCAAAAATAGAGTTGTCATACATATCATCAACGAATTTGTTATAATCGCCTTTATATTTCTGCTCAATAACCTTATAAATAGAAGGACGTTGGTTTGCCGGAATCATTTCAGCATATAAGGGGAACAAGGCTTTCGCTACCTTGCGGTCTACTTCATGATCGTAATCTTTGTTATGGATGCTTTCGTAAGTGCTTTCCAAGGCTTTCATGCGTGCTTCGATTACAGAATCGTTTTTCTCAAGTAATGCTTCGCGTGTTTTAGTCAACATCACATTGCCAAATTCGATAGCTCCGAAGAAAGTCTCTCTCAAACAGGTGTACTGATAGTTGAGAGGAGTTGTCTTAGCTACCAGGTCATCAATGTTCTTCACTACCGCTGCATATTCAGCATTGTTTTGTGCTTTTGCAAACTCTGCGAATTTGGCTTCTTGTGCAGCTTTTGTTCCCAATACATCATTATCGATGATGGCCTTATTCATGCCGATGGAGTTTTTCCAATAGTTGCTGGAACCCGCATACTTGTTAGCATATTGAATACGGATTTTGTCACTGGCATTCATTACCTCTTTCAGGACAGCCAAACGTGCACCACGAATACGGATACGTGGATCGTTTTCCGATTCCATACGTTCTTTTACTTCTGATACAGTCAGGTAGCGGCTCGTACTTCCGGGGAATCCCATAATCATTGCATAATCTCCTTCTTTCAATCCTTTGATAGAGATAGACAAATGTTTCTTGGTTTTCAGTGGGACGTTGCTCTCGCTGTATTCTGCAGGTTCACCATTTGCATCTGCATAAATACGGAACATGGAAAAGTCACCGGTATGACGCGGCCACATCCAGTTGTCTGTTTCACCACCAAACTTACCGATAGAAGAGGGTGGAGCGGCTACCATACGTACATCCGGATATATTTTCTTATAGAAAAGATAGAATTTATTTCCGGCATAGAACGGAAGAGCTTGCGGAACAATTCCCTTTTTGTCTGCCAGGTCACTTTTAAAATAAAGATCATGGGCCAGCTTTTGAAGGAATATATTGCTGAATGATTCGGATTCGGTGATTTCTTTCGCCGCAATCTTGGCATTGACAATATCCGTAATATCTTCGATACGTTCGATAAATGTGAATTGCAATCCCGGAGTAGGGAGCTCTTTGTCTCTGGAAGTAGCCCAGAAACCATCAGTCAGATAATCGTGCTCAACACTACTATGTTGCTGGATGGAAGCGTAGCCACAGTGGTGATTGGTCAGAATCAAACCTTCGGGTGAGATAATTTCTCCGGTACATCCGCCTCCGAATATACCTACGGCATCTTTAAGAGAAATTCCATTCGGATTATATAGGTCCTGTGCTTCCAGTTTTAATCCTTGTTTTTTCATCATGTCTATGGAGTGTTGCTGTTGCATCAGTTGCAATAGCCACATACCCTCATCCGCTTTAACGGAACATACAAAAAGCGCAGCCAGCGCTAATAGATAAAGTCTTAGTCTGTTCATTATTTAATGATAAAATTAAAATATATGATTGGTTAGTATTCAATTTTCAAATCTCCGTTCTTCAGTGCTTCCATGATATTAGCAGGCGGACGTTGATTCATCAGTTCGTTTTTCATAAAGTCCATATAAGGAGCTACATGCTTAAAGAACTGGTAATAGCCTTTGCATAAGTAATTCAATCCCGGTTCGCCTTCTGCCGTTTGGCTGAAACGATTTTTCGGGCATTCTCCGTTGCAGGCAAACAGGAACTCACATTCCTTGCATTGAGTAGGGAGAGACTGATATTTCATGTTCCCGAAATTGTGCTGACGCTCGCTATGCATCATTTCCACCAGAGTTTTACTATAAATGTTACCTAATTTATATTCGGGAAATACAAAATGGTCGCACGAATAAACATCTCCGTTGAATTCCATCACACCGGCATGACCGCAGGTCTTTGCCATTGTGCATATACCAGGCTGTTCGCCCATCCAGTTCGCCAAAGTCGAATCGAATATTTGTACATAGTACTTGCCTACATCTTCTTTCACCCATTCGTCGAAAAGAGCACAAAGGAAGTTGCCCCATTGCTCCGGAGTGATCGAAAAATCGGCAAGGGTTCCAGCTTTATTTTCTGCAAGAGAAGCGAGGTGACGACCGTCCTCATGTGAGAGAATACGTTCAACGATAGGAGCGAACTGGATATACTGACAACCGATTTCTTTGAAGAAACGATAAAAGTCTAGTGGATAGTCGGCATTGAAGTCATTAATAACTGCCATCGCATTCCATTCCACCCCATGTTTTTTCAAAAGATTGATGCCTTGCATCACTTTCACAAAAGAGGGTTTTCCCATTTTATTTTTGCGATACTCGTCATGAAACTCCTGGGGACCATCGATAGAGACTCCTACCAGCCAATTATTTTCACGGAAGAACTCGCACCATTCGTCGGTGAGCATGGTTCCGTTGGTTTGGATGCAGTTGTCGATCGTTCGTCCGCAGGCATACTTTTTTTGTAGTTCCATCGCCTTTTTATAGAAGGAGAGCGGTCGCATCAGCGTTTCTCCTCCGTGCCAGGTGAAAAGCACCTGCGGCATGGTTTGTGAGTTAATGTACTCGTCGATAAACTTTTCCAGAAGTTCATCGCTCATTACGTGTTTCAGATTGTCTTTGTATAGGTTGGCCTTTTCCAAATAGTAGCAATAATCGCATGCTAGATTACATACGGCACCTACAGGCTTTACCATTACATAAAGCGGTTTGGCAAAAGGGGCAAATGTTGATGTTTTCATGACCGCAAAATTAGATAAACTAAATGAAAAAAATAGCCTTATACCTATGTTTATAAGGATTATTAAAGAAAAGAGTCTTACAAGATTTAAATATTGATAAAATGTTTCTTTGAATTCTGAATCAGTTGTACCTTTGTACCCAGAATTTAATGAATAGATGAACGTGAATAAAATTTTGCCTTTTTTGCTTTTGCTTCCGTTTTTGGCTTCCTGCACCAGTAAGTACAAGATTGAAGGAACCTCTTCAGTGAATAGTCTGGATGGAAAGATGTTGTATCTTAAGTCCCTTCGTGATGGAGAGTGGGTGAAGCTGGATTCAGCTGAAGTAGTGCATGGTCTGTTCTCAATGAAAGGGAAAATAGATTCCGTACAGATGGTGACACTTTATATGGATGAAGAAAGCATTATGCCGATTGTGTTGGAAAGTGGGAAGATAACTGTTACCATTAGCAATACGGACCTCAAGGCAGTCGGAACATCTTTAAATAATGCACTGTACGAGTTTATCAGCAAAAGAAACCAATTGGAAGAAAGCATTGGTGAACTGGAGCAGAAGGAAACCCGTATGGTACTGGATGGAGGCGATCTGGATGAGATTCACGGTCAGTTGGTGGTGGAAGGAGACTCACTGATGAAAGCGATGAATCAGTATGTGAAAACGTTCATCTCCGATAATTACGAAAATGTGCTGGGACCCAGTGTGTTTATGATGCTCTGCAGCTCTTTGCCCTATCCCATTATGACTCCGCAGATTGATGATATAATCAAGGATGCTCCTTATTCTTTTAAAGATAATAAGCTGGTTAGAGAGTTCCTGTCTAAAGCAAGAGAAAACATGAAGTTGATAGAAGAACATCAACGATTGGAACAAAATGCTTCAACAAATAAGTAATACTTGAGTTTTTTGTGTATTTTTGCACAAAACTCAAGTAAAGTGAAAACGACTACTGTTTCGGTATACGCCGCTTTCTTTTTTATTTTAGTCTTATCGGTTTCTTGTCATAGAGATTCGGAGGCCCCTGATGCGGCATTCCAGAGGATTGAAATGTGCATGGAATCTCTTCCGGATACAGCTCTGTATCTATTAAAGTCAATACCTCATACTGAAAAATTGCGTGGAAAGTTGCAGGCGGATTATGCACTTTTATTGACGCAGGCGATGGATCAGAACTATGTGAAGTTTACTTCTGACTCATTGATTGCACTGGCGCTGAATTACTATACTGTAGAGCGTGGTGACTCTGTTACGCGTGCTAAAGCGCAGTATTATTATGGAAGAGTGCTGCGTGAATTGGGCAAAGATGAAGAGGCTTTGACGTTTTTATCTTCGGCAAAAGAAATGTTCGGGAATATTCAATGTTGTAAGATGTTTGCAATGGCTACTGATGAGATAGGGATGATTAACCGGAAAAAGAAATTGTATCAGGAGTCGTTGAAGAATTTTCGGGAGTCATATACGATCTATGAAGAGTTGAAAGATTCTTTGAGTCTTGTCAGAGCCGGGCAAAATATAGGCCGGGCTTATTTGTTTCAGAATAAATGGGATAGCTGCTATTTCTATTATACTTACGCTTTAGAACTAGCCAGGGAAAAGCAATATCCGTCTGAAGTTTCCATTTTACATGAGTTGGGGATACTGTACCGTTCCATGGGAGAACTGAAAAAGTCAGAACGCTATTTTCTTGCTGCTTATGAAAAAGAAACGGATGAAGAAAGGAAATACGTGGAGTGTATGTCTCTCGGCTATTTGTATATACAGATGGGCGATGTAGAGAATGCCCGGAAATATTTTAAGATGAGTATCAATTCTTCTAAAGAATATACCCGTATTGACGCATATAACAATTTATACTTTCTTGAAAAAGATATTGATAATTTTGAAGAAGCGATTATCTACCATGAAAAAGCGGACTCTATCGTGAATGTATTGGATGAAGTCGATTCGCAGGAGTTGATAACAGAACTGCAAAAGCAGTACGAGAACGAGAAACTCCGGAATGATAATCTACAACTGAAAGTGGACCGTACAGTTTTTATATTTTGCGGTACGGTTATTTTCCTGATTGTGGCCTTCTATATGTGTTATTACTACTACAAAAGTAAAAATCACAGGAAGAAGATTGCCGAAATCGAATTCCAGATTAGAGATAATGAAGAGGAGATAAAGCGATACCAGCAGGAGATGGAAGAAATCCAGGAGTTGAAAGATCAAGTACTGGAAGAGAACCGCATACTGGAAGAAAATCGAATGAAGGTAGGCGAGTTGAATGGAAAGATTGTACTTCTAAGTATGCAGAACAAAAACTTATCGGGACTATTGAAAGAACTGGGAGGAGAATTAACTGTCGGACCCTCTTCTGAACAGTACATATCCGCTTTTCGTCTGCTGCTTGCTATCAAAGAGGGAACATTAAGAGGTAAATTGTCTAATGGAGAACGCTATAAATTGTTTAGCCTGTTTGATTTACTCTATTCTAATTACGTTACCCGGTTGCTTGACAAAACTCCTTTATTAACTAAACATGATCTTGAGATCTGTTGCTTTCTTAAATTTGGACTGACCAATGAAGAACTGGCGCGTATTTTTCAGACCTCTTCCGATTCTGTTACCAAAGCAAAAGGAAGGCTGAAAGGTCGATTAGGCATTTCTCCACAAGAAGATTTGAATGTGTTTTTAAGGGATTTTTGATAAATAAAAAATGAATTGTCCGGGTCATTAATAGAACGCTAATCTGTATTTGATTGAAATGTAAGTGTTTACGAAAAATCAGGCGCACTGATTTTGTCCGGGTGACTTTTTTTGTGTTTTCGGATGCATGCTGTACTTTTGACACAACAAAAACCAAATAGCTATATGAAAAATCCTAATGAATTATCTGCCGCCTCTTCTTTGAGAGGTGACGAATTGCAGTTAATAGAACAAAAAGCCAGCATTGTTGTCGGAATAGCAAATTCTCGCACCAGGTTACGGATAGGAATTCTATTAAGTAAATATTCAGAGTATCAGGTGGATTATATATCCTCCGAGAGTGAGATCGGTAAACTGATTGAAGAAGCCGACTTGATTATTGGTGCGGGGATTACCGCTTACGAAGGGGTATTGCGCCGAAAGCCGGTGATTGTAGTGGGTGATTATGGCTTGGGAGGTCTGGTTACTCCGGATACATTCCGCAAGCATTATAACAATCGGTTTAGAGGGAAGATTAATGGTGTCAGAAATGAATCTTTCTCATTAGAGAATTTAGAAAAGGAAATTTATAAAAGTTTTAATTTGACTTTTCAAGAATTACAAATGATGTCAAACCAAACCATAACCTTGCAAAACATCTAAATATCTGAATTTCTTAATTTAATAGTTTGATGCATAAAACTGGTTAGGAATATGGGGGTGCGTGAGCATCCCCATATTTATATAAGATTATGTACTGACTATCGGTCTTGATCTTCGTTTTTCACCATTCCCTTGTATTGTTCCGGCAGGGCGCTTTCAACCGCAGCGTAGGCCTCTGCCATGGTTGCCTTGATATTTTCCATTCCTTTCCCTTTGGGAGGAATAGGCTCGTGAATAGTCAGAATCATGCGATGACGGTGTATCCATTTGCCTGTGCGTGGCAGAATCTCGAATGAGCCGTCAATGGTGACGGGTACAACCGCCAACTGTAAATCATCAGCCAACTGGAAAGCGCCTTTCTTAAAGTATCCCATGTGTCCTGTAAATGTACGCGCTCCTTCAGGAAAGACTACGAGAGAAACCCCGTCTTTCAATGAGTCTTTTGCCTGCCGGATTGTTTCCAATACTTTTTTAGGACCAGATCTGTCTACAAAGATATGTCCTGCACTTTCACAGGCTTTTCCTACAAACGGCAGTTTGCGCAGGCTTTTTTTCATCATCCACTTAAAGTTTCTTCCGATGAAGCCGTAAATAAGGAAAATATCAAATGAACCCTGATGGTTAGGTACGAAAATATAGGAAGTTTTGTCATGCAACTTTTCACGTCCCTCAATCTTCACGGGAATCAATAGAAACAGACAAATTAATTGTGACCAAATCTTCCCCGGATAATATCCCCAGATGTGGGCTCCTCCCAAGAGAGAACCTACAATAGTGACAATTGCCGTGAGGATGGTCAACACTAATAAAATAGGCAAAGCGATGCAAATCTGATAAATATAATACAGTATCTTCATAGGGTTGGATTTTTATCCTGCAAATATACATGATTATTGGTAAAAAAGAGAGGCAGATGTGATATAATCTTTTTGATTGTGTTATTTTTGCCTCTTGTTAGTAGAGATAGTTATAAAATTATGATACGTATATTACATACTGCCGACTGGCATCTGGGACAAACCTTTTTTGGTTATGATCGCACGGAAGAACATGGAGTATTCCTGAATTGGCTGGCAGAAGAAATTCGTCAGAAAGAGATTGATGCATTGATTATAGCCGGAGATGTTTTTGATGTTTCCAATCCTTCCGCTGCATCCCAAAGCATGTATTATCAGTTTATTTATCGGGTGACAGCAGAGAATCCGTATTTGCAGATTGTCATTGTTGCCGGCAACCATGATTCGGCAGCACGCCTGGAAGCTCCTTTGCCTCTGTTGCAAGCTATGCGGACGGAAGTCAGAGGGGTAGTTCGCAAGCTCGAAGGCGGAGAAATCGATTATGACCATTTGACTGTGGAACTGAAGAATCGGAAAGGGGAAGTGGAATTGCTTTGCATGGCAGTTCCTTTTCTGCGTCAGGGAGATTATCCGGCCGTGCAAACGGAAGGCAATCCGTATGCGGAGGGAGTTCGCGAACTTTATGCACAACTTTTGCAAAGGCTATGGAAGCGAAGGACGGAGAATCAGGCGATTCTTGCCATCGGTCATTTGCAGGCTACAGGATCGGAGATTGCAGAGAAGGATTATAGCGAGCGTACCGTGATTGGTGGGTTGGAGTGCGTATCTCCGGAAGCTTTTTCCGAACAGATAGCTTATACGGCATTGGGACATATACATAAAGCGCAGCGAGTGTCCGGAAGAGAGAATGTGCGGTATGCCGGAAGTCCCATTCCGATGTCTTTTGCCGAGAAACATTATCATCATGGAGTCGTGATGGTGACTTTCGACGGAGGTTGTGCGGTGGACATTGAACGGTTGGAATGCCCGAAATTAATACCTTTGTTGAGTGTCCCGAACGGAGAACCTGTTTCACCGGAAGCCATCTTGGAAGCCTTGAAGGAACTACCCGAGACAGAAGCCGTAGCCCCATATCTGGAAGTAAAGGTATTGTTGGAGGAACCGGAACCCATGCTTCGGCAGGAGATTGAAGATGCACTGGCAGATAAAAACTATCGGTTGGCGCGTATTGTTTCTACCTATCGCACTGAAACTGGAAATACGACGAAAGAAAATGAAAACTGGAAGAGGGGGTTGCAGGAAATGTCTCCCTTACAGATTGCACAGTCTGCCTTTGAGAAGATTTATCAGGTGGAAATGCCTGTAGAACTGACAGGTTTGTTTGAAGAGGCCTATTTGGCTGCTACCCGTAAAGAAGAGGAGGAAGAAGAATGAAAATACTAGCTATACGATTGAAGAATCTGACCTCGATAGAAGGAACGGTAGAAGTGGATTTTATGGCAGAACCATTACATTCTGCAGGTATCTTTGCCATTTCAGGACCTACCGGTGCAGGTAAGTCTACTTTATTAGATGCCTTATGCCTGGCATTGTATGATAAGGCTCCCCGCTTTGCTACTTCAGTGGAAAATGTGAATCTGGCAGATGTGGGAGACAATCAGATTAATCAGTCTGATGTTAGAAATTTGCTGCGCCGGGGGACAAGTGACGGTTATGCGGAAGTCGATTTTTTAGGTATTGACGGACGGCGTTACCGTTCTCGTTGGTCGGTGAGGCGGACAAGAAACAAGATAAACGGTTCTTTGCAGCCACAAACGCTGGAAGTGAAAGAACTGGATACGGAGAAAGAATTTCAAGGTACCAAGAAAGAGTTGTTGATTCAGTTGGTGGAGTTGGTTGGCCTGACGTATGAACAGTTCACCCGTACAGTATTATTGGCACAAAATGATTTTGCTACATTTCTGAAATCAAAAGGGGCGGCAAAAGCAGAATTACTGGAGAAGTTGACAGGAACCGGCGTGTATTCCCGGATTTCTCAAGAGGTCTATGCCCGGAATAAGGCGGCACAAGAGGAGGTGACCTTGATTCAGAATCGAATGAATGTGATCGAATTGATGCCGGAAGAAGAGCTGCTTGCTCTGCAAAAAGAGAAAGAACTATCAATTGAAAAGCGCGCGGCAGGGATTAAACTGCTGGCAGAACAGAATGAACAACTGAATGTGGTTCGTTCATTAAAAATACAGGAAGAACTTTGGAAGAAAAAGCAGCAGGAAGAACAGGAGGAACAGGCCAGGGAGAAAGTATTGCAGGGTGCATTGGCTTCCCAAGAGGAAGGATTGGTGCATTTTAAGGCACAATGGGAGGCCATACAGCCAGACTTGAAGAAAGCACGTCAATTGGATGTACAGATACAGTCTCAACAAAGCAGCTATATACAGTCGCAGCAGATTTTACAAGCGGCTAACAGGCAGGTGGCGGAGCAGGAACAAAAAATGCGAGTGGCTGCGGAACAATTACAGGTGTCTTATTCTTCTCTGAACCGCTTATTAAGCCATGTAGGGATAGAAGAAGCACTGCAACTTGAACAGGTGGAAGAGATTCTACGGCAAGAAGAAAGTAAACTGGCTGCCGCTACCAGTACGAATGAGGAACGTTTGTTGCGCTTAAATTCTTTCGGATATCCGTTATTGGCCGAAGAACAGGTGAAGTTGCAAAAAGAGTTGACTCGTCAGCAGAATATCCGGCAATTAACGGAAACGCAGACGAAAGCAAAGACGGAAATAGAAAGACTGGAGAAAGAAGTGGCCAATTGTCTGAAACAATTGACGGAGCAAGAAACCGCATTGAAAGTTACTCAACGTCTTTACGAAAATGCACGTATGGCAGTGGGAAAAGACGTGAAAGCATTGCGCCGGCAATTACAGGAAGGGGAGGCTTGTCCGGTTTGCGGTAGCACAGCGCATCCTTATCATCAGGAACAGGAGGTGGTAGATACTCTTTTCCGGAGTATAGAGCAGGAGTATAATGTAGCATCAACCAACTATCAGCAGATGAATAACCGGAGCATTGCTCTGCAACGTGATTTGGCGCATCAAAAAACGGTGGACGGACAGATCGCGGAACAGTTGGCAGCATTATATAAAGCAGGGATTGAAGCCGGAAACGAAGAGCAAATACAACGTCGTTTGGCGGAACTGGCAGAACGTATTTTGGAATATCGCAATCTTTATGCAGAATGGCAGCGCGGCGATGAAGAAACTAAAAAGATACGTACACATTGTGAAGCCCTCCGTGAGAATGTTTCTCTCTGTCGTTTGGCTATGCAGAAAGTATCGTCTGCCAAAGAACAGCTGGTAATCTTACAGAATGCTGCTTCGGCCGAACTAAAGAGATTTGAAGTGATAGAGAAAGCGCTGAATGTGCTTCGTCAGGAACGTTCTCAGCTATTGAAAGGAAAAAGCGCGGATGAAGCGGAAGCTGCCGTAGCAAAAAGAGAGAAAGAACTGAATCTCGCTTTGGAGAAAGCACGTAAAGAAGTAGAGGCGGTACACAACCGGCTTTCCGGTTTGCAAGGAGAGATGAAGCAAATTGCACTGGCTATAGGAGAGTTGCAAGAACAGTATAAAAAGATAGAGTCTCCCGAACTGCTTCCTGAAATAATAAAGAAGCAACAGGAAGAAAACCTGAATATAGAACGTGCCCTTTCTACTATGGAAGCCTGCCTGCTACAACAAGCAAAGAATAAACTGACTGTGGAACAGATTGCGAAGGAACTGGCAGAGAAACAAACTGTTGCCGAACGTTGGGCAAAATTGAATAAACTGATTGGCAGTGCGGATGGAGCGAAATTTAAAGTGATTGCTCAAAGTTATACTTTGAATTTGTTGCTGCTTCATGCCAATCAACATTTATCCTATCTCTCTAAACGCTATAAGCTGCAACAGGTACCCGATACGTTGGCACTTCAGGTAATAGATTGCGATATGTGTGATGAAATACGGACCGTGTACTCTCTTTCAGGAGGTGAATCGTTCCTGATTTCTTTGGCACTGGCTTTAGGTTTGTCTTCCTTGTCAAGTAATAATCTGAAAGTTGAATCTCTTTTTATTGATGAAGGTTTCGGCTCTTTGGATGCGGAAAGTTTGCGTACAGCGATGGAAGCATTGGAACAATTACAGATGCAGGGGCGGAAAATAGGAGTAATCTCTCATGTGCAGGAGATGAGTGAACGGATTTCTGTTCAGGTGCAGGTACATAAGAAAGTGAATGGAAAAAGTGTGCTTACCGTGGTGGGGTAAGCACACTCCTTACTACTTAGTATGAATTATTCAGGTTGGATTCTTTTACATTAATTCGTTCAGTTCGCTTAAATTCTTTTTGATTTCGTGGATACGATTTAAGAACTTCTTGCGGTAAATCCATAAGATCAATCCCAGTCCTCCGCCCCATAACAGGATGAAGAAAGCAATCATGCCCATTCCATATTGCCACACTTGCCAGTAGATAAATGAAAGTATAGCCAGGACTAGGAGAAAGGCAATAGCAATCAATCGTTCCCTGATGGTCCATCGATGGATACGGTTCACGCGGCTGATTACTTCTACCAAAGGCATCTCGTCTATTTGTGTCCGTTGGAGGAAACGGGTGGTGACGATATCCCAGCAAAGGGCAGGAATCCATGCGAAAATGATAATGATATAGATCGGGTTCAATCTGTTATGTAACAGTACCTCCGCTAAAAATAAGATCAGTATCGGCAGAGAAATCAGAATAAGCTTGATGTTCAGTCTGGCAATGGCATGGATACCTTTGTCCGCATGCCTTATCAGCTTTTCAAGCTCTTCTTCTTTGATGAACTCTTTGTCTTTCAAGTGTTCATCCAGGGCATTCCAAGATTTTTTCAGTTCTTCCAGTTCCATATATCTTATTCCTCCTTTTTCATTCTTTTAAGTTTGTCTTTGATGCGACTTAGTTTGGTCGCTACATTGGTAACCGTCAGTCCGGTGATTTCTGCTATTTCCTCGTAACTTTTGTCTTCGAGATAAAGCAGGATAATTGATTTGTCGAGTTGTCCCAGTTGGTTAATCATCTGATAAAGCTGTTTCAACATTTCGTTGATCGGGTCGTGTGCTTCTATGGCCCAGTCGGTATCTCTGGTGAGGCTGACTATTTCCGGCACATTCTTTTCTTTACGATAGAAGCTGATACAGGTGTTGAGGGCAATACGGTAAATCCAGGTGGAAACCTTACATTCTTTTCTGAATTTGGGATAGGCTTTCCAAAGGTTCAATACCACATCCTGATACAGATCATTGAGAGGAGCATTGGGATTGGCATACAGATAGCATACCTTGTAGATCACCCGTTCATATTCGCGGATCACCGACAAAAACTCTTGTTCAATAGGGGCGCTAACCTCTGCTGTTTGTTCTCTCATGGAATCTATGATTACTTTTCTGGTTAGTTAGTCGTGAGAAAAGGAGAAAAATCACAGGGGAATAAGGACTATTGGAGATTAGCTGCCAGAAACTTACATATTTCTTCGATACTTTTTCCCCGACGGCGGGCATAATCTTCCAATTGGTCTTCTCCAATCTTTCCGACGGAGAAGTATTCGGAAGCCGGGTGTGAGAACATAAGCCCGCAAACAGAAGCGTGCGGGTACATAGCTCCGTTTTCGGTCAGCGAAATACCTATCTGCTTCATGTCCAACAGTTCATCCAGCAGGAAGTTGACAGATTGATCCGGTAAAGACGGGTAGCCGACAGCAGGACGAATGCCCTGATACTTTTCGACCAGTAAGTCCGCTATGCCTAAATTCTCGTCTTTGGCATATCCCCACGCTTCTTTGCGCACATATTCATGCATCTTTTCTGTTGCTGCTTCTGCCAGTCGGTCGGAGAGGGTTTGGACAAGCAGGTGTTTATAAGGGTCCTGTTCGTACAATCCTTCCATGTCCGCATCAATGGAAGAGGCAAAAGCACCGATGGTATCCGGGATGCCGGAAGAGATCGGGCGGATAAAGTCACTTAGACAAAGAAAAGGACTACCGTCTCTTTTCGGCGTTTGCTGGCGCAGTAAAGGAAGAGTGATGAACCGGTCTTTTTCTTTCTCAATAATCAGGTTATCCCCGTCAGAGTTTGCCTTGCAAAGCTTGAAGATGGTCTTTACTTCATAATCCCGGTCAAGCAGATCGAGCATCCGGTTGGCCTCTTTGAATAGCTGCATTGCTTCGGAAGCTTTATTACGTTCTTCTTCCGGGAAAGTTGTCAGCCACGAAGCACGGCAGGCATCACATCCGTGAATGTTGGCGATGGCTGCAAAACGTGGCTGGAACCCCCATGCGTGGAAAAAGTAAATCCAGTTGATGTAGGGAGTGACTGTATGTATTTTATAAGACAAAATGGTACTCATAGGCTTGTTGAAAGCGAGCTGCTGTTTATCTGAATCTTAATTCCTGTCCGCGATAAGTCTCGTCTATTTCTCCGTTGTTATATAACAGATGTCCGTTTACAAATGTTTTCTCTACTTTCCAGTCGAATGTGTGTCCCTCTAATGGGCTCCATTTACATTTGCTTAGAATACAATCGGTTGTTACAGTCCATTCGCTTCCGGGACGGACTAATACCAGGTCAGCCTGATAGCCTTTGCGAATGAATCCTCTGTTTTGTATCTCATACATCTGCGCAGGAGCATGAGCCATCTTTTCTACTACTTTTTCGATAGTAAACACTCCTTTTTCTGTCAACTCCAACATGCTGACGAGTGAGAACTGAATCATCGGCATTCCGGACATTGCTTTTAAGGCACCGCCTTCTTTTTCGCTAAGTAAATGTGGGGCATGATCTGTGGCAATAGCATCAATCAAACCGCTATTGACAGCCTCTCGCAAAGCTTTCCGGTCTTGCGCTGTCTTAATGGCAGGGTTGCATTTGATGCGGGCACCCAGTGTCTGATAGTCCTCTTCCGTAAAGAGCAGATGAGAAACACAGGCTTCTGCCGTGATCTTTTTTTGTACCAAAGGTACATTAGAAAACAGGCTCAACTCTTTAGCTGTGGAAATATGCATGATGTGCAGGCGGGCGTTTGTCTCACGTGCCAACTGCACTGCCAGTTCGGATGAACGATAGCAAGCTTCTTCCGAACGAAGGAGCGGATGAAGAGCCAAAGGTACGTCGTCTCCGTATTCTTTCTTATATTTATCCGTGTTTTCTTTGATAATTCCCTGATCTTCGCAATGAGCAGCGATGAGCAGATCGGTTCCACCGAATATATTACGCAGACTGGCCATCCGGTCTACCAGCATATTGCCGGTGCTTGAACCCATAAATAACTTCACTCCACAAACCCGGTGTTTATCCAGTTGTGCAAACTGGGTATAGTTATTATTCGTTGCTCCGAAATAGCAGGAATAGTTGACTGCTGACTTTTCACCCAACAGAACAAATTTTTCCTCCAAAGCCTCCAATGTGGTAGTTTGCGGATTGGTATTGGGCATATCCATGATAGAGGTGACACCTCCTGCTGCCGCAGCACGACTTTCTGTGGTGATATCTGCCTTATGAGTCAGTCCGGGATCGCGGAAATGCACATGTTCGTCGATAGCACCCGGCAAAAGATAACACCCGGTTGCGTCTATTATCTCGTCGCAGGGGGCAGTTGCGTTTTCTTCACCAACCAATATTTCGGCTATCTTTTCATTCTCGATTACTACTGAACCCAGAACTTTTCTTCCTTCGTTGACAACAACGGCGTTTTGAATCAGTGTACGTTTCATTTCTTTTGTGGGAATTTATGGAACCAACTATTTACTTTTAATTTTATCACACCAAATATGGCTTCTCCAAAGATGCTGCTATTCATTTTAGAAGTCCCTAATTCACGATTAATAAAGATAACGGGAACCTCGATAATTTTGAAACCACACTTATAAGCAGTGAATTTCATTTCAATCTGAAAGGCATATCCTTTGAAGCGAATATGATCTAAATCGATTGTTTCCAACACCTGGCGGCGGTAGCAAACAAATCCGGCAGTGGTGTCATGTACAGGTATTCCGGTGATAAACCGCACATATTTAGAGGCAAAGTATGACATCAATACCCGTCCCATCGGCCAATTCACTACATTCACTCCGCTGACATAACGGGAACCGATGGATACATCTCCTCCTTGTTCCGAACAAGCCTGATACAAACGGGGTAAATCATTCGGATTATGACTGAAGTCTGCATCCATTTCAAAAATATACTCGTATGCGTGTTCCAGTGCCCATTTAAATCCGGTAATGTAGGCAGTACCCAGTCCTAGTTTTCCTTTACGTTCTATCATAAAAAGCTGTTCGGGAAATTCTTGTTGCAGTTTTCTTACGATGGTTGCCGTTCCGTCCGGAGAGCCGTCTTCTATGACCAGAATATGGAATACTTGGGGAAGGCCGAAAACGGCACGGATGATATTTTCTATGTTCTCCCGTTCATTATAGGTGGGGATAATTACAATGCTATCCGATGTCTGCATATAGATACTATAAAATTTAGAAACAAAAGTAGTTCTTTTTCCTTTAGTTATAGCTGAACTAAGGAAAATTTAACGTGTTTCATGCCCCATGCGGAATAAGACGGCAGATACCTTATTATAATACTTCTGTTCTTTGGGTGTATACTCCCAATCTTTTTTGTAATTTTGCGGGGAAATTTTATAGGTATGACAATAACTGAGTTGCAACAACAATATGCTGCCCATCCCAATATGGCAGTAATGAAGCGCTTGTTGAAGGACACTTCCGTTCAGACTGTTTTTTGCGGAGGACTGTGTGCATCCGCCGCTTCTCTTTTTTCTTCTGTACTGGTGCAAGAGGGTGGTTGCCCGTTTGTATTTATTTTAGGTGATCTTGAAGAAGCCGGATATTTCTATCACGACTTGACGCAGATATTGGGTACGGAAAGAGTATTGTTCTTTCCATCTTCATTCCGTCGCTCCATCAAGTATGGACAAAAAGATGCGGCCAATGAGATTTTGCGTACAGAAGTACTTAGCCGCTTGCAAAAGGGGGAAGAGGGATTATGTATCGTTACGTACCCGGATGCATTGGCGGAGAAAGTGGTGTCGCGCAAGGAATTGAGTAATAAAACGCTGAAGCTGAATGTAGGAGAGAAAGTGGATACCACTTTCATCACCGATGTGTTGCATAGTTATGGTTTTGAATATGTAGACTACGTATATGAGCCGGGACAATATGCTGTTCGCGGTAGTATTATCGACGTTTTCTCTTTTGCTTCGGAATATCCTTATCGCATCGATTTCTTTGGTGATGAAGTGGAAAGTGTTCGTACCTTTGAAGTGGAGTCTCAATTATCCCGTGAGAAGAAAGATGGAGTGTCTATCGTTCCCGATTTGGCGGTGACAGGAGATGTAACGACTTCTTTTCTGGATTTTATCCCGAAAGAGACTACCTTGGCGATGCGCGATTTTCTTTGGTTGCGCGAGCGAATCCAGGTGGTACACGATGAGGCGCTGACTCCACAGGCAATAGCCGTTCAGGAGGCCGAAGAGAATGGTGGCATTACATTGGAAGGGAAATTGATAGACGGCAGCGAGTTTACTGTACGGGCACTCGATTTCCGCCGGTTGGAATTTGGTAATAAACCGACCGGAACGCCCAATGCCAGCGTTACTTTCAATACATCTGCCCAGCCTATCTTTCATAAGAATTTCGATCTGGTAGCTTCTTCTTTTAAGGATTATCTGGAAAAAGGCTATTCGCTTTATATCTGCAGTGACAGCATGAAGCAAACAGATCGTATCAAAGCTATTTTTGAAGATCGGGGTGATAAGATTAATTTTACTCCCGTAGAACGTACCATTCACGAAGGTTTTGTAGATAACACACTGCGGCTCTGTATCTTCACAGACCATCAGTTGTTTGATCGTTTTCATAAATATAATCTGAAAAGTGATAAAGCCCGTTCGGGAAAAGTGGCACTATCCTTGAAAGAACTGAATCAGTTCACTCCGGGAGACTATGTGGTGCATACGGATCATGGTATCGGACGTTTTTCCGGCTTGGTACGTATTCCGAATGGTGACACTACGCAAGAGGTTTTGAAACTGGTGTTTCAAAATGAAGATGTGGTGTTCGTCTCTATTCATTCCCTGCATAAGGTTTCCAAATATAAAGGTAAAGAAGGAGAGGCTCCCCGGCTTAACAAATTAGGTACAGGTGCATGGGAGAAACTGAAAGAACGTACGAAGAGTAAAATCAAGGACATTGCCCGCGATTTGATAAAATTGTATTCGCAGCGTCGTCAGGAAAAAGGTTTCTCTTACAGTCCCGATAGTTTCTTGCAGCGTGAGCTGGAAGCATCCTTTATTTATGAAGATACACCGGATCAGAGTAAGGCGACGATTGATGTCAAGGCAGATATGGAAAGTGACCGCCCGATGGACCGTCTAGTCTGTGGCGATGTAGGATTTGGAAAAACAGAAGTTGCGATTCGTGCGGCTTTCAAAGCTGTTGCCGATAATAAACAAGTAGCCGTTCTGGTTCCGACAACAGTACTTGCTTACCAGCATTTTCAGACTTTCCGTGAACGTCTGAAAGGCTTGCCGTGTCGGGTGGAATATTTAAGCCGCGCACGTACTGCCGCACAGACCAAAGCTGTATTGAAGGGATTGAAAGATGGAGATGTCGGTATTCTGATAGGTACCCACCGTATCTTGGGAAAAGATGTCCAGTTTAAAGACTTGGGATTGTTGATTGTGGACGAAGAACAGAAATTCGGTGTCTCTGTCAAAGAAAAGCTGCGCCAGTTGAAAGTGAATGTGGATACACTGACTATGACTGCTACTCCAATTCCCCGTACCCTTCAATTTTCATTGATGGGTGCACGCGACTTGAGTGTGATTTCTACTCCGCCACCCAACCGCTATCCGATTCAGACCGAAGTGCATACTTTTAATGAAGAAGTGATAACGGATGCCATCAATTTTGAGATGAGCCGCAACGGTCAAGTCTTCTTTGTCAATAACCGGATTGCGAACTTGCCGGAATTGAAAGCGATGATCGAACGTCATATCCCGGATTGCCGTGTAGCGATTGGACATGGACAGATGGAACCGACAGAGCTGGAGAAGATTATTCTGGATTTTGTCAACTACGACTATGATGTACTCTTGGCAACTACAATCATCGAAAGTGGTATTGATATTCCGAATGCCAACACTATCATTATCAATCAGGCGCAAAACTTTGGATTGAGTGATCTCCATCAGATGCGTGGACGGGTAGGGCGTAGTAATAAAAAAGCTTTTTGTTATCTGCTGGCTCCTCCGTTAGGTAGTTTGACAGCCGAAGGAAGGCGACGTCTTCAAGCAATTGAAAACTTTAGTGATTTGGGAAGTGGCATTCATATCGCCATGCAGGATTTGGATATTCGTGGAGCCGGAAATCTGCTTGGAGCCGAACAAAGCGGATTTGTTGCCGATTTGGGATATGAGACATATCAGAAAATTCTTACTGAAGCTGTCCATGAGTTAAAGACAGACGAGTTTGCAGAACTGTATGCGGATGAAATCAAGGGCGAAGGACAAATTAGTGGAGAAGAGTTTGTAGACGAGTGTCAGGTAGAAAGCGACCTCGAACTATTGTTGCCTGCCAACTACGTAACAGGCAGCAGCGAACGTATGTTGCTCTATCGCGAACTGGATGGACTGACATTGGACAAAGATGTGGAAGCTTTCCGTGCTCGTCTGGAAGACCGCTTCGGACCGGTTCCCCGGGAAACGGAAGAACTACTCCGTATTGTGCCTCTACGCCGTCTTGCAGCCCGTTTGGGTGCAGAGAAAATCTTCCTGAAAGGTGGGCGGATGACCTTGTTTTTTGTTTCCAATCCGGATAGTCCGTTCTATCAAAGTAAGGCTTTTGGTAAAGTGATAGACTATATGATGAAATATACTCGTCGTTGTGATTTGCGTGAACAGAACGGCAGACGGAGTATGCTGATTAAGGATGTTACTAATGTGGAAACGGCGGTCAGTGTGTTGCAGGAGATTGTGGCTTTGCAATGATAAGTGGACTCTGATAATTGGTGTTTTTTAATGAGATTCAAAAGAATAAGTTTGTTTTATTACATAAGTCTGTTTATCTTTGAACTCATAATAATTTAGGTATTACAGATATGGCTGCAAAATATGAACCACAGGAAAATGAGATGCCGGAACAGGTTAATGAACCGATAGCTGCTTATCAAAGGACAGCTTCTGATATGAGTCTTTATATCCCTACGGAATATGAAAGAGAGATTATCATGCGTTCGGAAAAGGATTATGAAGAAGGTCGGTTGTATACTCAAGAAGAGGTCGATAAGCAGGTGAAACAATGGCTAGATTAAAGATTGTGTGGACAGAAACTGCTACAATTGTTTTGCGGCGGATTTTGACTTTCTATCGTGTAAGAAACGGAAATTCCAAATATAGTCGTTCTATCTATACAATGATAAACGATGTTCTGAAGTTAGTTGCCAAATATCCATATATATACAAAGCTACTTCTGTGCCTAATATACGTGTTTTTCATTGTGATTACTTTAAGGTATATTATAGAGTGCTTGAAGAATATATTCTTGTGGAAGCTATTTTTGATACTCGCCAAGATCCTGATAAAGCCCCTTTTTAAGAATTTATCTTTTCTTTCCGTATAACTTGTCTATCAAATCTGAACGTCCGATACGTCTCAACTCATTGATGATGTTTTTTCGTTCTTCCGGTTTGTACCAGAAAAAGAATTGGCGTTGTGCAAGTTTCTCCCGTTGGGTTTTGGCACTGAATATCGGTTCTAGCGTGTATGGATGGAATCCGCTATACCAGGCTTCGGTAGCCACTGTCATCGGAGTAGGAGTGAAGTCCTGCACTTGTTCCAGGTGGAAGTCCAGACGTTTGGTGATAACGGCAAGTTCCGCCATGTCTTCTTCATTGCATCCGGGATGCGAAGAGATAAAATACGGAATCAGTTGTTGACGCAGATTTTCTTCCCGGTTGATGCGGTCGAATATCTTTTTGAATGTTTCAAATTGCTCAAAAGAAGGTTTGCGCATTACGGATAATACCCGGTCACTGGTATGCTCCGGAGCTACTTTTAACCGGCCACTCACATGATTGACTATCAATTCACGGGTATATTCGGCAGTGCTACGGTTGATAGCTTCATCTTTGCTTTGATGAAGTAACAGGTCATAGCGTACACCGCTACCGATAAACGATTTTTTGATTCCGGGCAAGGTATCCACGGCATGGTAAATATCCAGTAAAGGGCGGTGATCGGTATTCAAATTCGGACAAACTTTCGGGTGAATACATGACGGTCGTTTGCATTTTTTGCAAATAGCTTCATCTTTCCCTTTCATCTGATACATATTAGCGGAAGGACCTCCCAAATCACTTAAATATCCCTTGAAATCGGGTAACTGAATAACTTCTTTTACCTCTTTCAGTATAGACTCTTTGCTTCGGCTGACAATAAACTTTCCCTGATGGGCGGAAATGGTACAGAATGCACAGCCGCCGAAACATCCCCGGTGAATGTTGATGGAAAATTTAATCATATCGTATGCCGGAATCCGTTTCCCTTTGTATTTTGGATGAGGCAGGCGGGTATATGGTAAATCAAACGAATGATCGAGGTCTTTCTGGCTCATCGGAGGATAGGGAGGATTGACTACGACTATCTTATTCCCTACTGCTTGTGTGATTCGTGAAGCCGAATATTTGTTGGATTCTTCTTCGATATGTCGGAAGTTACTAGCCTGTTTCTTTTTATCTGCCAAACATTCTTCGTGTGAATAAAGTTGAAGGTCATCTTCGGCAGATGTCCATTCTGTTGCACGACAAAGATAGGCTGTCTGGGGCACAGATCCGATAATTGTTCTAAATTTGCTGCTTGTCAGTACAGGTTCTTCAGTGGTGAGCAGGCTTTTCATATTTTTCACCAGGTCTGCAAGAGGCTTTTCTCCCATTCCGTAGATGAGCAGATCTGCTCCGCTGTCGCACAAAATACTCTTTTGTACTTTGTCCTGCCAATAATCGTAATGACTCAATCGCCTTAAGCTAGCTTCGATTCCTCCAATGACTACCGGAACATCCGGAAAAAGTTTCTTTAGTATCTGGCTGTAAACTGTAGAAGGATAGTCCGGGCGCATATCCGGTCGGCCGTCCGGAGTATAAGCATCTTCACTGCGTAGGCGTTTGTTGGCGGTATATTTATTAACCATTGAGTCCATGCATCCGCCGGAAATACCGAAGAATAGCCGTGGACGTCCCAACTTCTTGAAGTCGCGTAGGTCGTCACGCCAGTTAGGTTGGGGAACGATGGCTATTTTCAAACCTTCCGCTTCGAGAATGCGTCCGATAACGGCAGCACCAAAAGAAGGATGATCCACATAAGCATCAGCACTGAATAGAACGACATCCAATTCATTCCATCCGCGAAGTTCAACTTCTTTTTTGGTAGTGGGTAACCAGTCGGTCAATCGATATTCTTTCATGCTGCAAAGATACGGATAATAAAAAACATCCCAATGATTTTTTTATTCATTGAGATGTTTAACTTCAATCATCAGGATGTTTTCTTCCAATCATTGGAGTGTTTTCTTAAAACTTCCCGTTGATTGTGAACTGTAATGTCATTTGTTCTCCGTCATAGATTTCACGGAAGCCGATACCTTGCTCGGACAGATATTCCTTTAGATCCTGAAACGCATCAGCATGGTTCATGATAATCTCTATCGTTTCACCCGGAGTGGCAGTGCACATCGCTTTTATTGCAGGAATCAGCGGACTGTATGCTGTTATTCCGCAGGTATCTACCGTAATCATTATTCCTCCTCTTCTTCCGCTTCCGGACTGGAGAGCCAGGTAAGATAAAGCTTGATGAGCTGTTGCAAGCCGAATGCCTTCATATTATTGTGATAAATCACGTCAATACAAAGGTCCAACAAGTCTTTACTGTCTTCCTCCTGACTGGCGATAAGGGAGCGGATATTAAGTTTCAACTTATCCAGAACTGCTTCATCTACAATACCGGTACTGTCGATAAGATGACGGAACAGAGCATATTTCTCAATTGTTCTCAAGTTTTCATTAGATACTTCTATGCTGCGTGTACCGCTGGGATTTGCTTGTATAGTATACATTGTTTTTTAGTTTTAAAGGTTATTATAGTAGCAAAGATAGAATTTAAAATGAGAAACGGATTAAAAAAAAGGATATTTTTTATTTTTGAGTAAAGAATCCCAGAATGCCTGCCATAATGGTTGCCCGGTCTGCTTCGGACTGGATACTTTCAAAAGGAAAGCCCAATACAAAAGTACGGTAGTTTCCTTTGTAGGCAATACCTGCACTCTGATTGCCGGGTGCATACGTAAATACGGGGAAAGCAGTATCTACGGGAACAATACAATCGGCAGCAGGTACAGCATAACTGCTTTCATTAGGCAGACGTGGGATTGTAATAGTACGGCCCAATCCTTTAATCTGATTCGAACTCTTATCCGTCAGGCTACCTTGATAACCATATTTCAGTATTTTCTCCGTAAACTCCCGGTTTCCTTGTGTTCCACTCATATCACTTCCTACATAAGCACCACTGACAAACAGGTTACCTCCCGCTTGGCAATAACTGGTCATAATCCGTTGCATAGCCGAAGAGAATGTCTTGTAATATGCTTTACTTGCAGGATCTTCTTTTTCCAGTCCCAAAATATAATCTACCACCGGATAATCTTCTAATGTAACCAATCCGTTCTCTACTGCTTCGTCGCTGCATGATACGAAACTATATTTTCCGGCTGCCTGAATTGCTTTTCCGTGAATAAAAGGATAGTCGAACGTGTTTCCTGCAATTTTCATTCCTTCTAATTCGTTTCCGCTATGTCCCAGACTTCCTTTTCCTTCTTTACCGGCTTGTGTACGGTCGAAGCCGGTTTGTGCTCCGCAAAATGAAATATTCGATATATACGGAACGCCGGGATCTTGCATTAGATCGAATCCAGCTTTATCAGAAGTGTTAACGACCGCCGGACCGCTGATTCTGTCAAAGCCATTGATGATGATTACTTTTCCCTGTTCACGTTTGGCTTTATAGGCAGAAAGGATTTCAGAAGGAAAACTTTCCCCACCCCGGTTTACAGCAGTTACTTTGAATGAATAAACAAGTCCCGGTTCTATTTTAACGGTGTGGGACGTTTTGCTGACTAAAGTGCCATTGTCAAAACCTCCATAACCGATGCGGGTATATACAATGTATTCCCGTGGTCGTGCAGTCGGTTCTTGCGGATCGTCTTCGCCTTTCCATGAAAGTTCTAATGTATTCTTTTTCTTTCCAAATTGAATGGCGAAATTGCTCACAGGCAGAGGCTGAACAATGTATTCTTTATCGTGCTGGTTGGTAATGAACTGCAAAATTCCTTTGTAGATGGCACGTCCCACTGTAAATTTAAAGTTCGGATCATGTCCTAACTGCATATCTGCGAAGTTCTGGTGGGAGAGTAGTTCAATAATCGTAGAAGGCGTAGCCGGAAGACGTGTTTCGCTATAATTCCGGTTCCACATGCTGCGGCGTGTCCACGGCAAGCTGTAGCTTGAATAAATATCTTTCTGAATCTGTGTCAGCAGAATGTCTGCCAGATCACGTGAGGCATACCGGTCTGTTCCTGCATTCAGTTTGCCATTATTGAAATCGGTGGTGTAAATGCCGAGTGATCCGATCAGTTCGTCTGTTTTGCTGCATCCGGCGTCACTGTGCAATGCCATCGTCATTTCCAAAGGTACGCCCAGACCCGACTGTTGTGGGTTATAGACGGAACTGCCCGATAAATAATTGATAACGTTAGAGCGTGTGTTGATATCGTCTGTATAGTCGTTTTCACCTTTTCGTCCGGCATATACTTCGTATGGCATTCCCGCCCATTGAGCAGAGTAGCGTGCTCCTTCCAAGTAACGCGGTAGCCCGCTGATTTTTCCTCCACGGGCAATGTTTCCCATTCCCCCTCCAAAACGTACTGCATCGGCGCATACAACCCCATGTTCGCTGCTCTCGTTACTAAGTACCACCATGCCGTAGTCGTTGCTCCCTTTATCGAATTCAAAAGTTCCGAGGTAAACCCATGTGCCTCCACCTATTTTCTGATTAACTTTAAATTCGGTTACTCCTCCGTTATGGAATACCAGATATTTGGCGTCGCTTACACTGTTGGGCAATGTTTGGTAGGAAACATAAACAGCATACTTGCCTGTTGCCGGCAGAGTAGGCACCCATTCGGCAAATACCTGGTCTTTATTCTTCTTTTTCTTTCTCTCTGTCGGAATAAAACGACAGGTTCCGTCAGTGAAAGGATTTTCTCCATCTTTATAGATTGTTTTCTTCTGAGCAAATCCTTTTACCGGAGCATTTGCCCAATTAATCTTTTTACCCCCCATTTCCAAATAAAGGGAAGCATTGGGGGTATCATTATCTACAATGATTTCATTCTTTTGTGTATCTCGTTCGCGGGGAGTATAGACAATCGCTCCTGCATTTTCCAGCATTGGAATTACATAAGGAAGGACAAAAGATTGAGTGAACATGTCTTCTGTGGTGCAGAATAATCGGGGACGTTGCCATCCCCATTCGTTTTTATCATTTTTGAAATAGTTGCCGTGGCTTTGCCAGATTGCAATGTGGCGGTCTTGTAGTCCGCGTGAGATTTCATTAGGACGTGAAGTGTTTTTCACCCAGGGAGCTCCTTTATAATCTACATTTAAGGATAACCGCTCCTTATCCTTTTTCTTATTCCGGTAGAAATTAGGTACCAAATCTTCAATGGGTTTCCCATCCGCATAAATGGTGAGTTGGTAATAATGAACGGGACCCGGAAGCAATTCTTTAACTTGATTATAAATGTTTTCTACAGTTTCCGGACGGAAAGGCTGGTAGGCGAAACTCTCCGATGCATAGATTGCAATCGTCTTACGGTCGTAATTAATATCGAAGCTATTCAGTTTAGGAGTGCTGATTTTGGCTGTTGCGGTATATTGGTTGAAGTAATCCGTCAGCCGCTCTTTTACATTTCTTTCAATATCCTGCGCAAAAAGAAAAGTTGCACAGAATGTAAGGCCTAGAAAAAATACTATTATTTTCTTCATACTTGTTGCTTTTTTGCTAAATGCAGATTATCACGGATTATCGCAGATTGTTTTATTCTATTTTTCTTTGCGAAAATCTGCGTTAATCCGCGTTTAATTCTCCCCGCAAAAATAAACAAAAAAGAGCGAGAAGTATCGAAACTTCCCACTCTTCTTTCATTGTTTTATATTCTCTTAATTAAGAATGATTACTCTTATAATGGAACATATTCTACAAATGCTTCCATTGCTTCGTAAGAAGCCAATCCCAATTGATCGTACAAAGTAGCTGTACCACGGTTACGATCTTCGCTACGTTGCCAGAACAAACGTTCGTCGTTACCCAGGAACGGAGCACTTTCCATTTGCGACTGATGTTTCAGGATAGAGTTACGTTTTGCACGAAGTTCTTCCGGACTGATAGGCACTGCCATTTCAATATTCTCGATTTCCCATTCAGCCCACGCACCACGGTACATCCAGATACGACAGTCTTTTAGCCATTTGGCACCTTCTTCTTTTTCAAGATCGACAGCAGCAAATACAGCGTCTGTACATACACGGTGAGTTCCATGTGGGTCGGCTAAATCACCAGCAACAAAAATCTGGTGAGGTTTTATTTCACGGAGCAAGTTGCGTACAATTTCTACGTCTGCTTCACTGATTGGGTTTTTCTGAATCTTACCTGTTTCATAGAATGGCAGATCGAGGAAGTGGCAACGTTCCAGCGGTATATTATTATAAGTACAAGCTGTACGGGCTTCACCACGACGAATCAGACCTTTGATAGTCAGAATATCACGACTGTCCATATCACCGTCTTTCTTCTCCTTCAGGAAATTGCGTATTTCTATATATTTTTCATTGATAACCAAATCTTCGCTATTATTGAAGAGCTGATTGAATCCATTGATAAAATGCATGAAACGAACTACTTCTTCGTCACCTACGGCGATATTACCGGAAGTTTCGTAAGCTACGTGTACTTCGTGCTTTTGTTCTACCAAACGGCGAAGCGTACCACCCATTGAAATAACATCATCATCCGGATGCGGAGAGAAGATGACCACACGTTTCGGATACGGTTTTGCGCGTTCCGGACGATAGGTATCATCAGCATTAGGCTTACCGCCCGGCCATCCGGTAATGGTGTGCTGCAAATCATTGAAGATTTTGATATTTACATTGTACGCAGAACCGTAAAGTGCTAGAAGTTCACTCAAACCGTTTTCGTTATAGTCTTTATTTGTCAACTTCAAAATCGGTTTGCCGGTCAACTGACACAACCAAACGATTGCACTGCGGATTAATTTATCATTCCATTCGCAAGAAGTGACTAACCATGGACGTTGGATACGTGTCAGGTTCATAGCGGCTGAAAGATCAAGAGCTACATGTGCATTATTGTGAGTTTGCAGATAAGAAGCAGGAATTGTGTCAGTGATCGGACCTTCCACACACTCTTTAATCATAGCTGCTTTGTTTTCACCCCATGCAAGCAGATAAACTTTCTTTGCGCCAAGAATAGTAGCTACTCCCATTGTAATGGAGCTGATCGGCGTATTATCCAGCGTTCCGAAAATCTTGGATGCCTCGTTTCGTGATGCATTATCTAACAAAATCAGACGAGTGGTAGAATTCAGTCGGGAACCCGGTTCGTTGAACGCAATGTTACCTACACGACCAATCCCTAACAAAGCAATATCAATACCTCCGAAGCTTTCAATGCGTTGTTCATACAGACGGCAATATTCGAAGATGGTATCTTTGGCAATGCTTCCATCGGGAGTGAATATATTCTGCTTGTCAATGTCGATGTGATCCAGCAGCATACTCTTCAAAGCATTGAAGTTACTGTTGATTGCATCGGGAGACAACGGATAATACTCATACATATTAAATACGATCACATTGCGGAAGCTAAGTCCCTCTTCCTTATGCATACGGATAAGCTCGGTATATACGTGGCTGGGTGAATCTCCTCCGGGAAGAGCCAATACACAGAAACGTCCTGCCTTTTGTTTCTCGCGGATGGTTTGTGCTATTTCGCGCGCAATATAGTTAGCACCTTCTTCTACGGATTCGTAGATGTCCGTAGGGATTTTTTCGAGTCTTGTCAAGACTGATTTTTCAAATGCATTCTCCGGTCTGTAGTATCTGGGGGAGACCCGGTGGAGACTGATTTGAGAACTAAGATTTGTTTTCATAAAGTTGTTAATTAAGTTATGTAAGATTAGCGTCCTTACGACTGTATTTTCACGACAAAGATACAAAAGAAGTCTATATAATTAACTACCGAGTTCTAGGTATTGTTGCTGCAAGAATCTGTTTTTAACATTTGTTATTTTGCCAATGTTACAGATGGAATTCGTCTGCATCTTTCCATACCGGGAACTTCTCTCTGAATTGGTTGAGAGTGTTCAGATTAAGACTCACAGTAGCTATTCCTTCCTTTTCATCTGGAAATGAGCCGATTTCTTCTCCGAAAGCAGAATAAACTCTACTTCCTCCATTATATGTAAGCTGATATCCGTCTATACCCACCCTGTTGACACCGCATACATAGCATTGATTTTCCAAAGCACGCGCCCGGAGCAGAGTGTCCCAAACCAGACGGCGGGGGATAGGCCAGTTGGCTACATATATTAAAAGGTCGTACTCGTTGTTTACGTTCCGGCTCCATACAGGAAAACGGAGATCATAGCAAACCAACAGGCAGATATTCCATCCACGATAGGGGATGATAAGTCGTTTGTCACCGACCGAAAAATGTTCGGCTTCCCTTCCCATACGAAACAGGTGACGTTTGTCATAATAGAATTCTTCTCCTTCCGGTGTCAGGAAGAAGGCCCGATTATAGAACTGGTCGTTTTCAGTTGCTATATAACTTCCACAAATGGCTAGCTGAAATTGGGCAGCCCATTGTTTGAGTATTGTAATGGTTGCTCCGGAGTTCGGCTCTGCCAGCATTTTACTCTGCATGCTGAATCCGGTGGAAAACATCTCCGGTAAAACAACAATCTCCGTTATTCCACGAAGACTTTGCAGCTTTTCGTGGAGCAAACGGAGATTTTCTTGTTTATTTTCCCAAACAATATCGGTTTGTATGATAGAAATACGGATAGACTCCATGATAACTAAGTATTAAGTAATAAGTATTAAGTATTAAGTATTAAGCCGTGCGGATAAGTATATCAAAAGCTACGATTAATACTTAATACCTAATACTTAAATCATATTTCTCCAAGAGCAAAATTCTCCGGATGTTTTCCTTTGAAATCCTTGAAATAAAGTTTGATTTCTCTCATGTCCTTATTAATATCTCCTGACGGCATGATAGCTTTCGTTGCCGAAATCGTTTTCTTGCTGTAATCAATACCAATCAGGACGATAGGAACCTGTGCTTTCAAAGCTATAAAATAAAAACCTTTTTTCCAGTTTGGATTCGCTTTGCGGGTTCCTTCGGGAGTGATAGCCAAATTAAACTTTTTATATTTAGCAAAATTATGAACCATCTGATCTACTAGCGAAGTTTTTCGGCTACGGTTGACGGGAATTCCGCCAACTGCTTTGAAAAAAACTCCAAGTGGAAAGAAAAACCATTCTTTTTTCATCATGAAACTTGTCTTACGGCCTATAGCACCATAAAATAGTTTTCCAATAAATAAATCAAGGTTTGTTGTGTGTGGAGCGGCACATATCACGCATTTATCATAATTAGGCACCGTAACGTTTGTCTTCCATCCTAACAGGCGGTAATAGATAAAGCTATAAATTGCTTTTTTCATTCTGTTGTTAGTTCAATTTCCCTATAGCTTCAATAATCTCGTTTACCTTTGCATTAAAATCAGCACGGAATTTCTTATAAAAACCTTTCACGTTGCCCGGTTCTGTGTGGCTGATGCGAGTGACAAACTCATCCTGCATCTTCAGTACCTCTGCCATCAGTTCATCTGCTTTTACCTTGTCTGTGCCAGGGATAAACATACTGTTGATTAAACACTCGGTGAATAATTCTCCTGCGATATAGTTTACGTTCTTTTTGAGTTCTCTTCTACTTGCCATAATCTTTACATTTAATGGTGAATAATAAAAATACTTGCGGTAAAGATAGGCACTTTCTTTGATTCTAGCGAATAATATAGGGAAAAACATTATTCAGGCCTTCATCTTCTTAACTCTATCTCTTCATTTAAATAATTTCACAGGCTATTATTGATGGAATAACGGTTTGATTGTGATCCTGAATAGTATTTATATGATTTACTTGTTAATCTGCGTTTCAATAAATTCCTATTTAGTTCATTTCGGATCACTAATGAGTAATTTATTTAGTTCAACAGTTGATAGGGTAAGTCACTTACTTAACCAATGTTGGTTATGTATGAGCCAAATGTTATTTTTAGTGAAGCGGTAGCCCGAGAAATAATATAGAATTTACCTAACGGACAAACGTACGTTATCTACCGTGTGAATATCCGTTACCCACAGGACGAGCATCAACAACCTGCCGGACGAGAGTCGGTCATCTGCCGGACGAACAACTCATGAGGGACACGGGAATAGAAACGGCACCGACAAAGTGATCCGGACCGACAGCGGTAGCAACCAAAGCCATTTTCTCTGCCCTATATTATTGCTATTATTTATAACAGAAATAATACTTTTCTCTTCTCTACTTTACTCTACTGGTTTTCGTTGGCTTTTCCCCCTTTACTGGCAGGCGTTTCAGCGCTTTGTACAGCCCTCTTTGGATACCCTCGTTTTTGTATCGGTTTCACTTGTTTTCTCACCGAAGTACAAGAATAACTTTCACGTGAATGACGGTGTTTCTCTTATTTTTCTTTTTTATAATAGCTGCAATCATAAAGTAGGTTATTTTTGTTCTTTCTCTTAATTTATTGTATAATCTAAAATAACTAATGATGCAAAAAATTAATAAAAATGGATTTAGCCAATGTGCCGGAGCGTACATTGAGCGTTTGCGGAAAGAAGGGCGATATTCTACCGCTCATGTTTATAAGAATGCTCTTTTTTCTTTTAGTAAGTTTTGTGGAACATTGAACATATCGTTCAGGCAAGTCACGCGAGAATGTTTACGTTGCTATGGACAGCATCTTTACGAGTCCGGATTAAAGCTCAATACGATTTCTACTTATATGCGTATGCTTCGTAGTATCTACAATCGGGGAGTAGAAGCGGGAAGTGCCCCTTATGTTCCCCGGTTGTTTCATGATGTTTATACAGGCGTGGATATCCGGCAAAAGAAAGCATTGTCTGTGACCGAGTTACACAAACTTCTATATGAGGATCCGAAATCCGAACGTTTGCGTCGTACGCAGACGATTGCCGCTTTAATGTTTCAGTTTTGTGGAATGTCATTCGCAGATTTGGCGCATTTAGAGAAGTCGGCTTTAGACCGGAATGTGCTTCAATATAATCGTATCAAGACTAAAACACCAATGAGCCTGGAAATTCTCGAAAGTGCAAAGGAGATGATGAATCAGCTTCGAAGCAATAAACCTGCTCTTCCTGATTGTCCCGACTATTTATTCGATATTTTACATAGTGATAAGAAGCGAAAAGATGAAAAAGCATATAAGGAATATCAGTCTGCTCTTCGTAGATTTAATAATTGTTTGAAGGATTTGGCGAGAGCGTTGCGCTTAAATTCGCCTGTCACTTCATATACTTTCCGACATTCTTGGGCCACTACTGCCAAATACCGCGGAGTTTCTATTGAAATGATAAGTGAATCGTTGGGGCACAAATCTATTAAAACCACACAAATATATCTGAAAGGCTTTGGATTAAGAGAACGTACAGAAGTAAATAGAAAGAATTTATCTTACGTTAGAGATTGCAATGCAGGCAGGTGATATATAGACAAAACTTTAATAATCAGCATTTAAATGTATCTGTTACTTCTTAGGTAACGGAATTGAATATGACGCAAAGATAGACAAAAATATAAATAGCAAACAAATATTCTCCCATTTTTTTTCGTTTTATCTGATGCATACGGCAAAAAAAAATCCGAACATGAAATAATTATATCTTCATGCCCAATGATTTATATGTCCTGTTTTAAAAAAAAATTTCCCCTTCGCTAAAGGCAAAAGCTCTTCTCTCACTGTAATTGTCGATGTTTTTCTCTGTTCTCATTCCGGTTGGTCTCGATTGTGTGTTTACTGTTACCTAAGAAGTAACAGAATTATATAAGGTAAAAATAGTAGATTAATCAAAACTTTGAGAATGTCTCTATTTAAAAGTATAACATACAAATAAAGATGAAACAAACTAAAGCAGCTTTTAGGAATAAGCCATTTATTTCATTAAAAGGTAGTATTCTATTTCTGATACTCATTCCGATGACCGGTCTGGTTCATGCGCAATATTCCATGGGAACAACAGGACAGTTGATGATACCTACTGCTGAAATGCAAGAGACCGGTACATTTATGGGAGGAGTCAATTTCTTACCAGAACAGGTTACTCCATCGGTTTTCAGTTTCCCTACCATGAACTATTTTGTAGATATGACTCTTTTCTCTTTTATCGAATTCACTTATCGGATGACATTACTCAAAATGACAACCGGCACAGGCAGAACGGGTTATCATAATCAGGACCGTTCTAATACGATTCGCATTCGTCCAATAAAAGAAAGCCGCTATTTTCCGGCTGTTGTGATTGGTGGAGATGATCTTTTGACTGAGAAGAAGACTCCATATTGGGGAGCTTATTATGGTGTGTTGACAAAGACTATCGGATTTCGTTCAGGAGATCAATTGGCTGTCACAGCCGGATGGTATATTCATCAAGGCGATTGCCGGGTATTTAATAAAGGACCTTTCGGAGGTGTCCGTTACACGCCTTCTTTTTGCAAAGAATTGAAATTGATGGTGGAATATGATACGCATGGATGGAATATGGGGGCTGCCATGCGCTTTTGGAAGCATTTGTCCGTCAATGTGTTTACTCGTGAATTTACGTGTGTTTCCGCTGGTCTGCGGTATGAATGTACATTAATACATTAAAAGAAGATGAAAAGGATTGTTAGTGTGACTGCTGTTTTTCTCTGTGGTATTTCTTTGTTACAGGCACAGCCAGTTCGTGTGAGTGAGACACTGAAAGAATTGGAAATGGAGAATATTTCAGTTGTGGAGAAAAGGGACACGATAACTGCGGCTTTTGAGACCTCTGCCTATAGAGGTATTTATAATGGAATCGGTATTGCTATACGCCATTTGGTTGCTATACCGGAAATACCGACTTTGCAGCTACTTATATTAGATAATGCCCTACCACAATTATGTATAACTATCCCTGCAGATTTGATTCAAAAATGTCAGTCCGGCGAATGTACGTTGGATGAAGTGTATCGTAAGATGGGGATGACTACTTCTACCGAAACTGCTGTGCGTCAGCTGAAAGGTGTAAAACGAAAAGAAAGTTCTTTCGGTAAGGTAGATTTTGTGATATATCCCAACGTGATGTTAGTCAATAATGTAACTTATAAGTTGTATAAGGCGGCACTCGAGTTGCAACCTGCCCTGGAAATGCAATTATGGAAAGGAGCTTCGCTACGGATGCAGGTTTCTTTGCCTATTGTAAGTAATGAAGATGGTAAGTGGAACTGCGTTCGCTTGGGATTCATGGCTTTGCGTCAGGATTTTCGCTTGGCTAACCATTGGAAAGGATACCTCACTGGCGGTAGTTTCTCTAATGACCGTCAGGGACTTGCTGCAGGAATCGGCTATTTTTCAGCAAACGGCAGGTGGACGGTAGAAGGTGGAGGAGGAATTACCGGTTCTTCCCATTTCTATGGCAGTGACTGGAAAATGAGTAAGTGGAAAAGAGTCAATGGACAGATTAGCGTAGGATATTATGTGCCGGAAGTGAATACCTTGGTGAAAGTAGAAGGGGCCCGCTTTATTTATGGAGATTATGGAGTACGCGGAACTCTTTCACGCTATTTCGGCGAATATATTGTAGGTATATATGGTATGTACACAGATGGAGCAACGAATGCAGGGTTTAATTTCTCTATTCCATTACCGGGAAAGAAACGCAGGCGACATCTGCTACGGGTGATGCTTCCCGAATATTTTGCTTTTCAGTATGATATGCGTAGCGGGAATGAATACGCCCATCGTTCATTGGGCGAAAGTTATAGTGTTGAACCTAAGTCGGCAGAGAATTCACACTTCTGGCAGCCGGATTATATTCGATATTATTTGATTAGAACGAGTGAGAAGTGAAACATGATTGATATTTAAACTAGTATTTTTAACAAATTTGAACATTATGAAAAGTGTAAAATGGTTTTATGTGGGTGCCATGGCGATAGCCTTGGGTATGTTAACTTTTGCGACAGTAGCCTGTCACGATGATGATGACGATCCGAAACCGGCAGAAGGGGAAGTTGTTGAAACTCCGAAACCGGTTGTAGAGTATTACATTATGGGGACGGTGACTTCCGGAGGAGCAGCAATGGATGGGGCAAAGGTAAAAGTGGGTAGTAAAAATTACACAACCGACTCGAATGGTAAGTTCTCTGTTACAGAAAGTGCTACAGGTACTTATAGTATTGAAGCGTCTTCTAATGGATATCTTTCACAGAAAACGTCAGTTGTCATTGCAAATAATGCAGAGAATCGTAGTGTGGTAACGGTAGCTCTGGCTTTGACAAAGGAGAGTCCGAAAACTGCTGTGTCAATAGAGGCTACAGGAGAAACTAAAGTAGAGGATAATAGTGAATCGAATCAGGCAATTGAAAAGCCGGGAGAAGTTGCTCCGGAAGAAGTGGTAGAGGATAAACCGCTCGTGAAAGTCGAACTGACAATACCGGAAGATGCAATTGAGGCATCTCAACAACAAGCAGGAATTGTTGAAGATGGTAAAGTCAACATTAGTGTGACAACCTTTGTTCCTGCTTCTGAAGAAGTAACTACTGAAGTAAAGGCAGAGGACGTGAATAGAGATGTACCTAAAAGCATACCTTTAGCTGCTGCTAAATTTGAACCGTCTGGTTTGAAATTTAAGAAGTCTGTTACGATTTCTATTCCTAATCCTATCCCTGGAATAACATTCGCTGATGCTGATATGATACTTACTTATCAGAATCCAAATACAGGAGAATGGGGGGATGCAAAAGATAATAATGGAAATGTAATTAAAAATATATCTTCTACTACAGAAAGTGGAGCTGTCACTGCATATACAGCCGAAGTCGATCACTTCTCTGCTTATGCTATAGAGAATAAAGTATATAGCAAGATTAGTAATGAAACTGTGACAACTAATATTCTAGGACAAGCTAGTCGTGATAATAGCGAGAATGCTAAAGCGGTGACTGGCATTGAACTGAAATATAAGGAAAAGTCTGGTTGGGACTATGATAAGAATGATGCTGGTCTTGTTGCTGAAGTTAAATCGCAATTAGGAGCTGGTGCTAGTGCTGAAGATACAAAAACGGTGAATGCAATGGTTGCTTTTATGAAAACTCGTATGTTCTCATTAATGGGATCGGTATCTGGCATTACGGAAACTGAACGTGTTTATAACACTGTAAATGTAAACGGATATACTACCATGAGTTATACTTGCTATGCAAAAGTCCGTACTACCACGTTGACGGCTAATGTAAAGTTTAAGGGTACTGCAAAGTCTGTTTCGATTACAGCAACTCGTTATACCGGTACGGACCATCAATATAAAACGGTTACTTATAATCCGACACATAGCGGTGGTAAGGGTGGTAGTATCTAAGATGTTTTATAGTAAGGGGCTTAGATTCATTTGTAGCATTGAATCCCTGCCTTAGTCGATTAGAAAAAAGTACAGAGGTACTTCTTTACCTAATTGGCCCCATGCATCAGATTTTATTTTGATGCACATTTCCCCAAATATCAACTGTCTGTGAAGATCGTTGATATGACTTTGATACCGTTTGTCAAGTTGATGGCAGTATAATAAGTTTTTAATTATTCATTTTAAGATAAAACCCTTTTGAATATGCTCCTTTTCCAATAAACCCTTTGGGGCATGTTCATATAGAGTATAGAAGGAGGAGGTCACTGTGAAGCGGTCTCCTCTTTTGCTTTTCGAAAATACTGTATTACATTAGAAGTAATACCCTAAATTCACAAAGCAACTTCCTTTGTCCGTCTGATTGGAATATCCCAATGATATTTCCAATGGCCCGAAGATACTGTCCATTCCATAGCCTGCACTGATACCGAATAATTGCTTGCCTTTCAATATATCGAAGAAATTACTATCTGTTAGTCCGTAGTTACCCGTCAGTGTAAGATAATGAATGGCTCCCATGCGTTGTCTGAACTTAATAGATGCAATCATAATGGTGTTATCCATCAATTCCAGATTGGTAACCCCGGCAAATGGTAATTGCTGTGGAATATAGAAACCAGGTACGTCACCGCCAATGGCATTTTGCAGCGGGTAGGGAAAATCTCTTCCGATCAGGATACGTCCATAAATGGAAGGAATGATAGAGAAACGGCGGGTTACAGGAATGACGCTTGCCCACGAAGCATTCAGTGCTGAAAATGGAGCGTGTTCGTTGTATTGTGCCATATTATCCGTATAGAGTGAATAGGCGGCTCTGAAGTCACTTCCTTTAGAAGGGAAACGTCCTTTATCATAGGTATTATATTGCACTTGGGCAAAATAACTTAGAAAGTGTTCGGATTCTACTTTCAGGTCGGAAATTTCAGGTTTCTTGAACAGGAAATCCTTGTATTTGTAATATTCAAAACGAAGACCGAGTCCGAAACGGAAATTCTTGTACCATACATCAGAGAAGCCGAATTCGGCCAGATGATATTTGTAAGTTGTATTATAGGCACGGTCGCCTTCCTCGTAAATATTGATATCATTGTATTGGAACATATACGAGAAGTTGAAATTACGCTGTTGCATTGGTTCCAGCGTATAGTCTATGCGGGCAGCATATCGTTTACCCAACCGACCGGTAAGAGCCAGACGGGAAGGAATACGAGTTTTGAGGTCTGCTGTTGCATTGACCAACAAAGATGCGATCTCTTCCGAATCGAAACGTATACCCAGGTTGATTCTTCTTTCATATTTTTCCTGTAACAGGAAGTTGAGGTGATAACCTTCAGGTGTCTCTTTCAACGTATAACTGGCACTGGAGTAGGACTGAGTACCGCGTAACTGATACAGGGCCTGTTCTATTTGTTGAGTGGAAATATCGCTGTTTTCTTTCAGATTACATTTCTTCATCAACCATTTTTTATCATCCACCTCTACACCGGAAAATGAGATGTCCGTCACATAAACCGTACGCGCATTAGAAAGAGAAGAATAAGGACCATGTTGTTTCGGGGTATAATCTTCGGCTATTCCTATTTTCTTTTTCAAAGCAAGCAATGAACCCCATTGGGCTTTTGCTGCTTCTTCGCCTCTACGCATCAGGGTATCAATGGCGGCTGGAGTAAAACTGGCGGATGAATATCCATCTACATTGACACGAATATAGGTATCTGTGAGGTCTACATTTTTTTCATGGTTAGACTGACAGGTGATATCTACAATCTGCCCCAGAATGTCGGGTACACTATTGAGCTTGTCGGCTTTCTTAAGAGCATTCTGTACGTCTACCCCGATAATAATATCGGCTCCCATTGCTTTCACTACATCCGCCGGATAGTTGTTTACAATACCACCGTCCACTAATACCATACTGTCTTGCCGTACCGGAGTAAATACACCGGGGATAGCCATACTGGCACGCATGGCAGTAGAGAGTATTCCGTCATGGAATACAATTTGTTCTCCATTAACAACATTGGCTGCTACACAGGCAAAAGGAATGGGAAGTTTATTAAAGTCGATAGAGTCATGATACCCTACGGTAAGGTCTGAAAATAGATTAGCCAGATTCTGTCCTTTCATGATTCCTCCGGTAGCGGCATCTTTGGGAGTTTTGGTGAAAGGAATAGAGACTGTATATTTTTCAGATCGCTCACGATCTGTTAATGACATGGCACTTCTTTTGATACGGTCACTCAATAGGAATGTCCAATCTTGTTTTCGTACCATGCTATCCAATTGTTCCGGAGTATAACCGATGGCATAAAGACCGCCTACGATAGCTCCCATGCTGGTGCCGGCTATATAATCAATAGGAATTCCGGCTTCTTCGATCACTTGCAGTGCTTTGATGTGTGCCATTCCTTTAGCACCGCCGCCGCTTAGAACGACACCTACCTTTTTTCTTTGTTCCTGAGAATGCAAAGAAAAAGGCAATAAGATGCCAATTGATAAAACTAATGTTGAAAAGATTTGTTTTTTCATTAGGACATGGTCTAGTGTTGATGTTTAATATAATACAAATGTAGAGCATAATTTGTTTAGTTGTTGAAATGGGAATTAAAAAAAATGTTCCAAAAGTCGGAAATGTGGATAATTTCTACATTTTATCTGGTGGATTCTACATTTCTACATTTCTTAAGACAAAATATAATAGACTGAATACCAGTAAATAATAGGTGTAATGAATTTTGGCATACTAATTGCAAGAAAGAGTATAGAACAAACATAAGTTAAATTAAATAATAAGATTCGATATGAGATTATTCTTTTCGAAACATGAGTTGAAACTGAGGAGAAAGAGAACCATTGCTGCTATTATATGTGTGGTAGTTGTGTTGGGTGTGTATTGGATACTGACCCGACCTCAGAAGGCTGCGCCGGAAATGCCGACAGTCATTGTAGAACCGGTAGTGAAAGATGATGTAGAGATATACGGGGAGTATGTAGGGCGTATTCGTGCCCAACAGTTCGTCGAAGTCCGTGCCCGGGTGGAAGGCTATCTGGAAAATATGCTTTTTGCCGAAGGTACATATGTCAATAAGAATCAGGTTTTGTTTGTCATTAATCAGGACCAGTATCGTGCCAAAGCTGATAAGGCCAGAGCGCAGTTGAAAAAAGACGAAGCGCAGGCTTTGAAGGCGGAGCGTGATTTAAAACGTATCCGTCCGTTGTTTGAGCAGAATGCTGCAAGCCAGTTGGATTTGGATAATGCGGAAGCTGCTTATGAAAGTGCTGAGGCAACGGTAGCCATGAGTGAGGCGGATTTGGCACAGGCTGAATTGGAGCTGGGCTACACCATTGTCCGTTCGCCTTTGTCGGGACACATTAGTGAAAGAAATGTGGATTTGGGTACGTTAGTGGGACCCGGGGGAAAATCATTGCTTGCTACTATTGTGAAGAGTGATACGGTGTTGGTTGATTTTAGTATGACGGCACTCGATTATCTGAAGAGTAAAGAAAGAAATATTAATTTGGGACAGCAGGATTCTACCCGTTCCTGGCAGCCCAATATTACCATAACATTGGCAGATAACACAGTCTATCCATTCAAAGGATACGTGGATTTTGCCGAACCCCAGGTGGATCCTCAAACCGGTACTTTCTCTGTACGTGCAGAAATGCCTAATCCGAAACAAGTATTGTTGCCGGGACAGTTTACAAAGGTGAAATTGTTGCTGGATGTTCGTGAAGGAGCGCTCGTTGTTCCAATGAAAGCCGTTACCATCGAAAAGGGTGGAGCATATATTTATACCATGCGCAGAGATAATGCAGTAGAGAAACGTTTTATCGAATTAGGACCGGAAGTCGGGAATAATGTGGTGGTAGAAAGAGGATTGGCAGAAGGAGAAATGGTAGTTGTAGAAGGGTTCCATAAGTTGACTCCGGGTATGAAAGTACGGGTGAGCCAACCGGATGCAGAAGCCCAGGATAGTATAACTGCGACAAAAAATGAAGTGGCCGGGGCGAAAGAAAATGTTACCGGAACGAAGGATAACGCGAAAGGAGAATAAACGATGAAAGTTACTTTTTTTATAGATAGGCCGGTCTTTTCGGCTGTAATCTCCATCGTGATTGTGATTGTCGGCATTATTGGTCTGACGATGCTTCCGGTGGATCAATACCCGCAGATTACTCCTCCGGTGGTGAAGATTAGTGCTTCTTATCCGGGTGCGAGTGCACTTACTGTATCACAGGCAGTAGCTACTCCGATTGAGCAGGAAATCAATGGTACTCCGGGGATGCTTTATATGGAATCAAATAGTTCTAACTCCGGAGGTTTTTCGGCAACAGTTACTTTTGATGTATCTGCTGATCCGGATTTGGCAGCTGTTGAGATTCAGAATCGTGTGAAACTGGCAGAATCCCGTTTGCCGGCGGAAGTGATTCAGAATGGTATTTCGGTAGAAAAACAAGCTCCCAGTCAGTTGATGACGCTTTGTTTGACTTCTACCGACCCAAAGTTCGATGAGATTTACTTGAGTAACTTTGCTACCATCAATGTGCTCGATGTGATTCGCCGTATTCCCGGAGTGGGACGTGTATCCAATATCGGTAGCCGTTATTATGCCATGCAGATATGGGCGCAGCCGGATAAGCTGGCAAACTTCGGACTGACCGTACAGGATTTGCAGAATGCATTGAAAGATCAGAATCGGGAATCAGCAGCGGGTGTGCTGGGACAACAGCCTGTACAAGGATTGGATATCACGATTCCTATCACGACACAGGGACGTCTTTCCACTGTAGGACAATTTGAAGATATCGTAGTACGTGCCAATGCGAATGGTTCTATCATTCGATTGAAAGATGTGGCACGTGTATCGCTGGAAGCTTCTTCGTATAATACAGAGAGTGGTATCAACGGTGAAAATGCTGCCGTGCTTGGTATTTATATGTTACCGGGTGCCAATGCGATGGAAGTGGCCGAGAGGGTAAAAGAGGCAATGGATGAGATTAGTAAGAACTTTCCGGAGGGATTGAGCTATGAGATTCCGTTCGATATGACGACTTATATTTCCGAATCTATCCATGAAGTATATAAGACGTTGTTTGAAGCGTTGGTATTGGTGGTTCTGGTAGTTTATTTATCCTTGCAGAGCTGGCGTGCAACGTTGATTCCGGTAGTGGCGGTGCCTATTTCATTGATCGGTACTTTCGGATTCATGTTGATTTTCGGTTTCTCATTGAATATCCTGACATTGCTCGGATTGATCCTTGCGATCGGTATTGTGGTGGATGATGCGATTGTGGTGGTGGAAGGTGTGGAACATATCATGGAAACGGAGCACCTAAGTCCTTATGAAGCTACGAAAAAAGCGATGAACGGACTTGCCAGTGCTTTGATTGCCACTTCGCTGGTATTGGCGGCTGTGTTCGTCCCGGTTAGCTTTTTAAGTGGGATTACAGGACAGTTGTATCGCCAGTTTACGGTGACAATTGTAGTATCCGTGCTTATTTCTACGGTCGTGGCTCTGACATTGAGTCCGGTGATGTGTTCGCTGATTCTGAAACCGGATAGCGGGAAGAAAAAGAATATCGTTTTCCGGAAGATTAATGAATGGCTGGGTATCGGTAGTAATAAGTATGTAGCTGCCGTAACTCGTACAATTAAGCATCCTCGTCGAGTTTTGAGTGCTTTTGGTATGGTGTTGATTGCTATCATGTTGATTCATCGCATTATTCCGACCAGTTTCTTACCTGTGGAAGATCAGGGATATTTCAAGATTGAATTGGAACTGCCGGAAGGGGCTACTCTGGAACGTACCCGTATCGTGACAGAGCGTGCCATTGCTTATCTGGAAAAGAACCCGTACATTGAGTATATACAGAATGTAACGGGAAGTAGTCCTCGTGTCGGAAGTAACCAGGGACGTGCAGAACTGACGGTGATCCTGAAACCTTGGGAGGAACGGAAGAGTACCACTATTGAGAAGATCATGCATACGGTAGAGAAACATCTTGAGGAATATCCGGAATGTAAAGTCTATCTGTCCACTCCTCCGGTTATTCCGGGGCTCGGTAGTTCGGGAGGTTTTGAGATGCAGCTGGAAGCTCGTGGAGAAGCCACTTTTGATAATTTGGTAGACGCGACAGATACATTAATGTACTACGCATCCAAACGCAAAGAGTTGGCGGGCTTGTCATCTTCTTTGCAGTCGGAAATCCCACAACTCTATTTTGATGTGGATCGAGACAAAGTGAAGATGCTGGGTGTACCTTTGGCTGATGTGTTTTCTACCATGAAGGCTTATACCGGTTCGGTTTATGTGAACGACTTTAATATGTTCAACCGTATATATAAGGTTTATATTCAGGCAGAAGCTCCTTATCGCGAACACAAAGACAATATTAATTTGTTTTTTGTGAAAGCCTCCAATGGAGCGATGGTACCATTGACTTCTCTGGGAAATGCATCATATACCACAGGACCGGGAAGTATCAAACGTTTCAATATGTTTACTACGGCCGTTATTCGTGGAGCAGCTGCGCAAGGATATAGTTCCGGACAGGCGATGGAGATCATGGAACAGATTGCCCGCGATCATCTTCCCGATAATATCGGACTGGAATGGAGCGGCCTTTCCTATCAGGAGAAGCAGGCGGGAGGTCAGACGGGTATGGTGATGGCACTGGTATTCTTGTTCGTTTTCCTCTTCCTTGCTGCACAATACGAAAGTTGGACAGTGCCTATTGCTGTGTTGCTTTCTTTACCTGTGGCTGCTTTGGGAGCCTATTTGGGAGTATGGGTTTGCGGATTGGAAAACGATGTCTATTTCCAGATTGGCTTGGTTATGTTGGTCGGACTTGCCGCTAAGAATGCAATTTTGATTGTAGAGTTCGCAAAGGTGCAGGTAGATAAAGGTGAAGACTTGGTGCAATCGGCCATATACGCAGCCAAATTGCGTTTCCGTCCGATTCTGATGACCTCTCTTGCCTTTGTGCTCGGTATGCTTCCGATGGTACTGGCAAGTGGTCCGGGTTCGGCAAGCCGGCAGGCAATCGGTACAGGTGTATTTTTCGGAATGATATTTGCCATCGTATTTGGTATCATTCTTGTGCCGTTCTTCTTTGTGATGGTGTATAAAACAAAGTCGAAAATCTTAAAACATAAGAAATAATGAAACGAAAGAAACTATATATTGCTATCCTGTTACTTGCCGGAGTACTGACTTCCTGCAAGGTAGGGAAAAGCTATGTCCGTCCTGATCTTCATTTACCCGACAGCTTGGAAAGATCACAGGATTCGGTTAGCTTCGGTGACCAGGACTGGAGGGATATTTATACAGATGCTACATTGAGAAGTCTGATAGAGCGTGCATTGGATCATAATAAAGATATGCTGATTGCTGCTGCCCGTGTGAAAGAAATGGCTGCGCAGAAACGAATTTCTACGGCTGCATTGCTTCCGGATATTAAAGGAAAAGTGACAGGGGAACGCGAACTCGAGAATCATGGAGGAGATGCTTTCAAGAGATCGGATACCTTTGAAGCACAATTCCTCGTTTCGTGGGAAGTCGATCTTTGGGGAAATCTGCGTTGGGCGCGTTCGGCCAGCATTGCCGAGTATCTGCAATCTATTGAAGCACAACGTGCATTGCAGATGACGATTGTGGCTGAAGTGGCACAGGCTTACTATGAACTGGTAGCTTTGGATACAGAGCTTGATATTGTCAAACAGACATTGAAAGCCCGTGAAGAAGGGGTGCGCCTGGCGCGTATCCGGTTTGCCGGTGGATTGACTTCCGAGACTTCCTATCGACAGGCACAAGTGGAGTTGGCACGTACGGCCACTTTGGTTCCTGACTTGGAACGTAAAATCTCCCTGAAAGAGAACGATATTGCTTATCTTGCGGGTGAATATCCTAATAAGATAGCCCGTTCCCGTTTGCTTCAGGAGTTTAATTCTCCGGAAACACTTCCTGTAGGGTTGCCGTCTACTTTGTTGGAACGCCGTCCCGACATTCGTCAGGCAGAGCAGAAATTGATTGCTGCCAATGCAAAAGTAGGAGTGGCCTATACGAATATGTTCCCGCGTCTTGCCCTGACAGGTGGTTTCGGTAGTGAAAGTACTTCTTTGTCGGAACTCTTGAAATCTCCCTATGCAGTTATGGAAGGAGCTTTATTAACTCCTATCTTTGGTTGGGGAAAGAACCGTGCGGCATTGAAAGCGAAAAAGGCTGCTTATGAGGCTGAAGTACATAGTTATGAGAAATCCGTACTGGAAGCTTTCAAGGAAACACGTAATGCGATTGTCAACTTCAACAAGATTAAGGAAGTGTACGAACTTCGTGCCAATCTGGAACGTTCGGCCAAGAGCTACATGGACTTGGCACAATTGCAGTACATCAATGGAGTCATCAACTATCTGGATGTGTTGGATGCCCAACGTGGATACTTTGATGCCCAAATCGGATTGAGTAATGCCATTCGTGACGAGTTGATTGCGGTGGTTCAACTTTATAAGGCTCTTGGCGGAGGCTGGGAGCAGAATCCCTAGAATTATATTATAAATTAGCTCGCTGAAGAAAACGTAAAGGCTATCTCCTACGTCGGGAGATAGCCTTAATTTTTCTTTCTTCTTTCTTTTGTCTTAAAAACAACAGAAGAAGAATTTTTATAATTCGGAAAAAAATGCGAAATTTGCAACGCTTTTCAAGTTTGACAAGAAACTTACTAACACCTTTAAATAAAAAATTAAAGAAAATGACTAAAAGTGCATTGCAAATCGCAAGGGCTGCTTACCAGCCCAAACTTCCGAAAGCATTGGCATCAGGAGCTGTTAAGGCTGTAGCAGGTGCTGCTACTCAATCTGTAGCCGATCAGGAAGCTATCAAAGCATTATTCCCGAACACGTATGGAATGCCGTTGATTACATTCGAAGCTGGTGAAGCTGTTGCTCTTCCTGCTATGAATGTAGGTGTAATTCTTTCCGGTGGTCAGGCTCCGGGCGGACACAATGTAATCTCCGGTTTGTTCGATGGTATCAAGAAATTGAACCCGGAAAACAAATTATATGGTTTTATTCTGGGTCCTGGTGGTCTGGTAGATCACAACTATATGGAGCTGACTGCTGATATCATCGACGAATACCGTAACACAGGTGGTTTCGATATCATCGGTTCCGGACGTACGAAGCTGGAAGCTGAAAGCCAGTTTGAAAAAGGACTTGAAATCATCAAACAACTGGGCATCAAGGCACTGGTTATTATTGGTGGGGACGACTCTAATACAAATGCTTGTGTATTGGCTGAATACTATGCTGCTAAGAAGTATGGTGTACAGGTAATCGGTTGCCCGAAAACAATCGACGGTGACTTGAAGAACGATATGATTGAAACTTCTTTCGGTTTCGATACAGCTTGTAAGACTTATGCTGAAGTAATCGGTAACATCCAACGTGACTGTAACTCTGCACGTAAATACTGGCACTTCATCAAATTGATGGGTCGTTCGGCTTCTCACATCGCACTGGAATGTGCTTTGCAAGTACAGCCTAACGTATGTATCATTTCAGAAGAAGTGGAAGCAAAAGATATGTCTTTGGACGATGTAGTAACATCTATCGCTAAAGTGGTAGCAGACCGTGCAGCACAAGGACACAACTTCGGTACAGTTTTGATTCCGGAAGGATTGGTAGAGTTCATTCCTGCCATGAAACGTCTGATTGCTGAATTGAATGACTTCCTGGCTGCTAATGCTGAAGAATTCGGTCAGATTAAGAAATCTCACCAACGTGATTATATCATCCGCAAACTTTCTCCGGAAAACTCTGCTATTTATGCTAGTCTGCCGGAAGGTGTTGCCCGTCAGTTGACTTTGGATCGTGACCCGCACGGAAACGTTCAGGTATCATTGATCGAAACTGAAAAACTGTTGTCTGAAATGGTAGCTACTAAGTTGGCTGCATGGAAAGAAGAAGGCAAGTATGTTGGTAAATTTGCTGCTCAACACCACTTCTTCGGTTATGAAGGACGTTGTGCTGCTCCGTCAAATTTTGACGCTGACTATTGCTACTCTTTGGGTTACACAGCTTCTATGTTGATTGCTAACGGTAAGACTGGTTATATGTCTTCTGTACGTAACACAACAGCTCCTGCTGCTGAATGGATTGCTGGTGGTGTGCCTATTACCATGATGATGAACATGGAACGTCGTCACGGTGAAATGAAGCCGGTTATCCAGAAAGCATTGGTAAAACTGGATGGTGCTCCTTTCAAAGCATTTGCTGCACAACGCGAACGTTGGGCTATCGAAACGGATTATGTATATCCGGGTCCGATCCAATACTTCGGTCCTACAGAAGTTTGCGACCAGGCAACTAAGACTTTGCAACTGGAACAAGCTAAATAAATACATTTCAAAGTAGTTGTTAATACAACAGCTGCAATGAAGGGTTCTTTCAGGCACGGATTACGCGGATTAATACGGTTTTTAGTTATTTCTTATAACCCTGTATTCCGTGTAATCCGTGCCTATCTCTAAAAACATTGATCGTTTAAAGTAAATGCCACAACGCAACAACCCGATGTCTGCCGTACAGAAGAAAAGAACTGTTTCCACCACTAAAAGAAAGGGAACGACCTCTTCTTCCAAGACTTCCCGTACTTCAAAAAAGGAACAGGTGAAGCATCGAACTGTGATGCCTACCTGGCTTCGTAATATTCTGGCAGTGATGATTGTCGGTTGTTTCTCCGTCGCTTTCTATTATTTCTTTATCCGCCCTTATGCTTATCGATGGAAACCTTGCCATGGCTTAAAGGAATATGGTGTCTGCATCCCTGACGGATATGATATTCATGGTATTGACATTTCTCACTATCAGGGAAAGATTGACTGGAAGAAGCTGTTGCAGAATAAGGAGACGGCTACTCCTTTACATTTCGTCTTTATGAAGGCCACAGAAGGAGGAGATCATAACGATACCACATTTGAGGCAAATTTTGCCAATGCCCGTAATCATGGATTTATCCGTGGCGCTTATCATTTTTATATTCCGAGCACGGATGCTTTGAAACAGGCGGACTTCTTTATTCGCACGGTAAAACTTGTTTCCGGTGATTTACCTCCCGTACTTGATGTGGAAGTGACCGGGCGGAAGGAAAAAAAGGAATTACAGCAAGGCATCAAACGCTGGCTGGACCGGGTGGAATCTCATTATGGAGTGAAGCCTATTCTATACACTTCTTATAAATTTAAAACCCGTTACCTGGACGACTCTATCTTCAATGCATACCCTTATTGGATTGCCCATTATTATGTGGACTCTGTGCGGTATCAGGGGAAATGGCACTTTTGGCAACATACGGATGTAGGAAGTGTTCCCGGCATTAAAGAAGACGTAGATTTGAATGTGTTTAATGGCTCGTTAGAGGAACTTAAAAAGTTGACAATTAAGTAACGGGTATTTCTTTTCCCTACAACTTATCTCTTCTCATATTTGTTATAATCGTATTATTACTAAAAAATACGATTATGAACTTTGATATAGCTATTATTGGTGGTGGTCCGGCCGGGTACACAGCTGCCGAACGGGCAGGGGCCAACGGATTAAAAACTGTTCTTTTTGAGAAAAAGGCAATGGGGGGAGTATGTCTCAATGAGGGGTGTATTCCTACTAAAACTTTGTTATATTCTGCTAAAATACTGGATAGCATCAAGAGTGCTTCCAAATACGGCGTTTCTGCCGAATCTCCTTCGTTCGATTTATCCAAGATTATGAGCCGTAAAGATAAAACAGTAAAAATGTTGACGGGCGGTGTGAAGATGACTGTGAGTTCTTACGGAGTGACTATTATAGAAAAGGAAGCTCTGATAGAAGGAGAGAAAGAGGGGAAAATACAAATCACTTGTGACGGAGAAACCTATTCCGTGAAATATTTGCTGGTATGTACCGGCTCTGATACAGTGATTCCTCCTATACCGGGACTGTCAGAAATCAGTTATTGGACTTCCAAGGAGGCCTTGGAGATAAAGGAACTCCCTAAGACACTGGTCATTATTGGTGGCGGGGTGATCGGGATGGAGTTTGCTTCTTTCTTCAACAGTATGGGCGTGAAAGTACATGTTGTAGAAATGATGCCGGAGATTCTGGGAGCGATGGATAAGGAAACCAGTGGTATGCTTCGTGCCGAATATGCCAAACGGGGAGTCACTTTCTATTTGAATACGAAAGTGGTGGAAGTAAATCCTCATGGAGTTGTGATAGAAAAAGAAGGCAAGATGTCTGCTATTGAAGCGGAGAAGATCTTGCTTAGTGTAGGACGTAAGGCAAATCTATCCAAGGTGGGACTGGACAAGCTGAATATAGAACTGCATCGGAATGGAGTGAAAGTAGACGAACATCTGTTGACTTCGCATCCTCGTGTATATGCGTGTGGTGATATTACAGGCTACTCTTTATTGGCGCATACTGCTATCCGTGAAGCGGAAGTCGCCATCAATCATATTTTAGGAGTGGAAGACCGGATGAATTACGATTGTGTTCCGGGAGTCGTTTATACCAACCCTGAAGTGGCGGGAGTGGGAAAGACGGAAGAAGAACTGGTAAAATCAGGAATTCCTTACCGTATTTCGAAATTACCGATGGCTTATTCCGGACGCTTCGTTGCGGAGAATGAACAGGGAAACGGGCTCTGTAAGCTGATTCAGGATGAAGATGGGAAGATTATCGGTTGTCACATGTTGGGAAATCCGGCATCAGAACTTATTGTGATAGCAGGTATTGCTATTCAGAGAGGGTACACGGTGGAGGAATTCCAGAAGACTGTGTTTCCACATCCTACGGTTGGAGAGATCTATCACGAAATTATGTTTTAACTCTTATTCCGCTTGATCTATGATTCGATGTATCTATAGTCCGTTTACTGATATTTACTTTCACTTGGCAGCAGAAGAGTATCTGTTGAAGCAGGGAAATGAAGATATTTTCATGCTTTGGCAGGATACTCCTTCTGTGGTAATAGGTAAGCATCAGCGGTTGCGGTCGGAAGTCGATAAGAAATGGGCGGAACAGGAACGAGTACATATTGCCCGTCGTTTTTCGGGTGGGGGAGCGGTGTACCATGATTTGGGCAATATCAATCTGACTTTTATAGAAACGGCTCCCCGATTGCCGGAATTTGTTACGTACTTGCAACGGACATTGGATTTCCTGAACTCTATAGGCCTGATGGCAAAAGGAGGCGAACGACTGGGGATTTATCTGAATGGATTGAAAATATCAGGGAGTGCGCAATGCGTACATAAGAATCGGGTGTTGTATCATTGCACTTTATTGTATGATACGGATCTGACAGCATTGCATAAAGCTTTGAATCCGGAACTGATGGTTGATGATGAAACTTTATCGTCAGTATATGCCGTTCCTTCCGTTCGGAGTGAGGTAACCAATATTCGGAGTTATTTACCGGAGGGAACTGTAACTGATTTTAAAGAGAAGGCTTTTCAGTATTTCAGTAAGTCCCAATCTGTCAGTGCTTTTACCGGGAAGGAAATAGAGGCTGTTAATCAGCTCCGGGAAGGGAAATATATTCAGAAAGAGTGGATATATAGTCGTTGATGTCCGGGCTGGCTTTGTCAGCATCCGGTTAAAATTTACTTAACTTAAAACTTTCTATTTCAGCCCGTTGTTGTAATATATCAAGGTTGAATAATAAATTTACTGTCTATGTCAAAATTCGAAATAAAAATGCCTAAGTTGGGCGAGAGTATAACCGAAGGGACAATCGTCTCTTGGTCTGTAAAGGTAGGTGATATGATTCAGGAAGACGATGTGCTTTTTGAAGTGAATACTGCCAAAGTAAGTGCGGAGATCCCTTCTCCCGTAGCGGGAAAAGTGGTGGAGATTTTATATAAGGAGGGCGATACGGTTGCTGTAGGAACAGTAGTCGCTATAATTGATTTGGATGGAGAAGAATCTTCAGGAACGGAGCCGATAAATGTTTCTGAAACATCACCATCGTTAGCGGAAACTGCTAGGAACGAATCAGCGAATACTGCATCGAAACCTGTTGTTGTAGAGGAAGAACGTTGGTACTCTCCTGTTGTGATTCAGTTGGCGCGGGAAGCTAAAATTCCGAAAGAAGAGCTGGATGCTATACAAGGAACTGGTTATGAAGGGCGATTGAGTAAGAAAGATATAAAAGATTATATTGAAAAGAAGAAAAGAGGAGGTAGTGTTGAACCGAAGCCGGCATCTGTTGTTGCTGCTCCGGCCGCAAGCAAACCATCAGTTGCTGTTTCTTCTGAACAGGCAAGTCCGAAGGTTGCTCCTGTAGCAATGCCTGGAGTCGAAGTAAAAGAGATGGATCGTGTCCGCCGGATTATTGCCGACCACATGGTTATGTCTAAGAAAGTATCTCCTCACGTGACCAATGTAGTAGAAGTAGACGTTACCAAATTGGTACGTTGGCGTGAAAAGAATAAAGACGCTTTCTTCCGTCGCGAAGGAGTGAAACTGACTTATATGCCTGTGATAACGGAAGCCGTGGCAAAAGCATTGGCTGCCTATCCACAGGTGAATGTATCGGTAGATGGATACAATATTCTTTTCAAAAAGCATATTAATGTCGGTATTGCCGTCTCTTTGAATGATGGAAATCTGATTGTTCCTGTGGTGCATGATGCCGATCATCTGAATCTGAACGGGTTGGCTGTTGCCATCGATTCTTTGGCCTTGAAAGCAAGGGATAACAAATTAATGCCGGAAGATATTGATGGGGGTACATTTACGATAACCAATTTTGGTACATTCAAGAGCCTGTTCGGTACGCCAATCATTAATCAGCCGCAAGTTGCTATCTTGGGAGTAGGGTATATTGAGAAGAAACCTGCTGTTGTAGAAACTCCGGAGGGTGATACGATTGCAATCCGGCATAAAATGTACTTGTCTTTGTCTTACGATCATCGGGTAGTAGACGGAATGTTGGGAGGTAACTTCCTGCATTTTATAGCCGACTATCTCGAAAATTGGAAAGGCTGATAACTGATTGTTTCATTCATTAAGAACTTCATTACTCATGAAAAAGAAATATGATATAAAGACTACAGATGTAGAAACCCTGAAAAAGTGGTATCATCTGATGACATTGGGGCGTGCCTTGGACGAAAAGGCACCGTCTTACCTGTTGCAATCTTTGGGTTGGTCTTATCATGCTCCCTATGCAGGGCATGATGGTATTCAACTTGCTGTCGGTCAGGTATTCACTCTCGGTGAAGATTTCCTGTTTCCATACTACCGGGATATGTTAACCGTGCTTTCCGCCGGAATGACCGCTGAAGAAGTTATCCTGAACGGTATTTCCAAAGCAACGGACCCAGGTAGCGGAGGACGTCACATGTCGAACCATTTCGCCAAACCGGAATGGCACATTGAAAACATCTCCTCTGCTACTGGTACACACGACCTTCACGCAGCAGGTGTGGCCAGAGCAATGGTATATTATGGACATAAAGGCGTAGCTATTACTTCTCACGGAGAGTCGGCTACTTCCGAAGGATTCGTTTATGAAGCTATCAATGGTGCCAGCCTCGAACGTCTTCCTGTGATTTTTGTAATACAAGATAATGGGTATGGTATTTCCGTACCCAAATCGGAACAGACTGCCAACCGTAAAGTAGCCGAGAACTTCTCGGGCTTCAAGAACCTGAAAATTATCTATTGTAACGGAAAGGATGTATTCGATTCGATGAATGCTATGACCGAAGCGCGAGAATATGCTATCAGTACCCGTAATCCGGTTATTGTGCAGGCGAATTGTGTCCGGATCGGTTCGCACTCCAATTCAGATAAGCACACCTTGTATCGGGATGAGAATGAATTGGAATATGTGAAAGATGCTGATCCCTTGATGAAGTTCCGCCGGATGCTGCTGCGTTATAAACGTCTGACCGAGGAAGAACTGCAACAAATAGAAACTGATGCAAAGAAAGAATTGTCTGCTGCCAACCGGAAGGCTTTGGCTGCTCCCGATCCCGATCCTAAAAGCATTTATGATTTTGTAATGCCCGAACCTTATCAGCCACAGAAATATAAAGATGGTACACATGAGGCGGAAGGGGAGAAGACTTTTCTAGTCAATGCCATTAATGAAACATTGAAAGCTGAATTCCGCTATAATCCCGATACCTTTATTTGGGGACAGGATGTGGCAAACAGGGAAAAAGGAGGCGTGTTTAATGTAACCAAAGGTATGCAGCAGGAATTCGGCGAAGCCCGTGTATTCAGTGCACCGATTGCGGAAGATTATATTGTAGGCACCGCCAATGGAATGAGTCGCTTTGATCCTAAAATTCATGTGGTGATTGAGGGAGCGGAGTTTGCCGATTATTTCTGGCCTGCCGTAGAACAATATGTGGAGTGTACACATGAGTACTGGCGTAGCAATGGGAAATTCGCTCCGAATATAACTCTGCGTCTGGCTTCCGGTGGCTATATCGGTGGAGGCTTGTATCATTCTCAAAACCTGGAGGGAGCTTTGACCACTTTACCGGGGGCACGTATTGTCTGCCCATCTTTTGCGGATGATGCTGCCGGATTACTTCGTACCAGTATGCGATCCAAAGGCTTCACGCTGTTCCTCGAACCGAAAGCATTGTATAATTCGGTAGAAGCAGCGGCAGTAGTGCCGGAAGATTTTGAAGTACCTTTCGGAAAAGCACGTATTCGTCGTGAGGGATCAGATTTAAGCATTATTACCTATGGCAATGCCACCCATTTCTGTCTGCACGCAGCAGAACGATTGGAAAAAGAAGGTGGCTGGAAAGTGGAAGTCATTGATATTCGCTCCTTGATTCCGTTGGATAAAGAGGCGATATTCGAATCGGTCAAGAAAACGAGCAAGGCATTGGTGGTTCATGAAGATAAAGTATTCTCCGGTTTTGGTGCGGAGCTTGCTGCTATGATTAGTGGAGAGATGTTCCGCTATCTCGATGGACCGGTGCAGCGTGTCGGTTCTACTTTTACTCCTGTCGGTTTTAATCCGATTTTGGAAAAGGAAATTCTGCCGGATGAGGCCAAGATATACGAGGCTGCCCGGAGATTATTGGAATATTAAATAGTGTGGATTATGAAAAAGATAGGTTTATTTTATGCTACCAAAGCCGAAAGAACGAGTTGGGTGGCAGAGAAAATACAGAAAGAGTTTGGTGAAGACAAGATAGAAGTGGTGCCTATCGAGCAGGCTTGGCAAAATGATTTTGCTGCTTATGACTGCTTCATTGTGGGTGCTTCCACTTGGTTTGACGGGGAACTTCCTACTTATTGGGACGAACTGTTGCCGGAGCTCCGGACAATGAAATTAAAAGGTAAGAAGGTGGCTATCTTCGGTTTGGGAGATCAGATACGCTATCCAGAGAATTTTGCAGATGGAATCGGTCTGCTGGCAGAAGTCTTTGAAGGGGATGGGGCTACTTTGGTCGGTTTTACTTCTTCCGAAGGTTACACTTTCGAACGTTCAAAAGGCTTGCGTGGCGAGCAGTGGTGCGGGTTGGTTGTCGATTTGGATAATCAGTCCGAGCAGGCGGAAAAGAAAATCAAAGCATGGTGCCAACAGGTAAAGAAAGAGTTTGCGTAACAGTTTTGTTTCTCTTTATAAGATAGTGACGCTATCCGATACAAATAGTGACGGTATATGCTATGGATAGCGTCACTATCCCGCACGTATACCGTCACTATTTTTTCTGTATCAATCAGGAGTCTTCCGCCGACTCTTATCCTTTATAAACAAACTTCACCTCTGCCCAGCGATTCTTCTCTTTATAATGAACGAAAGTCAATCCGTTCTTTTCCGCTTCTTCGCGGATGGCGGCAATATCGTCTACATAAAATCCACTCATATAGAGTTCGGAATCCGTATGCATGCAGGCAACATATTGCTTCATATCATTCAGTAATATATTCCGGTTGATGTTGGCGATGATAACGTCGAAAGGTCCTTTTCCTGTAAGCGACGAGGCATCTCCTTGTGAAACGGCAATATCGTCTACGTGGTTCAATTCGATATTTTCGATGGAGTTTCGTACACACCATTCATCAATGTCGATGGCTGTACAGGGGCGTGCGCCCCGCATACGTGCGAGGATGGCAAGAATCGAAGTTCCGCAGCCCATATCGAGCAGAGATTTATCTTTCAGTTCACTGTCCAACAATTCTTCAATAATGAGGCTGGTAGTCTCGTGATGTCCTGTTCCGAAGGCCATTTGAGGATTGATGACAATGTCATATTCCGCTTTGGGAACATCTTGGTGGAAAGTGCTGTGAATCACACATCGGTTTCCGATAATGATGGGTTGAAAGAAATTCTTTTCCCATTCTTCATTCCAGTCCTTATCTTCTGCTTCGGTGTATGTATAAGTAATATCCGTATCGGGTAGGGGGAACTCGGTGATGGCAATCTTGATGGCGTTTTCATCACAGATTGTCTGTTGGATATATGCGGTCAGTCCGCCTTCACACTCAACAAAACTTTCAAACCCGACTTCACCCAGTACGGCAGCTAGTACGTCAGTGACGATTTCTGTGCAAGGGTGGGTGCGGAATGTGAACTCAAAATACTTCATAGTTGTTTTTAATTCTGGTGAATAATGGACAAAGATAGTTAGAAATAGGGATTTCCCTATTATCCTTTGGGGAAAATCTCCCTCGGACGAAAAATCTCTTCCTTATCTTTGTAACATGAATAAGTTTAAGTAATTACATAAACCGAGATGATATGAAAAAGATTGTTTATTTCTTGCTATTTGCCTTGTGCCTCCCGATAGGCTTGATGGCACAAAGCGTTGATGACGACCTTTACTTCATTCCTTCAAAAGACAAACAGGAGAAGAAAGAAACTCCGGTTAAGAAGGAAACGAAGAAACAGGTGACCAACATCTATACTTCACCGGGTACTACAGTAGTGGTTCAGGACCGTAAGGGAAGAACACGGGATGTGGATGAATATAACCGCCGTTACGATGCACGTGATAATGAATTCGTAATGGATAATGATACCTTATATATAAAAGAAAAATCTAATCCGGATTTGGACGGAGAATGGGTGACAGGCGAATTCAATGGTACGGAAGACGACTATGAATACGCTGAACGTATCATCCGTTTCCGCAATCCGCGTTTTGCTATCAGCATCAGCAGCCCGTTGTATTGGGATGTAGTTTACGGTCCGAATTCATGGGACTGGAACGTATATACCGACGGTATGTATGCTTATGCGTTCCCGACATTCAGTAATCCACTTTGGTGGGATTGGCGTTATGGCTCTTACGGCTGGGGATGGAACTATGGCTGGGGATGGAATCGTCCTTACTACGCTTGGGGATATTCTCCGGGTTATTGGGGCGGCTGGTATGGCGGCTACTGGGGTGGCTGGTATGGCGGCGGTTATTGGGGACATCACCACCACTGGCACGGTGGTCCTAGCTGGGGCTGGGGCGGAGGTGGAAGACCTTATTATGCCGGACGTAGTGTGATAAATGGAAATAACCGTTCCTATTATTCAGGTTCGAGAAATTATAATTCTACTTCTTATAGAAGAGGAACAGGTTCATCAACTACACGGCCTACTAATTCTTCAGTTGGACAAAGTGTTCGTCGTTCCGGTACCACTACAGGTGCAAATAGCAGAGTAGTAGGAACACGTGATTATACTCGTAGCAGTAGTAATGGTTCTGTTCGTTCGGGAAGTTCATATTCTCGTAGGAATACGGAAACATACACACGCCCAAGCAGTACACGTAGTTCCGGTACTAGCACACGTAATTCTGGTTCTTCCTATACTAGAAGTAACAGTTCAACGGGAAATTCCAGAACAAGTACTAGTCGCAGTAGCGGTAGTAGCTACTCACGCGGAAGTTCAACTTCTACATCACGAAGCTATACACCTGATAGATCATCATCCCGCTCTTCCAATTCAGGTAGCTATTCAAGAAGTAGTGGAAGTAGCTACTCATCAGGTAGCAGTGGTAGTTATTCTCGCAGTTCTGGTAGCAGTGGCAGTTCTTCACGTAGTAGTGGCGGTGGTGGCTCTTCACGTAGTTCTGGCGGTAGCTATAGAAGATAATTTATAATTTCAAAAGAGATTGATTATGAAAAGTAATAGAATATTAGCGATTTGTATTCTTTTGATAGGTGTAGGATTTCTAAATGCTCAAACAACTATCTATGATGCAAACCGATGGATGGGAAGTGATTTAAATGGAACTGCTCGTTTTGTAGGTATGGGTGGTGCTATGGGAGCCTTGGGTGGAGATATTACTACTATGGGAACCAATCCTGCCGGTATCGGAATTTATCGCAGCAATGATTTTATGGTGTCATTTGGTTTTGATAATACAGGAACAAAAGCTAATGGAGCGAGTCTTGACAAGTTTCATGGTTCATTCGATAATGCCGGATTTGTGTTCTCTACAAAAATAGGGAATACAACAGCGTTGAGATTTGCCAACTTTGGTTTCAATTATCGCAAAATGAAGTCATTCAATAGAAGTATGCTGATGAGTGGAGTATTCAATACCTCTCAAACAGTGCAGATGGCAAATATGGTGAACTTTGATTCATACGGAGGTTTTGATCCATTTACAGAAGCAGCTTTGAGGAGCGATGATGCTTTCCAAAATCCGGAATTGCCTTGGTTGGGTATTATGGGATATAATGCTCATTTAGTGAATCCTGTTTACGGGGAAGTTGATCCTGATAATCCAGATGCAGAACCTCCTTTTGAGGGATATGAACCCTATTTTCGAGCAGGAGATGCTGTGAGTCAGTCTTATCGTTCGAAAGAAAGTGGAGGTATTCATTCTTTTGATTTGAATGGTGCATTGAATTTTTATGATCGTTTTTATGTTGGAGCTACGTTAGGACTTTATAGTGTGAACTATGATAGAACCAGCGAATATAATGAAGACTTTACAGATAAGGATGGAAATGGCCATGGAGGATATACCTTAGGAAATGACTTTTGGGTAGATGGTAGTGGGGTTGATTTTAAACTAGGTTTTATTCTTCGTCCTTTTGAGTCATCCTCATTCCGTATTGGTGCAGCTGTACATACTCCGACTTTTTTTAGTTTGAAGGAGCGGAATACTGCTTATCTTCGTTTCGACTTGAGTGAAGAGTTAAATGATATTACTAGACCTTATGATGCTCGTGGAAATGATACTGAAGGAGAATATGAATATAAATTAGTTACTCCGTGGAAATTCAATGCAAGTATGGGATATACTATCGGTTCTTCCGTCGCATTGGGAGTTGAGTATGAATATTCAGACCGTACTAAAGCTAAAATGAAAGATCCGGACGGATATGAATTAGGTCAGACGGAAGACATTAAAGCGATGATGAAGCCTGTTCATACACTTCGTGTTGGAGCTGAATTTAAGCTAGCACCGGAATTTTCATTCCGTTTGGGATATAATCATATAACTGCTCCTTTGAAATCAGACGCTTTTAAGTATCTTCCTGTAAACTCAATGCGTACTGATACGGAGTTCTCTAATCCGGGTGCTACTAATAATTATACATTCGGTTGTGGTTATCGTGGTGAAAGTTTCTATGTGGATATGGCATATTTGTATAACACTTATAAAGAAACATTCTATGCTTTTGATAGTTTAGAATTACCAGGAACAAAGGTAACCAATAATAATCATAAGGTGGTTCTTACCGTAGGTATGCGCTTCTAATCTAATAAAGAGACAGTTTTCAATTTCAATAATAACTTTTGTGTGTAAAAAATCCCTGGAATGCTGAGTGTCTACAGCGGTTCCGGGGATTTTTATTAGTATCACTTTTATTCTTTTGTTTTATCTGCGTAACGGAGTCCGTTCATCAATAATTCCGCGGCCTCCGTAAAGTCTCATCGTAACAGGACTTCCGGCTTCTATGGTAATATCCTGATCTGCGATGATAGGTTCTTCCTTATCGTCTACAATTACAGAACCAATCTTCTCACCAGCCTTGATTATCTGTGGAATCAAGTTAGTCAGGATACCTTCGGAAATTTTCCGGATACTGATATATTCCGGGGTTGCATTCTTGTCAGCTTCGATTTTACCGTTGAAAAGATCCTGCACACCTTTGTTCTTCAAGAAAAGTTTAACGATTGCTTTACCTTCGTACGGGTTGCCTTTTTCATCAAGTAGAATAACGGGCGCAGTCATTCGCTTGAATGTAAGGGCTACATTGCTAGAACCTTTGCTGGCTTGGGCTGTGCCAAACAAATATTCTAAACCGCCTTTGATGTCACGGTAGCGACTAAAGAGGGATCTAGTCGTTACATCACCGGACAATTCGGGATAATGAGCATAGAAAGTTACAGCTTCCGAATCTGTAGCTGTCTCGCTCCAATTTTGGTTATCTACTCCCAAAGTAAAAGGCTGATATTCCTGCTCGGAAACGGACATTGAAATGACGTCTCCAGCTGAAAAACTACTTTTTAAAGGGAGTGACAGGTTACTGCTGCTACGAGTAACAGCGTCAGTGATACTTTCATTGTCGACAGTAGTAAGAAAGTTGATACCTTCTTTACTGGGATCTTGCAGTTCTTCTTGCTGTTGACAACTGAACAGGCATACTGATGCCATAACAAATAAAAGGCTTTTTCTTTTCATTTGAGGGGTAATTAATAGGTTAATAATAGTGAGAGGTTTTTTAATATTCTACTCTGTCTTCTTTGGCCGCCCAGGCTTTGAAGGCAGTAAGGGCTTCATTATGCAATAAGATTTCGGAAGGAAGCTTTCTGTCTTCAGGCTTCAGTTCCAGTTCGTCATAGATAAAAGAGTCGTCGAAGCCAATATTCTTGGCATCGGTCTTATTGTTTCCATAGTACATTTTATCCAATCGCGCCCAGTAAATCGCACCGAGACACATGGGACAAGGTTCGCAGGAAGTATAGATTTCGTATCCGCTAAGATTAAAAGTACCGAGTTTGGCAGCTGCGGCACGTATCGCACTCACTTCGGCATGAGCAGTTGGGTCACAAGATGCCGTAACACGATTTACTCCTGTTGCAACTATTTCCCCCTCTTTCGTGGCAATCACAGCACCGAAAGGGCCTCCACCATTTTCAACATTTTCTTTGGAGAGCTCGATTGCTTTCCGCATTAAGTCTTCTCTAGTCATGGCACAAAAAATATATTGTTAGTTTCATTTTCCCTTTGCTTCTTTTTACAAAGATAGAAAAAACTAACAATATACAATGGAATATTCCTATTAATTTTTTAACAGTATCAGTAAACTTCGCAAGAAAATGATACTTTTTTTTGCTTTTTTTCGGGTTATAGTTTACCTAATATCTTGTCCATTACCCAGTTAGTGAGCGTTGCACTTTCTCCGTCGCAGGAGCAAACGGACTTACCTAACAAGTGATCGACCACTGCCTGAATAAGAGGTTGTTGCACATGTTCCGGGTTACCGATACAGATTTCTTCCCGTCCTTTTTCGGTATGTAAGCCGATAGGCTCATAAGTAAAGACAGAGAAACAAATCATTCCCTTGTCACCGATAATTTCAATACGGTCTTCGCGGGCAGAGTCATGGGCTACGAAACACCAGGAACCGCTACCAACCAATCCGCTATCAAATTGGAAACAGGCGCTTAATGTATCTTCAGCAGGATAAAGTCCACCTCGATTGCTCTTATAACCGCTTGCTTCGAGGATACAACCGAACATATCCTGCAACAAATCAATTTGATGCGGAGCAAGGTCGTAGAAGTAGCCACCTCCGGCAATGTCAGCCTGCACACGCCAGGGAAGGTTGTCACGATTGTAATCCAGATCGCGTGGCGGCTGGGCAAAACGAATTTGCACATTGATAATATTACCGATAGTACCGTTCTCTACCAGTTCCTTTACTTTCTGGAAATAGGGGAGATAACGGCGATAGTAAGCAACGAAACAGGGAACTCCCGTTTCATTGGATATGCGGTTGATGCGCGTACATTCTTCGTACGTCACAGCCATTGGTTTCTCAATATAGGCAGGTTTGCCTGCTTTCATGGACATAATGGCATACGTAGCATGTGAGGAAGGAGGAGTGGCAATGTAGATGGCATTTACTTCCGGATCATCGATCAGTTCTTGTGCATCGTCATACCATTTTTTGATTCCTCTCTCTTTGGCATACGCTTTCGCTTTCGCACCGTCACGACTCATCACGGCTACGACTTCCGAATGTTCTACTTTCTGGAAAGCGGGACCGCTTTTGGTCTTGGTTACTTCTCCACAACCAATGAAGCCCCATTTGATAATCTTTTCACTCATAATATATACCTATTGTGTCTGCTTTAACAAACCCCAAAGATAAAGCTATTTTTTGTCAAGAGCAACTTTATTGATTATTAACTTGGCAGAGACAGTGGGAAAACAGACATTACGTTTTATTTCAATAGAGGCTCTGTTTTACCTGAACAGACGGTCTGTTAGGAGAGAACAGAGCCTCTAAAAGATGGCAACGCACACTCTAATTCCGGTAAGAAGCAAGGTGAAGATCGCTATGCACCGGGTTAAAGGAGAATGAACACCGGGCAAAACTGAAAGGAAAGCCGGGGTGGGGGAACTTTCCTCTCTATGAATATGATTTTTTCTTTGATATATAAAAAGAAAGAGGTTGTGCCAACGTTTTGACACAACCTCTTTACGTGCAGTTTAATTGAAACTACTTTATCATTAACTCTGTAAAGATACGACATTCGGAATCGAAAGTCAAGTCTTTGAGAGTTTATTTACTTTCCTCTTTCAGGAAAAGAAGATTAAAAAGATCTTTCGGATTGCTTTTCCGGAACTGCTGATATGCCTTTAAATAATCGGTACGAGTGGAATCTAGCAGATACAGTCGATACAGGTCTTTACATAATTCCTGTTGTTTACCGTTCCATTCGCTGATTTGCTTGTAAGGCCATTCTTTGACTCCTTTGCCGAGATATGGCTTCAGAAAATCGGCAGCTTTGTAAATGCTTCGTCCGTCAGCAGAACTGACAGAAAGAACAGGTACATGGGCTTTTTCTCCCATAGTCGCAATATCTATCAGATGTTGCAGATTAAATTCTGAATATCCGAAAGCCAATGTCCGGCGTAATTCTTCGGGCTGTTTGCCGTCCGGTTCAATCTGTTTGAATACCCGCTTCTTGGGAACTTCCCGAAGTATCCGTTCGGCTACTTTATGATTGCCTGTATAGAGTGCAAATGCAATGGCTTGTGCATCATAAGCAGTACTATGATTGTTGGGGCGGCTGGCTTCTTCTTTTCCTTGTTCACTAGTCAGAATCCAGTCCAGTAATTGCCCGAACCATTTTTTTAGCTGCTCTGAATCTTTCGAGGTGAACGAACGGGATTTTTCAAGAAGCTGAACGGCATCCAGCATTTCCACTAACGAATAAGTATCTATCACACCATAGCAACGGCCAAGATCATTATTATGTCCGGGCGCAACCTGCGCATATTTCAGATGTGGGTTCATGCAGGTTTTCTTATCCAGAAACCAGACACGAATCTGTTTGGTTGCTTTCAGTGCATACTGTTCTTTGCCACTGAAATACCACGCAAGTGCGAGTGTCGTGACATTATTTGCCATCTCTCCCAAGCGGTTACGGTCCAGTTTATCCAGTTCCGGATTGGATACACCATCGCGGCTGATATAAGGTTTACCGTCCGGCTTGGTCGGGTCCGGCCAGAAATAGCGTGCCTGGCTCAAGTAGTCGTGTTTGTCTCCGCTTGGTGGCGTTTTATCTTTCATCATAACAGAAAGATAGTGGGCGTTCAAAGCCTTGTCTGCCTGCTTTAGTAAGTTCAGATAAGTGGCGTTGTATGCGGGTTGATTGAGAGACTTTTTCACTTGTTCCAGATGTTCCGCATTCCAGATGCTCTGGGCGCAAACAGTCATTGCAACAATGCTGAAAGCCAGTGACAAACGGATTCTCTTGGAGTAGTTCGCTCGTAGATTCATGGGATAATATAACTTTTTGGGTACTCGTTTTATTGTATTGTCTATTTCTCGTAATATACATTCATAATGATGGTGTTCAGTTTTCTGTCTGTTTGAATATTCAGCTGTTTCACCCAAATCAATCCGAATTTCTCCTTATGATAGAAGTAATACACTTCTCCTGCTGCAACAGTCGGAGTATTTGTTTTGATATCAGACGCTTTCACATCTCCGATGTCATCCCGGATATTGGTGATTTCACCGTTTGTCACTTTGGTAATCAGTGCGTCATCTGTGACTTTCTTGAATGGAGTTGTCTGTGTGGATTCTTTCCAGATGGCATAATCATTCAGATTCAAAGCTGTACCATTGCAAAACTGACTGTTCAGAAGATTGGTTCCGATATTGGCCGGGTTCAACAGACGCGCTGTGGGTGCACCGCTAGTATTATCCATTGCGAAAGTAACCCATTCTTTATGTTCGACTACATCGCATGGAGTCATCGTCCGTCCATTCGTAACATCAAAGAAAGCATTCTCCGTTCCATGACTTCCCAGTTCGATATCCTCCCAAAGGACGTATGGCAGGGTAGGTGTCGGTTTCACAGTTACGCTTCCCGATACGGCTAGTTCCTGATTATCTCCCAACACGTTGTCATACACTAATACTACGTTGTCGATTACTAAATTTTCGGTAATGTCTTCGGGAGCATTGAAAGAAAGGCTGGTAGCGGTAGCTGTAAACTCGTAAGATTGACCGTTTACGATTAGTTTCTTGATAATATTCAGGTTGGTTCCGGCCAGCGTAATAATGGCTCCTGTGCCCACTTCTCCTTCCAGAACAGTGGTGACAGTAGGAATAACCGGTGGCACGATTACTTCAAAATCATTAGATACATTCACGGTATTGGTGGTATACGTAACGCTCAACTGGACTTTTTTAGTTACATCGAAAGTTGAGGGTACGGTTACCATAAGTGAAGTATGCGAACGGTCCGGATTGGGATCGAAAGATACCACTTGATCTCCGAAGTTTACCTTAGTAATCAGGTGCATATTCTTTCCTGTAAGTGTGATCTTATCTCCGATAGTAGCAGAACTTACATCAGTGGTGACACCCGGCACTACCACTTCGAATGCATCACTCAAAGTCAGTTTGTGTACCGAATTGTAAGTGGCAACGACAGAGATATGCTGTGTCACTTCAAAATTATCGGGCACCGCCACTATCAGCGTGGTTTGTGAACGGTTGGATGGCTCGGTGGTGATGTTGACCACCTGATTGTCAAAAGCCACTTTAGAGATCAGATGCATATTCTGCCCGGTAAAGGTAACCTCGTCACCGATTGCTACGGAATAATCCGTAGCCAGTGGATTGACAGACGTTTCCGGAATTATAATTTCATTGTCACGGGTACATCCGTACAACAAACCTATCAGACAGAACAAGACTGCCGATAATGCGGTAAATTTATATTGTCTTTTCATTGTCTTTTGTCTTTTTTAGTAACGTTGATAATACAGGTCGAAAGTAATCGTTGCATTGGCATCATTCGTCGCCTTAACAGCGTCAAAATCTACATTGACAGAACGGATAATCATGATACCGAATTTATTCTTCTTCAGATTCTTGAACACAACGACACTGCCTGCCTTGTATATATTCGATGCTTCTTTATCCTCTGCTTCCGTTTTCTGACGGCTGCGTACCGAGTTGGAACCTTCCGCATCCATATCAATATTGAATAATGCTTTGGTAATCTCGTCGGTAGGAGATATTTCTTCGATGTTTCCTTCTTTAATGTTTCTAATCAGTTCGCCATATCCTTTGCTTTCCTGAAGTACAAGAAGTTTGGTGACAGTAGAAGTAAACTCACCAAAGTTTTCGTTGACTTCGGCTTCGGTAGAAGAACTTTTCAATGGAGGCAATGGAGTACCGTTACACCAGTAGTTTCTCAAATTAGCTTTTATGTTCTGCGGACCGTTCAATGCAAAGTCATTATTACTGTTGTGTACCGCTGCAAAATCAATCAGGGCACGGGAATCCACATCTTTCAGGATACAAGTGGTGGAAACCTGTCCGGTAGTTCCGTTAATCATATTACCGAAATCTTCATTGCGGTGTGCGCCCATCTTCAGATTCGGATAGCTGAATACTCTCGGAATAAATACATAACAGTCATTCCGTAGTGTCAGACTGCCTGTTCCCTCATAATATTTGGCCAGAACATCCACAGTAGCACTCTCCGGCAATTCCGGAACACGGAATACAATGCTGTTGGCAGTCTTCTCAACGAAGTTAGTCACTTTCACTTCATCCCCGAAATGGATGCTTTCAATCAAATTCAGGAAAGTTCCGTTGAGGGTAATCAGACTTCCCTCGGTCACCCGTTCTGCCATTGCGTCAATGGTCGGAATATCTTTGATGATCTCAAAAGCAGGACCCTCCGGTTGAGTGAACTGCTCTCCTGTAGAGTCAAGATAATAGAGGGAGATAGGAGCGGCATCCGTGATGACGAAAGGAATGGTTGCTACAATTTCTCTTTCGGACTGATAGGAGATAGAAGCCTCTTTATCACCGAAACAAACTTTGGACACGATGTCCAGATTCTCACCCTGTATTTCAATCTGATCTCCCACGTGCGCTCCGGCAGGAACATTCTTCACTTGGGGAACCGGATATACAATCGTAAATGACTGCTCGCTTTCCGTCTTTTTTTCTTTCGTACTAAGAACGATTTTCCCGTTTCCGGCATTGGCGGGAACTACAATAACAATCTCCTGTTGAGAGAGCTTATAGCGTATCGTAGCTTCTACGCCACCAATCGTTGCCTTTTGTATATCGCGCAGGAATTCTCCTTTGATAGTGATTTCCTGTCCGAACTTACCGCTTGTCGGGGTGAACTCTATAATTTGAGGATCACCCTGCTCGATGACATCAGTCGATTCTTTTTCGTTGCAGCCTGCCAGCGCAGTGAGAACGAAGAAGATGAATAGGTTATAGAATTTATTTTTCATGATTCAGTGTCGTTTAGTATTAATAGTTAGGGTTCTGTGTGATGACGCCCGGATTATTGTCGATTACGCTTTGTGGAATCGGAAGTATCAACTGATAATCCTTTAACTTGTTGATCTGTTGGGTGTAGCCTGCATAGAAATCCCATTCGGTTTCCTGAATATGCTTGTTGATTACCTCTATGGCCTTGCCCCAACGCAAGAGGTCGAACCAGCGTTGATTTTCGAAAGCCAGTTCCAGACGACGTTCTTTCTCAAGATAGGTGCGGAATACGTTACGGGTAGTCACTGCATCACTCTCGATTTTGCTTAGTCCGGCACGTTCACGTACCAGATTCAGGTATTTCAACCCGGCAGAGGGACCGTCTACTTCGTTCAATACTTCCGCATACATCAGTAGTACATCTGCATAACGAATGACAGGCCAGTCATTTTCAGCATCGTATCGTATGGATACTTCCGAAAGGAATTTCTTTACATAAGCCACTTGTGCTTCCACGTCTTTACTCTTATCATAATAACTGTCTGCCATGCTGACGTCCTTTCTCAAATCCTCTTTGCTGTAAGCGGCGGATATTTCTTTCGTAGGATAATTCTTACCGTCACCGCTACCCGTGATTACGTTCGCGCCACTGTTTTGCGGTGCAAATGTATTGGCAAACGGAGAACCGATTCCCAGACTACCACTTTTATAGCGTACAGTGAAGATAATATCATCGTTCATCTCTTTGGTTGTATCAAACACGTCGGCATATTTGACATTCAGTGTCTCGCCTTTGGCAGTCACTACATCGCTTAATAACGGTTTGGCATCTTCATACCGTCCGAGGGTAAGATACACTTTAGCCAGTAGAGATTTGGCTGCCAGTACTGTGGCACGTCCCAGATCATTAGAGCTGTATGTGATGTCCTGTAAATCCGTAACGGAACGTTTCAGATCGTCGATGATTTGCGCATAAGTGGCCTGCACCGAACTGCGGTCTTTCTTTAGTGATTCTGCGATACTGATCTCTTCTGTCACCAGAAAGGTAGGGCCGAAGAGACGTACCAGATTGAAATAATGATAGGCACGGATAAAGAGAGCTTCACCCTCGAATTGTGCACGTTTCTTTTCGTTCTCCACTACGGCCAGCACTTCGGGTTTCAGTATTGAGTTGCAGTTATTGATATTCTGATAGGTAGCTTCCCAGTAGGTGCGGATATTCGGGTTGCTGGCGTCCATTGTTCCAAGGTCCAGTGCCAGCAGTTGCATGAATGCGTCGTTGCTGGAACGGGTGCCGTTCATGCGAGTGTTGTCCGAGCGAAGTTCCGTCAACGCCCATTCTATATTCAGTGGAGCGTGTATGCCTCCGTAACAACCGATGACGGCTGTGTTCACTTCCGCTTCATTTTGGTAGAAGTTGATATCGGCTATGTAAGAGTCCGGCGTGATGTTCAGGTCGCAGGAGGCGAGTCCCAACGCACAGGTTGAGAGAATACCGATGAATGTATGTTTTAGTTTCATTGTTATTTGTCTTTAAGGAGTTAGAAATTAAGTTCGAATCCGAAAGTGACTGTCGATTGCAGGGGGAACCCACCTGACTGGTAACCGTTGATAAGAGGAGAACTGTAAGAACCACTCGTCTTACGTGCTTCCGGATTAATACCACGGTAGTCCTTGGACCAGATATAGAACAGGTTCTGTCCTGAAGCATAAAGACGGAGTGAACTGATACCGATCTTCTTCAACTGCTTCTTATTGAACTTATAGCCTAAAGTCACATTGCGCAATGCTACATACGAGCCGTCTTCAATCAGGTAATCCGTAAATTCCCAGGCGACACCGCCATTTGCTGCGAAAGAGGGAGTTTTTCCGTCGCCCGGATAGTCTGCACTGATCCAGCGGTTTTTCACGTAGTTGCGGTTGAACTTCTTGGTTTCGGTAAAGTAACCGTCACCGTTGAATACATCCAGTCCGTGAACTCCCTGAATCATAACGTAGAGGTCGAAGCCTTTCCAGGTCAGTGTATTGGTGAATCCCCATGTTGCTGTCGGGAATGGGTTGCCGATTTCTGTACGGTCTTTGTCATTAATCACTCCGTCGTCGTTGATATCTACAATCCGGAGACTGCCTGGTACGGCACTGGCCAAGTGGGGAACAGCGTCCACTTCTTCCTGACTTTTGTAAATACCGTCTGTCTTGTAGCCGAAGAAAGAAATGGCTCTCTTGCCTACCTGTGCCAGATATGTTTCGTTACGTTCACCCGTAGAGATCAGTCGTTCTTCTCCCGAAAGTTCCAGTAACTTGTTGAAGTTGGAAGAGATATTGAATGAGCTTTCCCATTCAAAATTCTTGGTGCGGATATTATGGGTATTCAGTTCCACCTCAATACCACTGTTGCGGATACGTCCGATATTATTCCAGTAATTATTGAATCCGGTGAAAGAAAGAACCGGCTGTTTGAATAATAACTGTTTGGTGATGGAGTAGTATCCGTCCACTGTCAGGTTGATACGGTTGTTCAGGATGCTCAAGTCGAATCCGGCATTGTATTCGTAAGTCTGTTCCCAAGTGATGCGGTTGTTACCTTTGGTTTCGCTGGTCTTGGCGAGTCCGGAGATCAGATTGCCATTTCCCTCTCCCAATGCGTAATTGTTGGGATAGAGCAGGTCATAGTATGAATTGGCAGGAATGCTGTTATTACCTGTCACACCGAAACTGGCACGGACTTTCAGCAGGTTCAGCCAACCGAATTGTTTCAGGAAAGATTCTTCCGAAGCACGCCATCCCACAGATACCGAGGGGAAGTAACCCCATTGATGACCGTCGGCAAACAGAGAACTTCCATCTGTACGGATGCTGGCAGAAAGCAGGTATTTCTCATCATAACTGTATGTGGCACGTGCCAATAGGGACATCATTGCCGTACGGTATTTCTGGGTATAAGTTCCGTCGAGGTCGAAAGAAGTTGCAGCGTTCAGCGTATGGATATAGTCGGTGGGGAAGCCCAGTCCGACGATACCGGCAGTTCTTTCAGAAGTAGTCTGCGCTGTATAGCCGGCCAGTACGGAGTAGTCATGCTTCCCTGTCTTTCCGGTATAGTTTAACGTGTTCTCGCTCAATAAGTCGATATACAGACGGTTGGTATAAGTACCCATAGCTGATTCTTCATCTTTCTTGGCAGCATAATCACGATATTGATTGTTCTGGCGATACTTGATAAAGAAACCGTTGGAAGTGGTGAATACCAGTCCTTTCATCAGTTGGACATTGAAAGAGGCATTTGCCTGCAGGTTGTAGTCCTCGCGGAAACGTTCTTCCGTATCCATCAGTGAACGCGGATTGTTATTGCTCGAACCGAAAGGACTGCTGGACGGGGTGAAAGTTGTTCCGTCCTCACGGGTATAGGTAACATTGCTGAAGTCACTGCCTCGTGCATACGAACCGATAGGTTTGCCGGTCAGCGCAGAAGTGGCAGCAGTATGGCGTACAGGCATGAAAGAGGGCGTACGATAGAAATCCATGAAGTTGGTGGCAGGAGTTTCTGTCTTGGTGTACGACGGTGCCAGATTCAAACTGAAGTCTACCCGTTTGGATAGTTTTGCATTGATGCGTGAACGCAGGTTCAGGCGGGTATAGTTGCTGTTGAGCATGATACCGTCTTCCTGTGCATAGTTGCCCGAAATATAATAAGTGATGTCATTCTTGCCACCTGATACGGAGAGCTGCACCTGGTGAATCTGCGGACTGCTGTTCAATCCTTCTTTCTGCCAGTCGGTGTAGTTATCAATGAGACCGAAAGCCTCCTCTGTCTGTGACATTGTTTTATTTTTCAATACCGATTCGTATCCGATCATGCTGCAATAATCTTGTGAACTCATGATGGGATGTAACTTATAAGCCCATTTCAAACCGGTGGAAGCTTTCACGCTGTATTTCGGTTTACTGGCTTTTCCTGTCTTGGTAGTAACCAGGATAACGCCATTGGCTGCACGTGAACCGTAGATGGCTGCCGAAGCGGCATCTTTCAATACTTCGATGGAAGAAATATCCGCCATATCGAGTGTGGAAAGACCGTCCGGTGTGGGATAACCGTCGATGACGATCAGCGGAGAACTGTCGGCACTGATAGAACCCATACCACGCACACGGATTTGCGGGGCGGCTCCCGCTTCGGAAGTAGAGTTCTGTATATTGACACCGGCAATTTTACCTTGTAATAACTGGTCTACCTGGGTCACGGGAATATCTGTCAGGTTGTTGATATCCATCTTGGACACAGATCCCGTCAGGTGAGACTTTTTCTGCACACCATAACCTACGACTACCACTTCATCTAGTGTCTTTGTATCTTCCAGCAGGTGAATATCCAATTTGTTTTTACCGTTGATGGCAACTTCCTGTGGGGTGTATCCGATGTATGAAACCACCAGGATAGACTTGGAAGAGGGGACACTCAACGTAAACTGACCGTCCATGTTGGTGATTGTACCTGCGGTACCACCTTTTACTTTCACATTCGCTCCGGGGATTCCACCCTGACTGTCGGTCACTGTTCCGGTGACGGTAAACGACTGTGCATAAGTGACGGTAACGCACGGAACACAGAATAACAGCATCCATGCCATTACCAAAGAGTAATGAATAAATTTGTTCCTCATCTGATTAGTATTTTAAGTGTTTCTTATTCTAAACTATAGATTAAATGAATTCTTTTGTTAGCGGGTGTCTCGCGGAATTGAGCGCCGATGGCTTCATATCCGGCTTTCGGATCAAAGAACGATGCACGGCGAAGAATCCAGCAGGCTTCTTCCTGTTTCTTGTCCCATTCCTTGATTTGTTGGTAAGGCCATTCGCTCTGTGGTTTGCCGATATATGGAATCAGAAATTTCAGTGCTGCCGTGATGGAACGTCCGTCCTGGCTGGTAGCGTTGTAAATATCTTGTCCCAGCGTGGAGGCGATTGAACACATATCGAGCATGTGTCCCAGATTGAAGATCGTATATCCCAGGGCAGTAGTGCGTGCAAGTTCCAACGGTTGTTTGCCGTCTGGTTCTATCTGTGCGAACAAACGCTTTTCGGGAAACTCCTGAATGGTTTTCATGGCAAGGTCTTGATTGCCTGTATATAGAGCATAAGCTGTCAGTTGCACGTCATAAGCCAGACCGTGATTGTTCTTTGCTCTCTGTTCTTCGGCAGCTACGGGACTGGTCTGCATCCATTCCACTAGTTGCGTGAACCATTCTTTCATCCCTTTCTTTACTTTGGGAGTAAATGCTTTCGAGTTCTCCATTAATGTCATGGCGTCAATCATTTCCGTGAACGAGTAAATATCGATCATACCTGCACCACGTCCCATGCCTTTATTCTTTCCGGGAATGGTTTGTCCGTAAGTGAGGTGCGGATTCATCTTCGTCTTGGCGTCCAGAAACCAGACATTCAGGAAGTCTACGGCTTTTTGCGCATATTTCTCATCACCGGAGAAGTAATAGGCAAGTCCCAGTGTGGTGACTGCTTTCGACATATCTCCCAGTTTGTTGCGGTCGAGCTTATCCAATTCCGGATTTCTTTGTCCGTCTTTACGGATATAGGGCAAACCGTCCGGTTTGGATGGATCCGGCCACCAGTAAGGGCCCATGCTCATATAATCGTGTTTGTCTCCGCTATCTGCTGTCATTGTTTTGTCCATTACGGACGGCGGAGTCATCTTCAAAGCCTTGTCGGCATCTCTTAAAAGAGTTTTGACGGCAGGGGCATATAGAGGTGAATCGGCTTTTTCTTTTACTTTGGCTAATTTTTCCGCAGCATAGATGCGGGTGTTGGCTACCTGTGCGTTCAGTGTGAAAGCATAGGCGAACAATAATGTGCATACTAATAAGTTTTTCATATTCTATTGATTTTATAGTTTATTGAATCCATAATAACGGGTGACGGATGGGAAGATTACGTACCACCTCTTCGTTGGTGGGGAAATGTTCCAGTTGCATCCATGTGTTGAAAAATTCTTTATTGAAATGATGTAATGTGCCGAATAACAGGAACGGTTGCGCCACCGGCCATTCTTCCCAAAACATAATGTCGGGTTGTCTCTTCCAGCTACTTTTGTCTTTTACGTATGGATAAAGCTAGGCGATACCCTTATCGATGTTTTTGCCGTCCGGTGTAGTGTAATTCCATATATCTTCTTCTCCAGTAGTGAGCAGTTGGCAGATAGTGGCCATTGCGTCAAGGTTGAAAAGAGAATAACCGTAGGGCTTGGTGCGTTCCAGTTCTAAAGGGAAACTGCCGTCTGCAGCCATTTGATTGGGTAAAAGTACTGTTTTATAACGTTCCGTGCAAAAACGAATCATTTCCCGGTTGTCCGTGAACAAGGCAAAGGCAGCGGCTTGCATGACCCAGCAGGTGCCATGATTGTTTTTCGCTTCCATTTCTTTGATTCCGTAACGGTGCGTGGACATCCAGGTTAGATAATCGGAGAACCATTGTTTGATAGTCCCCAGTTCTTCCTTGTCAATCATCCTTTTCGCTTCCATAAGGCGGAGCGACTGCACCACTTCGATCAGGTGAATCGTATCGATGATTCCTATCCCTCGTCCTGTTACTACTCCCTTGATGGCCTGTGCATACAGCAGATTGGGATTCATCTGTGTGTCCGGGTTGACAAACCATGCCCGGATATGTTGCATGGCTGCATCGGAATATACTTGTTTACCCGTAAGTATCCAGGCGGAAGTAAGGTCGCCTACCAGTTGGCTCATGCGAATCATGGCCTGCCGATGTGCTGTGAAATTCTCCGGATTGGTTTCTCCGTCCCGGCGGATATAAGGACCGTCGGGAGCTTCCGGATTCGGCCACCAGTAATCACCCTCCGAATAGAAGTCATGAATACCTCCGGCACTTCTTGTCGCACGGGTAGCGGTCACAGTGACCGGTTCCTCATGAAGTGCGGCATCTGCCCGTTGTATCGTTTCTTTTTCTAAAAGGTGACGAATCTGTTCGGCTGTGTCTTCTCCGGCAACTGCCGTAGCAGTGCCAAAGAATATAATGAAACCTATTGAAATTATTGTCTTTCTCATGGTGCTTTTCTCCTTTCTTATTCAGCTTTCACTTCTATTCGGCTTTCACTTCGATGAAAGCAGTTTGAATGCCCGGTGATTTTACAGCTACCTGGCATGTGCCGTTCAAGTCAATGCGAATTGCAGCTCTGCCATTATAAGCCTGTACTCTCCGGGAGCCGGTGGATGTTCCTAAGTTCTGAATCAGTTTTCCGTCTCCCGCAGCTTCAAATGAGATTACATTTGCCGCGTCCAGGCAGGGGATCCCTTTGTTGTCTGTCAGCTGGGCTTCCACCCATACGATAGAACCTTTATCGGGGTATGTCTTCAACTTCAGCTGTTTCGGATTGCTCCATTCTTCTGTCTGGTAGTTGAAACTTATTTCATCCGTAATGGCTGCTTTCATGTTACCTTTACCGAGTCCTTTCACTGCAACCGCTTTTATGTTATTTTCTCCTGCTTTCAGTATGCAGTTCCAGTGAAGTCCCGCTGCCGGAAAATCCTGGCTGTTGCGTTGCTTGACTCCCTGACTGACGCCGTTCACGAACAGCTCTACTGCTGCACAGTTGGAATATACCAGAATCTCTTTTTCTTCGTTCACTTTGCCCCATCGGGTCCGCCAGTTATGACCGTAAATATGAATCATAGGCTGTTTAGTCCAGTAAGACTGGAAGACGTAGTAGGCTTCTTTTTTAGTAAGATCCCGTTCTACCACTCCTTTCTGATTGACGTATGGCACCGGATTATCGGGGCGGAGAGGGGTGGAGAAATCTTTGAATACCCAAAAGGCGGTTCCTGTCAGCCAAGGCATTGTTTCTTGCTCTTTCAGGTGCCAGTCGAATAGTTTTACGATATACGTTTCCGACCAGTCTCCATCTCTGGAAGCACGGGGATCTCCGCCTTGCAGGGCGAAGTCGCCTGCCCGTTCGTCGGCACTGTTTCCACCCATAATTGCTTGTAGCGGGTTGAAAGGATATTCGGAATGACGTCCGGCATGTGAGTCACCTCCCCATTCTACATGCAGGAAATGTTTCACCCGTTTCATCTCTTTCTCCGAAATACTCTTGTAGTCTGTAAATTGTCCGCGATACCAGCCTGCCCAAATGGAGGGAGAATAGACATCTACAATATCATTGCAGAAATCACATCTGCGGATGGAAGTCATACGTGACGGATCGAGTTGGTGTGACAAGTCATTCAACTCTTTCATGAAAGCGCGGATGGCCGATTGCTCGAATGTTGAAAAATCATTGGGCCAGTCATTTTCATTTCCCAATCCCCAAAGGATGACGGAGGGATGATTGCGATGCTGGGTAATCATGTTGGTCAGCATCCGGCGCGCTTGTGCCTGATATTTCTCTCCTCCCAGTCCACCTCTGCACCAGGGTATTTCTTCCCATACCAAAATGCCTAACTGATCGCATAAACGGAGGATGATGTCCGATTGTTGGTAATGTCCCAAACGGATAAAGTTGACTCCCATCTCTTTAATCAGTTTCATTTCCGCTTCCATTTGTTCTTCTGTCATAGCGGCGCCTACTCCGGCATGGTCTTCATGCCGATGGGTTCCTCTTAACAGCAGACGTTCTCCATTCAACTGGAAAGGTCCGTTTTCAATGAATTCAAAGTGACGGAATCCGATGGATTCTGTAATAGTCTGTTTACTTTGAGGAGTAGTCAATGTCAGTTCGCAGGTATAGAGTTGAGGCTGGTCGGGACTCCACAGAATCGGATTCTTAATCGTTGTCTCGAACAGGGGATTTGTTCCCAACGGAAGAACCGTCGTTGTCTGTTCCCATACCTTTTCTCCATTAGGCGCCTTTAATAAAAGGTGAATGCTTGCCTGGCGAATATCATTCGGGTTATGGAATGTTCCTTGTATCTTTAGAGAAGCGTTTTTCATATCTTTCTCTACAGGGGTATTTATCTGTATATTGCTGAAAGACACTTCGGGCTGGTAAATCAGATTCACGTAGCGATAAAGGCCGCCGTATAAGTTGAAATCTGACAGGTCGGACGGAATCATCTCCGTATCTCTGGTATTATCGCAACGAACGGACAATGGAATTCTGCCATTGAAGCGTTTAGCGCAATCCGGGTTGGCAAGGGCTTGTTGAACGGCTTCGGTGATATCGACACTCCAACCGTCGTAGCCTCCTGTGTGACTGGCTACTTTATACGTATAGACATACACTTCCGTTTTTTGTCCTGCTCCCTCAAACTCCAGTATGACGCGTCCATTGAGATATGGATTCTTGATAGAAAGCTGCGTGCGATACCATCCTGCGCCCTGATAATAATTGATATCCGGGTCTACTGCATCTTCTGCATTGAAACAGTGGGGTAGGGTAACCTGTTGCCAGATAGGCACTGCTTCGGAAGAACCGGGAGCGGCGGGACGTACTGCTTCCCAAATGCTTCCAAGGTCACCTTTCAGGTATTCCCATGAGTCTGTCAGCCGGATTCTTTGTTGAGTCGGAATCGTGGCATTCAACGGGAGTATCAGCAGAATGAACAGGATGAATATAGAAGATAATCTTTTCATAATTAGTAATGTACTAATAAGGATAAATAGTAAAGTGATGTTATCGTGAGAGTTGCCGGAAGATTTAGAAAAGACTTTCTTCCTTTTCTAATTTTGCTTTGCGGAGCAAGGCTTCCAGGAAATAATAGTCGGCGTATGAAAGCGGGACATCTATTTCGCTGTCGTGTGGTTTGGAACCTGTGCTGTGCAGCAACAAGAATCCTTTATCTCCGTTTAGTTGCGCACGATAGCTATGCGTCAGATTCTGGAGAATCTTATCGGCTTCCTGCTTGTATTGTTCTTTCTTTTCTGGAACGTATGTGCTTAGTTCATAAAGGGCGGATGCCATACAGGATGCAGCGGATGCATCACGGGGTTCGTTTGGTATTCCGGGTGCGTTAAAGTCCCAATAAGGAATCAGGTCTGCCGGCAGGGTCGGATTGTTGAAGATGTATTTCTCCACTTTCTCCGCCTGTTGCAGGAATTCGGGTCTGCCGGTTTCACGATAGCACATGGTGTATCCGTATAAGGCCCATGCTTGTCCGCGTGCCCATGCTGATTCGTCGGAATATCCTTGATGCGTCATTTTGCTGCGTACCGTTCCGTTAATGGTATCGTATTCTACTACATGATAACAGCTGTTGTCTTCACGGAAGTGATTCTTCATGGTAGTGAGTGCATGGTTGACTGCTATATTATAATAGGTGGAGTCGTTCGTTTCGCGGAATGCCCAGAACAGAAGTTCAAGATTCAGCATATTATCGATGATAACGGGGAATTGCCATTTGTCTGCATGGTGGTCCCAGGAACGGATACAGCCGATTACCGGTTTGTAACGGGTAATCAGGGTGCGTGCGGATTGCAACAGAATATCTTTATAAGTGGAATCTCCGGTCAGACGATAACCGTTTCCATAGCTGCAATACATCTTGAAGCCCATGTCGTGTGTCTTTCCGTTATTTTTTTCGCGTTCCAGAATTTCTGTATGTTTCTGCGCCTGCTCTTTCCAATATGGATTGTGCGTGTACTCATATAGATACCAAAGCTCACCGGGGAAGAATCCACTGGTCCAGTCTTTAGAAACAACCAGTTCCAGTGAACCGTCCGGTTTGATACTGCGGGGATTGGTTAATTCCCCCCAGCCCTTACTTTCTCTCTTTTCTCTACTCTCTTGTGATTCATTGGCACGTGCCTCGTCTATTTGAGTCAGTGCGTATTTTAATTGCTGTTCGGCAAATGCGAAGTTAGAAGCAACGATATCTTGCTCTTTAGAGTGATTACAACTGGTAAGTGTGATAATTCCAAGTCCGAAGACTAACAAGTAGTTTTTAATCTTTGTTTCCATATGATTATATTAAGTAGAACAACATTGCAAATGTATGGAAACAGAGTAGAATCGGTTTGTCTAATGATGCCAGATGTTTGCATTTTCATCCCAAACAAATAAAAAAATCCGCACTGTAAGCCTTGTTGGGACATTTTTTATTGTTTGGGACGATTTTGTAAATCGGCTATTCCCGGATGGTATCAATATCTGTATGGCCTGAATATGACTTTTGATATTCCGATGGAGAAACACCGTAAGCTGATTTGAAACATTTCGTGAAGTAGGCGAGAGTACTGAATCCCGTGGCCGTTGCAATTTCGGTAATGTTCATTTCTGTTTGCTTCAGCATTTGTGTAGCTATCTCCAAACGTTTATGACGGATAAGGTCATTCAACGGCAGGTCGGTGATAGCTTTCAGTTTCCGGTAAAGATTGCTCCGGCTGAATCCCATCTCTTCACAGATTTTGTCTACTTTCAAATCGGGGTCGGTGAGATACTTTTCAATGATTTTAAATAGTTTCTGCATGAATTTCTCATCGGCGGAGGTCGTTTCCACTTCAATTCCCATGGATTGCAGGGAGAAGTTTTTGCTATATACGGATTTTAGCTTTTCCCGCTGTGCCAGAAGATTGTAGATACGTACCAGCAGAACATCAATATTAAATGGTTTAACCACATAATCGTCTGCTCCCGACAAGAATCCCTCTTTGACGTGCATCACCATCGTGCGGGCAGTGAGTAGAATAACGGGAATGTGTCCCGTCTGCAGATTGTTCTTGATAAGTGCGCAAAGTTCCAGTCCGTCGATACCGGGCATCATAATGTCCGTCACTACCAGGTCGGGAAATTCTTTCAGGACAATTTCAAAAGCATCCGAACCGTTGTCGGCTTCCAATACGTTGTAATATTGTTCCAGGTGTCCTTTTACGTAACTTCGTATCTCTTCATTGTCTTCTACTAATAGAACCGTTTTGCCGGGTAGGGATGGAGTGGTTCCGGAAATGGTGTTTTCGGAATCAATGGTTCCGGACATACCCTTTTCTACTTGTTCATTGTTTTTTCCCGAGAGAACGGCAGTATTCGCCACCTCTTCTTCTGTCATGGTGTGGTTCGGTAATAGGATAGTGAATACGCTTCCCTTGGGAGTATTGGCTGTGACTCCAATTTCTCCGTGATGCAGATGAACGACAGATTGAGTCAGGCTTAATCCGATACCTGTGCCATTCATATTCTCGCTACCTGTCGTGTGACCGACCTGGTAGAAAGGAGTGAAGATTTGGGTACGTTCATCTTCTGGAATTCCTTTTCCCGTATCTGCTACCTGAATCACTAAATAACTTCCCTGATGGGTGGTGATAAGCGGAGAATGTTCCGATAGCCAGTCGCTATGTTCCTGGCGGAGAGTGTCTATATCTGTAATCAGCAGTAAACGCAGCGTGATTGTATCTCCCGGTACTGTGAATTTAAAAGCATTCGACAATAAATTGAAAACGGCTTTTTCGAGTAAGCCCTGATCGAAGCAGGCTGTCACCTCGCCTTGAGGAGCCTGATATTCGAAACGAATCTGTTTGCTTTCGGCAATCTGCCTGAATGTGTAGAATATTTCGAGCAGGAAAGCATTCAGGTCGCTTTGAGACAGTTGGAGGGTGAGATTACCACTCTGGTTCTTCTGTAAATCCATCAATTGATTGACGAGAAGTAATAATCGGCGGGCATTTTTCAGAATCATGTCCAGTTGTGTTCTGATAAACTGGGGAACTTCTGCCCGTTTCATCAACTCTTCCAGCGGGCTGATAATAAGTGTCAGCGGAGTACGTAGCTCATGCGAGAAGTTGGTGAACAGGTGTAGCTTTGTCTGATGGAATTCTTCCATGCGTTGTTTCTCCATTTGCTTCATGCGCAGGTCTAGTTCCAGTTTATGCTTACTGTACATATAATAGCCGATAGTAAACATGATTCCCAATGCGGATAGGACATAAAGGATATAGGCCAGCGGCGTTCCCCACCACGGAGAACGAATGATGATTTCCATTTTCTTTCCGGTTTCATTCCATACGCCGTCATTGTTGGATGCTATGACCTGGAATGTATATTTTCCTGGAGCGATGTTGGTATAGAATGCTTCTTTACGACTACCTACGTAATTCCAGTCTTCGTCGTGACCGGAGAGTTTATAGGCATATTGGTTCTGTTCGTGCAGAATATAGTTCAAGGCACTGTACGCAATGGAAAAATTATTCTGATTGTAGGCAAGAACCAATGTTTGCGTATCGTCCGGGGCACTATCCAGCAAATGAGTATCATCATTCGGTGTGATTACCTTATTGTTTACGGTCAGTTGGGTAAGTACTACCGGTGGCATGGTATTATTCTTTAGAAGAGAGCCGGGAGTAAAAGAAAGGAAACCATTACTTCCACTAAAGTAGACCTCACCGTGGGGCAGACTAATGACTCCCTGCGGTGTAAACTCCAACGTTTCGGAACCGACAAAACAGTCATAACTGCGTATCTGCCCGGTCTTGGTATTAAGTTCGGCTATTTCCTTATCGACACTAATCCATAAGTTGTTGTTGTGCTCCACCATGGCATATACCTCATTATTGGGTAGTCCCTCTTTCTTGCCAATATGTTTGACGACACCTGTTCCTTGTTTATACAGGTATATTCCTCCTCCGAAAGTGCTGAACCAGATTTCTCCGTTCGCTTTGCGCACCATGGAAGTGATGTAGTTATTTTCGAGTTTCTGATTGGGATTTGTCTCTGACATGTTGCAACGGAGCACCGTTCCCTTTTGCATATCATATTCGTAAAGTCCGAACGAGCGGGTTCCTATCAGAAAGGTGTGAGCATTCAGTGCCAGGAAGCTCCGTAGGCTGGTGAAGTTGACGAATTCCTTTTTCTCTTTGCCATACGGGAACTGATTGGTGATTTTTCCGTCCGGAGACAGTTTAACCAGTCCTTTGTCGGCTGTCGTCCCTATCCATAGATTATTCTCTGCATCTTTATAAAAAGTATAGATGGCAAAGTTTTTTTCCCGGCCGAATGAATATACTAATGTGAATTTTTTGGAAGGAATATGGAATTTATAGACTCCTCCGGTACTTGTGCCACACCAGATATAGTCTCCGTCCAGTAAAAGGGATTTGATGATGTTCTTGTTGAACAATCCTTTGGATGTCTGCTCAATCAGGAAGTTGGTATATTCCTTGGTGATAGGATTGAACTGCATCAGTCCTCCTCCCTCTGTTGCAATCCACAATGAAGTGGAATCATACACCATTGTACCAAAGATATTATATAACTTCTGGTTGTTATTTTCTACCGGATGGTAGAAGATGAACCGGTTATTGAGCGGGTTATAGTAGTTCACACCACCGGAATAAGTACCTACCCAGAGCGTTTTCTCCCGGTCGATGTAGATACTGCGGACGGAAAAATGACTTAGACTGTTCTGATTAGCATCGAACCGGTTGTACTTGGATATATCATCGTTTCTTAAATCCAGAATACTAAGTCCGTCGAACGTCCCGATAATCAATTTCTGGTCCTGCTCGGTGATGCAACGGATATAGTCATTTGTCAGTCCGCTGTTTTTCTGATTGTAGATAGATAAGTCTTTGGTCTTCGGGTTCCATTTATTCAGTCCCCTGGTTTCTGTTCCTATCCATACCTGATGTTGGGAGTCTTCGAAAATACAACTGATTGCATCGTCCGACAGGGCAGGCTGTGTGCTTTTATTGAGTTGCTGAATCAACTCCATTTCAGGTGTACAGATAAATAATCCGTGACGATGAGTACCAATATAAAGCCGTTTTTCTGCATCAATATAAAGCTGCATGATTGCTTCATTCTCCGGGACATGGTCGGAATATTTCTTCTTGAATTCCCCGGAACGAGGTTGCCATATACATAACCCTGTTCGGGTACCAACCCATAGATTACCGGACTGGTCAAATTGAAGAACGGCAATGTTGTTTCCTGGCATGTTTGGATAATCGTCCGTCTGATATTTGGTAATCTGATTGGTTTTGAGATTGATATAGTTAAGCCCGTTATTAGTACCTACCCACAATCCCTCGTTTGCATCGTCCGGCAACAGGCAAGTGATATGATTGTCCGACAATGAATGAGGATCATCGTTATCATGCTTATATATAGTAAATTTCTCTCCGTCGTATTTGTTTAATCCATTGCGGGTTGCAAACCAGATATAACCTTTGGAGTCTTGTGCAATGGCAAGGACTGATAGTTGCGACAAGCCATTCTTGAGATTGATATTCGAGAAATTGAATATTCCGCTTTCTGTGGCATAAGCCCGTGGAAAGCAGATAGACAGGAAAATCAAGAAAGCAATAAAAGAAAATGAACGTGTATGGAATAGAAGTTTTAGTGTAATAGAAATAAGGTTATTCTTTATCATAGTATTTCTTATAAATCTTTTGGTATTCCTTTTCCTTTTGGAATTTATCCAGCCATGTATTCAAACTATCGAGTAAGGCGGGGGATTGTTTACTGACTGCCCATGAGTAGAACTGCGTGAAGCTGATAGCTGTATTAATATCTATTTGCGGCAACGAATCTGCTGCTGCCAGTGCAATGCTTTCGTCGCAAACGGCATAGTCGATGTCTCCATGCGCTACCATTGATATCAATTGTTCGGAACCGTATTTATCAATCTCCTTGATGTAGATAGTATCTCCGATCTCATTGCCTAGATTCTGAATACGCAAAATAGAGGGGGAGCCTTTTACGACATGAAGTGTTCGCTGGGCTAAATCCAGTTGGGTGCGGATATAGAGTGAATCATTCTCTCCAATTTCTTTGCGTTGCACCAGCACTTGCTTGTTGAGGAAAATGGGAGAGGTGAGAAGCAGAGAGTCTTTTAACTTGCTGGTGGCTAATATGCCATAAGCAATCACGTCATAACGTCCCTCGCTTAATCCTTCCAACCGCTCTTCGAAACTCATAATAGGTGTTATTTCGGTTTTGAGTCCTTTGTCCCGGGCGAATGCCTGTATCAGTTCGTAATGAAAACCGGAAACGGTGTCACTGTCTACATAAAAACTGATGGAATTATATTCGGTAGCTACACGTATGATACCCTCCTTGGCAATGGCAGCATAATCACGCGGATGTCCCGCAGGTTTTTCTTGCTTACCGCATTGACGGAAAGAGAAGATAAATGCCAATACAATAATCACTGGCACTAAATATCTGAACAGTCTCAATTTGGGGCGTGATACCATAAGTCGTATAGTTTTTGTTAATCATAGAAATTCCATGAAAGACCGAATTTCAGCACACGTGGGTTGATGGGGTAGTGAGGAGACAGAAAGTAATTCGGACTGCTCATGCCCTGGTTCACGTGATACATCATTACATAGAAACGTGTACGCTTTAAATGTAAGTTTGCATATACATTCACAATCGGATAACCTCCTATCTGTACCTGATCGTCTGTCGGTTGCAGGTGGAAATTCTGAATGGCCGGCATATAGGCAGGTGCATTGTATTTGCTGAAATAACGCACGTCGGCTCCCAATTGCACACTAAGTACTTTCTTCGCCAGTTTGAACTGCATATAGAAGTTATGATATAGCGAGAGATCAGGTAAAGGAAGTACAATCTGGTCACTGGATTTCTGCCAGGTCACCTCATTGTCCAGATGGAAGATTCCTAGCTTGAAGTCCTGATTAAGGCTAGCAGATAATACCTGTATACTTCCGCTGTTCTGTTCCGGTTTTGCTTCCTGGTTGAAGTAAGTATAGTTCTTGATATTTTCAACTCCTGCTTTCAGACGTGTTCTCCAACGTGCAATGCTCAATTCCCCTTCAATACGGGTACGGAATTCCTTGTCCATATCGTCGTCCCACATGAAATGCTTGGAATGATAATGGCGCATATAGAAAGGAGCAAGTTTATTGCTGACTTCACCACGGGCTATAAGACTGACGGTGTCTTTCCACAACGGGAAGTTCAGGTCAATATCTCCTTTTACATTGAATTGTCCGATTGCTTTTCCTGCCAATCCCACTTCACCGATAGCGTGGTAATGAAGCACATTCCCTTCACGTTTGGATAATTCGCCTCCAACAAATATTTCATTTTCGTTGTATTTATCAGGCAACGGATTTCCTTCCATATTCATCAGTGTATACTTGCTGATTTTATAGGAAGCAAATGCAGTCAATCCGGCTTTGGCATATTTATTGAATCCCTCAAGTAACGCAATACCTATGGTGTTTTTGATTCCGACGTAGGTGGTACTGTCTCTGACATTAGGATTATCCGTATCAAAGTAAGTATTCTGATAATAATTTTTTTCACGCATGTCGTCATTAGAATTAAAGCTATGCCGTGCCCGTTCCACTTGGATGGTGTGTATAAAACTGGTAACGGGGACAAACTCCTGTTTGACGGGAGTGGTGTCATTTTCAGCCTGTGGTATGTCACGACTGAATCCGAGATTATATCGTTGGGTCAGGAAGACATAAAAGTCATGGTTGCGGTTGGTCGTTGCACTTAGTACGGTAGGAATATTGGTTGATTCATATTCTCTTTGACCTTGCGCCATTTCTTCCGGTGCAGTGATATAGCGGTCGTCCTCAATACCTCCGTTTTCATTTGTTTTCAGGTAATTATTGCTGTATATAGCCTGCATCTGATATTTGTCGCCGATATAGCTACCGAAAACTGCTGCATTAAAGTACGCCGTATTCTGATTATTGTAATATCCTCGTCCGTATAGGTAGTCTACATTAAATCCGAAAGCCAGTTTCTTGTTTACATTGACAGAGAAGTAAGATTTGAAACGCTCTTCCCCATTCACTTTATTACCGGCTTTGTGATACGTCAGATTCGTATAAGGTACGTTACTGTTAGTGAAATTAAATTCCGTAGGACGAATGAAGAAACTGGAGAAAGGCTCCATGAAAATAGTCGGCTCTGGGTCACGGCGGTCAAAGAAGATGCGTGACATACGGGGAGAACCCATATTGGCCAGATAATTATAATGTCCGGTAAGTCCTTCAGTCAGGTTTGAATTCTGGAAATGATGAAAGGCTGTATCTGCCGGGATGATAGTCCGGTCGCCCAACTGGTTCTTGATACGCCACATATACAACTTTGGAGGCAAGCCCTGTACTTCGACATTTGCACTATCCAATCTGTCCGGAATCATGGCAGGGTCTACCTGATTTCCGTATTGGTCGTATCCGTTTTCGTCTACTCTCTGGCGACCATTATCGAACTGTGCGTGAACAGTCGTCAAACCTATAACGGAAAGTAATATATATAATAGTAAGATTCGTCTCATAATTGGAGGCAAAGATACTTACTTTAATTGAGAATTGAGAATTGAGAATTGAAAAATATGTTGCATCCTTTACTTGGCGAGCAATTATTTCTTAATTCTCAATTCTCAATTTTTAATTTATTAAACCTCACGGATTAACTCCATCCCTTTCTTGATAGCTTCCTCGTTCATAGGAATCAAGTGATGGTGACGTTCCGGCAGGGTTTTCTTAAGTCCTTTGATAACATTCTCCAACGTTACGATGGGGCGAAGCTTCAATAATCCGCCAAGTACGATCATGTTGAATGCTTTGGCATTATTCATTTCGTTGGCTGCATCCATTGCGTCGATACGATATACCTTAATATCCTTACGGGTAGGAGGGTTGATAATTCCGTAACCGTCATAAATCAGGATACCGCCGGGTTTCACTTTGCTTTCAAACTTTTCGAGTGAAGGCTGATTCAGAATGATGGCAGCGTCGTATTTACTAAGAATCGGTGAGGATATTTTGTCATCACTTACAATAACTGTAACGTTGGCTGTTCCACCTCGTTGTTCGGGGCCATAAGCGGGCATCCAGGTCACTTCTTTGCCTTCCATCAAACCGGAATATGCCAGAATCTTACCCATAGACAATACGCCTTGTCCACCGAATCCTGCTATAATTATTTCTTCTTTCATTGTTCTGTTGACTTTTAGCGTTATTCTTTATCTTTTAAATCACCCAGTGGATAGAATGGGAACATGTGTTCTTCCATCCATTTGTTCGCCTTCTCCGGAGTCATCTTCCAGCCTGAACTACAAGTGGAAACGATTTCTACCAAATTGGAACCTTTACCGTTCATGGAGTTCTCAAAAGCCTTGCGGATTGCCTTCTTAGCCTTGCGGATAGCCGGTACGGATTGTACGGACTGACGGGTTACGTAAGCAGTTCCTTCCAGTTGGGCTGCGATTTCAGTAATCTTCAATGGGTAACCGTGAAGTTCAACGTCACGTCCGTAAGGACAAGTCGAACTCTTCATGCCTACTAGTGTAGTCGGAGCCATCTGGCCGCCTGTCATACCATAGATCGCATTATTGATAAAGATAATCGTGATATTCTCACCACGGTTCAAAGCGTGGATTGTTTCGGCTGTACCGATACAAGCCAAGTCACCGTCGCCCTGATAAGTGAAAACAAGGCGGTCCGGCCACAGGCGTTTCACAGCAGTCGCCACAGCAGGAGCACGTCCGTGTGCTGCTTCCTGCCAGTCAATATCGAGATAGTTGTAGGCAAACACTGCACATCCCACCGGAGAGATTCCCACAGTTTTATCTTCCATACCCATTTCCTCAATGACTTCGGCAATGAGTTTGTGTACCACACCGTGACTGCAACCCGGGCAGTAGTGCATGGCGTTATCGTTCATCAGAGTCGGTTTTTTGTAAACCAGATTCTCGGGTTTGATTATTTCTTCTTTAGTCATAACTTCATCTCCTTATCTGTTGGTGAACCGTATAAAAAACTCCATCAGCTTGACAAAGATTGCCGCGCCGCATACGTAGATAAACATTTTGAAATCATCTTTTGCTACAAAGTAGGTGATGATGGCTGCAACAGCCAATATCATAAATAGGATGTTCAGTACGTTTCTTATTTTATCGGGATTCATTGTTTCGTTATTTGATTATTTTTTCTTTCAAGGCAGTTACAATCTCATCCGGATCGGGAACGATGCCACCTAGACGTCCGAAATGTTCTACCTTTACTTTACCGTTAACAGCGAGACGGACATCTTCAATCATCTGTCCGGCATTTAGTTCCGTAACGAGCATACCTTTTACTTTATCAGCGTATGCAGCAATCGCTTTGGTTGGGAACGGCCACAGTGTAATCGGGCGAAGGATACCTACTTTAATTCCTTTTTCGCGGGCTAGTTCCATTGCTTTCTGGCCAATACGTGCCATTGAACCGAAAGCGATAATCAAATACTCTGCATCTTCGCAGTTGATCTCTTCGAAGCGTACTTCGTTTTCTTCAATTTCACGATATTTAGCTTGAAAACGGAGGTTGTTGATTTCCATGGCTTCCGGTTTCAATTCAAGGGAAGTGATAATATTAGGTTTGCAGTCTTTTGCTTTTCCGGTAGTAGCCCATGGGCATTGTTCAATTACTTCTGCTTCCGTGCGGCGTGGCTTTTGTGCAGGAAGAACAACCTTCTCCATCATCTGACCGATCACACCATCGGCAAGGATAATAGCCGGATTACGGTATTTGAAAGCCAGTTCGAATCCTAATGCTACGAAATCCGCCATTTCTTGTACGGATGCCGGAGCGAGGGCAATCAGTTTGTAGTCTCCATGACCACCACCTTTTACTGTCTGGAAGTAGTCAGCCTGGCTAGGTTGGATAGTTCCCAATCCGGGACCGCCACGCATTACATTCACAATCAGACAAGGAAGTTCGGCACCGGCCAAATAAGAGATTCCTTCTTGTTTCAAGCTCACACCCGGACTTGAAGAGGAGGTCATTACCTTCTTTCCGCTACCTGCACCTCCATATACCATATTGATAGCTGCCACTTCACTTTCCGCCTGGAGTACTACCATGCCGGTTGTTTCCCACGGTTTCAGTTCGGCAAGCGTTTCCAACACTTCCGATTGGGGAGTAATAGGATAACCGAAGTAACCGTCGGCACCGCAACGGATAGCTGCGTGGGCGATGGCTTCGTTTCCTTTCATTAATACAACTTCTTCTGCCATATTCTTTTCTTTTATTCTACTTTTACTTTATACACTGAAATACATCCGTCCGGACAAACCGTTGCACACGAGCTGCATCCGTTACAGGTATCTTCCTTCACTTGCCAGGCATAGTTATAGCCTTTCATGTTTACCTCTTTATTGAGGGCGATTACATCGAGCGGACACGCCACTACACACAGGTTGCATCCTTTGCAACGCTCCGTGTCGACTACGATTGCTCCTTTGATTTTTGCCATAATCTTTATTTTATTACGTTATCTTTGAGTACGGTTATTGATTATACATCTCTTTTATTGATTGAACATATCCTTGTGGTAGAAGTTGAGGATATCTATTGCCATCTTCCTGGCCTGAACGGCAGGACTGTCAGGATTGATCTCAATGGCATACTGGTAGTTGTCCAGTGCCTGCTTCCAATCTCCTTTCTTTCGGTAGGCATTTCCCCGTAAATAGTAAAGAGTATCTTTCTCTTTTTCGACAGAATTGTCTTGGAGAAGTTGGTCCAATTGCTTAATCGCTGTGTCCACATCCCCCTGATTGATAAGCTCTTTTAGGTTGTCCATTTGCTCCATTTCTTTCGTCTTTCGGGATTCTGAAACGCAAAGATAGTTTTTATTTATGTAAACAGGGGTAAATGAGGAGGGAAATTTGCAACGTTTTGAGTTTATTGCATATTCTATGAATATATAGTCAGGGGAAAGAAAATGATTCTTATCTTTTTTTGTTTATGACGAGAATATATCTATTTTTGTCGCCAGCAATAAGATGAATTCTGCTTTCTCTGATAATGGATTATTAATAGACTTTGGCCTTGTAGAATACTAAAATGAAAGATGAACATGTGAATGATATAAACAATTATCAGAAACTGTATATGCAATATGCACCTATGTTGTTGCGTTTTGCGGGGAAGTTTATTTCTCCTTTCTTTGCGGAAGATATTGTCCATGATGTATTCCTTAAAATATGGGACAAACAAGTATTTCTGTTATCAGAATCAGAGGTTAAAAATATATTGTTTGTTGCTGTCCGAAATGCTTGTATAGATCATTTGCGTCGTATTAGTTTGGAACAGGAGTTTGCCGACAAGCGTGCTATTCAGCTCAAATTAGATGAGTTGAGTTTTTATGACGGTGCTGATGAATTGTTTATGAGGAAAGACTTAATGGCACATGTGATGGCAAAAATAAATGAACTGCCCGAAAAGAGACGTGAAATCTTCCTCTTATCTTATATGGAAGGGCTTAAAGCGGCGGAAATTGCCGAGAGGTTAAACTTATCTACCCGGACAGTGGAAAACCAATTATACAGAACCTTACTTTTCTTACGGAAAGAGCTTCAGACTGCTTTCGTTTATTTATTCATGTTCGTTTAGTGCTGATTTGTTGCCATTCTTCGCAGTCCCGGAAAATAAAATTCAAAAAAATAAAGAAGCCGGTGAGTAATTCCTGCTGATTGCTCGTTACATATATAAAAACAGGAAAATAGTATCTATTTATATATGGAAAGCATGACTTCAGATTTAATAATAGGATTTTTGAAAGGATCGTTGAATGAGAAAGAGATCAATCAGTTTTATGATTGGGTGAATGAAACGCCTGAAAATAAACAGATCTTTTTTGAGGCAAAGATGGTCTATGACGCTTGCTTGTCTAAAGGAAGTAATATTGATATGGATAAGAGCTGGCAGCGGTTACTGGAAAAGAAACAGAAACAGGCACCGAGGAAAATATACACTCTCTTCCGAAAAGTTCAGGCTTATGCAGCGGTGGCGGTGATAGCTGTTGCTTTTACTTCCGTTCTCTTTTGGTTGTTGGGTGATGCTTCTTCCGTACCTGTTGCCCGATATGTTGGTGGCGATGGAATCGTAGCTGATAAAGTTGTTTTGCCAGACGGCACCGAAATTAGTATGGGGAGTCAGACTAACTTCCGCTATGATCCGCAATATGGAAAAGAAAAGCGTGTTGTTTATCTGGAAGGAGAAGCCTTCTTTAATGTAGCCAAGCAGAAAGACAAGCCTTTTATCGTGGTTGTGAACGGGCAGGAAATAGAAGCTTTAGGGACGAAATTTAATGTTGACGCTTATCCGTCTGATTCCGTGGTAACCACCACATTATTGGAGGGCTCCATTCGCTTGGTTAGTGAAAAGGTAAACACTTCGACTATTTTAACTCCAAATCAACAATATATATATCACAAAAACAAAGGTTCTTATAAAGTGGCTCAAGTAGATGCTGCCCTTTACACCTCATGGATTTCCGGTTATTATTATTTTCATGAAGAGAATTTGGAGGGTATATTAGCCCGATTGGGAAATATATATGGTGTCAGTTTCCGAATACAGTCTGATAAGTTGAAAGAACGTCGGTTTACCGGGACTTTCTATCGGGGGCAAAACATCAAAGACATTTTGGATATAATTAATATTTCAATCCCGATTCGATATAGTATTAATAATCGGCAAGTGATAATTAATTGAGCCGTATAATCTAATAAAACATTATTATGAACAGTAGTTAGCCTTAAAAAAAGAGAAGAAGATTTTGGCGAATCCTCTTCTCTCCGAGAGATGCACGCATCTCCTAAATTAAACTTCCTTCGAACGGAATAGTATTTAATCTTAAAACTTACAAATGTATGAATAAACAGCCTATTGTCTATGGGTTTGCCCTAAAAAGAAGCATAAAAAATACAAAAATAACCTTTGCTGTTTTGTTGTTATTTATTCTGCAGGGCATAGTTGGTAACGTGTATGCGCAGGAAAAGAAAATATCGATATCAGTAAAAAATGAAAAACTCGAGACTGTGTTACGAATGGTAGAAAAGCAGACCAACTATTTGTTTTTCTATGATTCGGACGAAATAAACAAGCAACAACGAATCACAATTAATCAAACGAACAGTTCCTTGAAAGATGTCCTGGATGCGGTTGCAAGTAAGACCAACCTGTCATATACCATTAAAGGACGTCATATCATTCTGGCTAAAAAGCCCAACGTCTCTTCTGCAAACAAAGACGGACGCGCAAGCGGTTCGGAAAAGAAGATAACAGGTATCGTAAAAGATGAAGCAGACCTTCCTGTGGTGGGTGCTAATGTGATCGTTCCCCGAACAAAAAAGGGAGTGATAACGGACATGAACGGTAATTTCTCTTTGGAAGTAGCTGCAGGAGATGAGGTTGAAATCTCATATCTTGGTTACACGACACAAAAAATAAAAATATCCGCTCAAAACTTTCTGAATGTTGTATTGCGTGAAGACGCGAAGTCATTGAACGAAGTAGTGGTAGTCGGTTACGGCTCTGTGAAGAAGTCCGACCTGACTGGTTCTGTTGCTTCTGTCTCCAATACAACTCTGCTTAGAGGTGGAAAAACGAACTCGGCAGGTGCGTTGCAAGGAGAGTTGTCCGGTGTGACCATCACACGTTCGAATAACAAACCGGGTGGAGGCTACGATATAAAGATTCGTGGTATCAACTCTATCACCGCCTCTTCGTCTCCTTTGATTGTCATTGACGGGGTTCCCGGTGGTAATCTGGATTTTGTCAATCCGGACGATATTGAAAAGATTGACGTCCTGAAGGATGCTTCGGCAACGGCTATCTATGGTTCCAGTGGCGCAAACGGTGTAATCATCGTAACGACCAAAAGAGGACAGACTGGTAAGCCGAAAATTTCCTATAACGGTTATGTTGGTGTGAGATCTTATACAAACTTGCCCGATATGATGTCAGGTGACGAATATGTGCAGCTGGCGAGAGAGGCTACCCGTGGCGGAGCTCCCAACTATATTTATAAGAGAGACGAACAAATTTTTACCGACCCGTCCGAATTGCAGGCGGTGAAAGAAGGTAAATATTTCGATTGGTTGGACGCTGTGTCCAGTCCTGCCTTTATGACAAACCATAGCTTGTCGGCGATTGGTGGCACGGAAGCTGTGAAATACGGTTTCTCTGGCGGCTATTATTTCGAAGACGGTATGATTCAGCCGCAAGAATATACACGCTACAACTTGCGTTCGGTAATAGACATCACTATTAATAAGCATGTTTCTTTCGGAGGAAGTATGTATGCGGTTCACAGTATTCGTGAAAAAGGTAACTGGGACTTGTTGCGTGATGTGTTCCGTATGCGTCCTACTCAACATCCCAATAGCTTGGTGACAGGTGAGGAGATATGGAAATATTCCGGCAATAATCTTTTCAATCCGTTGGTTACTTCTCAAAACCAGCGCTCGCAAGTGAAGAGCCTCAACCTGCAAAGCAATATTTATCTTAAAATAACACCTATTGAAAATTTAGAGCTTACTTCTTCATTTTCTCCCTATTTTACACAGACTTCCATGGGGGATTATATCGGAGTGTGGACAAAGGCACAGCAGGGAACTGCCAAAGGTGCTAAGGCGAATGCGACGAAAGATAATTCATTGAGTTGGATTTGGGATAACATTGTGAACTATACTTGGAAGAAGTCCGTTCATTCTATTACTGCGACCGGAGTGTTCTCCGCTCAGAAGTATCAGTACGACAGATTGTATGGTGCAAGCAAGGATTTGTCTTTCAATTCACTTTGGTATAACCTGAATGGGGGAGCTATCGAGAGCTTGAGCTCCAATTTCAGCCAGTGGACGATGATGTCTTATGTAGGTAGAATCAACTATGGGCTGATGGATAGATACTTGCTTACAGCCAGCTTGCGTTACGATGGTTCTTCACGTTTGTCCGAAGGAAATAAATGGGCGCTTTTCCCTTCCGCAGCTATTGCGTGGAGAATCACTGAAGAAGACTTTGCCAAGAATCTGGATTGGTTGTCCAACCTGAAACTGCGTTTCAGTTATGGTCAGGCGGGAAATACCAACTCCGTGTCTCCTTATGCATCCGAAGGTACCATTTCGGGGTCTGTATATTATCCGTTCGGAACGTCTACTTCCGTGGGAAATCTTCCTGCCAACATTGCCAATCCGATGCTGACTTGGGAACGTACTTCAGAATATAACGTAGGTCTTGATTTCGGTTTCTTAAACCAACGGATTTCGGGTAACATTGAGTACTACAATCGTACTACCAATGACCTGTTGATGAAACGCAATATTCCTGTTCATTTGGGTTATTCATCGGTTACTTCGAATGTAGGTTCCGTAAGAAACAGCGGATTTGAGTTGCAGTTGAATACCGCGAATATCATGACCAAGAACTTTGCCTGGAATACGACCATCAACCTGGCTTACAACAAAAACGAAATCGTAAGTCTGGCTGACGAAGAAGATCTTAGCAATTATTCCATTCATCTGCAAGGCATGAGAGGACGCTATTCTGACAAGCGTTTCATCGGTAAGCCGGTAGATACGAACTGGACTCAAAATACAATTGGCGTATGGCAGTTGGGAGAAGAAGAAGAGGCTGCAAAATATGGTTGTGTACCGGGTAACTTCAAGATTAAAGACTATAACAATGACGGTAAGCTGACGGACGATGACTATATCATTGACGGCAAGAGAACACCGGACTGGACAGGAGGTATGACAAATATGTTCAAGATCTATGATTTCGACTTTTCATTCCACATGTATTTCCAGGCGGGAGCCACACAGTACGACCGTTTCTTTGAGAACTTCGCATTAGAATGGAACAGCCAGAACTTCAACAATCTGCGGACTAATTATTGGACGCCGGAGAATCCTTCGAATACCATGGGACGTCCCTCACAAATGGGTTCCAGAGGTAATATCGCCTATGAAAGAACAGACTTCCTGAAAGTTTCCTATATCACGTTGGGATATACTTTGAACAAGAGACTGATGTCAAAATGGGGACTGGATAACGCCCGCATCTATGTGACTGTACAGAATCCTTTCATTCTTACGAAGTTCAGAGGTCTTGATCCCGAACAGCCCGATCTTACCAACATTGGAGATACGGACGGTATGACTATGAATGCTTTACTTGGTGTTAATATTTCATTTTAAAAAAACAGATCTATGATAAACAAAAGATATTTGAAGTATACGCTTCTGTTATTTACTTTTGGAATGACTGCTTGTTCTGATTTTCTGGACGAAGTGAACCATTCCAGCCAGTCAGCGGACAAATACTATCAGACAAAGGGTGGATATGAGAGTCTGATTGTAGGTTGCTACTCAAACTTGAAAAATATCTATAATACGACTACTTATCAGATATTTACACAACAAGGTACGGATGTCTTCACACAGAATTATCCGACGGAAGTAGCGGCAATGAATCAGTATACCACTACTTATCAGTCAAATAACGGTACGATTTATGCGATGTGGAGTTCTTATTTCAATGCGTTGAACAATGTAAATGCTGCTATCGATCGTTCGAAGAGTGTCATTTTGAAGACAGACGACCCTGATGGAATAGAACCCAGTGCGTTGACGCAACTTGTGGCTGAAGCCAAAGCGTTGAGAGCCTGGTATTTGTTTGAGATTGTGAGGAACTGGGGACAGGGACCGTTGAAAATCAACGAGTCTAAAGAGCCGAGTTATACTGTCGAGTATTCGAATGGTGCCGCTTTCTACCAGCAGATTTTTACAGATTTGGAAGAAGCCATTCGTGTTCTTCCCTGGCGTCAAACGGGTTCCAACTACGGACGCATGTCCAAAGCTGCTGCGAAGCATATCCGGGCGTTGGCTTATCTGACACGTGGTTATGAAGAGTATGCCGATCCGAAGGATTTTGAAAACGCATTCAAGGATGCGGAAGATGTATATCTTAATTCCGGACATAAGTTGCTGGACGACTATGCGATGGTTCATCGTCAGTCGAATGAGATAAACGATGAAATTATTTTCCCTATCGGTTTTGCTGACGGAGCTAACTACAACACCAATATCTGGAATCAGTGGTATATGATGCCTTATGCTATTGGCGGATGGCTGGGATTGGGCAAAGATAGTTATTATGGTAATGCGAGTATGCATGTGGAGGCGATTCCTACTAAATTTGCTTATATGATGTATGACTGGCAGAAAGACAGACGTCCTTCTGTGACCTTTATGAGTCCTTTGAATGGTAATGCGAGTACTTCCACAGACGGAAAGGATGCAGGCAAGAACTGGTTCCAGTGTACTACTCCTGTAGATGGAGTGTTCGCCAAAGGCGATAAGATTATCTATTTCCCGGTACCTACCGATCCTGAATATAAGTATTGGGCTGAAACGGATAAGAATGGAGTAAGATACAAAGTATTCAACTACCCGATGGGGGATGACACAAATTGGGCGAATGATGATTACTACAAACGCGCTTATCAGACAACGAACTCAACTTCTCGTACCTGTCTTCCTATCTGGAAATTCAAAGATGGAAATGCGGAGTATAGGGAAGACGAATCCGGTTCGGGAACGCGTGATATCTATCTCTTCCGTTTGGCGGAAACTTGTCTGATTGCTGCAGAAGCGGCAGTGATGAATAACAACGATCAGGCTAATGCCGAAAAATATATTAACTACGTTGTTTCCCGTGCAGAAAAACATTCTCCGCAGAGTGGGCTTTCTCGTTATTCCAATGTCACGATAGATAATATTTTGGACGAAAGAGCAAAGGAACTCCTTGGTGAAGGATCACGCTGGAACGATTTGCAACGCACCGGCAAACTGGCTGAACGTGTATTGAAGTACAACTGGGATGTATCCAACATCTATGGTGGGACAATCAAGACTACCTTGACGCAAGAGTCGTTTGAGAATAAGTTTAAATTGCGTCCGATTCCTTTGCAGTGGCTGAACTCTTTGTCCAATGGTCACGAATTGGGTAACAATCCGGGTTGGTAATCGAATGTTGAACCTTTAAAATGATATTCATATGAAAATGAAATATATACTACCGATATTATGCTTGTTGTTTACGTTTGTTTCGTGTCAGGAAGATAATACGCCTCCGCCGCCCAATCCGAACCCCAACTATACGGAAGTGGGACCTTCTATGGAGTTTGTTCATCCCGGTATTCTACACACGACAGCTTCCATTACCCGAATGCAGAACTTTGTGAATGGGAATGTTTCTCCAGCGGTGGACTGTTACAGACTGTTGCAGCAGAATTCTTTGGCCTCTGCTTCATATATAATTCAAGGTCCTTTCACAACTATTGCTCGTTTTAATCCAGATATGACTCCTCATCCTACCAAAACTAAGAGCGAGGAGGATCACAAAGCTGCCTATCTGAATGCTCTTATGTGGAATATCACCAAAAATGAAGCGCATGCTCAAAAGTCGATTGAGATATTGAATGCTTATGCCGGCACATTGCGTGAGATAGACATGAGTGATAATGACGCTCCCTTGTGCGCTGCTTTGCAGGGATTTCTTCTTGCCAATGCCGCTGAACTGATGAGACATACTTATCCTTCGGTATCAGATACGGATGTCAAATCTTGGGAGAATATGTTCCGTAACGTATTTATTCCGGTATTGAGAAACTTCTTTGCCAAATCTCCTTATGCAAACGGCAACTGGGGAACCGCTGCTATCAAGGCCTTTATGGCGTTCGGTATCTTTTTGGATGACGAAAGTTTCTATAACGAAGCGGTGACGTTTTTCTATGAGGGGCACGACAACGGAAGTTTGACGAACTATATTATGGAGAGCGGACAGTGTCAGGAAAGCGGACGTGACCAAAACCACACGATGCTGGGGATAGGACATCTGGCAGAAGCCTGCGAAATTGCTTATAATCAGGGTAACGAAACGCTTTGGAGCGCATCGGAAAACAGACTTATGAAAGGGTATGAATATACAGCTAAGTATAATCTCGGGTACGATGTGCCTTTTGAACCTTTCACGGATGTGACAGGAGTGAGATGGAATAATATCTCTGATGACGATAGAGGAAAATTCCGACCGGTATTTGAGATTGCTTACAATCATTACGTAACTCGCAAAGGTCTGGAAATGCCGTATACGCAACAGGTTATCTCAAGAATCTCTCCGGAAGGGGACGCAATGTGGTGTGACCATCCGGGATATGGGACACTACTGTTCCGTACGGAATCGGGTATGCCGCCGAGCGAAGGAGCTATTGATGCGAAAGGAACCGAATGGAAGGTCGCTACGGCCAATGCAACGACTGCAGCAGACGGAGATAATTTGGTGGTGACACCTGCTTTGCAAAGCAATGGAAAATATAGAGGTGATATAGAGAGAAAGTCAACCTTCCACGTAGGTAATTATCCTATTGTAGCGGTAGTTATAGAAGGTCTTCCAGCGAAGAAAGCGATAACATTTGACTCTCCCGAATATGGATCTTTAATAAATGATAAAGGTAACCAGCACGGACATGGCACTTATTCTACCGTTGAGAAGGAGTATGGTACTGTTTATTACTGGGATTTGGTGACGGGAGCAAGTTACACGTTAGGTAAGCCGATACCTACGGATCAATCATTCAATATGTCTCTCAAGTTGAAGATTGCTGATCTTGAATATCCGGACGGCGTATCGCCTTATACCGTTAAATGGATGAAATCCTTTAGAAACGAAGCGGAACTGATTAAATATTTGGAAGAAAACTAATCACCTTCCAATTATAAGGTAAAAAAATAGGTAAAAAGAGGATAAAGGGAGGGTGTGTCTTGAGTTACTGTAGACTTTCGATACACCCTCTTGTTATTATATACACCATTAAAATATAGGTAAATGATAAAGAAAAGAATACTCTCTTTGTGGATAAGTTTATGCGTTATCTGTATAGCCGGTGCCCAAGAAAAAGAACTGGCTTACTGTAATCGGCAAATACATAAAACATTGAAAGCAATAGGAACTTCTTCGAAACTTCCGAGAGCTATTGAAGCCGGCAAGTCATCGTGGAATATGGTGAGTCCCCACGACTGGACAAGCGGATTTTTTCCGGGAGTCCTGTGGTATGATTACGAATACAGCCATGAACCGGAGATAAAGGAAAAAGCTGTTCATTTTACAAAATTGCTGGAGTCTCTGTCGAGTAAAGTTACCAGTCACGATATGGGATTTCAAATGTTTTGTAGCTACGGTCATGCCTATCGCCTTACGAAAGAGAACTATTACAAAGATATCCTGCTGAAAAGTGCGGACGAACTGGCAAAACTTTACAACCCCCGTGTAGGCACCCTCTTATCATGGCCTTGGAAAGTGAAAGAAAGCAATTGGCCTCATAACACGATTATCGACAACATGATGAATCTGGAACTTCTTTTCTGGGCTGCCAAGCATGGAGGAGGGAAGAGGCTCTATGATATCGCTTTGTCTCATGCTCGTGTGACGAAAGCTAACCATTTCCGTACAGACGGTTCTTGCTATCATGTAGCTGTCTACGATACTATTACAGGAAAACTCATCAAAGGAATCACTCATCAAGGATATAACGACGCCTCGATGTGGGCGCGCGGACAGGCGTGGGCTGTCTACGGATATACGATGGTCTATCGTGAAACACGTGACAAAGAATATCTTCGCTTTGCCGAAAAAGTGGCAGATCTCTACATCCGTCGTCTGCCTGCCGACTTGATTCCTTATTGGGACTTCGATGCTCCCGATATCCCAACCGCTCCCAGAGATGCTTCGGCAGCAGCGGTTGTCGCTTCAGCTTTGTTGGAACTGTCGACGCTGGAAGACGATAAGGAGCGGGCAGATAAATATTATAAATTGGCGGAGAAGATGCTCCGCAACCTTTCTACGAAGAAGTATCAAAGCCGTGATAAGAATCCTGCTCTTCTGCTGCACTCTACCGGACACTATCCAGCCGACGATGAGATAGATGCCTCTATTATCTATGCTGATTATTATTACATTGAAGCGCTCATGAGATGGAAGAAGATACGTGCCGGACAATCTTTGTCCGAAGCGAACAAGTTCATGCATCCGGGTATTCTCCATACGAAGGAGAGTTTGGAGAGGATGAAATATTACGTAGATCATCGGATAGAGCCGGCTTACAGTTCTTACCGTTTGCTCGAAGCTGATTCTTGTGCCTTGTCCACTTATCAGATGCAAGGTCCTTTTGAGGTGATAGCCCGCTTGGGAGTGAACAAACACACCAAACGCCCTAGCGAAGACGATCATAAGGCGGCTTATCTCAACGCCTTGATGTGGACCCTCACCGGAGATGAAGCTCACGCCCGCAAGTCGATAGAGATATTGAATGCTTACAGCACCACGCTGAAACTGATAGGTCCGAACGACAATGACGACCCACTGTGCGCCTCTCTACAAGGCAGTATGTTGGCGAACGCGGCAGAACTAATTAAACATACTTATTCCAAAGTCACTCCGGCGGAGATTGCCGGCTGGGAGAAGATGTTGCGAACGGTATTCATTCCTGTATTGGACACCTTCTTCAAGGCGAAACCATATACAAACGGCAACTGGGGGGCTGCTGCTACCAAAGCATATATGGCCTTTGGTATTTTCCTGGAAGATGAGGCTCTCTACAATCAGGCAGTTCACTTCTATTACAACGGGCACGACAACGGAACGATTAAAAATTATATCGGCGAGAACGGACAGTGTCAGGAGAGCGGTCGCGACCAAGACCACGTAATGTTCGGCTTGGGTAATTTGGCAGAAGCCTGCGAAACCGCTTACAACCAGGGGGATGAGAAGATGTACGCCGCTCTTGATAACCGTCTGTTGACCGGTTACGAATATACAGCGAAATATAACTTGGGAGAATCCGTTCCCTTTACTACGTGGACTGATATTTCGGGCCGATATTGCAACTGGCAAATAATTTCGGACAAATTACGGGGAGTGTTTCGACCTATCTATGAGATCGTATACAATCATTACGTCACCCGCAAGGGATTGGATATGCCCTATACTCGCCGGGTTCTCTCCAAGATGTCAGTAGAGGGCGCTTCCAAATGGTGTGATGGCCCCGGCTATGGAACATTATTCTTCCGGACCGACATGGATGATGATTATATTCGATATGCTGATCCATTCGTTGGTACTTCCGACAACGGACATACCTTTCCCGGAGCCTGCGTACCTTTCGGTTTCATTCAAGCAAGCCCCGAAACGGGTAATGACGAATGGAAGTATTGTAGCGGATATAACTTTGCGGATGATTCCCTTATCGGTTTCGCCCAAACGCATTTGAGTGGGACGGGGTGTCCCGATCTGGGAGACGTTCTTCTATTGCCTTTCAGTGGGGAAGTGAAAGACGGAGTCTATAGAAGCAAGTTTGATAAAAAATCCGAAAAGGCGTCTCCCGGATACTATGCCGTCCGGCTGACGGATGCTGCTGTTGACGTGGAATTGACCTCCACGCAGCGTACCTCTTTTCATCGTTACGTTTATCATTCCACTGCTCCTGCCCACTTACTGGTAGACCTCCAGAACGGGATCGTTTGGGATAAAGAACGGCTGAAAACACATGTCTTGTCTGCTGAAATGGATATGCCCGACAATCATACCATCACAGGTCATCAAGTGGTAGAAAATTGGGTAAAGCGACAATACTATTATGTGATCTCTTTTGACAAACCGTATGTTGTACGTGAAGTGCTTTCATCGGCAGGAGGGGAGAAGGCGAAACGACTTATTCTTGATTTCGACCTTGCTGAAGGTGATACGTTGCAAGTGAAAATAGCGCTCTCTTCCGTTTGCCTGGAAGGCGCGAAAGCGGCGTTAGCGAAAGAGAATCCGGGATGGGACTTCGACAAGATTCGTATGGAGGCCTGCCGGCAATGGAACAATTTGTTTGATCGGGTAAAGGTGACTGGTAGTGACGAACAGAAGAAGAATTTCTATACTTCGCTCTATCACCTGTTTATCCAGCCCAACGACATGGCGGACACGGACGGACGTTATCGGGGTGCTGACGATAAAGTGTATACCTCGAAGACGGGCTCTTATTATTCCACGCTTTCTCTTTGGGACACCTATCGTGCAACTCATCCCTTGTACACCATTCTCTCCCCGGAGCGGGTGGACGGAATGATACAGAGTATGCTCGAACACTATCGCACGATGGGGTATCTTCCTATCTGGGCATTGTGGGGAAAAGAGGCACATTGCATGATAGGCAATCATGCTATCCCTGTCATCGTGGACGCCTATCTGAAAGGATTCCGAGGATTTGACGTGGAAGAGGCGTATGCCGCTATTCGTGGAAGTTCTACCGTAAGCCATCAACATTCGGACTGGGAGGTTTATGATCGTTATGGATATTATCCTTTCGACATCATCCCCAAAGAGTCGGTTTCCCGTACATTGGAGTCCACCTATGATGATTATTGTGTAGCCCGCATGGCGAAATCTTTAGGAAAAGAGAAAGATTATGCTTATTTCTCCCGCCGGGCTTCCTACTATAAGAATCTGTTGGATCCCTCAACGACTATGATGCGGGGAAAGGATTCGAAAGGAAAATGGCGTACACCTTTTAATACATTCTTATTGTCTCATGCCGCTACTTCCGGCGGAGATTATACAGAAGGAAATGCCTGGCAATATACTTGGCACGTGCAACACGACGTGGAAGGATTAATCGATTTATTCGGGGGCAAAGAGAAGTTCGCTAACAAACTGGATTCTTTATTCTTTTTAGAATCATCCGCGGAAAATACAGGGTTTACGCAAGACGTGACCGGACTTATCGGACAATATGCACATGGCAATGAACCTAGTCATCATGTAGCTTATTTGTATAACTATGCCGGACAACCTTATAAAACCCAACAACTCATTCGTGAAATCTTTGACCGTTTTTACCTCCCCAAACCGGATGGATTATGCGGAAATGATGATTGCGGACAAATGTCAGCATGGTATATATTCTCTGCAATGGGATTCTATCCGGTAAATCCGATTGGGGGAGAATATATATTGGGAGCACCACAGGTGGAAGAAGTTACTATTTCATTACCGAATGATAAAACGTTCACGATGCAAGCAAAAGGATTGTCGCATGAGAATAAGTATGTGAAGTCGGTAACGTGGAATGGCAAACCCGTTGAGAATTTCAGGATACATCATTCGGAAATTATGAAGGGAGGGGAGTTGGTATTTGTAATGACCGATAAATATTGAGTGTTTTCGATTAGCTCTCATGCACACATATCGGCTGTCTGTATTATGGGGGAGTATTTGATTTTAATCAATAGTCCCCTTTTCTATTTCCTGTTTTAAAAAACTGTAGACATATATGGCTCCTTGATAATATAAGCCGGAACGTTCGTCTTCTAATTTTGCGAAAGTTTCAGAAGAATACAGTACATCCATAGATTTTTGCAAATCCCATCCGTAGTCGCTCATAAGCATTTCTATCAGTTCTTTTCCTAAAGATTCAACTAAAAATTGTTTTTCCTTATTCATAACTTTTTAGTAAATTAATTGCAGCGGGAGTTCCAAAGAAATATTGTATAGTAGGGCGGATATTATGATAATTCATTCACTAATTGTGATATGTTTATATATCCCTGAATAAATCGTCTTAATTGGAGACCTACAGTATCATCAGCAATGGGACCTATTACAATATCATAATCATGGGCTTGAATATTGGTATTATTGTTTCTATTTAATAGAATAAATTCAGCCCATTCTATGGTATATCCGCCAAACTGTTTGATTTTAATATCACTTTTACCATTTAGAATAGATTCATCAAACATAAACTTAGAAACAACAGGAACCCCTTTTCCTTGTCTGAATGTCGTTAAACTTGCCATCTTTTCGGCTTGTTTAATATCTTCACTCAGATAAAACCCTTTTCCGAAGTCTTTGCCTTTTCTTCCTTTATCAATATCTATTTGGGATATTTCTATATTTGAACCGTGGTAAAGAATCATGCTAAAGCTCCTCCATTTCGTTGACAGATTTTCGTTAAATCATCCACAGCTTCCTCTATGGAGAATGTATGTTCGATATCATAGAATTCTTCTAAGAAATCCAAGCCGGAAAAACGCTTCAGGTATTTGTATGCCTGACTGTTACTTAAGGAATATTTTTCAGCGAAAGCTCCTATACATCCCACAAAATATTCAATTCTGTTAGATAGTTCTCTGTTACTCATAATTCTTTCATTATAGGTGATGAATAAATTTGTTAGCCTTATATGAGGCTTTATTCAATCCTTAAAGACAAAGAAACAAATTAATGAGAGAACTTGCAAGTGTAGTAGATAAATTTTAACTATAACACTAAAAATAATCACTTGACCTCTACGACCGTATGATTCCTTTTGTGATTGAGGACAATGTTTGGATTGGCATAAATTCGACCATACTTCCAGGTGTAAGGATTGGCTATGGAGCGATAGTGGGAGCCGGTAGCGTGGTAACTAAAGATGTTCCGGCGATGACAATCGTAGCCGGCAATCCGGCACGAATCATCAAAAAGATAGAAACAAGCGAATAATATAATGGCTGTTTCCTGATGAGATAGGAATTATACCTGAAGAAACTGTAATTAATAAAGGTGCGTTCTAACTCTAATGAAGGTAAGGTAGTTGAAATAAATATCTTATCTTTTTCTCTTCAAATTCCTCTCACCTCTTCAACATCTTCTGCATCGCTTTGTTCATCGGTGATAGCGGGTGAAGGCCTAAGCTTCACCTGCCTTTTCATCAGGGTTTCTTTTGTTTTCAACTAGTTCCATTTTTTGTTTCATACTTTGAAACGAATGGTTTCCCATAGTGAAACAGTTTGTTTCTCGGTGAGAAACGAATCGTTTCACCGTATGAAACTTTTAGTTTCTAGCGCTGGAAACAAAAAGTTTCAGCAGGCTGGAAACTAGTTAGAACGCAGCTTTACCAATTATACTCATCCGTGTAACTGTCAAAGACTGGTTCTTCGGTGATACCTTTCCGGCGAAAAAGTTGGCGGATATAGTTTTGGTCCGCGGGGCTTAGGAAGCGTTCTTCGCGATAAAAGCGATAGTAAAGAGTTTTTCCGAAATGCCCGATCAGTTGTTGCTTGATGTTTGTTCCGTCCTTATAAGGTACGTTGTCCAGCAGGTGGCTGATACCCCATGCCACATGTATCTTTTCTGCGTTTTGGAAGTGAGGACAGTCAATGCCGGTGGCCGGAATACACATTGGGTTTACGATGCTGATGTAGGACGTGTCAGCGGTAGTGAGAAGTGCAGCCACCCGACGCAGGCAGTTACAAGCTTTCGGACATTGCTCGTTGTAGCAGCGGGCGTAGTTGAAAGGGACTGTTTTGTTTTTTAATTTATTGTCGTTCATTTTATATTGTATATTACATACATGATTGACAAAGGTAGTGCTTTTATTGTGGAAAGGTACAATTTGAAAAAGAAAAAACGTGAAAGGATGGGTGAAGGGAACACCCTTCACCTATAAACTGCTTATAGATAGGATAATACAAGGAAAAGTGAAGGGTGAAGAGATTGTTCATTATAACTCTTCGCATACCCGCATTTCCATACCTTTATATACCACTACAATCTTGTGTAGTTGCGTGGAGCCAATAGCTTGTTTCACCGTGTCCGTGTCGGCATAGCGGTTGGCCTGGGCGATGGCTTCCTGACGCAATTCCTCCACACGGTTTTCAGAATCGCGATATTTGGCGTACTTCAACTCAACGATGTAGCTGTGCTTCATGTCAGAATATATGTCCAACATGGGACAGAGGAAAATATCGACGTAACCCGCTTGTGTATCTTGCTCGGAGATAGGACGGTAGAAGCGGTTTTGCGCAGTCATGGCCAAGGTGAAGCCGTGAACGAAGAATTCGCCCTTTTGCTTGTCACGCTGGGATGCATAACGTTTCAGGCAGTCGGCAATGTAACTGAAATAGGCTTGCCAATTGCCATCATAGGCGAGCTGACTTGAAAGTTCGCTCTTTTCGTAGCTGCTGAAATTTAAGTCTGCGTCGTTGTAGGTATTCAGCAAATAAGTGTAGAGCTGCTCTTGAACCACCAGGTTCGGAATGGTCAGTTTGGTCTTGCCTTTATCTATTCCGCTAATGGTTAACATTCCGAAATAGTAGAGCAGGCTTATAAAATTGTCCGGATTGGTGATGTTGAGGGCAGGGAAACCCTTCTTCAGTTCACCGGTGATATAACCTTGACTCACTAAAGTTTGAATGACGGAAGCATCGTGTGCAAACTCCTTATCCTTTCGAATGAGCATACGCAGCTTTTCATAGTCGATACGTATATTATCTTCTATCATTTCTCGTGGCGCTTTGCCGTTATCTATGTAATTCTTCACGAAGTAGAGCACCATGTTGGAGTTGTACATGGTAGTTTCACCGTAACAATCCTGCGCGAAGCAATAATTGTCGTACCATGGTTTCATTATTTCTATCAATTCGTCAACAGTATGGCGGAAAGGACTGTTCGTTGAATAGTAAGTCAGCATTTCGCGCACTTCTTCTTCGGTGAACCCCATCATTTGGTTAAATTGAGGGGTAAGTGAGTAGTTTGTGCCGATGTTGAAGCCACTCGTCAGGTCATCCATCGTTACGGGGCTTACGCCGGTGATGAAACAACGCTCTATGCTGGAATAAGTTCCTGCCTTCACCTTATTGAAGAAAGCACGCAGATAACCTTCGCCATGCGTTTCATCAGTGTAGCGGTGCAAACTTTCCGCATCGGAAAGGATGGCGTTGGTGAAGTGGTCGTATTCGTCGATGAAGAGATACATTTTCTGTCCGGCACGTTCGCACTCCGAAACCAAATAGTCCAGTTGGTTGACAGCCCCGTCCTTTTCGTCCAATCGTTCTCTGATACCTTGTGGCAGGAGGTCAGAATAGACTTCACAGAAGAAGTCGAAGCGGATTTGGCAATGTGCATCCAGTCCTTTTCGATAATCGTTCAGTTCGCCGGTGATACCTGAAAAGTTGAGGTAAAGCACCAGATAGCTGTTGCGGTTTGCTGTGGGATGCTTCCCAATGTAGAGGTCGCCGAATAAGTCGTTGAACTTATCGCGGGTACGCACATCGTAGTAGTGTTGCAGTACGTTCAGCGTGAGGCTTTTGCCGAAGCGGCGGGGACGGATGAAGAAAAAGAACCGGTCTGCCTGCTCTATCATAGGAATGAAGCGGGTTTTGTCTACATAATAATAGTCTTCGCGGCGGATGACTGCGAAGTTCATCATACCGTAAGGCAAACGCTTTCTGTTGGGTACTATATATTCCATTGGATCCATCTTCTGTCCTCCTGCTGATTTCTTATTTAACAACTTGCTTCTTTAGCGTTAACGACACAAAGATAGTAAAAGTTCTTGTTGGGTACGAGGCATCCTCAAAAAAGTATTGGAAAAACTCATTCACACAAAGAACTACAGCCCTGACAAAGCTATTCTGAAACAGCAGTGAAGTGGCGGAAATAATTCTCGAGGTTAGCTTGTATATATTGAAAGATACTGTATTTTTGTGCAGAACTAAAAAAAGAACAGACTATGTTGGACATTATTTTGATTGTAATTAGTGCCCTTTGTATGATAGCCGGGTTAGCAGGTTGTATTCTGCCGTTTCTTCCCGGTCCGCCTATTGCTTATGTGGGGTTGATCATTCTGCACTTCACGGATAAGGTACAATATTCTACGACACAATTAATCGTATGGTTATTGATTGTAGCTGTTTTGCAGGTATTGGATTATTTCACTCCGATGCTGGGAAGTAAATATAGTGGCGGTAGTAAATGGGGGAATTGGGGATGTATCATAGGAACTCTTGTCGGTCTTCTTTTCTTGCCTTGGGGGATTATTCTCGGTCCGTTTCTAGGAGCGGTGATTGGTGAACTATTAGGAAATAAAGAGTTCTCGCAGGCACTCAAATCAGGTGTGGGCTCTTTACTCGGATTTATATTCGGAACTTTACTGAAGTTCGTTGTCTGCGGTTATTTTTGCTATCAATTTATCATAGGTCTTATTCGGTAACCTATTTGATGTTGTAAAACATTCGTAAGAATAACCTATCTATTGCCTTTACATAGAGTACTAAATCGATGTGTGTTCGTCTTTATTGAAGTAGCACATTGAGGTAGTACCATGAAAAAGACTTTTACTTATCTTTCTTTTATCATTTTCTTGGGGTGGTTTCCCTCGCTTTTTGCGGGAGAAATTTATGTATCCCTGCAGGGGAATGATAAGAATCCCGGGACAAAGGAAGCCCCGTTTAATACATTAAACCGGGCAATCAAGCAGGCTCGTGAATGGCGTAGACTAAATTGGCCGGAAGTAGCCGGAGGAATTTATATTCGTTTGGAAGAGGGTGTTTATGCCCAGCGCAATTCTCTGTTTCTTCGTCCGGAAGATAGTGGGACACCCGATTCTCCAACAGTGATTTGTGCAGTAGATGGGGCTCATCCTGTGATTAGTGGTGGAGTTGCTGTTACGGGGTGGAAGCGTGGATGTAATCATCCGGCAGTTCCTGAAAAGCTAAAGCAGAAGATATGGTCGGCAGAGGCTCCCCTAATAGGAAATAGAAGAGTAGAAACCCGGCAAATGTGGGTGAACGGTCATAAAGTTCAAAGAGCTGCGCAATTTCCTGACGGAGGATTGGAACGAATGATTGACTTCAATCCGGAAGAGCAGACAATTACGATCCCCGTTTCTCAAAGTGTAAATCCGGAAAGACTTCAAAATGCCGGTCAACTGGAAATGATTGTCCATCAACGCTGGGCAATTGCTATTTTGCGTGTGAAAAGTATAGACGCGAAAGACGGACAGGCTGTAGTTCGCTTCCATGAACCTGAAAGTCACCTAGAGTTTGCGCATCCCTGGCCGCAACCCGTCATCGGAGGAGAGAAAGGAAATTCTTCCTTTTGCCTGACCAATGCACTGGAATTGCTGGACCAACCCGGTGAATGGTTTCAGGAATATCCTTCCGGCACGATTTACTATTATCCGCAGGCAGGCGAAAATATGGAAACAGCTGAAGTGATTATCCCTGCCTTGGAAACTTTAGTGACCATAGACGGTACATTGTCCCGTCCGGTAAAGCATATACAATTTAACGGAATTACTTTTGCGCATACCTCCTGGATGCGTCCTTCTTTTCAGGGACACGTCACCTTGCAAGGGGGATTTCCTTTATTGGATGCCTATAAACTACAAGAACCGGGGCTTCCGGAAAAAGCGGAACTGGAGAACCAAGCCTGGATCACCCGTCCCGAAACAGCGATACGTGTAAGAGGTGCCGAGCATATTGATTTCAAGCATTGCACCTTCCGTCATTTATCGTCCACCGGACTGGATTATGAATGGGCCGTTACAGCATCGAGCGTCGAAGATTGTCAATTTACGGATATTGGAGGAACGGCTTTACTGGTCGGTGCATTTCCGGACGGAGGATTTGAGACGCACATTCCTTTTATTCCTGCTGACGTACGGGAATTATGTTCCCATATTACTATCAGAAACAATTTCATCAGTAATGTGACTAATGAAGACTGGGGATGTGTAGGTATCGGCGCCGGATATGTCAGAAACATGGATATTTCTCATAATGAAGTCTGCCATCTGAACTATTCAGGGATTTGTGTAGGCTGGGGATGGACATCGCTGGAGAGCGGAATGTGCAACAACCGGATAGAAGCAAACTATGTACATCACTTTGCCCGTCGGCTATACGATGCAGGCGGTCTGTATACTCTTTCCAACCAGCCGGGTTCCGTCATGCGAAATAATCGGATCGAACATTTAATCGAAGCCCCCTACGCTACGAATGACCGTGCTTTTTATATCTATCTGGATGAAGCTACGGACGGATATACAATGGAAAACAACTGGTGTCCCGCTGAACGTTTTGATTCGAACCGCCCCGGGAAAAAGAACGTGTGGAAGAATAACGGGCCTCAAGTGGCGGACAGTATTAAATACAAAGCCGGAAGAATAAAGCAAGATTGAAACAAATCAATGGATTAACATAGTCATCAATGTACTAGTATAGCAATCAATAAACTAATGTAATAATCATTAGAGCTAAACTAGTATGGTAATCATTCAAACTAATCTGATAATTATAGTAATCAATAAACGATATTTAATCAATAAAATAGATGAAACCAACGAACTATCACTTATTTGATTTCCTTGATTTCGATACCGAGTTATCAAGGAATGAGTCGCTTTGGAAAGCATACAAGCCAACGGCTGTTTATGAAAAGGAAGGAGATATTTACGTAACAGTTCCCTTTCAGAAGCAAAAGCTGGCTAACGATATGATGGCGGATACCGATGTTCCCCAGGAGGAATATACGTTAATCATCCGTCAGTATAACATCGGTATCACCCGCCTGTTTCTTGGCTTCGGTGATTATGTACTGACAGATGAGTCGGAAATGCTGCAATTCAGTGACCGGATTCAGAAAGTGCCCCTGTTTATAAAAGAACAAAAAGGAAAATGGATTCTTTCGACGGAGGACGGAACGAAGCGTGCCGTTATCAATGTGGAAGAGCCTCTATTAGACCGATGGAGCGAATTGCTTCCCGACCCTCAAGAAACGCTTGATATCACTTTATACCCTGACGGAAAGCGTGAAATCCGCTTGTCAGCCTACGACCATTTTTCGCCTCCCCGCTACGATGCGTTACCTGTTGCTTTTTGCAAACGCGACGGTCGGAAAGAACGTGCAACGCTTTCTTTTGAATGTAAGCCCGATGAATGTTTTGCCGGAACCGGAGAACGTTTCTTTAAAATGGACTTAAGCGGACAGACTTTCTTCCTGAAAAACCAGGACGGGCAAGGAGTCAATAACCGGCGTACTTATAAGAATATCCCCTTCTATCTATCTAGCCGCATGTATGGAACATTCTACCATACATGTGCTCATAGCAAGCTCTCGCTGGCCGGACATTCCACCCGTTCCGTACAGTTTCTAAGCGACCAGGCATTGCTGGATGTATTTGTAATAGGCGGTGATACGATGGAAGATATTCTTCGCGGTTATCGTGACCTGACCGGCTATCCGTCTATGCCTCCTCTTTGGAGTTTTGGCGTTTGGATGAGCCGTATGACTTATTTCAGTGCCGATGAAGTAGACGAAATATGCGACCGTATGCGTGCCGAACACTATCCCTGTGATGTAATTCATCTGGATACGGGCTGGTTCCGTACCGATTGGCTCTGCGAATGGAAATTCAATGAAGAACGGTTCCCCGATCCGAAAGGATTCATCGGGCGGTTGAAAAAGAACGGCTATCGTGTCTCTTTATGGCAACTTCCATACGTTGCGGAAAATGCAGAGCAGATTGATGAAGCCAGAGCCAATGATTATATAGCCCCATTGACCAAACAACAAGCGACCGATGGTTCCAACTTCTCCGCCCTGGATTATGCCGGAACAATCGACTTTACTTATCCGAAAGCAACCGAATGGTACAAAGGACTATTGAAACAACTCCTGAATATGGGAGTAACCTGTATCAAAACCGATTTCGGTGAAAACATTCACATGGACGCCCTCTATAAAGGTATGAAGCCGGAATTGTTGAACAACCTGTATGCCCTGCTTTATCAAAAGGCTGCTTACGAAATTACGAAAGAAGTGACAGGTGACGGCATTGTCTGGGCACGTTCCGCATGGGCGGGATGCCAGCGTTATCCTTTGCATTGGGGAGGCGATTCCTGTAGTTCTTGGGATGGAATGGCAGGTTCTCTGAAAGGTGGTCTGCATTTCGGTCTGTCGGGATTTGCTTTTTGGAGCCATGATGTTCCCGGCTTCCATACATTGCCCAATTTTATGAACTCGGTAGTAGCAGATGATGTGTACATGCGTTGGACTCAATTCGGCGTATTCACATCGCATATCCGTTATCACGGAACCAATAAGCGTGAACCCTGGCACTATCCGGCCATAGCTCCGTTGGTGAAAAAGTGGTGGAAATTGCGTTATTCGCTCATTCCATACATCATAGAACAAAGTAAACTAGCCATAGAAAGCGGCTATCCGCTCTTGCAGGCACTCATTCTGCATCATCCGGAAGATAAACTTTGTTGGCATGTGGATGATGAATACTATTTCGGCAATGATTTCCTGGTAGCTCCGGTGATGAACAGCGAGAACCGTCGGGATATCTATCTTCCCGAAGGAAAATGGGTGAACTTCTTTACGGGAGAACGTCTGGAAGGAGCATGCTGGCTGAAAGACGTATACGTTCCATTGGAAGAAATGCCCGTATATGTGCGTGCAAATGCCGTGATACCCATCTATCCGGAAGACGTGGACTGTACGGATGAAATGGATTTAAGCAAGAGCATGGCTTTACGCATAGATAATGATTATAAAGGATTTTGGACTATGATAGATTGTGGTAGAAAATTAATTAATTTAGTATAGTATGAAAACATGGAAGAGTAATTTAGAAGAAACAAAACAACGTTATATAAATTGGTGGAACCATAAAGGAATCATTCTCAATATGTGGGAGCACTTCCAGGAAGGAGTGCAACCACATGCAGAGATAACACCTCCCGCACTGGCAAAAGATTTGTCGCAAAAGTGGTTCGACCCTCAATGGAGAGCTGAATATCTGGACTGGTACGTAGCGCACAGCAGCCTGAAAGCGGATATTCTTCCGGTTGCGAATACCCAACTGGGTCCCGGTTCTCTAGCTGCCATTTTAGGCGGAGTGTTTGAAGGCGGGGAAGACACCATTTGGATTCATCCCCACCCGGATTTCACCAATGAAATAGTCTTTAACCCCGAACACCCGAACTGGATTCTTCATAAAGAACTCCTGAAAGCCTGCAAAGCGAAAGCCAACGGACACTACTTTGTCGGTATGCCCGACCTGATGGAAGGACTGGATGTCCTAGCCGCACTGAAAGGAACGGATAGGGTATTATTGGACACAGTGATGCAGCCCGAAATCTTGGAACAACAGATGCAGCAAATCAACGACATCTACTTCAAAGTATTTGATGAACTATACGACATCATCCGTGAAGGCGACGAGATGGCATTCTGTTATTTCTCGTCCTGGGCTCCCGGAAAGATGAGTAAACTGCAAAGTGATATTTCGACCATGATTAGTCAGGATGATTATCGCCGGTTTGTGCAACCTTTTATTCGTGAACAATGTCAGAAGATTGATTATACCCTTTATCATCTGGATGGAGTGGGAGCTATGCATCACCTGCCTGCCTTGCTTGAAATTGAAGAATTGAATGCGATTCAATGGACTCCCGGAGTGGGCGAACCACAAGGAGGATCTCCCAAATGGTACGATCTGTATAAGAAGATTCTGGCATGCGGAAAGAGCGTAATGGCTTGCTGGGTGACATTAGACGAACTAAAACCTCTATTGGATCATATCGGTGCGGACGGTGTACACTTGGAAATGGATTTTCATAACGAAAAGGAAGTGGAACAGGCCATGCGGATTGTTGAAGAATATACCGGTTCTTCTACTTCTGTAAATACCAATGAACATCAACAGGATGCCGACTTGGCAGCTACCGGACAGGAACGTATTTGTATACGGGAAGAACAACATCGGGAAGAGGATAAACTGCAACCTCTGTATGAAGCCATTGTTGCCGGGAAACTGGAACCTGCGGTTGAAGTCACCCGGCAAGCCATTGCGGAAGGAGTAGCTCCCCAAATGATTATCAATAATTATATGATTAAAGCAATGGGCGAAGTGGGACAACGTTTCCAGGATGGAAAAGCTTTTGTTCCTCAACTGTTGATGGCAGGACGTGCCATGAAAGGGGCTTTGGAACTACTGAAACCTTTATTGGCAGGAAGTGCTTCCACTACAATCGGTAAGATTGTCATCGGTACAGTGAAGGGAGATCTCCATGATATTGGTAAAAACCTGGTGGCTTCCATGCTGGAGGGGTGCGGCTTTGAAGTCATAAATATTGGTATTGATGTGACTTGTGACAAGTTTGTGGAAGCTGTGAAGGAAAACCATGCTGACATCTTGTGCATGAGCGCATTGCTGACTACTACCATGACGTATATGAAAGAGGTTATCCAGGCATTGGAAGAGGCCGGTATTCGTAATCAAGTGAAAGTGATGATTGGCGGAGCACTCGTCAGTCAGGGGTTTGCTGACGAAATCGGTGCGGACGGATATAGTGATAATGCGAATACAGCCGTAGCAGTTGCCAAAGAACTGATTGGAAATAAAAAATAGAATAAAAAGGCACGGATTACACGGATCAACACGGCTCTTAATTACATAGCCTATTAAAACCGTGAAATCCATGTAATCTTTGCCTAAAGAAAATTAGATTTAAACTTACGTTACTTATTTAATACTTGAATTATGCATGTGAAATTCTTAGAGACATTAGATTGGAGTATTCTGATTGCCTACTTCCTGATTTTGATAGCTATTGGTATATGGGCAAGTTCTAAACGAAAAAAGGGGAGTAGTCTTTTCCTTGCGGAGAATTCGCTGAAGTGGTATCATATCGGCTTTTCCATGTGGGGGACGAATGTGGGACCTTCCATGTTGATAGCTTCCGCAAGTGCCGGATTTACTACTGGTATTGTTTCGGGGAATTATGCCTGGTATGCATTTGTCTTTATATGTCTGCTTGCTTTTGTCTTTGCTCCCCGATATTTGGGTAGTCGCATCACGACATTGCCCGAATTTATGGGAAAACGTTTCGGACAATCTACCCGTAACATCCTTGCTTGGTATACCATTATTACCATTCTTATTTCATGGCTTGCATTGACTTTATTTGCCGGTGGAGTCCTGATCCGTCAGGTCTTCGATATTCCTATGTGGCAATCGGCATTGCTGTTACTTGTCATCTCCGCTTTCTTCACGATGCTTGGCGGACTGAAAGCTGTGGCCTACACGAATGTATATCAAATGATACTGTTGATTGTAGTATCAGCCACACTGGCTATCATGGGAATCTATAAAGTGGGCGGTGTAGGCGCACTGGTGGACGCCGTTCCGGCGGATTACTGGAATCTTTTCCATCCAAATGATGACCCGGCTTTTCCTTGGCTACCTATTATCCTGGGTTATCCTATTATGGGAGTTTGGTTTTGGTGTACGGATCAGTCGATGGTGCAACCGGTTCTTGCTGCCAGGAATCTGAAAGAAGGACAGATGGGAACCAACTTTACCGGATGGTTGAAAATATTAGATGTACCTCTTTACATTCTTCCCGGCATTATCTGCCTCGCTTTATTCCCACAATTGGAGAATCCCGATGAGGCTTATATGACAATGGTGACTCATCTGTTCCCGACAGGAATGGTCGGCTTGGTATTGGCTGTATTGACAGCAGCATTGGTAAGTACTGTCGGCTCTGCATTGAATGCATTAAGTACGGTATTCACGATGGATATCTATGTGAAGAAAATCCGACCGCAGGCCAAGCAGAAAGAGATTATCAGGGTGGGACAAGTGGTTACGGTAGTCGGTGCACTGATTTCTGTGATAATAACCATAGCGATCGACAGCATCAAAGGACTGAATCTATTTAATGTTTTCCAGTCTGTACTGGGATTTATAGCTCCTCCGATGGCAGCTGTATTTCTCTTTGGCGTGTTCTGGAAACGCACCACTACTCTGGCAGCTAATATGGCTCTAACATTGGGAACAGTGTTCAGTATCGGAGTAGGAATCTTGTATTTATGGGTATTTCCGGCCGAACAATATAATGCGTGGCCTCATTTTATGCTGCTTTCCTTCTACTTATTCGTTATCATCGGAATAGGCATGATAGTAGTCAGCCTGTGGGATAAGTCTCCGCAATTGGGCATCTTGAATATGGAAAAGATAGAGGACAAACCTGCACGAATTGTTCTTATCCTATGGGGATTACTTATTGTGACTATGATCGGGCTTTACATCTTCTTCAATGGCCACTAGTTTTTATTCACCACAGAGGACGCAGAGGACACAGAGATTATTATCTAATAATAAAAGACTCTGTGTCCTCTGCGTCCTCTGTGGTGAAACTATTTTCTGCGAAAACAATTTTCGTACGTACACAGCCCGCAAGTATATTCCAGCTTACGGACATGAGAACCCACTCCAATAATACCACTTACAGATTTGATGGGAATCATCAGACTGGAATCAGTCAACTGAATACCACAAGGCGAAGCAACCGGAAATAAGGAGAATAGTTTTTGTTGTTCCGATACGTGCCATCCGCAATAACCGGGGCTGTACCTATTAGTGTGTTTCCAACCTCTTTTTTCGATAAATACAGCCAACTCCTCTTCCATGCAATCAGCAGCCTTTTCTGCAATGATGCTCCCCAATGAATCTGCTATATATATTTTCACCATGTCATCCTCTTGCTGGAGGAGATGTTGGAACTCCTCAAATTCAACTCCGGCAGTTGCGGTAAAAAAGGCAAAAGCTTCCGAACCCCGTAATTGGCGGGTAATGGTTTTACCGATTGAGAGAACCGTATCTTTTACTGTCAATGTTGCTTTTTCGGTGTCGAGCAGTCCATCGGCGATGAAAAAGAAAAAACGGGGACGAAGAAGGGGAGTGATACGGTCAAGTAACGTATTTATTTCTTCTATAACCATTCCATCCGGCATAGAATCTTTATATCCCATCGCCTCGTAGATATCGGACGATGGGATTTGCAGTTTCTGGTAAGTAAGTTCCTGTTCAACCATTGGTGGATGCATTGAAATATATAGGTTGTTGTAATCCTGCGGACACAGAATTAAACTTGTGTTTTATTGAATTCTTCCAATGCAGTATAAAATGCATCTATATTAGTAGAAGACGTATGTGGCGGAATATCACAACCACTTGACAATACGAAATTAGGATATGCACGGGTAGTCTCCAATAGTTGCAAAGTCGCTTCCTTCATAGTCTCCGGGCCTGCCATCTTGAAAAGGCTCACCGGGTCCAGATTTCCCATTGCCAGTGCATCGGTCGGAACCTCTTTCAACGCTTCCTCCATCTTAATTTTATTCCCGAAGTGGTAAGCGGCTGCACCGGTATAAACCATCGCTTGCGTGCAATTCCCTGTGTTTCCGCAATTATGAAGCACTACGGCAAAGTGCTCATCCTGTACCTTCTCTATTATTTCTTTCACAAATAAAGAAGAATATTGCAGGCAATCTTCGTTGGATAACAGTCCTGCAGCAGGTTCAGCCATGATTACACCGTTCACACCGGTTGCTTTCAATGCCATGCAATAGCGGGTGATGAAGTCACTGCATTTTCTTAATAACGTATTGGCTGCATCGGGATTAATATAAATCAGCATCATGATTTCCGACATATCATACAAACGTCCGGCCAGCGAATAAGGACCGATGCAACCGGCAAAAACCGGACGGTCTGTAACATTTCTGGCTGTCAGCATATTTGCTTTAAGATATTCCGGGATTCTTCCTTTATTCAACGCCGGAACTTCCAGCTTTTCAATAGCAGCTTCATCCGCCAGTAAACGGCCGGACACACTGGGCACCTCATTTTTCGGAAAGATAATCTCTGCCCCGAAAGCTTCCGCTTCTACCGTCAGATCCATGATAACGGTTGCTGCCGCAGCCGGATACTTGTCACAAAGAGCTTTGATAGCCTCATAATGAACCTGTCCGTTTGTTACCGCATCATGCACCGTTTTCCCGATAAATTCGATACCCGGATGTGTCATGATCGGAATTGCAATCGTTTCCTTACGTTGGATCGTTTGGCTGATCCATTCTTTCATATTCAGTTTACCCATAATTTCAGTTTTTAATATCGTCTTGTAATAAAGACGAAGTTGCTCTTCTTTTGTAATCTCGTATATGATAAAATCTTATACCGGTATAAAAATAAAGCTGTCCTTCAAAAAGAAGAACAGCTTTACACCTATTTGATTTATCTTCGAGCTTTATTTTACCGGAATCTTATCAATACGGTTCTGATGGCGTCCGCCGTCAAATTTGGTAGAGAAGAACTCTGTCAAAATCATGTCCGCTTCTTCAGTGCTGATGAAGCGTCCCGGCATAACCAGTACATTAGCGTCATTGTGCTGACGAGCCAGGTGTGCGATTTCTGCATTCCAGCAGAGAGCGGCACGAACCCCTTGGTGCTTGTTCAGCGTCATATTGATTCCGTTTCCACTGCCGCAGATAGCGATACCGGGATAACATTCTCCCGATTCCACTGCAAGAGCCAGCGGATGAGCATAATCCGGATAGTCTACGCTTGCGGTAGAGTTAGTTCCGAAATCCTTGTAAGCCCAGCCTTTTGCTTCCAGCCAGCCGCGAACATATTCTTTCAGTTCAAAACCGGCATGGTCGCATGCTAATCCGATTGTTTTCATTAGAGCATTGCTTTTACTTGGTTATATACGTTCTCGGCAGTAAATCCAAGTTTCTCATCCAACACTGTGTAAGGAGCAGAGAAACCGAAAGATTCCAATCCCCAAACTTTACCGTGGCAACCTACCAGACCTTGAAGAGTGACAGGCAGACCGGCAGTCATACCGAAAATCTTCGCATCTGCCGGAAGAATAGCTTCCTGATATTCTTTCGGTTGGTTGCGGAACAGACCTTCAGACGGAGCAGATACAATGCGTACCTTCACGCCATCTTTGCGAAGTAACTCTGTGCCGGCTACCAATGTAGCTACTTCAGAACCTGAAGCCACCAGGATAACATCCGGATTTTCGTCGGAACCTGCTACGATATAAGCACCCTTGGCTGCCTGTTCGTAATCTGTTCCTGCCGGTAAATTGGCAATATTCTGACGAGAGAAGATCAATCCTGTAGGAGTAGACATATTTTCCATAGCAAGTTTCCAAGCGATGGTTGTTTCTTCTGCATCAGCCGGACGAAGTACCAACATGGAGTTGTGTCCCTTATGGTTTTTCAGTTTTTCCATCAGGCGGATTTGAGCTTCCTGTTCTACCGGTTCGTGAGTAGGACCGTCTTCACCTACGCGGAATGCGTCGTGTGTCCAGATGAATTTCACTGGTTGTTCCATCAAAGCAGCCATACGTACGGCAGGTTTCATGTAATCGGAGAATACGAAGAATGTACCGCAAGCAGCGATCACACCACCGTGGAGAGACATACCGATACAGATACAAGCCATTGACAGTTCAGATACACCTGCCTGGAAGAATGCTCCGCTGAAATCACCTTTCTTGAAAGAATGAGTCTTTTTCAGGAAACCGTCAGTCTTGTCAGAGTTAGAAAGGTCGGCCGAAGCAACGATCATGTTTTCTACCTGTGTAGCAAGTGCGCCCAATACGGTTGCAGATGCAGCACGAGTAGCGCTACCTGCTTTCTGTTCGATAGCAGCCCAGTCCACTTTCGGAGCTTTGCCCGAGAAGAAGAGTTCCAGTTTGGCAGCCAGTTCCGGGTTTGCTTTCGCCCATGCAGCTTTTGCAGCATACTTTTCAGCAACGATCTTCTTCAGTTCTTCTGCACGTTTTGCATACAGTTCGGCTACTTCCGGGAATATAACGAACGGGTTAGTAGGATCACCACCCAGATTCTTGATTGTATTTACGTATGCGTCGCCGCCGAGAGGAGCACCGTGTGTAGCGCAGTTAGCTTCATAGCTGCTGCCGTCTGCCTTGCGTGCACCTTTACCCATTACGGTTTTACCGATAATCAGCGTCGGGCGTTCTTTTTCAGCCTGTGCTTCTTTGATTGCCGCACGGATTTCGTCAGGATCATTACCGTTGATATTAAGTACGTTCCATCCCCATGCTTCATATTTCATGGCAGTATCTTCAACGGTTACGTCTTTCGTTTCTGTAGAAAGCTGAATATCGTTGGAGTCATAGAACATAATCAGGTTGTCCAGTCCTAGTGCACCGGCAATACGTCCGGAACCTTGAGAGATTTCTTCCTGAATACCACCGTCAGAGATGTAAGCGTAAATGGTCTGATTCATCACCTCGTCGAAACGGGCTTTCAAGAATTTGGCAGCGATAGCAGCACCTACTGCAAAAGTGTGTCCTTGTCCCAGCGGACCGGAAGTATTTTCGATACCACGCATGATGTCCACTTCAGGGTGTCCCGGAGTAGGGCTTCCCCATTGACGGAATTCTTTCAGCTCGTCCAGCGTGAATTTTCCTGTCAATGCCAACGTAGAATAAAGCATCGGAGACATGTGGCCCGGGTCGAGGAAGAAGCGGTCACGTCCTTCCCAACGGGGATTTTCAGGATCGTATACTAGAAACTCAGAGAAGAGTACATTTACAAAATCAGCACCACCCATGGCGCCACCCGGGTGACCGGAATTGGCTTTCTCAACCATTGAAGCAGCAAGAATACGGATGTTATCCGCTGCACGATTCATAAGTTTGTTATCGTTCATATCATTAAAATTTAATTGATTTCTGTCAGATTGTTCGCAAAGATAACTCTTTATGTGGATTTAACAATCCAAAAGAGCTATCTTTTTTATCGACAATTTTACGGTCTTCTTGTTTGTGATACAATAAGTAATTGCTCTAAAATTACTGTAACTCTAAAGTAACAATGGACTTAGCAGGAAGTTTTACCTTCATTGTACCTTTATTGATTTTTACCTCTTTGAAAGGTGCCGGTTTTACAATATTAGGTTTTTCAAAAGAATTGTAATCGGTCAGTTTGGAAGCGGTCAGAATCTCTCCGACAGCTTTCTTGGCTTTCGTATCACCCAGATTGATGGTGATTTCCTGCGCTTCATCAGCATCTACATTGGAAAGAGAAATATGGATCACCCCATCTTTATTTTTGGAAGCTGTGGCGCTCACCATCGGTACAGTGCGGTTATCACGTACACTTATCTTTTCGCAAGTCAGGTCGATGGGAAGATAAGTGGCATCCTGATGTACTTTATACATCTTGAAGACATAATAAGTAGGAGTGAGCACCATTTCTTTGTCTTTCGTCAGAATCATGGATTGAAGTACATTGACAATCTGTGCGATATTTGCCATCTTCAAGCGGTCTGTATATTTGTGGAATACATCAAGACTTAAAGAAGCCACGAAAGCATCACGCAACGTGTTTTGCTGATACAGATGTCCTTTGATGGTTCCGGGTTCCTCATCCCACCAGGTTCCCCATTCGTCCAGTAAGAGAGCGATTTTCTTGTCCTTGTCATATTTGTCCATGATGGTACAATGTTTCTTGAGTACATCTTCCACTTCCAGACATTTGCCCATCGTCCAGTAATAATCATCCTTGTTGAATTGAGTGGCTGATCCTTTGCTACCACTCCATCCGGTTACGGTATAATAGTGCAGAGAAAGACCGTCCATTCGGTGTCCTACACGATTCATCAATACATCTGTCCATTTGTAATCATAGTCACTTGCGCCACTGGCAATCTTGAACAGACGGTTGCCGTCATAATTGCGGCAATAAGTAGAATAACGACGATATAAGTCTGCGTAATATTCCGGACGCATGCTGCCACCGCACCCCCAGCTTTCATTTCCTACGCCGAGATATTTCAATTTCCATGCTTTGTCGCGACCATTCTTACGGCGAAGGTTAGCCATAGGCGAGTCTCCGTCAGAAGTCATATATTCCACCCATTTAGCAAGCTCTTCTACTGTACCGCTACCTACATTTCCACTCACGTATGGTTCGCAACCCAGCATTTCGCAAAGATTCAAAAACTCGTGTGTTCCGAAACTGTTATCTTCAATGGTTCCGCCCCAGTTGTTGTTCACCATCTTCGGACGGTTCTCTTTCGGACCAATGCCGTCCATCCAGTGGTATTCATCGGCAAAGCATCCGCCCGGCCAGCGAAGGACGGGAACGGACAAGTCTTTCAGTGCATTGAATACATCTGTGCGGTATCCCTTGATATTAGGAATATCCGAGTTTTCGCCTACCCAAAGACCGCCGTAGATACATGAACCCAGGTGTTCGGCAAACTGGCCGTAAATTTCCTTCGGTATGATTTCTTTGCCTTGATCGGCATGTACGGTTATGGTAGCACTCTTTTGTGCAGAAAGAGATACGGATGCTGCCAGAAAAGCCGTGCTGACTAATAGTTTTGCTTTCATAAATGGTATTTGTTTAATGATTATTTTTTACCACAGATTACGCAGATTATCACAGATTGATTTTATTCTGACTACTATCAATAAATAATCTGTGTTAATCCGTGTAATCTGTGGTGACTTCTATTTTAGTAAACGAACTTCATAAACGGCAGAGGTCCATTCCGTCCCGTCAGGGATGAAACGTATTGGACAGCTACCTGTATTCAGTTTTTGAGGCAGAACGTATGAAAGAGTAATGAAACCGTCTTTATCCGCTTCACTGATAGTCGGATGAATAGCCAACTTTTCGTTATTCAAAAGAATAGCCACTTTATTGCGGTCATCTTTCCGTACCGTAATCAGGAGGCGGCTTGCTTCCTCTTTTACCTTCAATTGATAGCCGAACCAACCTTTGGCACGTCGGAAATGCCGGTCTTTATTCGTCCCTGTTTCTGCCTGTTCATACTGGATGCCATGGTCAGACTCCGGCTGCTGTTCGCCAGGGAAGATAAGGTCAATGGTTTGATTAGCCAATTCTGTTGCTTTTCGTTCAGCCGTTGCCATCTCTTCCTGAATCGCTTTAAACTGCTCTTCGCTTGCCTGCCGGAAATAAACGGCATAACGGGAATTATGCAGGCGGAAGAACGGAACGAGTTTCAATGCTTTGCCTTGTGCAGGATAAACCTCTCCGTTATAGCTGAAAGTAATCCGGCTATTCTGTTCTTTCTGAAGAGATTTGCAGATTGAATCAGGATTTCCTATCAATATCGGGATTTCTTGCAAAGGAATTTGTTTGCCATGAGCGATATGTCCGCCACGGCTGTCATCGGCATGTAAACCATCAAGATGTTCAGTGCCTGTGGAAGCTGCAAGAACGATCGGACCATATAAGAAAGCATAATAATCTTTCTTGTCGGGAATCTGTTCCACGCTGATTTTCATAGGTAAGTGGAAAGTAATGACATCTCCTTTTTTCCATTTGCGGGAGAGGGGAAGATACTGGTTACCTTTTGCCATAACGAACATTTTTCTTTTTCCATTGATGCTGACGTTATATCCTTTGGATTGGTTCGCCCATTCCGGAATACGTATCATTAAAGTACGTTTTTTCTTAGGCGCTTCATCTATTCGCAAAGTTACCTTGTCGTCATCGGGGAAACGGGTTTCCTGTGTCAAAATAATGCCTTGCTCTTTCCAGGTCAGTTGTGAAGGAATGAAGAGATTGACATACAGCGTATCTTTCCGATACGCATAGATAAATTCGCCGTATTTGGTATGATTCTCCAAGCCTGAACCTACACAGCACCACATGGATGTTTCCGGTTGTGAGTATACACGATAGTGTCCCGGACGCATAGGAGTGAAGTAGACAAATCCACCTTTATCCGGCTCTTGTGACGCTAGGATATGATTGTAAAGCGCACGTTCGTAATAGTTTACGTAGTTGGGATCAGGTTCGTTTGTTTGATTCGGATTGTGAGAATTCTGATAAAGCATTTTGGTAAGACGGAGCATGTTGTAAGTATTACAGGTCTCCGGTCCTTGAACGTCGTTCAGCATGGACGTGAAGTTATCCGACGGATGGAAATGTTCACGAACACTATTTCCTCCGATGCAGACGGAACGGTGATTGACTACCGTGTTCCAGAAAAAACGGGCGGCATGATCCCATTCTGCAGCATGATTCCAATTCTTGTCGTCTTGTGAAAGTTCGGCTATTCGCTTGTAGCCGATCACTTTCGGAATCTGTGTGTTGGCGTGCATTCCCGTCAATTTGTCTTCCTCTTTGATAAGCGGGTCTAAGATAAGCTTGTGAGAGAAACGGCGTGCCAGTTCCAGATACTTCTTGTCGCCTGTGATTTCGGCCACGTCAGCGAACGTTTCGTTTAATCCGCCATGTTCGCTACGAAGCATATCCTGCATTTGTTCGTCACTCAAGCCGGAAGTGATATCAATCATCCAGTCTGTAAAAGCGATAAGCATTTGGCGTGCAAGGTCGCTTCCTGCATAGATATATGCATCCCGCAATCCGGTGTAAGTCTTATGTATATTGTATAGAGGTACCCATTTGCCGTTAAGGTCGAAACCTCCGGCACGGATCTTTCCTGCTTTTATATCTTTCCAAAGTTGAAGGCTTCCCGGAGTTCCTCCGATGAATCCTGTGCCGACAGTTTGTTGTGCCCGGTTCAACTCATTCAGCATGTAGTTGAGGCGATTATAGACTGCGGTATCTCCGGTGGCGGCATACATCATCGAAAGTGCGGATAAATAATGTCCGCCGATATGTCCGTCCAATCCGGTATTTTCCCAATTGGTGTAGCTGGGGGCTTTAGGCTGTAACCCTGCTTCGCGGAGAAAAGGAGCGAGCAGACGGTCGGGGTCTAATGCAAGTATGTAATGTAAATCAGTCTGTTGAGCTTGCAGAAACGGACTATCCAATAGTTTCACATTCTGTAAAGGGAAGTAAGACACTTGTGGGGCGTTTTGAGCTTTGCCCAATGAGGTGGACAGGACAAGTGCAAGTATGAACGAGGTGGTTTTCATGATAATAGTCTCCCCATCTCCCTCTCCAAAAGAGGAGAGGGGTGGAGATAATTAATGTTTGTACTTAGTTAGAATTGACTCTTGATAAACAGCGATTTATCGGCAATCTTTGATGAATAACAATGGATTGCCGACTGTCAATTATTTAAATTTGACTGCTGCCTCTTCGATAGGCAATCCTGCCTTATAGTTTTCGATGTATGTATTGAAGCCGGCTACATCTTCGGGTGTAGGTGATACCTCGATACCCGCGTCACCGACAAATACGCTTTCATCCAGAAAATCGGCAAGAGATTGTTTCTTTTCATTGTTCACGAGGTAAGAACCTAACAGGGCAATACCCCAGGCACCACCTTCGCCGGCTGTTTCCATCACAGAAATAGGCGAGTTGATAGCTGCAGCAAGTATTCTTTGACCTACTCCTTTGGTTCTGAATAATCCTCCGTGACCAGTAATTCTGTCCACTTTGATTTTTTCTTCGTTGAACAGGATATCGTTGCCAATCTTGAGTACTCCTACTGAAGCATACAAGTGAGTCCGCATAAAGTTTGCCAGGTTGAATTTGTCATTTGCCGAACGTACAAACAACGGTCTTCCATCAGCAAATCCAGTTACAGGTTCGCCTGAAATATAATTGTATGAAAGCAAACCTCCGCAATCAGTATCACCTGTGAGCGCAATATTGTAAAGTTTGCTATAGATTTCATCCATATTTACAGGTATGCCCAGAAGCTCCTGATATTCCTTGAACAGGTTAACCCATGCGTTGAGATCGGAAGTACAGTTGTTGCAATGCACCATGGCTACCAGACTTCCGTCAGGAGTGGTCACCATGTCAATCATTTCGTATGGCTTCGACAAATCTTTCTCTAATACGATCATAGAGAATGAAGAAGTACCTGCCGATACATTTCCTGTGCGTTGTTTAACAGCATTGGTTGCCACCATTCCGGTACCTGCGTCTCCTTCCGGCGGACAAACCGGTATTCCTGCTTTCAAATGACCCAATACATCGAGCTTTTTACTTCCTTCCGGAGTGAGGACGCCGGCATTTTCACCTGCCGACAATACTTTAGGCAGAATATCTTCCAGTTTCCAGCTATATTCTTTGGGAGCAATCAGTTTATCGAACTTAGCCACCATTTCAGCCGAATAGTTGTGGGTTGTCGGATCAATAGGGAGCATACCCGATGCGTCACCGATACCCAATACCTTTTCGCCAGTTATCTGCCAATGCACATAACCTGCCAGAGTAGTCAGGAAATCAATGTCATTCACATGCGCTTCATTGTCCAGGATAGCCTGGTACAAATGAGAAATGCTCCATCGCAGCGGAATGTTGTAGACAAACAGTTCTGATAAGGCTGCTGCTGCCCGACCTGTATTCGTATTTCTCCAAGTGCGGAAAGGCACGAGGATTTCTTCTTTTTTGTTGAACGGCATATAACCATGCATCATGGCGCTGACACCGATAGCAGCCAGCGTCTCAATCTCTATGCCGTATAAGTTCTTTACGTTAGCGCGAAGATCAGCATAGCAATCTTGCAGTCCCGACCAGATAGCTTCAATATTATAAGTCCAAAGTCCGTCAACTAACTGGTTTTCCCAAGTGTGGCTACCTTGAGCAATAGGCTTGTTTTCCTGGTCAATCAACACAGCTTTTATTCGTGTTGATCCCAGTTCAATACCAAGAATGGCTTTGCCTGCTTCGATGGTTGATTTTGCATCTAATTTCATGTTGAAATCAATATTTTAAGGTTTAGCAAAGCGCTTTATTCAACATGTAATAAACTTCGTTCATGCGCAGTTCTTTCTTGAAGCAGCTGATCGTAGTATCCTTGTTGATATGTACCATTTCGATACCTGCGATTTCAGCGTAATCTTCCCAATATTCTGCTGTCAGGTCGTAAGAGAAGCAAGAATGGTGAGTTCCACCAGCCAGGATCCATGCACCTGCACCCACTTCGAGGTTAGGCATCGGAATCCAGAGAGCAGAAGCAACCGGCAACTTAGGCAGCGGTTTCGGTTCGATACATTCCACATCGTTCACAATCAGGCGGAAGCGGTTACCCATATCTACTACTGTAGCAGTGCATCCTGCGCCTGTCTTTGAAGTAAATACCAATCTTGCAGTCTGGCTCTTGCGGATACCTATACCGAGGAAGTGTACTTCCAGGCGCGGTTTGTTGGCTGCGATAAGCGGGCAGATTTCTAACATGTGTGACTGCAGGATAGAGCTGTTGGCACCGTCGAAGTTCAGCGTGTAGTCTTCCAGGAATGAACAACCTCTGGGAAGTCCCTGATTCATTACCCATACTGTACGGTACAGAGCAGCCGATTTCCAGTCACCTTCAGCGCCGAATCCGTAACCTTCCGCCATCAGACGTTGTGAAGCAAGCCCCGGGATCTGATCGAAACCATTGTATTCGATGTCGCCCAAATCGTCGAAGTTGGTCGTAAATCCTTTAGCGCCTTTAGCTATCAGGATAGCACGCATGGCAAGTTCTGCTTTAGCGGCATTCCATACTTTCTGATAAGCTTCAGTCGATTTGTCTTCCAAAGAAGCATCGTGATCGTATTCTTTGAAGTAGGTAGCTACCAATGCATCTACATCTTCATTCTTGATTTCTTTATGGTATTCCATCAATTCGCTTACCGGACAATAATCTACGTGGTAACCCATACGTTGTTCAGCTTCCACTTTATCACCGTCGGTTACAGCTACATTGTTCATCTGGTCGCCGAAACGGATAATCAGCATATCCTGTGAGTCTGCCCAACCGGCACAAACACGCATCCAAACGGCAATCTTGTGCAACGTGTCTTCCTCTTTCCAGTAACCTACCACTACTTTACGACGGATGCGCATACGGGTACAGATGTGTCCGAATTCGCGGTCACCGTGAGCTGACTGGTTCAGGTTCATGAAGTCCATGTCCATTGTATCCCAAGGAATTTCCTTGTTGAACTGTGTGTGCAGGTGCAACAATGGTTTCTTCAACTGTTGCAGACCATGAATCCACATCTTAGCAGGAGAGAAAGTATGCATCCAAGTGATAACGCCGACACATTTTTCATCGTTATTGGCAGCTTTGAATACAGTTTCCACTTCTTTAGAAGAGTTGGCAGTACCTTTGTATACCACCTTAACAGGAAGTTTACCGGATTCATTCAGTCCGTTTACCATTTCATTAGAGTGTGCGTCTACTGCGATTACTGCGTCACCTCCGTACAGAAGCTGTGCTCCTGTTACGAACCATACTTCATATTGATCAAATACGTTATTCATAATGTTATTGCTTTAATTTTTAATATCTGTTTTTTAATTGTTACTGTCCATAATAAGCATTCGGACCATGCTTGCGGCTGAAATGTTTTTCTACCAGCAACGGGTTCATTGTTAAATTCGGGTTTACCGCATAAGCGATACTTGCCATTTTGGCTACCTGTTCCATTACCACAGCATTGTGTACAGCATCGTGCGCATCTTTTCCCCAAGAGAAAGGACCGTGATTTTTTACTAACACTCCCGGTGTATGTACAGGATTCAATCCTTCAAAACGTTTCACTATCACATTACCGGTTTCCAGTTCGTAAGCGCCTTTCACTTCCGCTTCCGTCATATCTGCCGTGCAGGGAATAGCGTCATGGAAATAATCCGCATGAGTTGTTCCGATGTTCGGAATGTCGCATCCTGCCTGTGCCCAGGCAGTCGCATAAGTAGAGTGGGTGTGTACCACTCCGCCAATCTCCGGAAATGCTTTGTAAAGTACTATGTGAGTAGGAGTATCCGAGGATGGCTTCAGTCGTCCTTCAACGACCTTGCCATCCAAATCCACTACTACCATATCTTCGGCTTTCATATCATCATAACTTACACCACTGGGTTTGATTACTACCAATCCGCTTTCACGGTCGATAGCAGAGACATTGCCCCAGGTAAAGATGACTAATCCATGCTTTACCAATTCAAGATTGGCATGAAATACTTTTTCTTTTAGTTCTTCCAGCATAATGATTATATTTTAAATTTCGGGTCTTTGCGGTAAGCCTTGCCGTTGAACTTATACAAGGCAGCGCCCCGTTTGGAACCCAGTTTATCAATTTTATCAGTCTTTTCTATATAATCCATTTCAGCCACTCTTTTACGGAAGTTTCGTTTATCCATTGTTTCACCGTAAATGGCCTCATATAAACTTTGTAATTGGGATAATGTAAAGAGTTTCGGAAGCAGATTGAATCCGATAGGTTCTACGGATGCTTTCTGTTTCATCAGTTCCCGTGCTTTTTCTACCATTTCAGGATGGTCGAAGATAAGCGGGGGAAGTTCGTTCATATTCACCCAGTAAGCATTGTGCTTCTGAACCAGTTTCCGGTCATACTCATTGATGTTAATCAATGCATAGTAAGCCACGGAGATAACCCGTTCACCCGGATCGCGGTCGATTGCTCCGAAAGTTCCTACCTGTTCCATGTAGACGTTTTCCAATCCGGTAAGCTCATGCAATACACGTTTGGCGGCATCATCCACACTTTCATTGTTTTGCACAAATCCTCCCATCAGTGACCATTCACCCATTGCCGGCTCGAAGTTTCTCTTTAACAATAGCAAGCTGATTTCCCCTTCGTTGAAACCAAAGATGATACAGTCGATGCCGACATAAAAGGTGGGATTCGAGCTATAATAAGCCTCCCCCCGGTTCTTTCCAAAAGAGAGGGAGTTTGAGCTTATCATTGACTCTTGTGAATTATCTTTATCCATTTAGATTGTGATTTTAGTTATAATAAACCAGTCTTTCCGTTGGCAAGACTATTTTTATATTCCTTCAACCTTTCCCAAAGAGAAGGTTGAAGGAAGGGCTTATTTTTTACCAGAAATACCAGTAGAAAGCACCTGTAATAGCCAGAATAATTACAGTATGAATAATATCCCAGTGATTCCAGCTTGCACGTGTAGCTGCTTTTTGTTCTTTGGTAGCTGTACCGAATACTAATCCCTGAATCTTTTCTGCAGTCGGAGCTTTGGTTGCCAGGCTGACCACGATTACTACAATAATGCAGAACAAGAACATCCATCCACAGAAGAATAACCAGTTCATATCATAGAACAAATATTTGAATGTAGAATCTGCTACTTCACCTGCATTGCTATAATATACTTTTGCACCGAGGCGAGTTAAACCGATTACCATACCAGCAATCAATCCCCACATACCACCCTGGGCGGAAGTACGTTTCCAACAGATACCCAGTAAGAAAGCCGCAGCGATACCAGGAGCTAGTACGGATTGAACGTCCTGCAAATAAGTATAAAGTACATCGCCTACACTACGCATGATAGGAATCCAGAGAATACCTAAAATAACGATTACAACCGTTGCAACCTGACCGATACCTACCAGTTTCTTCTCCGGAGTTTCCGGTCTGAAACGTTTGTAGAAGTCGATAGTAAACAGCATGGCTGATGAGTTAAACAGAGATGCAAGAGAACTCATCAAGGCAGCAAGAATACCACATACTACCAGACCTTTCACACCGGCAGGCAATAATTTGGCTACTAATGTCGGGAAAGCGGCATCGGCATTTGCTGTTCCGTTAGCCAGCATCGGCAAGAAACCTTCGCCACCGGCACCGATATATTTTTGATGTAATGCAAATGCGATCATACCAGGAATCAAGAAAAGGAATACAGGCAACAATTTCAGATAAGCACCGAAAATGGTACCACGACGAGCTTCCATTTCATTTTTACCTGAAAGTACACGTTGTACGATGAACTGGTCGGTACACCAGTACCAGAAACCGATAATAGCCGAACCGATCAAAGCGCCCAACCAAGGGAAGTTTGCATCATCATTACTACGGATCAGGTTAGTCATTGTATCACCGTAATTATTTACGGTAACAGCCCCACAGACCCTCATCATTTCGTCCCATCCACCTAATTCTTTGAAGCCGAGTACCAGAATTATTAATGATCCTAGCAGTAGGATAGGGGTTTGAAGAACAGAAGTGTAAAGAACTGATTTCATACCACCGAAGATCGTATAAAGTGCAGTTAACACTACCAGACCGATAGCTGCAATCCAGAAGAAATCAATTCCCCAAAGCTCTTTGATACCGAATACTTGTTGGAATACAAGACCACCGGCATATACAGTCACAGCTACTTTGGTTAACACATAACTCACCAAAGAGATGACCGACAGGATGGTACGTGATTGAGGATTATAGCGGCGTTCCAGAAATTCCGGCATTGTATATACCATGCTTCGTGTGTAGAAGGGTACAAACACCCATCCCAGAATCAAGATCATCCATCCCTGAATTTCCCAGTGTGCCATAGCCATACCACTGGATGCACCGGCTCCTGCCAGTCCGATCAAGTGTTCCGAACCGATGTTGGATGCGAAAATAGAGGCACCGATCGCAAGCCATGTTGCGTCGCGTCCGCCCAAGAAATAATCTGCCGAGTCATTTTGTTTTTGTCTGACTACCCAAACAATAATACCGATCAGAGCCAGAAAAAAAACTCCGATTACTAGCCAATCTAATGCTTCCACAATAAATATGATTTATGAGTTAATATTATTTCTCTACAGAGAATTTGAAAATACATTCACTATTATAAGTTTGTCCCGGTTCCAATACAACAGAAGGCCAGTCTGCCTTGTTAGGGCTGTCAGGATAATGTTGTGTCTCCAGACACACAGAAGCACGTTGGTTGTAAACGATACCTTTCTTTCCGGTTACGGTTCCATCAAGGAAGTTTCCTGTGTAAACCTGTACACCCGGTTCGTTGGTATATACTTCCAGAGTGATGCCGCTTTCAGGTGAAGTTAGTTTGGCTGCTACTTGAGAAAGATCTCCCTTAGTGTTGAGCACCCAGTTGTGGTCATACCCTTTTCCGTTCTTCAGTTGAACGAAATCATAATTGTTGATCTCTTTACCTACCGCTTTCGGAGTGGTGAAGTCCATCGGAGTGTCTTTTACCGGAGCGATTTCGCCTGTAGTCATAAAAGTACTGTCTACCGGAGTATAATAGTCTGCGTTCACATACAGTATGTTGTCAGTTGAAGCTTTTGACGGATCACCAGCCAGGTTGAAGTAAGAATGGTTGGTCATATTGATGATCGTCTTTTTATCGGTAGTTGCGCTATATTTAATGTCGATAGCGTTGTCTTCAGTTAGTTTATAGGTCACTTTAGCTGTTACATTTCCCGGGAAGTTTTCGTCTCCGTCCGGTGAGACAAGTGTCAGTTCCAACGTTGTCGGATCAATCAGATTAGCTTCATAAACTTTGTATTGCCAACCTTTCGGACCTCCATGCAGGCAGTGGCCGAAATTGTTTTGCGGCAGTTGGATGGTATCACCGTCCAATGCGAAACGACCCTGATTGATACGGTTTGCATAGCGTCCGATAGAAGCACCAAAGTCGCTGGGTACATTAATATAGTCAGCAATGCTGTCAAAACCTAAAACTACATCCTGCATCTTACCGTTCTTATCGGGTACCATGACAGACACGATACGTCCTCCGAAGTTAGTGATGCATACTTCCATACCTGCCTTGTTCTTTAAGGTATAAAGAGCTGTTTGGGCATTGTTCACTTCTGTTTGAAATTTTACCGGGTCGAGACCGGACAAGGTCAGCTCGGAAGCCGGCTTGTTATTGCACGCAGCCAGCATCAGCGCGGCAAATCCTGCAAGTAGAAAATGTTTTTTCATGGTTTTATTTTTAATGTAAATGAGATGCTTATCTTATTTTGGGTGTAAAAGTAACACTTTCGTTTGGTGTATCAAATACACTCTTATATGTTGTGCAGCATAAATGGTGTATTTTATGATTTTCCATACACCTTATTATATATAAATGTACGCTTTCCATCCGTTTGTTTTTCATATAATAGAGCGTGCAAATAGGTGCTTTTTAATCTGGTTTCGTATTATAAATATCAGATGCGGATGGAAAATTGTGCAAATGAATGGAATTTGATCCTTTTTGACCGATAAACACCTATTAATGATAAATTTGGGTACGGAGAAAATAGAGAATCTGATTATCTTTGCATTTTAACTATATATAATTTTTTATTGAGAACCATGAGAAGATACGCAAATTTATTGGCAGTATTAGCCTTGTCTACTAACCTTGCCCTTCATGCTCAAACCAATGAGTTGGTGATACAGACGAAGAAGCTGGGTGCAGAAATCCAACCTACTATGTATGGACTCTTTTTTGAGGACATCAACTACGCTGCCGACGGCGGACTTTATGCCGAACTGGTGAAGAATCGTTCCTTTGAGTTTCCACAACACCTGATGGGATGGAAAACGTATGGAAAAGTGTCATTAATGAACGATGGTCCTTTTGAGCGTAATCCGCATTATGTGCGCCTTTCCGACCCCGGACACGCACATAAGCATACCGGATTGGATAACGAAGGTTTCTTCGGCATCGGTGTCAAGAAGGGAGAGGAGTATCGTTTCTCTGTTTGGGCGCGTTTGCCGCAAGGAAGTACGAAAGAAACATTGAGAATCGAACTTGTAGATACCCAATCAATGGGCGAACGTCAGGCACTTGTTGCAGGGAATCTTACGATTGATTCTAAGGACTGGAAAAAATACCAGATGATCTTGAAGCCCGGCAGTACTCATCCGAAATCCGTACTCCGTATTTTCCTTACCTCCAAAGGAACAGTAGATTTGGAGCACGTCTCCCTTTTTCCGGTTGATACCTGGAAAGGACATGAAAATGGGCTTCGTAAAGATTTAGCACAAGCATTGGCGGATATTCATCCCGGAGTCTTCCGCTTTCCCGGTGGTTGCATCGTAGAAGGTACCGATTTGGAAACTCGTTACGACTGGAAAAAATCAGTTGGCCCGGTAGAAAACCGTCCCTTAAATGAAAATCGTTGGCAGTATACTTTTACTCACCGATTCTTCCCTGATTATTATCAAAGCTATGGATTGGGATTCTACGAATATTTCCTGCTGTCTGAAGAAATGGGTGCGGCACCTCTGCCGATTCTGAATTGCGGACTTTCCTGCCAATATCAGAATAATGATCCGAAAGCTCACGTAGCAGTTTGTGATTTGGATAACTATATTCAGGATGCACTCGACCTGATTGAGTTTGCTAATGGAGACGTGAATACTACGTGGGGAAAAGTACGTGCCGATATGGGACATCCTGCTCCGTTTAACCTGAAGTTTATCGGTATCGGTAACGAACAATGGGGGAAAGAATATCCCGAACGTCTCGAACCGTTTATCAAAGCCATTCGTAAAGCTCACCCGGAAATCAAAATAGTAGGTAGTTCCGGTCCGAATTCCGAAGGAAAAGATTTTGATTATCTGTGGCCTGAAATGAAACGCCTGAAAGTTGATTTGGTGGACGAACATTTCTATCGTCCTGAAAGCTGGTTTCTGGCTCAAGGCGCCCGCTATGACAACTACGACCGTAAAGGTCCGAAAGTATTTGCCGGTGAATATGCCTGCCATGGAAAAGGAAAGAAATGGAATCATTACCATGCTGCTTTGCTAGAGGCTGCTTTTATGACCGGATTGGAACGTAATGCTGACATCGTTCACATGGCTACCTATGCTCCGCTTTTCGCTCATGTGGAAGGATGGCAATGGCGTCCTGATATGATTTGGTTCGATAACCTGAACTCTGTGCGTACCACTAGCTATTATGTACAACAACTGTATGCGCAGAATAAAGGAACAAATGTGCTTCCCCTTACCATGAATAAGAAAAATGTAACGGGAGCCGAAGGGCAGAACGGACTCTTTGCCAGTGCTGTTTACGATAAGGATAAGAATGAACTGATTGTAAAGGTTGCCAATACCTCCGCCACAGCTCAACCGATTTCCTTGAATTTTGAAGGATTGAAGAAACAAGATGTACTGTCTAATGGTCGTTGTATCAAACTTCGTTCGCTTGATTTGGATAAGGATAATACACTTGAACAACCTTTTGCCATCGTTCCGCAGGAAACTCCGGTATCTATTGAAGGCAATGTGTTTACTACCGAATTGGAACCCACTACGTTTGCAGTATATAAATTTACGAAGAAATAAGTAGAGCTAATTAGATGTTATTGGATCAATAGGTTTTAGATTTTTGTTAATTGTAAAAAGTAAGGGCGGCTCCCATTACGGAAGCCGCCCTTCTTAATATATAGTTACGTTATGATCATAATAACTTTTCAGGATGAGTTAGCTCTTCTACTAGCTCATATACAGTAGTACAAGGCTTGTGAACTGCATAATCTGTTCCCGAAAATGATTCTCTTAAGCGTTGAGCGTGTTTGATAGCTAATGATTCATCTCCTATACGTTGTAATATGTCGAAAGTTTCCGGTGATTTCTTTTTATATCGGTAGTTTGAATCATTTGTTCTATTTTGGATTTCCCTTTCTATTTTCTCAATGTATTGAGAACGGGATATGCCGGTATCCAAATATTGAAAATGTAGATAATACCAAAGTTCGAATGACTCATTAGACCATGCACAAAGAATATGATTCTTTTTTGCAAGCTGTATTGCATCATTGAAATCATTAAAGTCATCCTTATCAAAAACAGCCCATACCCTGTCAAACTCTTTATTGGATTTATCACGAATAGCCATGGTCTCTTTGATAAGACTGACTGTCCCCTGACCCTTACCTTCAATTGTGACCTCACGAATATCCGAATAACGGTCTTTAATTAAAGCCCTGAAATAGTTAGGTTCAGTTCTTTCGCCTTCACATACGATAAGGAAACTAACAGATACATTGCGTACTGCTACTTTTCTTTTTTTATCCAGTTTAGCCTGTCTTTGTTCTTTTTTTATTTCCTCAAACCGATGTTTCGGCAGCAGTCTACTCATAGTGTATTAATCTTTAATATATGGAATTGCACCGTAACGTCCGTTGATATAATCCTTTTCAAAGCTACGATCTTTCCGAATCTTGTTTCCTTCCGGTTCTCTGAATTCAGCTAATGAGTAGAGGTCGGTAGCTTCCGAATGATCTTTTTCCGTAAACCAAATTTGATCCCTACGGAATGTTTTAACATTCAGTAAATTAGTGTCGTGGGTGGCGAATATTAATTGGGCACCCTTGGGATTCGTTTCGGGGTTATTAAAAAGTTTAATAATATGTTGAGTTAGCAGTGGGTGAAGCTTCGAATCGAGTTCGTCTACAACTAGTGAATCTCCGAACGCTAACTGACTAATAACTAAGGCTGCTAAATCAAATAGTTTGTTGGTTCCTGATGATTCATGCTCTTTCATAGAAAAACGGGTTTCTCCAATGATTTCTCCCTGTTCATTATATAAATTATGTATGGTGTATGCTTTGATTTCTTTTGCCAATTTTTCATCTTCGGGAAGTTCAAATCTGTTAAATCCTGCATTCATAGAGTTTAAGAAGTCTTGAATTTCTTGTTTGAAGCTAAGATTTGGATTTTTATTGTTACACATATCATTTGTAAATCCAGACCAAGATTCATGGTTAATGCCTGATATTACTAAAAAACTATCAATTTTGTGAATAATTTTTTTTGCAACTTCACCATTAAAAGAATCAATTGTCGATAAAAATAGTCCATTGTCACGTACCTTTTCTTCTAAACCTTTACCTTCATTATAATCGTCAGCTATTCCGATTCCTTCTTCCGTACGAACAAATAAGCATTTTTCCTTTTTCGCTTTTCCCTCTTTTGTATATAACCATTCTTCATAAACCTTCAGATTGTCTGCAGTAAAACCATACGTATATGTTTGGTTATCTATCAGTAATTCCATTTCAAAAAATGATGGTTCTTTGGCTGTTTCTTGGTTTAATAAGAAAGGAGTAATACCTAATTTATCTGTCGAATTCAATTTAGAAGAAGAATTTACGATGTCTCTAAACTTACCAATTGCCTTCAATAAATTACTTTTTCCACTTGAGTTAGCTCCATAAATAACAGCTGATGGAAGTAGTCTATATCCTTCTTTTTCTATAACAGATTCATTCAATTCCTTAATAGCGGTAGCTTCCATGCTCAAAACCTTTTTGTCTTTGAACGAACGATAGTTGCCTACTGTAAAATTGATTATCATATTGTTTTTATATTAAGTTGTCTATTCTATAGAACATGGCAAAGATACGAATAGTTTTAGATAATTCTCTTAAAATGAGAAATTTTCTCATTTTAAGAGAATGGGGTTGAGGTTGTGTGTTATTATGCCGTGTAAAAAGTAAGGGCGGCTCCCATCACGGAAGCCGCCCTTCTTGCTTATTTAATAACAAATAAATTCTTATTCCAGTCTACGAGAACCGTCACCGATTACTACGTCATACACTTTCGGGCTTCTGCCGAATTTAGCTTTGAAAGCAGCTTTTGTTTTTTCAACGAAGTTATCGTACAACTCATCTTTAACAAGGTTGATAGTACAACCACCGAAGCCACCACCCATTACGCGTGAACCGGTTACACCGTACTCTTTAGCGCAGTCATTCAGGAAGTCGAGTTCTTCGCAGCTTACTTCGTACAACTTGCTCATGCCGTGATGAGTTTCGTACATCTTCTTACCTACAGTTTCGTAATCATCCTTTTCCAATGCCTCGCAAACATCGAGTACACGTTGGATTTCTTCGATTACATATTCTGCACGCATATAGTCTTCAGCGCTGATATCAGCTTTCGCTTCTTCTAGCATAGCCATTGTACAGTCGCGCAGGAATTCTACGTGCGGATGTTTTTTCTGGATAGCGGCAACAGCAGCTTCACAGCTTTGGCGACGCTTGTTATAAGCAGAAGAAGCCAATTCGTGTTTCACAACTGAATCCATCAGAACCAGACGATAACCTTCCGGATGGAATGGGAAATACTGATACTCCAGTGAACGGCAATCCAGACGGATCAAGCTACCAGCTTTACCGAATACGGAAGCAAACTGGTCCATAATACCGCAGTTCACACCACAGTAATTATGTTCTGTAGCCTGGCCAACTTTAGCCAATTCAAATTTATCTATTTTGTTTTCACCGAACAGTTCGTTCAGTGCGAAAGCATACGTACTTTCCAAAGCGGCAGAAGAAGACATACCTGCACCCAGAGGCACATCACCTGCGAAAGCAGTATTGAATCCCTTCACATCAACGCCACGTTTAATCATTTCACGGCATACACCGAAAATATATCTTGCCCAGCTGGCGCGTGGAGCATCTTCTTCATTCAAACCAAATTCTACATAATCCTTCAAGTCGATAGAGTAAGCCTTTACTTTGTCAGTACCGTTAGGTTTGATTTCAGCAATCATCCCTTTGTCTACCGCTCCCGGAAAAACGAATCCACCGTTGTAGTCAGTGTGTTCACCGATCAGGTTGATACGGCCCGGAGAAGCATATAAAAATCCAGTAGTTCCGTCAAAGTGTTTAATGAATCGACTTCTTACGTATTCTGTATCCATGATATTTATATTTTAAAGGTGAATAAATTGAATTCTATTCTATGTGATTATTCCACAGGAATATCCTTATTTACATTCTTGCAACCTACCAAGCCGTAGAACAACAGGTAAGCCAGAGCAGCGATAATCAACCAGTAGCTAGCCATATAACCTACAGAGTCAGAGATACTTTGTTGGATCAACGGCAATACACCACCACCAACAACCATCATCATAAAGATACCGGAAGCCTGTGCTGTATATTTTCCTAAGCCTTCTACTGCAAGGTTGAAGATACCACCCCACATTACAGAAGTACAAAGACCGCAAAGTACAAGGAACAAGGCACTTACAGGAACCTGTGCCATCATAAAGCCTTCACCTACAGTATAACCCGGCATTGAAACCGTTACATCTTTCGGAGTGAAGATAGCGATCAATACGAAAATGATAGCAGTAGCAGAAACAGCGATCAACTGTGCACGGCTGGAAACCTTACCACTGATAGCACTACTTGCAGTACGTCCCACAAGCATCAGCAACCAATAGATAGCAGCGATAGCACCACCGATAGCAGCACCGTTCATCATGATACCGGCACCTTTATCGCTTGAATCGGCAAGATAGAAGTTCAGTGTACCCGGGATACCAATTTCAATACCTACATAAATAAAGATACCGATTACACCCAGTAAAGTGTGACGGAAGCTCCATGGACTGTGAGAGAATTTTTCTTTCTTCACTCCACCTTTCTGAAGGTGTGGTTCAGGAATAGCAACAAATGAGATAACGATAAATGCAGCAACGAATACACCCATAGCAACGAAGAGCAGAGGAGCAACGTCAGACATAGCAGTACTTGAAGTAACAGTACCGATCAAAGCACCTACGAAAAGCGGAGTCAATGTACCAGACAAAGAATTAAGAGCTCCACCAGTCTGAATCAACTGGTTACCTTTGTTACCACCGCCACCGAGAAGGTTCAACATCGGGTTTACCACTGTGTTAAGCATACAAACGCAGAAACCGCAGATAAATGCACCAAGCAGATAGATTACAAAGTTTAATTTGATAACATACTCACCGAATGCAAATACTTCAGCGCCTGCTCCGAATAAGCTGGAAAGATACTGTGTGAACAAACCGAGGAAACCGACTGCCATTGCAATCAAAGCAGTCTTCTTGTAACCGATCTTAACGAGCATGTTACCGGCAGGAATTCCCATAAACAGGTAAGCCAGGAAGTTCATCATATTTCCCATCATACCTAAAGTGTTCGAACCCGCATATTCATTTCTCCAGATTGTTCCGAATGGAGCAGCGAGGTTTGTTACGAAAGAGATCATCGCAAAGATGAAGAACATCGTGATAATTGCGACGAGATTACCGTTCTTTTTTTCTTGTGTCATGGTTCAAAAAAAATGTTAGTTTATAAAATTAGGTTAGTTATTTTTCAAATCTTATTCTTCTACCGTAAATTTGTAGACAGTGATCTGTTGGTATTCATCACCCGGCAGCAAGGTAGCCGATGGGAAATGAGGTTTGTTCGGAGTATCCGGGAAACACTGTGCTTCAAAGCAGATAGCGCTTCTGGCAGGGAATGTAGCTCCGTGTGCACCTTCAAATCCATTGAGCCAGTTGCCCGTATAGAGTTGTACACCCGCTTCGGTGGTATATACTTCCATGATACGTCCGCTTTCCGGGTCCTTGCAAGTGGCAGCCAGGTCGAGCGAACCGCTTTCCATCTTGTTCAGTACATAACAGTGGTCATATCCTGCACCGAAAATCAGTTGCTGGAATTTGTCGTCGATACGTTCGCCTACAGTGTGCGGAGCACGGAAATCCATCGGAGTACCTTCTACTTTGGCAATTTCACCGGTAGGGATAGAAACTTCGTCGATAGGAGTATAGAAATCAGCGTTGATCGTAACGATGTGGTTGTTAACGGTAGGAGTAGGGTTGGAAATACCGGCGAGGTTGAAGAAACCGTGGTTAGTCAAGTTAACGACTGTAGCTTTGTCGGTGGTAGCGCGGTATTCGATAGTCAGTGCATTTACTTCATTTTCCAGGCGGTAAGTCATTTCCACTTCCAGATTGCCGGGGAATCCCTCTTCGCCGTCAGCAGAAACATAGTTGAATTGCACTGTGCTCTCATCAATCTGGACAGCATCCCAAACACGGGCGTGGAAACCGGTAGGTCCACCATGCAGAGAGTTAGGTCCGTTGTTAATCGTGAGTTCATGTTCTTCGCCGAACAAGGTGAATTTTCCTTTCGCGATACGGTTGCCGTAGCGTCCGATAGTAGTGCTTAGGAAAGGTTCCGGGCTGTTGATGACGTGGTCGATGCTGTCGTGTCCGAGGATTACATTAGCATACTTACCGTTTTTGTCCGGTACCATGATAGAAAGAATGGCGCATCCGTAATTGGTTACAGCTACTTCCATTCCCTTTGTGTTTTTGAGGATAAATAAATCAGTTTTCTTATCATTTATATCCTTTTGGAAATCTTTCCGGCTGAGCCCTGATAGATTCCCTTCTGTTGGGAATGTGTTATTCATGTCTGGTATTATTAAAAATTTCCTGCAAATAAAGGGAAATTCTTTCTTACTCACAAATTATTCCGACTAAATATGACAGGTGCTTTAGGAAAGTTTAGCTTTATTACTTCATCTTCTTTGGATGCAAGGACAAAAGATGATTTCTTAAATGAATTTTCATCCTCCTTTTCTTAAAAACTGAACTATTTTTTGTATGTTTGTTCCCGGATTGTAACAATCCGAGCGAATTTAATCTAAGTTTATAACAAGAAAAACAAAAATGTATCCATTAAAATTCGAACCTATTCTGAAGCAGACGCTTTGGGGGGGCGACAAAATTATTCCGTTCAAGCATTTGAATTCAGACTTGAAAGGAGTAGGAGAAAGCTGGGAGATTTCCGGTGTTGAGAACAATGAATCCGTAGTGGCTAATGGCCCGGATAAAGGTTTAACCTTGGCCGATATGGTAAGAAAGTATCGTGAGGAACTGGTTGGTGAAGCGAATTATGCCCGTTTCGGCAATAAATTCCCACTGCTCATTAAGTTCATCGACGCCAAACAGGATTTGTCAATCCAGGTACACCCAACAGATGAGTTGGCGAAGAAACGCCACAATTCGATGGGAAAAACCGAGATGTGGTATGTGGTAGATGCCGACAAAGGAGCTAAATTGCGTTCAGGATTCTCTGAACAGATTACCCCGAAAGAATATAAAGAACGCGTGTTGAACAATACGATTACCGACGTATTGCAGGAATATGAAATTCATCCGGGTGATGTATTCTTCCTTCCTGCCGGACGTGTGCACAGCATCGGGGCAGGTTCTTTCATCGCCGAGATTCAGCAAACTTCTGATATAACTTATCGTATCTACGATTTCAACCGTAAAGATGCGAATGGTAAAACCCGCGAACTTCACACCGATTTAGCCCGTGAAGCCATCAACTACGAAGTATTGGATGACTATCGTACTAAATACGAACCGTTGAAGGACGAACCGGTAGAACTGGTTGCCTGCACTTACTTCACGACTTCTCTGTATGACATGACTGAAGAAATCAGTTGTGACTATTCCGAACTCGATTCATTCGTGATCTTTATCTGTATGGAAGGATCATGTACAATGAGAGACAATGAAGGTAATGAACTGACTGTTAGTGCAGGAGAATCTATCCTGTTGCCTGCTACCACGCAAGATGTCACTATCACTCCCGAAGGAGGAAGTGTGAAATTGCTGGAAACATACGTATAAGATAATAGCGTACAAAATGAAGGTCATCCGACTTTGTTTCATCCTCATGATGGGCAAAGCCGGATGACTTTTTTTATTACTAATAGAATAAAAACGGCAAAAAACTCTTTAACTATATTTATTAAAAAGTTTATCTGGAACACACAAAAAGATTCGTTCTTTTGCCGCTTGCCAAATGGCATAATATATAAAATAACTAGTGATGTAATGAGGAACAAAAATGGATTTAGCCGATGTGCAGAGTTCTACATCGGCCGTTTGCGAAAGGAGGGACGCTATTCTACGGCGCATGTCTACAAGAATGCTCTCTTCTCTTTCAGCAAGTTTTGCGGCACGCTCAATGTGTCGTTCAGACAAGTCACCCGGGAAAGTTTACGACGCTACGGGCAGTATCTTTACGAGTGTGGCTTGAAACCCAACACGATCTCTACGTATATGCGTATGCTTCGTAGTATTTATAACCGGGGAGTAGAAGCGGGCATTGCGCCTTATGTGCCGCGACTGTTTCATGATGTTTATACCGGTGTCGATGTTCGCCAGAAGAAGGCCCTGCCTGCTGTCGAATTGCATAAGCTTCTGTATGAGGACCCCAAGTCGGAGCGTTTGCGTCGTACACAGGCTATTGCTGCCCTGATGTTCCAGTTTTGTGGAATGTCGTTCGCTGATCTGGCTCACCTGGAGAAATCAGCTTTAGAACAGAATGTGTTGCGATACAACCGTATCAAAACTAAAACCCCGATGAGTGTGGAAGTGCTTGATACAGCCAGAGAAATGATTAACCAGCTTCGCAATAGGGAAGATGCACAACCCGATTGTCCGGATTATCTGTTTGACATCCTTAGCGGCGATCAAAAACGTCTGGATGAAAGAGGGTACCGGGAATATCAGTCCGCTCTTCGCCAATTCAATAATTGTTTGAAGGACTTGGCAAGAGCCTTGCATTTGCAATCTCCAGTCACTTCCTATACACTTCGCCATTCTTGGGCAACGACAGCGAAGTATCGGGGAGTACCTATTGAAATGATTAGTGAATCATTGGGCCATAAATCTATAAAAACCACACAAATCTATTTGAAAGGCTTTGGACTTAAAGAACGTACAGAGGTAAATAAAGGGAATTTATCTTACATTAAAAACTGTTGTGTAGGCAGGGCAAAAAGTGCAAAGTATTAGTATTCAGAACTAAAGTATGTGTGTTACTTCTTAGGTAACGGAACTTAAATTTGACGCAAAGATAGACAAAAACATAAATAGTAAGCAAATATTCTTCCACTTTTTTTCGTTTTATCTGAAATATAGGAAAAAAACTATCCGAACATGAAATAACTTTATTTTCATGTTCTAAACTTTTTATTGCCTAATCTCTGGATTTTTCCTGTTGAGTATTAGGCAGTTCCTTTCTTGTGCCCTATTCCTATATGTGATTTCCATTTTTATAGAGACGCGCGCCTTGTGTGTGTATTGTCCGTTACCTAAGAAGTAACGGAATAACATGGGGTAAAAAAACATGATTTTAACAAAACCAAAATCACTTAGTGCTGGGCCTAGCGATGGGACAGGGGAAGGCGTAGCACACTCTAAACGCTGGTATGTTGCTCTGGTTCGTATGCACCACGAGAAGAAGGTAGCCGAACGTTTAGACAAAATGGGGATCGAGAATTTCGTCCCTGTCCAACAAGAAATTCATCAGTGGAGTGACCGGCGCAAGGTAGTTGAGTCTGTCCTTCTTCCAATGATGGTGTTTGTGCACGTAAATCCGAAAGAACGCAAAGAAGTTCTGGGTTTTTCTACAGTGAGCCGTTATATGGTGATGCGTGGTGAGAGCTCTCCGGCGGTGATTCCAGATGAGCAGATGGCTCGTTTCCGTTTCATGCTCGACTATTCCGAGGAAGCTATTTGTATGAACAGCTCTCCTTTGGCACGTGGTGAGAAGGTCCGTGTTGTGAAAGGACCTCTGACCGGGCTGGTTGGTGAACTGGTCAATGTCGATGGCAAAAGCAAGATTGCCGTCCGGCTGAATATGCTGGGATGCGCTTGCGTTAATATGCCTATTGGCTATGTCGAGGCTGTCTGCGAGAAAAACTAATCCCGTCATCATTTATCCACCATTTACATGAATACGAAATTATCCGGTGCTTTTGCACTGATATTCTTTTTCTTCTTTCTCTCGGCTTGCCAGTCCTATAAGAAAGTACCTTACTTGCAGGATGCGGAGATTTTGAAACAGGCGAATACGCAAGTTGCGCCTGTTCAGGACGCAAGACTGATACCGGGTGATGAAGTTTCCATTCTTGTTTCCACTTCCGATCCGGTTGTTTCGCAGCCTTTCAATGCGCAAGGCAGTACGTTTCTATTGGACGATCAGGGAAATATCAATTATCCGGTTTTAGGTAAACTTCCTTTGAACGGTTTAACAAGTCGTGAAGCTGAAAACCTGATAACGGATAGACTGAAATCTTACGTGAAAGAAAGACCTACGGTAGTAGTCCGTATGTCCGGTTTTAAAATTTCCGTTTTGGGCGAAGTGGCCTCTCCCGGTGTTTATCCGGTAGTGAATGAGCAGATCAATGTGCTCGAGGCCCTTGCCATGGCAGGAGATTTGACTATTTATGGTGTTCGTGATAATGTAAAACTAATCCGCGAAGACAGGAATGGGCATAAACAGTTTGTTACACTCAATCTGAACGACGCGGATTTGTTATTATCTCCTTACTATCAGTTGCAACAGAATGACATCCTGTATGTCACTCCTAATAAAACCAAAGCGCAGAGCGCAGACATCGGAACAAGTACGACGATGTGGGTTTCGGGATTTTCCATTCTGGTATCTATTGCCAGTTTGCTGGTCAATATACTTAGATAATACCATCTAATTCCCGGTACTCCTCCGTACAATTAAAACACGGACACTCCTTTATCGGATTCAAATCATGATGGCCTACAATCAACGTCTTAGGAAATATTTTCCTCAATTCGCGGAGCAGACCGAGCAAAGAAGCCCGTTGTGCCAATGTACGCGTGTCTTTGGGACGTCCCGCCATATCCAGCCCTCCTTCGTAACAAATACCTATCGAATGGGTGTTATGGTCACGGCAGTGTGCCCCGACCTTTTCCAGAGGACGGCCTTGGTAGATTTCTCCATCCCGGGTGATGTAGAAATGATAGCCGATGTCACGGAATCTCCGGTGAAGGATATGATCTTGACGGCAAGCCTCCGCCGAAAGGGACTTTCCTTCCGGCGTGGCACTGCAATGAATGATAATCAGAGTGATGGTACGCATAAGGCTACATACAGCTCTGTACTCCGATCAGACCTCCGATAGCGGTGGCAACGGTGATAATCACTTTGATGATGAAGCTCCATACGGAGCGGGGAGAAGATGAATTACTCATGATGTTACTTTTTTAAAGATTAAAAATAAAGGATTTAGGATTAAGCAGCCGGATCAGGCGCTTCACCGCCACCATCCGGTTTCGGATCAGGGGTATCACCCGAATCAGAACCTCCTCCGGCAGTTGTTGGTTTCTGATATTCGGCCTGCTGTTTCAACTGGCTGTCGAGTTTCAGGTTGGTGGTTGACAAATTACCGGTAGCACGGGCTTTCAGACGCATACCAGTGATGTTTTTCTCCAATGAGAAATCTTCCAGCGTATCAGCTGCCTTACTGCGGATGCCCACACCAAAGATGGCAAGGTCGTCGATTTTCACACATTTGCCGTCGAGCAGCAGTTCCTTGATGCAGTCTACCATGTCGGAAAGCACACCTTTGATGACACCACCGGAATACGGTGAATTGTGTTTTGACATGTGTTCGGCAAGCTTAGCCAAATCAAACGTCTCGTCGCTTACCGCACGGGCGAACCACTTGCCTGCATTCAGGCCTTTTTGCTGTTGGTTTTGATAAATTTTGTAACGAATCATAAAACAATAAATTAAAGGGTTAAACATTGTGCCCGGGGGATTCTTTTCCCTTTCGACGATACAAAGATACAACCCTGAAACCCGCAGAAATCAATAGTCTACAGTTGCACGCGATTGTTGTCAATTATGCGCAGTAACGGTCGGTTATTCAATGGAAAAACGTAGGATATGTGAATATGTTTTGTTATTTTTGTAATTGTAAATCAGAAACTTATTCATCATGAACGAATTCAAAATACGCGCCTACGGTCGCATGGAACTGGCTCAACTTTATTCTCCGGAACTAACTGACATTGCTGCATATCGAAAGATGAAGAAATGGATCTCTTTATGTCCCGGACTTCTGCAACGCCTGTACGACTTAGGTTACGAATCAAAGCGCCGCTCATTCACCCCGTTGGAGGTGAGAGTGATTGTAGATGCCTTGGGAGAACCTTAGAAGAGCGGAAAAGTAAAGCACCGCTTTAGCAATCGTAAAGCTATGCTTTACCACCTCTAAAGCGCCGCTTTAGGATTCATGAAACGTCCTGTTGTTATATAAATGCAAAAAATGCACTTTTTCCGAGGGTTCCCTAACACACGCACACATGCGTGCGCGTATAAACGCCTTTATCGTCTGTATTGATAAGCAATCCTTTTTTTATCAGACGGTTCAGCCAGCTAAGAGCAGTGTTAGGTTTGATTTTCATCTTTTCAGCCTGCTCCAACAACTGTGCGCGGGTGAACTGGTTGCCCATTATTTCAAAAAGTGCATCCCGGTCGGCATTGGCTCTATGTTTGACCTCTGTGGAAGGAAGAAAAGATAAGATATGTGTGGCATGACGATAGAGCGGAGTTACAAGCTCCAGCACCGCATGGAAATCTTCAGCGGTGATTGTCACATCCCAACGGGTGATAATGCCGTCTTTGATATTATCGGCGGCAATCTCCTTGTCAGGGGTCAGCAGAGGGGAGGAAGAATCCTTGAACTGATAAGGCTGGTCGCATTCCAATGCACGAATCATAGCTATTTCTGCCATGATACGGCATGTATTGACAGCCAGTCGGGCTATGGAACTGCTCATTTCGTTATCGTTGGCAAGTCCCGAGCGGAAAAACAGATCGGCAAAGAGGGCATTGAACTCTTGCTTTTGCTCATCAGTGAGCCGGAGCGTATGAAGCCCGTGTGCTTTCATCAGGTCCAGTTGCTTTTTCCATTCCAGGCCTATGCCTGTGAAGATGGCTTCCAGATCGGTTTCGCCACTTTCAAACTGGTTGATCCATGTCCATATGCCGTGCATATAATAAAACAGCTGGCGCGAGAAAAGACCGTTCTCTGTCGAGGGAATGAGTGGTTTTACTTGTGCGGGTGTGCCGGAAAGCAGGACGGAAAGATAGCTTTTCTTTACTTCCCGGTATTCCTGGTCGGTGCGCCGGTTGTACGACAGGCGGTCGTGGTCGAATGCTTTGCGGAGCGTATCGCTCCAGTGTCCGTATTCAGAACCGATAGCAGCGGAGATGGTATCCGCTTCGGTTTCGCAGATAAGTCCTGTGCCGTTGGCATCCATGATATTTTGCAGAATACCTGTTCCGGTGTTATTGCCCGAGATGAGAAACATTTTATTCTTGGGCATTTGAGGAGCTTCCACTTTGCAGCGCTCCTTTCCCATGGTATCATAGGCGGCTTTCTCTTTTTTGTAGGCCTTGACCTCTTCCGCTACTTTTTGGCGGATCTCGTCATGAATAGGCTCTACAAGCAGCCGGATGAACGAAAGAATTCCCTTACCCGAGGCGGAAGGGGCTACAATAAAACTTTGCAGGCAAGGAGACTGGAGTTTGCCGGCGTATGGACATCTCACATATCGCTCCATGCTGGCACCTATGGCGGTCAATGCTCCGAGCAGCATGACATCGCGTTGTGTGGGGCTGGTGGCATAACTCATGATGAGCAACAGGATTTTCGGCCAGTCCGCTTCGGTGAAAGAGGGCAATGGCTGGTTCGGGTCACTCCCGTCCTGCAGCTCTTCGGATTCGTCCGGTTCTTCATTGTCCACCTTATTATACACGTGCGTGTGTGTGAGATTTTTGGACGGTGCATTTCCTGCATTTTTTGCATTTTTCCGGTGGTTCATCACTCCCTCTTTGCAGAGAGTTACACCCGCCTTTTCAGCAAGATGGAATGCAGTGCCCAGATGGACATCTCCATGCCGGGTGGTAAGTGCGTTGGAGAATATCCGTTCGGCATGTTCCCGTTCGTACTTGGCAGATACCCGGCACAACCGATGGAAAAACTCGCGTCCCGCTTCTCCGCAATCCGTTGCGATGGCGAACGCCAGTTGTACATATTCAGCATACGTAGGGGCAATATCCGCTCCTGCAGTTTCAACCGCCTCACAGAGGCGGCATAACGATTCAATTTCGTCCATAATTTTAATTTATAGTTTTTAATATCTAATTATTTGTTGTTTCTAAACAACGCTCCCGGATCATGACTAAGAAAACAAGACCTTACAATGTCCTTACCGGAAAAGTCTACCCCTTTGCGTTTTTCTCCGAATGGAGGAGGTGTTTCAGTACCATAGAGCAACACAGTGAACATCATTGCCAGCTTCATATTTTCGATGATACTGTTTGTGTCGTTAGCCATGGGTAAATGATCGTAGGGTACGAATGCTTTCACACCCCGTCCGCTGGGACTGATAAACGTGAGTACAGGATGCAGAAGGTGGTCATTAAACAATGTACTGCGCATTTCCACTGCCTCCTGATAGGAATCGAGATGGTCGATATCTACCACCACCAGATGTGAAGAAGCTACGAAACATTTGCTGTTTCGACGCGAGAACGTACCACAGGGAGTCACATAAGGCAATAGTGATGCCTTTGCTGTCCGTATATCTCCGGAATTGCGTACTTGCTCGGTCAGAATTTTGAGATTCTCGTTGCAGGTTATCATTTGAAAAACTTGTTCTACGGAGACTTCGCAGGAGGGAATAAGTGTTGCAGGAGTAACAATCCGCCCCAGTTCATTTTTGATGGGAGCAATGGGAGGCATGAAATAAGACATTCTGAAATCGTTTGTCATAACATTTATATTTTTTGATTATCGTCTTGAATTTTCAAAACGCGAGGCGAAGGTAGAAATAGCTTTTAAATATATCGTTCAGACATGTCTGAACGGATATGCATAAAATTAACATATAATACAATGTATTTAACAACTAATAAAATTATAAACATGAAAAAATTTAATCATCCCGTACTGGGCCATTTCATCGCAGAGCAGTTTGAACGTGCTCACTTGTCAATAGAGGTTATGCGTAAAGAAATCCACATGGGAAAACCCACTTATTACAAGATGATATCTGGGGAGATTTACGTCTAAGTGATTTTACCCGTCTTTTTTCCTATTACTATGACAATCTCACAAAAGAAGAGTTTCGAGCCAAAATGGTAGAATGGGGAGAACTTTATATTGAGTATAGGGAGAAAAATGAGGATATGGATGAAAATCTAAATCAAGAATAAAGTAATGCAGGAAGTCCAACGTTTTAATAAAGTCCTAAAATCTTTTGTCCTTTCAGGGGACATCATCTTACTGAACTTACTGTTGTGGGTGTTTGGTTCTCTTTGGGGAAACCGTTCTCCTTTTGAGTTTTCCATGCCTCTTTTCCAGAACATGGCTTTGATGACTTTATGTTATCTGGTTTGCAACATTCGTTCTGGAGTGATTCTTCATCGTCCGGTGGTTCGTCCGGAGCAAATAATGCTTCGGGTGGCACGGAACATGATTCCTTTTGTATTGATAGTACTGGGACTTTCGTACATATTCCATTTTGAATGTGTTAACCTGCGTCAGCTGGGGGCATTTTATGTAGTTCTCATTATCGTTATTATTTCTTATCGCCTGACGTTTCGCTATATTCTGGAGCTTTATCGCAAAAGTGGGGAAAATGTCCGAAAGGTAGTACTGGTGGGTAGCCATGAAAATATGCAGGAACTTTATCATTCCATGACGGATGATCCGACATCAGGATATCGTGTACAGGGGTATTTTGAAGATTTCCCATCAGACCGCTATCCTATGAATATTGCATATTTGGGGCAGCCGTGCGAAGCTGTTGATTATTTGACCCGTAATGCGGGAAAGGTAGACCAACTTTATTGCAGTCTTCCTTCCGCCCGTAGTGCTGAAATTGTGCCGATTATCAACTATTGCGAGAATCATCTAATTCGTTTTTTCAGCGTTCCCAATGTCCGGAACTATCTGAAACGGAGAATGTATTTTGAAATGTTAGGTAATGTCCCGGTACTTTCTATCCGTCGTGAGCCACTTGAGTTATTGGAAAATCGTATTGTGAAACGTAGCTTTGATATTGTTTGCTCGCTACTATTCCTTTGTACTCTTTTCCCGATTATATACATCATTGTGGGACTGGCTATAAAGATAAGTTCTCCTGGACCTGTCTTTTTCAAACAGAAACGAAGTGGTGAAGATGGTCGTGAATTTTGGTGCTATAAGTTCCGTTCGATGCGGGTGAATGCTCAATGTGATACGCTTCAGGCTACGGAATGTGATCCTCGTAAAACCCGTATCGGTAATCTGATTCGCAAGACGAATGTGGATGAACTTCCCCAATTTATTAATGTCCTGAAAGGGGATATGTCTTTAGTGGGTCCCCGTCCGCACATGTTGAAGCACACAGAAGAATATTCTCATTTAATAAATAAATATATGGTTCGTCATTTTGTTAAACCGGGTATTACAGGTTGGGCACAGGTGACAGGTTTTCGTGGAGAAACGAAGGAACTTTGGCAGATGGAAGGACGTGTGCAACGTGACATCTGGTATATCGAGCATTGGACGTTCATTCTGGACTTATATATCATGTATAAGACTGTATATAATGTAATCCGTGGGGATAAAGAGGCTTATTAGGTGAGGAATTGGAAATTGAGTAAAAATTAAATCAATAGTTGTAAAATTACATGAGTAGGTGGTTATGAGAAAACTGAAACGATTGACTTTGGGTGCGTTACTTGCTTTTTTGCTGGTGTCCTGCCAATCATATAAGAAAGTGCCTTATTTGCAGGATACGGCTTTTGTGAATGATACAGAACAGAGTATTCGTCAGACAGGTGTGAAGGTTATGCCCAAGGATTTGTTGACGATTGCCGTATCTTGTTCTACTCCGGAACTGGCTGCACCTTTCAATCTGGTAAATTCGGGTACAGGTCGTGGAGCAGAAGGAAAGACAGTGGCACAAGGAACTGTATCATCTGCTTTACAGCAATATTTAGTAGATAATCAGGGGAATATCAACTTTCCAGTGGTGGGCGAGATTCATGTAGGTGGATTGACTAAGTTGGAAATAGAAAACCTGATTATAGATAAATTGAAGGTTTATCTGAAAGAAGCGCCGCTTGTAACTGTACGTATTGTTAATTATCGGATTTCGGTATTGGGGGAAGTCACCAAGCCAGGCAGCTTTGTAGTCTCTAACGAGAAGATTAATTTGCTGGAAGCACTCGCTATGGCGGGTGATTTGACTATCTACGGTATGCGTGATAATGTGAAATTAATCCGGACAGGGCAAGATAACAAGCAGGAAATTATTACTATGGACTTGAATAAGGCTGAAACGGTACTATCTCCTTATTATCAGTTACAGCAGAATGATATAATTTATGTGACACCTAATAAGACTAAGGCTAAGAATTCGGATATAGGAACTAATACGGGATTATGGCTTTCTGGTACTTCTATTTTGGTTTCACTTGCTTCTTTATTAGTAACATTATTAAGATAAATTAAAAATAAACAAACAACAATGAAAGATAATTCGAACGATAATAATATGGGTGAAATGGAGGAAGAGAAGATAAATTATCAGGAGCTTCTCTTTAAATATATAATTCATTGGCCTTGGTTTGTGGCTTCCGTTTTGCTTTGCCTAATTGGTGCTTGGGGATATTTGCATTTTCAAACTCCTGTATATCGGGTTTCAGCTTCTATCATGATAAAAGATGATAAAAAGAATGGTGGTGGAAATGCTGCTGATTTGGAAAGTATGGGATTGGGTGGAGTGATTACTTCTGCTCAAAGTCTTGATAATGAGATCGAAGTTTTACGTTCAAAAACGATATTAAAAGAAGTTGTCAATAATTTAGAGCTTTATATAACTTATTATGATGAGGATGAATTTCCTAAAAAAGAACTATATAAAACTTCTCCAGTAATCGTAAACCTGACGGCTCAAGAAGCTGATGAACTGCCGGGGACAGCCTTGATTAATATGAAACTTGCTCCAGAAGGAGGTTTGGATATAAATTTGAAGGTAGGGTTGAGTGAATATACTAAACATTTTGATAAACTCCCAGCGGTGTTGCCTACAGATGTGGGTACATTTGGATTTGCATTGAAAGATTCTTTATCGAATGGAAAGATAGAAGGACAGAGTGTGGCGCGAAATATCAGTGCTGTGGTTAGCCAGCCATTTGGAGTGGCAAAAGGATATCAGTGGGCATTGGAAATAGTACCTACTTCAAAAACGACTTCTGTAGCAGTTGTTTCATTGATGAATACGAATATACAGCGAGGACAGGACTTTATCAATAAGTTGATGGAAATGTATAATCGGAATACAAATAACGCCAAGAATGAAGTTGCCGAAAAGACAAGGGAATTTATCAATGAACGTATTAAAATTATTGATGAAGAATTAGGAAGTACGGAGAACAAACTGGAAGTCTTTAAAAGAAATGCTGGTCTAACAGATATTAGCAGTGATGCTCAATTGGCAGTATCGGGAAATGCTGAATATGAAAGGAAACGTGTGGAAAATGGTACTCAGATTAATTTGGTTCGTGATCTTGCTAAATATATCAATAATCCGTCGAATGAGTATGAAGTATTACCTGGTAATATCGGCTTATCTGATGATGGATTAACTACTCAGATAGAACGTTATAATGAATTAATTTTTGAACGTAAACGTTTACTTCGTACTTCTACAGAGAGTAATCCAATGATAGTAAATCTAGATACGAGTATTCGCGCCATGAAAGCGAACGTTCAGGCTGCTATTAATGGTACTTTGCAAGGTTTACTTATTGTGAAGGCTGATTTGGATCGCGAAGCGAGCCGCTTTTCTCGTCGTATCAGTGATGCTCCGGGACAGGAGCGTCAATATGTAAGTATTGCACGGCAGCAAGAAATCAAGGCAGGACTTTATTTGATGCTTTTGCAGAAGCGTGAAGAAAACGCCATCACTTTGGCCGCTACAGCCAACAATGCTAAGATTATAGATGAGCCGGTAGCTGAAGGTGGTCCGGTATCTCCGAAGCCTAAAAAGATTTATATGATTGCTCTGGTGCTGGGAGTGGGTTTACCTGTCGGTATTATTTTCTTGGTTAGTTTGACTAAATTTAAAATAGAAGGACGTGCTGATGTGGAGAAACTGACTCGTGTTCCTATTGTAGGGGATATTCCAGTGGCAGACGAGAAGCAAGGTTCTATTGCTGTGTTTGAGAATCAGAACACTCTGATGAGTGAGACTTTCCGCAATGTGCGTACAAACCTCCAGTTTATGCTTTCTCATGGTCAGAAAGTGATATTGGTGACATCAACAGTCAGTGGCGAAGGGAAATCGTTCGTCTCTTCCAACCTTGCCGTCAGTCTGTCTTTACTAGGGAAAAAGGTTGTCATTGTAGGTCTCGACATCCGTAAACCTGGTTTGAACAAAGTATTCAACATCCCGAGAAAGGAGAGAGGAATCACTCAATACCTGTCCGACTCCGAAAAGGATTTGATGGAGATCATTCAGCCTTCGGATTTGAGTAAGAACTTGTATATTCTTCCCGGTGGAACAGTACCGCCTAATCCAACGGAACTGCTAGCCCGTGACGGTTTGGAAAAGGCGATAGAAATATTAAAGACGAACTTTGATTATGTAATATTGGATACGGCCCCGATAGGTATGGTTACAGATACTTTACTCATAGGTCGTGTGGCGGATTTATCAGTCTATGTCTGCCGTGCTGATTATACTCGAAAAGCTGAATATATATTAATTAATGAATTGTCCAACAATAAAAAACTACCAAATCTTTGTACAGTCATTAATGGTCTGGATCTTCAAAAGAAAAAATATGGCTATTATTATGGGTATGGAAAGTATAGTAAATACTACGGCTATGGTAAACGTTATGGCTATGGTTACGGTTATGGAGAAAATAAAGTAAATTGAGAGTACTTGCATTTATATGATTATTACTCTATTCCTATTTATTATTTGCGTTGTAGCTATCTGCAAAAATGCTAGTAAAAGTCTTAGTGAGAAACAAAAATTCACTGATGTTTTAAAGTTTGTTACGGCATTATTCGTAGTAAATGGACATTTGTTTGTGTTTGGGGGTGGTCCACATAGTTGGGCACAAGAGATGAATATAGGGCCGTTATGTGTTTCTCTTTTCTTTTTCTTATCAGGATATGGGCTAATGTGCAGTTATGAAAGAAAAGGAGCCGCTTATTTTAAAGGTTTTCTGTCACACCGTCTTGGACGAGTGATATTTCCTCTCATAACAGCATATATTGTGACTCTTCCAGTATATAGGATTGTTGTAGGAGAAATAGACTGGCATACAGTTTTTTCGACTTTTTATTGGGGAGGACCGTTTCTTCGATTTAGTTGGTATGTTACAGAGATAGTACTTCTTTATCTGTTCTTTTATGTGATAATGAGGTCATCTGTGAGTAAGCAACATAAAATATATATTCTGACATTCTTAATATTGCTTATGATGGGAGTATTGATTGCGACAAAGCAACCAATATGGTATATTGAATCATTGCCTGCTTTTATGATAGGTTTCTGGTTTCAAAGATATGAGAACATGATTTGTAATGAATTTTTAATAGGGGGGGGGTAAAAAGATAGGTGTTGTAATTCTTCTAAGTTTGGTGTTGCTGATAACGTTTCATTGGCACTTTGTCGCTAAATATATACAGGTGTTATCTGCTTTTCGATATCAATATGTATCATACTATATCATGAATATTGTTTTTGTCATTCTTATCATCATTGCGATGAAAGGCGTAGAAATTCATATTACTTTTCCGTCTGCATTGACTAATAGTTATTATGAGATTTATCTTATGCAAAATTGTTCGATGCTCGCTTTGCGAGATGTGACTAGTTCGTTTCCGGTTTATTGGTTAGGGGTGATGTTGCTAACTGTAGTTTTGGCAGTGTTGATGCATAAGGGGAATAGCTTGTTAATGAAAAATTTGAAGATTTAAAACGGACATGAATGTTCTTTGGATATACAATCTTCCATTAATTCCGGAGGCTGGTGGTACAGAACGAATCACCTCTTTAGTCTCAAGGGGGCTTACATTGCATGGACATCAATGTCTTGGTATTCTTGTATTTAATGAACGGACGGGCAGTATTACATACGATTCTGAATTTATAACAGACCTCTATTCATTCCTTTGCAAACATCAGGTTGATATTGTAATCAATCAGATAGCGTATGATAAATGGTTATTGGATGTATTTCTTAAAAAAGGTGGTGAGCAGTGGCATAGGGAAAAAGGACAGATCATATCCTGTTTGCATTTTGATCCTAAAAATCCATCGCTTTTGTATTTACTCAAAGGCAAAAATGATAAAAATATAAAAGATATCTTGAGCATAGTAAAAGCTACTGTCTTATATAAATATTATGAATATAAACAGAACAAAAGAGAAGGGGAAACATACAATTACATTTATAATCACTCGGACTGGTTTGTAACTTTGTCTCCAACGCATTTCCCGTATTTATATAAGATAATGAAGCGCTTAGAGTATAGTAAACTCATTGCGATTAATAATCCTTTGACTTTTGAGGATATCTCGACATCGGAAATGCTTGAGAAAAAGAAAAACGTTGTTCTTGTCTGTGCTCGCATGTCAGAATATCATAAACGCATCTCTATTATTCTGAAAGCATGGATGGCAATCTGTAAAAGAAAAGAAGTCAATGGATGGACACTTAAGATGGTAGGGGTAGGACCGGATTTGCAACGATATAAAGATTTTGTGTCCACTAATTGTATTCCTAATGTTCGATTTGAAGGTCAACAGTCATCGGAACCATATTATAATGAGGCAAGTATTCTTTTACTCACTTCAAGTGCGGAGGGGTGGGGACTTACTATTACGGAAGGGTTACAGCGAGGAGTAGTTCCTGTTGTCATGAATTCCTGTTCAGTGTTTGGTGAGATTATCCAAAATGGGTACAACGGTTATCTTACGCCAGATAAAGATATGAAAGTATTTGAAAATAAAGTGTTGCAACTAATGAGTGAACCATCCATACTTCGTCAAATGCAACTTCATGCACTTGAATCTGCAAAAAAGTTTAGTTTGGAAAGTACAATGAATAAATGGGAGAAAATGATACAATCTTCTGAAAATTCGTAATGTTTATGACTCAACGGTTAGAATACATAGATCAGCTAAAAGGATTGGCAATGCTTCTTGTTGTTATAGGACATATTATTGTGTTTTGCGGACTTGGATATGACAATATTTTCATTCGAAACATCACAATGATGAATATGCCTCTTTTTTTCTTCTTGAATGGATTGGTCATTAGTGAAAAGATGTCTCTCAAAGGCTTACTACGTAAAACGTGCCAACTTCTGTTACCATTTTTTTCATGGGGAATTTTGATGACACTTTATCGTAATAGTACTTTCCTTGATTTTCTATTTAATTATTGGAAATATGGCTATTGGTATCTGCTTGTTCTTTTGGAGTTCTTTATAGCACAAGTGGGATTAAATAATATCAATCTGTTGATTAATAAAAAGAAACGATGGTGGATAGATGTACTTGTTTTTCTTCTTTTGTATCAAACTTTACGATTTTCTGCTCGTTTTATTTCGGATGAAATAAGTGTGTTAATCGATTATTGGCAGTTTGTTGCATATTTCCCCTATTTCTTTCTCGGTGCTTTTATAAAGCGACATTTTTTAATAGACAAAATGCTTACGTGCGGCAATCTGATTATTACTCTTATTCTTTTGTTCTTGTTGCCTCTTTATATGTTGTGGTATAACGAGATGTATATAAGTATAGTTCAAATGGTTTTACCCATCAATATTTTTCTACTCTTGTTTATGATATTTGGTTTATTTAGTGTAGAATATAATCAAAGTTCAAAACATAGAGGGGTAAAAATAGTAATGAAAATTAATGCCATACTTTCTATGATTGGCAAACATACACTATCCATCTATATGATGTAATTCTTTTTGTTTCGTTTTATTAATCTGGAGACTCTGTTTTCCCTGTTGTATGAGGGACATAACTACTTTGCGATTTTCTTTATATCTGCTCTTATAGCCATCCTAATCTGCTATTTGTGTATGTTAGGCGAGTGGATTCTGATGAAGAGTCAGTTGTTGAGTTTTTTGTTTTTTGGGAAAAATATGTGATTAGAAAGATCCAAGAAACAGGGTGCAACCAATTAGACTCGTTTATTAATATAACAGTTGATTTTGGACTATGTTAAGGGGGGGGTTACGATATCATAGTATCCGGTAGATACGATCGCTGGAATGATAAAATATTTGTGAGAGGTTTATTTACTCAACTATACCGTGTTTGGGACGCTTACTGAAAGAAGTAAAAATACATTTATTATCTGCTTTTTATTGCTTAAATATATCAAATTTAATAATTAATCTGTCTATTTTCTGTTTTTATTCTTCGAAAAAGTTTAGGAATAATATGATAAATAGACACTAACAAAATCTTTAATTTAATGAAAACAATTACTGCAATTATTCCAGTTCGTGCAGGAAGTACGAGATTGAAAAACAAGAATGTAGCTCCGTTTGCAGGAACAAATCTGTTAATAAATAAAATTAATCAATTAAAATTGGTGTCAGAAATTACAAAAATAGTAGTTTCTTCTGATTCTGATTTAATGTTGGAAATGGCAAAAAATGCAGGTGCTGATATTCATAAAAGAGCTCCAGAATATTGTGATGAGAAAACTAAAACGTTTGGAGAGGTAGTGCGACATATAGCTGAAAGTGTAGATGGTGATAATATTTTATGGGCTACTTGTACATCTCCATTAGTGTTTCCAAAAGATTATAAGGGAGCGATTCAAGCATATTATAGAGCATTGGAAGATGGTTATGACTCACTTATGAGTGTCGAAAGTTTTAAGAGGTATATTTGGGATGAGAATGGACCGATAAATTATGAATTGGGCTTGAAACATGTTCCTAGCCAGCAATTACCTACACTTTATTTTGTGACAGATGGGATTTTGATAGCACCACGAGAAAAAATGATTGAGTGGGCTTATTTTCATGGTTCAAATCCATATAAATTTCTAGTTAATAAAAGAACAGGTTGCGATATTGATGACGGTTTAGACTTGGCTTGTGCAAGAGCATGGCTTGATATGGATGAGTCTGTTTCACAGATAGATCCATATATTATCTAGAAAATAGTAAGTATTCAGTGGATGAAGATAATAATTATGATTCAAATATTAAAGGACTACTACTGGGCATTCCGTTCAATATTTCATCAACGAAGTGAAATTAGGGAATACCTTGATAGATATGTACCAGACCATGCAGATATGTTTACTCCACTTCGTCAGTTCAAGAATAAGCATATAGGGCAGCGCTGTTTTATCGTTGCAACAGGTCCTAGTCTTACTATTGAAGATGTAAGTAAGCTGAAAAATGAAATATGTTGGTCAATGAACTCAGGATTTAAACTAATAAATTCTGCGGATTTTCATCCTGCTTATTATGCTATTGCAGATGGCACAGTTTATCAACGAGTAAAAGAAGAACTTGTTGGTCACAAAATGCCTCCTATATTTTACAACGAAAAGGATATAAAGTGGGATATTGATGGCTATGTCACATTTCCTCTTCCTGTTTCAGTTAGTTTACTTCTCACCGAATGGCAACGAAACCATTTACCTAAGTGTCTGTTAAAAAAACGAATATCAAACGACGTTGAAAAATGTATCTATATGGGTGACACTGTGGTTAATGTCATCATTCAGCTTTGTTTTTATATGGGCTTCAAGGAGATTTATCTCATTGGAACAGACTGTAACTATTTTGGAAATAATAAGCATTCAGCGGTGGCGAGCTATAATAATGACGACAAACTACATGATTCACCAGATGCTATTTACAATGGTATGATATCAGATTATCAATGTGCAAAAATAGAGGCTGATAGATTAGGTGTGAAAATATATAATGCTACTCGCGGAGGGATGCTTGAAGTGTTTGAACGTGTTGATTTAGATGAAATATTGGGACTCAAGTAATTTTATAATATGCCTTCTTTAGCATTACGTCAAGACTGTACCGGTTGTGGTGCTTGTGCTTATCGTTGTCCCAAGCATTGTATTCATATGGAAGCTGATAAGATAGGTGTAGCATATCCACGCATTGACGATTCAGCTTGTGTTGATTGCCATGTTTGCGAAAAGGTATGTCCTATTATCACTCCTAACCTCTTAATGGAGACTAGGAAGTGCTATGCTGCTTGGAATAATGATGAAGATGAGCGTAGCACCAGTGCGTCAGGAGGAATTGCCATAGCTATATATCAAGAAGCTTTGATTAATGGGATGGTTGCAATTGGAGCATCACAAAATGCTGATTGGACGGTTACGCACAAGGTGGTGAAGACTCCTCAAGAACTAACTCCTTTAAAAAACTCAAAATACACATTCAGCTCTGCATTGGAAGTGTATCCTCGAATACAAGAATTGCTGAAAGTAGGAAAAAATATTGTAATGGTAGGACTACCCTGTCAGATAGCTGCTGTGCGCAGTCTGTTTGGAGAGCATACTTCTCTCTTCCTAATTGATATTGTATGTCATGGGAGTACGCCTACGCTCTACCTGCAACAGCATATTCAATCTTTAGAAAAGATGATAGGTGAAAAAGCCAATCGAATGTCTTTCCGAAGCCCGGAAAAAGGAACGGAGAATTATTTCTTTACGCTATATAATAATCGTGATGAAATCATTTATGCCAAAAGATCGATAGATGGGGATTCTTATAATATTGGTTTTCACAGAGCTATTTCGTATCGTGAGAACTGTTATCACTGTAGATTTGCTTGTCCGGAGAGGGTTTCTGACATTACATTAGGAGACTATCATGGATTAGGGAAAGAGAAGCCATGTTCCTATTCAGAGAAAAAGGTTTCTACTATTCTCATTCATACCAACAAAGGACAACAACTGGTCGACTTATTGATAACAAAAGGAATCATCTTTGCAGAAGAACGTCCCATATCGGAATCAGTGAATGGAGATGCGCAACTACGTCGTCCATCTCCAAAGACTGCTAGTCGATATGATTTTGAGAAATATATTTCAAACTATCAAGGCGATTTTGAGCGTGCCATGGGACGGGTGATCAATATGAACCGTTATCGGGAAAATAGGCAACGCATTAAAGAAACACCCCAACGATTGATTCGTAAAATAATGAATTTGATAAGGCTTGATTATATAAAATAATGAAAATAGGAATCATTACAATACATCATTCATGCAATTATGGGGCATGCTTGCAGTCGTTTGCTCTCTATAAATATTTGGAATTGTTGGGATATACAGTGGAAATTATTGATTTGCACCGACCTTTTCATGATGATTATGTGGTAAGTAAACGTTTCCATGCTTATTTATATCGTGAAGAAACATTCAAACAGTTTCTAAAGAGGAAAATAAAGACATTGTTTGCTATTGTTAAAAATGGAGGGAGCAAAGTGAGTGTGAACACAAAGACTGCTGTTGATTTGTTTAATGCCTCTGCTTTGCGGAAATTTGATGATTTCAATGCGCAGATTAAATTATCTTGCCCATTTAGAAGCATTGATGAATTATACAATAATCCTCCTCAATATGATATATATATTACGGGAAGTGATCAAGTATGGAATCCTACACAAAATTATTGTATCGAACCATATTTCCTATCTTTTGTCCGACAGGGGAAACGAATCTCTTATGCTGCCAGTATCGGCATTGAAAACTTGACTTCAAAAGAACAAAGAGATTATAAAAAATGGTTGGGCAATTACGATGCCATCTCTGTTCGGGAAGAAAGTGCCAGATGTTTGTTGATGAAGCTGACCGGCAGGGAAATAGCTAAAGTGGCAGATCCCACCTTTCTTCTTGAATTGGATTATTGGAAGGCGATGGCTGTGAAACCTATTCAGGAGAATTATATTTTGCTGTTTACTCTTTCCTATGAAGTGTCTTTGGTGGAATATGGAAAGAGGTTGGCAAAAGAAAGTGGAAAGCGATTAGTTGTGTTGAATCAAGAGCAGCCTGAACCGAATCATGAAGAGTATATAGCTGTGATGGATGCAGGTCCTCAAGAGTTTCTAGGATATATTGCATATGCTGATATGGTCATCACAGATTCTTTTCATTGCACTGTTTTTTCCATTTTGTTAGGAGCAAGGAATTTTTATACTTATATATCTCCGTGGAATCGGAGAGGTTCGCGTATTATCGAACTTCTTCATACTTATCAATTGGATAATCATTTATTAGATCAAAAGCTTTGCCAGTCTATGCTTCAACTGGAGTCTAATGCGATAGATAGAAACACGATCATTCAAACTATCATTCGAGAACAAACTTTGGCAAGACATTTTTTATTGGAGAACATTCAATCGTAATGGAAGAAAATAATAAGCGAATCGTACGAAATACGGTTTATCTATATGTAAGAATGTTAGTGATGACAGCTCTCGGCTTTGTCACCACTCGTATAGTTTTAGAAAAACTGGGTGCTTCTGATTATGGTATCTATAGTTTATTGGGAGGTTTTGTTGCCATGTTTACCGTACTAAATAGTATACTTAGTACGGGGACTAGCCGTTTTATAGCATTGGCATTGGGGAAGAAAGATCTTATTCTTCAAAAAAAAACTTTTTCTACAGCTTTTGTTATTCATTTGGTGATTGCAGTGGTTGTTTTGATTCTATTGGAATCTTTTGGTCTATGGTATATCAACTCGAACTTAAACATCGATGCGAATAGAATGGTGGCTGCCAATTGGGTGTTTCAATTTTCTGCCGTTTCGGTAGCCTTGACTATATCACAAACCCCTTTTACCGCTTCAATTACAGCTCACGAGAAATTTAACATATATGCTGCAATGAGTGTTTTCGATGCTGTTGCAAAGTTGCTGATACTTTATTTACTCATTGTTCTACCTGGAGATAAGCTGATTGTATATGCTTCTTTACTTTTTGGAATTTCTTTTCTGAATATCTGTATTTATCGTACTTACTGTATCAAAAAGTTCGAAGAATGTTCGATGCGGTTGAGCGTAGATAAATCATTGCTGAAGGAAATGTCGCAGTTTGCAGGCTGGTCTACGTTGGGACATGTTGTTAATGTCGTCAATAGCCAAGGGACCAGCATTCTTCTCAATCTGTTTTTCAATACTGTCATGAATGCTGCCCGTGGACTGGCATCTACCGTATCGTTTATGATAGGGAACTTCATCACCGGATTTTTGGTGGCAGCTCAACCGCAGCTAGTGAAATTCTACGGAGAGGGAGACATGGAGAAGTTTAATCGATTAATTTTCAATACCACTCAATATACTCTCTTTTTGATTGCCATTGTGATGGGACCGGTTTTACTGGAGATTGATTATGTGGTAGACTTATGGCTCAATGGAAATGTACCTCCATATACCACTGCATTTATTAAGATTACCATGATTTTGACGTTGGTGTATCGTAGCAATTCGATGGTAGAGACAGGTATTCAAGCGTCTGGATATGTAAAGTTGCTAAATTTGTCATCTGTACCGGTTTATCTCATTGTGCTACCAATTGTCTATTTCACTTTAAAAATGGGTTGGGGACCTGTAGCTGCTATATGGTTGGCGAATATTGCTCCGGTGGTTACATTCCTCATCAATCTAGTGATTATACAACGGACCATTCATTTTCCTAGTAGGTGTTTCTTCTTTACATGCTTTTTGAGGACAATTGGTCTTGTCTTGATTTCACTATTGTTACCATATTGGGTGCAGCAGCAGATGGGAGAAAGTCTTTTGCGTTTCTTGATAGTGTGTGCTCTTTCTGTATTTTGTACATTTTCCATGATTTGGTTTTGGGGATTTAATGAAGATGTTCGAAATATGGCTAGAAAAAAAATTGTTGGCAAATTTTTCCATAAATAATGAAGATCTTATTTATATCTACTCCTGATACGTCAGACGATCGTAGAGAATGGTCGGGGACGATGCATCAGTCATTTGTCTGTTTACAACAGGCCGGGTTTGATGTAACCTATCTGTCTGCTATGCGTGATTATCATGAATCTTTTGGAGATAAACTGCTATGCACTTATTGGTTAAAGTGGATGACTTGGTTTCGGCGCAATACACGTATGATTGAATCATTTTATGGAGAACGTCTTTATAAACAAACTTTACGTAGCTTTGATTATTCACCTTACGATGTGATTTTTGTACCTACTAATATTTCTATAGTTTATGCACTGCCACGACAGACACGTGCCAAGGTAGTGCATCTTGTAGATGCTACGATTGATTCTCTTTTTGGGTATTACACGGAGTTTAGCGGACTCATTTGGCAGAATCGCCTAGAGGGACATCTTATAGGAAAAGCGGCTTTTCAGCGCAGTGATCTTATCATCGCTTCTTCGGATTGGTGTAAGCTGAATGCGATGCAAGATTATAGTATACCTGAAGAACGTATTGCTGTAATAGAGTTTGGAGCGAATATTGAAGCGAAAGATGTTCCGGCAGTGGCTAAGCGGCTTGATGGTAAGAAACATTTAAATATTTATCTTAGTGGGGTGAATTGGGAACGTAAAGGTGGTGATGTGGCAGTGGAGTGTTGTGAGGAATTACTTAAGCAAGGAATTTCTTGTACTCTACATATCACGGGGATGATTCCACCAGAGAAACATAGAAATAAATCTTTTATTCATACTTATGGATTTCTGAATAAGAATATACAGGATCAATATCAACGTATCATTAGCATAATGAGGGAGATGGACATATTTGTTTTTCCTTCACGCGCAGAATGTAGTAGCATAGCACTTTGTGAAGCTTGTGGTTTTGGACTTCCTATATTCTGCTATGATACAGGAGGCACAGGCAACTATGTTATTAATGGTAAGAATGGTTATATGCTTCCCCTTAACAGCACGGGCAAGGATTTTGCTTCTTATATTATTAAAGGTATCCAAAGGAATGAACTTTGTAGTCTTAGTCAAGGGGCTGTTTCTCTTTACCAAGAACGCCTTAATTGGGGTGTATGGGGAAAACGGGTAAAGGAGGTTATAGAAAGTCTTGGAACAAATGAGAATAATTAATTATACTTTATGAAAGAACGGTTACTATACATAGATGTCCTTAGGGGGATAGCTATCCTGACAGTAGTATATAGTCATATTCTTCTATTTTGTGTTGGATATAGCGAAACTTCTTTTATGACAGATTTGTTGAGGAAATATTTTCTTAATGCTTTTTTCTTCTTGTCAGGATTTATGGCGTATAAAAAAATCTCCTTCTCTTACGTTATATCAGACAGGGTATTTTCATGAATTGTGGAAGAAAGTAAAACAACTGCTTATTCCGACATTAGTATCTGGAGGATTGTATTGTGTTTATTGTGCAGGAAATCCGTACGCTTTTCTTGCTGATGGAGCAAAAGGAGGTTACTGGTTTACTATTGCTCTATTCATTATGTTTGTAATTTATTTGATTGAAAATTTAACATTAAAGTGGATAACGAATGAATATGCCCAATCAATAGTGTTGTTTATTATAGCAGTCATAGTTTATTGTTGGCATAAAACTGCGATGTCGGAAACAGGTTGGGCTAACTTTTTGTGTCTTGGCGGTGTTTCCTACTACTTTTTAATGTTTACTATCGGTGTGCTATGTAAGAAACATATTGAGGTGTTTCATAAGTTTTTGGAGGTTCCATTAGCTAAGACCTGTATTTTTTTAACAGTAATGGTGGGTTCCTTGGTAGATTATGTACCTCTACTTATTACTAACGTGGCGGTAGTATTATTAGTATATTTTCTCGTAAAGAATATTTGTACAAGTGAATTTGATAGCAACTTAAGGGAGATTGATGCCAATCCATATAAACAATGGGTATACAAAGGTTTACAAATTATAGGTCAGAATACAATACAAATATATTTCCTGCATTACTTTCTTCTATTTAAGATGCCGCACGGTGTAGTGAATTTTACGCACAGTATGTATGAGGGTAGTATTGCCAATCATTGTTCTTCAATAGTTGAGTTATCAATATATGGAACTATAAGTGTTTGCATTGCTTTAGTGTGTATTGCTATCCGAAATTTTTTGGCTTATATACCTTATGTGAGCACAATTATGTTTGGAAAATAATACGAAATGAATACAATAAAAGTATCAGTCATAGTGCCCGTGTATAATGCAGAGAAGTTTGTCAGACGTATGCTTGATAGCTTATTGGCACAAACTATGGTAGATTTTGAAGTAATCATGGTTAATGATGGAAGTAATGACGGTTCTTCTGTGATTTGCGATGATTATGCAGTAAAGGATACACGTTTCAAGGTTATTCATCAACAGAATGCAGGTGTTGCCATGGCACGAAAAGCCGGCATCGATGTGGCACAAGGTGAATATTCTATACATGCGGATGCCGATGACTGGGTAGAACCTACGATGTTGAACGAACTCTACCATAAAGCTATAAATGCTGTTGCAGATATGGTAATATGTGATTATTATGATACATCTGTAAATGGCGTGGATTGTTATCATAGGCAGCGTTTGACTAGTGACAAGCCTTTGGATGTTCTTTATGATATTACGCAAGGCCGATGCTTTGGCGGCCTTTGGCATAAACTAATAAGAACAAATTTATATAAAAAATATAATGCACGTTTTTTTGCAGGTATCAATTACAGTGAAGATGTGTTGATATTGGCGCAGATACTGAAACACGAGGAAGTGAAGGTTGCATATTTGGACAAGGCTTACTATCATTATATAAAGAATGAGGATTCTATAACTCATTATGTTTCTCAAAAGACTTATAATGGTTTGAAAATGTATCTACAAAAAATCAAGGAGATATTGCCTTCCGATAACGGAAGGTTTGATGCATTCAAAAGGACATTGCCTATTGCGGTTTTTCAAATGGGATTCATGAATTATCTAATCAGCGACGAAGAAGCTAGAAAAGAGTATTTGCGTATTCGTACTATTGTTTGGGAGAATTCAAAATCATTGCGTTGGAAACTGGGATATTTGATGATAGACTTAAACATGATGACACTTGCTCATAAACTAATTAAATTTTAGATATATGTATTTAGCTAATAAGGCTATTGCCTTTTGGAAACGTTTTAAGCTTTGCTTTTATAAGGACTCTAAGGATGCTGTCTTTCGTTACAAGATGGCTGTGGTTGCTATTATGAAAAATGAAGGAGACTATATTAAGGAATGGCTCGACTTTCACCTGAAAGTGGGCGTGGAGCATTTCTTTATTTACAATAATGATAGCACTGACGATATGCTAGAGATATTGAGACCTTATGAAGATATGGGCGTTGTAACAGTGGTCAATTTTCCAGGCAGAAAAATGCAAATTCCGGCATATTATGATGCGATGGATCGTTTCAAGAATGAGGCCAAATATATAGCGGTCATAGATGGTGATGAATTTCTGATGCCTGTACAAGAGGGTAGATTATTGGCAGATGTGGTAGATGAAATATTGGTCAAAGATTGGCGTGCCGGCGCTGTAGCTGTAAACTGGCGAATGTATGGTTCCTCTGGGCATGACAAAAAGCCGGAAGGTGGCGTACTTAAGAATTTTTTATATCGTGCAAAAGAAGATGGACCATGGAACAACCATGTAAAACAGATTGTAAATCCTCGTATGGTGTATAAGTTTTACCATCCTCATTGTGTTTTGTTCAGCTTGATACATCATTCTATTGATGAAGATGGTAAAGTAGTAAAGGGGCCTTTCAATGATTTTTATCATACTCCACAACTTATCCGTATTAATCATTATTTTTGCAAATCTAAGGAGGAATGGATAAAACGCCGTTCGCAAGGCACTGTAATTGATGATTATGTCCGTACTATGGACGAGTTCAATGAGCGGAATCGCAATGATATATTTGATGATATTGCTCTTAGATATATTGATTAATTTTCGATATGGCAACAAAGGTTTATGTTGATCCTGCTTGTAATATATTGTATAGCTCTTTCTATATAGAGGGATTGAGACAATTGTATGGTTACAATAATGTTGTGTTCTGTAGCAAACCGTTTAAGGCTTTACGCTATGGAAATGAGAATTTTCTCTTAGCTTTTGTCATAGAAGGTAATAAATATATTATTGACCCTGTGGATTTTAACACGATTCAATATGTGGATTTTGTGGAATGGGCTGATGTATACGGCAAGGTAAACTATAATGCTCGGAACATACCTTTGGAATACGTGCATAAAGTTGTACCTGTAGGTGCTAACTATGGTATTGCTTGTTATGGAAATAATAGAGAAATTAATATATTATGGGCTATTAAGCACTATTGGCAATGCCGAAACCGGTTGGATTATACTTGGAGTTCGTATCTATGTCGGTACTTGACCATGTATAAACGTAAAGAGGAGAAGGGTCGTCTATTTTCATTGAATAATAAGGTCTTTTTTGTTTCTCGATATTGGGAGGGACAAAATGATGCAAATGAGGCTCGTATCAACTTTGTTAGAGCTTGCAGGCGATTGCATGAGGAAGGAATAATAAATTTTGTTGGAGGTATGGTTCCAGACAGACGGAATTCCACATGTCCGAAGGATGTGAAATTAGAAAAGGAGATACCTTTGCATGAATATATTGCAGGTGTACAAACATCAGTCCTTGTATTTAATACGCCTGCTTATCATGGCTGTCATGGATGGAAATTACCGGAATATATGTCACAAGGTGCTGTAATAATGAGTACATCTTTTAATAACGAACTACCAGTAGCTTTGGAACATCGGAAGAATATATTTTTTGTGAACAAAGATGAAGACTCTTTATATGATGCTATCAAAACAGTTGTTTCAGATAAGGAGTTATGTGAATCTATGCACAAGAACATAAAAGAATATTGGAATGAATATGCGTCACCTCAAGCGTGTATGAAGCTTTTTCTTGGATTATGAAAAAAAGGTTGGCACACATTGATATGGCAAAAGCTATAGGGTTGATAATCATAATGACATCTCATATAAATAGTTATCCATCTCTTGGTGAGAGTGTTTCCATGAGATGGTACCAAGATGTGATACATTCGTTTTATGTGCCTTTGTTCTTCATTCTTTCAGGAGTTTTTGTACAGCCTATACAAAACTTGTCAACATGCAAAGAGAGCATAAAGGCATTTTTTAATGCAATCAAATCTTTGATATATGTTTTGCTGTTTTTCTATATCATATCAATTCCTTTTTATTATTGCATACAAGGAGTTTGGTTATTTAGCTTTATTGTGAATATTCCACTATGGTTTCTTGTAGTTCTTATAATTGATAAAGTTCTAATGCTATTGTTACTATCAATAAAGCATGTTGGGATGATATTCGTGCTTGTCTTGATGATAGGATTAATAGGATGTTATGTTGGTTCTCATGGACATTCTTATATGTATTTTGGAACAGCGGCAACATGTCTGCCATTTATGGCATTTGGCTATTTTACAAAAGATTATTGGAAAATAGAGATGATAAATGTGTCTTTATTGTTTTTGCTTCTTGTTTTGTGGTCTGTATGTTTTTTTGTTTTTTTCAAACCTGTTGAGTTATGGCTTAATGATATTCCCCAAAATCCTATCCCTATGTATGTGTCAGCAATAGCGGGTAGTATGGTGGTGATAGAATTGTGCAAATTTGTCAAATGTTCATGGCTCCTCAACTTTGGTACACATAGTGTAGTGCCTATGTGTACTCATGTTCCAATACTTTATATGGTGAATAATTGGTTCTATCCAGCTGACTGGAAAGAGTGGCTAATTTTACTTATATTACTATTTATAGCTTCATACACAACGATATACCTGTTCAAAAATAAATATTATAATCTGATAAAATGCCCTTTCTGATAATATGATACCAAAGATAATACATTACTGTTGGTTTGGGGGAAATCCTCTGTCTAAAGATGCGTTGAAATGTATCGCTTCATGGAAAAGATACCATCCTGACTATGAAATAAAAGAATGGAATGAGAGCAACTTTGATGTCCACATGATTCCATTTATGAGTGAAGCATATTCGGCAAAAAAGTATGCTTATGTAAGCGACTATGCTCGCCTATGGGTTTTATATAACTATGGCGGTGTTTATTTTGATACAGATGTTGAAGTGATAAGACCTTTAGATGATATCCTTTCTATGGGTGCTTTTATGGGTATAGAAAAAACTACAAGGGAAAATGTGAACGGTGTACAGGTTGCAATAGGATTGGGTTTTGCTTCTCAAAAGGGAGATAGCATTGTAAAAGAAATAATGGATTTTTATGAAACGCATCATTACGTCTATCCAGACGGCCATGTGGAGCAGATTCCGATAGTTCCTATCACAACAGATGTGTTAGTTCGTCATGGCTTTGACAGAAAAAATAGACTTCAAAAGATCGGGGATTTTACAATATATCCATGGGAATTTTTTTGTCCGATAGAGTTCTTATCATCAAAACTAGATATTACTCCCAATACACGAACTATTCATCATTATACAGCTACTTGGATGTCTTGGACTGACAGGTTAAAAATGAAAAAGGGATCCTTTTTCGATAGAAATTTTATAGGCATTTGGTTCAAAAAAACACTAAAGAAAAAATCTGATAAATGATTTAGAATAATGACAAAAACAAAGAAACATATATATTGGATCATATATGCAGTGCTTTATTGTTCGGTAATACAAAGATATATCTGGCCAAACCAATTTTGTCAATTGATTCCAGATGTCATTATTCTCTTTTTATGCATCTTTGAAAAAGGGCTAGCAAATTCTAGGGCGAAAAAAAATAATGTTGTACCTCTTCTTGGAAGATGGATTCCAAGAATGTTCATATTATTTTGGGCTGTAGGTTTATTTTCTGACGCCATTAATCTTGTTAAACCTACAGCTGTAATATGGGGAGTGCGTATGGTCTTTCGTTATTCTCTATTATTCCTATTAATTATTAAGAATTTTGATGAATCGGATTTGTACAAGCTGCGTAAAGTGCTTGATTATTCGTTTTACATTAATGCTGTTTTTGTGTTTCTTCAATTCTTTATGGGCGTGACGGGGGACTTGATGGGGGGTATATGGGGGAGCAATGGAGAATTATCTACATATATTATATGTATGACTTTCCTATATTCGGGTGATTATTTTAATAAGAGAATGAAATTCTACCGATATGCATTGAGTTTAGTAGTACTTTTTACAGCTGCCATTTGGGGCGAAATCAAAATGCTCTACTTCATTATGCCATTGTGTGTATATGGTTCTTATGTATTATTTAAAAAGTTCTCTTTAACTCATGTTATAGTGCTTGCTGTTGCTTGGGTAGTAGCTATACCGGTGTTAACGAGTGTTCTCTCCTTGTACTATGATGAAGATTATGTTGCTCAAACCCTTAATCGTGAGGAGTTAGAAGCATACAATACTAATAACTATGGTTTTACGGATGAAAGTCTAAATCGTGGAACTATTTTTGAGAAGTCTGTAATCTTTCTGAATTCGCCAATAGAATATGTTGTTGGTCATGGTCTTGGGAGTGGTAATATATCTTCTTTCTTTTATACAGATGTGTTCGAAATTTACAAGAGAACATGTTATGGTTTTTTTACTATGTCGTATCTTTTGATAGAAGTTGGATATGTAGGGCTAATACTTTTTATAATGACACATGTACTATTATTATATCGGTTCTGGTTATTTAATAAAATGAAAGATAAGGTTGTTAAATATTGGGCGGCAATGGGTATACTAGTCACTGGCGCTACATTTCTAATGATATATTATAATTCTGTACCTCTAACTAACTATTATTTGGGCTATTTATTTTGGGCTATGTGTTTCTTGGGCATAAAAGAAAGGATAAGGAAATTAAATCAGGAGAGAAATCGTGGTTGAAACATTTTAGTTGCTTTAGATAAATACCATTTTGATAATAAATATTTTCATGAATCCTAAAGTATCCATAGTAGTTCCCGTTTATAGGGTAGAGTGTTATTTAGAACGTTGTACGCAATCGCTTGTGAATCAAACCTTGAAAGAAATTGAAATCATTTTAGTGGATGATGGTAGCCCGGATAAATGTCCCCAAATGTGTGATGAATATGCAAAGAAGGACTACCGTGTCAAAGTTATCCATAAACAAAATGCTGGATTAGGGATGGCTTGTAATAGTGGAATAGAGGTAGCTATAGGTGATTATATAGCCTTTTGTGATTCGGATGACTATGTTGATGTGAAGATGTATGAGACGATGTATAAAGCTGCATTGGAGCATCATGCAGATGTAGTTTTTACAGGTATACAGACTGTGGATGAGAATGAGGTGGTGAGACCGATGTCTAAACCTGTGCAAAAGGCAGTGCTTTCGCAAAGAAAACAGATAGAGGCTTATTTGTTGGATATGGTTGCTTCTAAACCTTCTGCTACAAATGATAGAGATATTCAAATGTCAGCTAAGGTTGTGCTTTATAAGCGGGAGATGATTGAAAAATATCATCTGCGTTTTGAATCAGAAAGGGTGTTTATTTCAGAAGATTTGATTTGGCATATTGATGTGTTGGCACATGCGTCTTGTGTATGTCTATTGCCGGAAACTTTTTACTATTATTATTATAACACAACTTCACTATCTAAAAAAGTTCGTACAGATCGTTTCCCTTTTTTTAAGAGTTTACGTGATGAAGTACTGCGTCGTTGCCATGATTATGGTATTTCTGAAGGAATAAAGTTGCGTGCTGATAGACTGTTTATTGGTTATACTCGCATGGATTTGAAGAAAATATGTAAAAGTAAAGAGTTATCATTTAGGCAAAAAGAAGAGGTGCTGATGCGAGTTTGTAAAGACAAGGTATGGATAGATATTTTGAGGAATTATCCCTTACAGGTTATGCCATTTAGACATCGAATAGTGATGGTGTTTATTAAGCATAGAAATTATTTATTGTTGAATTTACTATTTCGTTTGTCTAACTAATAAAATTCTTATCTCTGCTATAACACAGCGCAATTCAAACCTTGAACAGCTTCGTATTGTTGCTATAAGTATGATAGTGATTTATCATCTTTTTGTTCGTGGCATATCACCTGTCTATATAGGAAGTCGCTCTATATTAACTGTTTGCTGTGTGTTATTCATCTTACTGCCGGATTTATTATAGCATTATTCGTTTTAACCATTGCTGTAAATCAGTTACGCAAGAAATGCTGGTCATTGATTAGCTGTAAATTATTTAATCGTTAATTATGAAAGTTTTATATATTGGAACTCCTGTCAACTATCAGCTGTGGAGGGAAGGTAAAAATCCATCTCATTGGCTTTATGGAGCTTGTGAGATGGAGCAAGAAGGACATGAAGTCATTTGGACCAAGGAAGCTGTTGAATTATGGAACGATTTGAAACTGTTGCGTAAGTATCATCCGGAGCTGGTATTTATTCCTAATCTGAATCTAAAAGCGCATATATTACTGTTAAGTTTCTCTGTATTAGGTTTTATCCGTATCCCAATTTTTGCTTATCTGCATCATGCTCCTAAGGTGACGAAAGGTTATAAGGCATTTTTTTATCGTTTTTTGCTAAGTGGTGTGAAGCATCTGTTTTTCCTCTCTGAACTTTCTATGAAAGAGACTATTGAACGAAATTTAGTAAAAAGTGATAGGTGTTCTATGCCAGGGTGGGGGGCTGATGAGGAGTTTTATAATAGAGTTGCTAAAAGTGACAATGGTTTTTTTGTTTCAACGGGAAAGGAACAACGTGATTTTGATATACTGATTGAAGCTTTTAAAAGAACAGGTGCTCCGCTTAAAATTATTACTTGTAAGAGTCATGCTGGTAATAATTTTGAGAAATTACCGGAGATATGTAAAGAGATTCCTAATATAGAAGTAGTTATTACGGAGAATTCTGGGGATGTTTATCCACAAATGATAAATGCAATGGCTAATGCCAAAGCATTAGTTTGTCCACTTCTTCAGAATAAGCTGAATTATTGTGTTGGACTTTCTACTATTGTCGATGCAGAAGGACTACGAAAGCCGCTTATCATCACTCGTAATCCATATCATCCAAGAAAAAGGTTAGAACCTTTTTGTGTTGTTGAAACGGTAGATGAGTGGGTGAAAGCAATCCATGAAGTACAATTTTCTTTTATAGAGATACCTCATTCGTTGTGTAATATGAGAGAATGTTATGTAAATATGAAACTTGTGTTATTTAATAGATAAATTGTTCCAGGTTATTCCTGAATGATAGTACAAAAGCTTGGTTCTAATACAAAAGAAACTTTTTATCATTTCCTTATTAGCAGGCTATGGTGAGCAGAATCTGATATAAAATATCGGTAATTATATGGCAAAAGTAAGAGGATATGGTTACCACTCTTGATCTCTTCTTAGGTTATTAGTGACACCTTTTGGTTTAGATCGGAAGATTTATTTGTTCTGTAGTTTGGAATGGATTGCTCAAGAATAGAAAATAGCAATATGAACGGCTTCCTTTCTGTTGAATATATTGTGGATGTTTTGTGGAAAATGATATCTGGTGAAATGGAATATATGGTGCTTCTGCCAATGGATATTGGTAAATAACTTAATTATTAATCAAAAATATAACTCAGGGTGGGCTACATGCTGTGTATGGTATTATGGCTAGGCAGTGAGTACTTACATAAAAAGTGCCTAAAATTGGGGTTACGCCCTAAATTGAGCACCTACAACTGACGTGCCCAATAATTGTACTATGGTGGAACTTAAAGTAAATATTATTAGAACAGATATTATTAAATAGCGAATGATGAAACTTTCCATTTTATTAACAGCAACGATTAAGCCTTCTGTAGTAGGAGGAAATTTTACAGTGCAAGAAAGATATGAAATGTATCGTTCTACATTAACCTTTTATTCTAAGGTAGTAGGAAAACGCTATAATTTTGTGTTTGTAGAAAATTCGAATGTGGATTTAACATCTTTAAAGAAGGAATTTGAGGATAAACTAAACATTGAGTTTTTGCAGTTTACTTCAAATGCCGTTCTCTCTGATTCTATTTTTAGTGTTGATAAATTTGATAATACAAAGGGGAAAGGTTACAATGAATATTTGATGATTAAGAAGGCTATACTTCAGTCGAAGTATTTGAATGAAGCTTCGCATTTTTTGAAAATAACAGGGCGTTATGCAATGGTTAATATTCTCACAATGATTCGTGAGATTGAATATCGATGCAACCAGAATATCGTGTTTATGGGGGATATTAAAGATACTTGTATATGGGAACTGTTACATATTCAGCGTATGTCTCATTGGGGGGATTCTCGTTTTTTTGTGGCTCAGATAGCTTTTTATAAAAATAAGATGCTTGATTGTTATCAAGAGATGAATGATTATGAGAGTGATAAATGGGCAGAGCATTATTTACTTAATTTTTCCCGTCAATATCGTGGTGATTCTCGATGTATATTCCGTTTCCGACATCAGGTACAATTTAATGGAGTAAGTGGCACTGTCACTTCGGAACGACTGTGTCAAGGGATAAGAACTCAAGCTTCATTTTCAAATAGGATGAAGAATGAGATTCGTCATATCCTGCGTGTTCTTTTTCCAAATATTTGGTTTTAATATATATGGCTAAAGTATTAGTTATAGCTACGTCTCGAAAGACACGTGGTGGTATTACGTCTGTGGTAAAAGCTCATGAAACAGGAGAACAATGGAAAAAATATCATTGTAGGTGGATTGAAACACATAGGGATGGAAATAGTATCAGAAAATTGTGGTATTTAGGTACAGCTTTAGTGGAGTATATATGCTTGTTACCATTTTATGATATTGTACATATTCATCTTGCGACAACACAGTCTGCAAAACGCAAAAAGATGTTTTTCTACTTAGCCAAATGGCTAAGTAAAAAGGTGATACTTCATTTTCACCCATCGAATGAAAAGTTCTTATTCGAACCAATGAACAGTAAACTTTATCGAAAACTTTTTTCTAAAGCAGATTTAGTATTAGTGTTGTCAGAGCAGTGGAGATGTTGGATAAAGATGGCATTAGGACTGAGTAATCATATTGAAGTATTATATAATCCTTGTCCTATTGTTAATAGACGAGACGATTTACGGAAAAATCATATTCTATTTGCTGGTACTATTATTTCTCGAAAGGGTTATGAAACGCTTATTAGAGGCTTTGCGAGAATTGCACAAGAGCATTCTGATTGGAAGGTTATATTTGCAGGTAATGGTGAGATTGCGAATGCTATGAAGATAGTTGAGTGTTGTGGTATTCAAAATCAAGTAGAATTTCTTGGTTGGGTAACTGATAAAGATAAAGAAAAGGTATTTCAAGAGGCATCTGTTTATTGTCTAGCTAGTGATGGAGAGGGATTTCCTATGGGAGTGCTTGATGCTTGGGCTTATGGTATTCCGTGTGTAGTAACTCCTGTTGGTGGAATTCCTGATATTGTTGTGGATGGGGAAAATGGACTCGTCTTTAGTATAGGGGATGTGGATGGGTTGGCTAATAAGCTTCGTATGATAATTAGTGATAGAACTTTGAGAAAAAATATTGTCTTAGGACAGGATAAATATGTAAAAGGAGCTTTTAATATAAATGGCATTAATAGAAAATTGGAGAAAATCTACACAAGATTATTAGAATGAATGTAGAAATCAATAATGTAGTTGTATCCTTTATCTACTAAAAGTCTAAAACATAGAATTTATAATGCTTTCTGTATTAATTAACGCCTACGCATGTTCGCCGAATATGGGTAGCGAACCTGGTATGGCTTGGAATTGGTGTGCAAATTTGGCTAACTATTGTGAATTGCACATTATTACCGAAGGTGAATTTCGTGATAAAATAGAGGCGGTAGTACCTACACTGCCACAAGGTGGAAATTTACACTTCTATTATAATCCGGTATCGGAAGAGGTGAGAAGAATGTGTTGGAATCAAGGCGATTGGCGTTTTTATAAACACTATCGTACTTGGCAATATCGCACGTATGAGATGGCTCTTGATATAATGAAAGTGTATCATATTGATGTATTACATCAACTCAATATGATTGGTTTTCGTGAGCCGGGATATCTTTGGAAGATTGAGGGGATACCATTTGTGTGGGGACCTGTGGATGCTAAGGAAAAATTTCCGATAGCTTACTTGCAAGATGCAGGATTGAAGAAGCAGCTATTTATGCGACTTAAGAATTTTTTAACAGAATTGCAACTGAAATATAGTTTACGAGTACGGAAAACTACAAAGCATGCTTCAATAGTGGTATCAGCTTCATCGGAATCACAAAAGAGCTTCAAAAAATACTTCGATATTGATTCACCGCTATTGAATGAAACCGGATGCTATCCGCAAGTGTATGATTTTCAAGATAAATCATATAAGAAAGAGCTGGACTTGTTGTGGGTAGGAAAGTTGGATTTTCGTAAACAGCTGGCATTGGCTATCCGTACAGTGGCACAAATGAGGAATTCTTCAGTGAAGTTGCATATAGTAGGTGGTGGGGATGCTTCTTATTATCAGCGATTGGCAGAGGCGTTGAGGGTGGGTGAGCAGTGTGTATGGCATGGAGCGGTAATGTATGATGAAGTGCAGTGCTTAATGCGGAAGGCTGATCTGTTTTTTTTTACCAGTGTGGCCGAAGGAACTCCGCATGTGGTGTTAGAGGCTATTGGAAATAATCTACCAGTGGTTTGTTTTGATATTTGTGGTCATGGAGATTCAATCAATGATAAGGTTGGTCGTAAGATTGCATTATCTAATCCAGATCAATCAGTAAAGGAATTTGCTAAAGTATTGAATGAATTAGAAGCAGATAGAGGATTGCTAAAGCAACTGTCATTGAATTGCCATCAACGACAAGAAGAACTGTCTTGGGATAATAAGGCAAAACAGATGATGGAACTATATAAATCGTGTTCTCCCATTGTATAGTGATACATTTTGATGAGAAACTAAGAGTATTCCTACAGAGCGAAGTTTGAATGTGAGTTTACACTGGAATGCTTTGAAGAGAGAATGTGTGACATTCTTAAAGAATTGATATGGTCTTTTTTAGAATAGTATAATTTTATGATTAAGTTAAAAGAACTCTCCATTATGGAGGATTTAAACCAATTACAAGCATTGCCTCAAGGCAAGTTGCTAATCAACACCATTAATGCACACTCATACAACACTGCCTTGAAAGATCCACTATTTGCCAAAGCATTGATGAAGGGAGATGTGCTTATCCCTGATGGAGCAAGTATTGTGAAGGTTTGTAAATGGTTAAAGATGCAAAGCCAACCGCGGGAACGAATAGCAGGTTGGGATCTCTTTGTCTTTGAGATGAATCGACTTAACAAGAAAGGAGGTCGATGCATGTTTATGGGTAGCTCGGAAAAAGTTTTGGCATTAATTAAGCAACGGGCAGTAGTGGATTATCCAAACTTGGAAGTGGTGACTTATTCTCCTCCTTATAAAACGGAATTTTCACAGGAAGATAATGCAGCTATTGTGGCGGCTATTAATGAGGCAAATCCAGATCTTTTATGGATTGGTATGACGGCTCCTAAGCAGGAGAAATGGATATACAGCAATTGGCAAAAATTGAATATTCATTGTCATGTGGGTACTGTAGGGGCGGTGTTTGATTTTTATGCAGGTACTACCGAACGGGCTCCATTATGGTGGCAACAACATTCGTTAGAATGGTTTTATCGACTGCTAAAAGAGCCCAAACGAATGTGGCGTAGATACTTGATTGGTAATGTGCTGTTCTTATGGAATATTTGTAAAGAGATATAAAATTATGCAATGACATGAAAGGTATTGTTTTAGCTGGTGGTAGTGGTACGCGTTTGTATCCTATTACTAAGGGTATTAGCAAACAGCTGATTCCAATTTTTGATAAACCGATGATTTATTATCCTATTTCGGTTTTGATGTTAGCGGGTATTCGTGAGATATTGATAATCTCTACTCCACATGACTTGCCGGGATTTAAACGCTTGTTAGGTGATGGTAGTGACTATGGTGTGAGGTTTGAATATGCAGAACAACCATCGCCTGATGGATTGGCACAGGCTTTTATCATTGGTGAGGATTTTATTGGCAGTGATTCGGTCTGTTTGGTACTAGGTGATAATATCTTTCATGGCAATGGCTTTAGTGCCATGTTGAAAGAGGCCGTGTACATGGCAGAAAAGGAGCAGAAAGCTACTGTGTTTGGTTATTGGGTAAGTGATCCGGAACGCTATGGTGTTGCGGAGTTTGATGACGAGGGTAATTGCCTAAGCATTGAGGAAAAACCTGTACGGCCAAAATCGAATTATGCGGTAGTGGGGCTTTATTTCTATCCTAATAAGGTGGTAGATGTAGCGAAGCACATCAAACCGTCAGCTCGTGGGGAATTGGAGATTACCACTGTGAACCAGCGATTTCTGGAGGATAGTGAGTTGAAAGTACAGACATTGGGACGTGGTTTCGCTTGGTTGGATACGGGTACACACGACTCATTGAGTGAAGCATCGACCTTTATTGAGGTGATTGAAAAACGGCAGGGACTGAAAGTAGCTTGCCTGGAAGGTATAGCGTTTAGACAAGGTTGGATTGATGCCAACAAGATGCGTGAGTTGGCCTTACCAATGCTGAAGAATCAGTACGGACAGTATTTGTTGCAGGTGGTAGAGGAAGTGAAACGTACAAGAAAGAGTAACTTATGAATATATTAGTGACTGGAGGCAACGGGCAACTTGGGAATGAGATGCGTGTGGTATCAAAAGAGAGTAGGAACCGTTATATTTTTACAGATGTGGTGGAGTTGGATATTACAAATTTAGAGGCTATACGTTACATGCTGAAGATGGAACGGGTGGATGTGGTTGTGAACTGTGCAGCTTATACCAATGTTGATAGGGCGGAGGAGGATGAAATAATGGCAGATCTACTGAATAATAAAGCAGCTGGAAATTTGGCTGTGGTAGCGAAGGAAGTAGGGGCTACATTGATTCATGTGTCAACCGATTATGTGTTTCAAGGGGATAAGAACACGCCTTATAAAGAAGATTGTGAGACAAGTCCGCTAGGGGTATATGGGCGGACAAAGTTAGCTGGAGAGAGGAGTATTCAGGCTACTGGTTGTAACTATCTTATCTTCCGCACGTCTTGGCTTTACTCATCATACGGCAAAAATTTTGTGAAGACAATGCAGCGGTTAACACGTGATAAAAACTCGCTGAAAGTAGTTTTTGATCAAGTGGGTACGCCTACTTATGCAGGCGATTTGGCAGCTATAATTTATAAAGTGATTGAGAAGGATATGTTAGATAAGCAGGGGATTTATCATTTTAGTAATGAGGGAGTATGTTCTTGGTATGATTTTGCACAGGAAGTCTGTGAGTTGAGTGGTAATGCTTGCAATATTGAACCTTGCCATAGTGATGAATTTCCTAGTAAAGTAAAACGTCCTAATTTCTCTGTATTAGATAAGACAAAGGTGAAAGAGACCTTTGGAGCGAAGGTGCCTTATTGGAAAGTATCACTGAAACATTGTATTAACTTATTGATGAATACTTAATTATCGAGTATGAATTTTCAAAGAAATATTATTATTACCGGTGGTGCCGGATTTATAGGCAGCCATGTGGTACGTTTGTTTGTGAACAAGTATCCCGATTACCATATTATCAATCTGGACAAGTTGACTTATGCGGGAAATCTGGCTAATTTAAAAGATGTAGAGAATAAACCAAACTACACTTTTGTAAAAGCGGATATTTGTGACTTTGAGATGATGCTGAAGATTTTTAAACAGTATCATATAGATGGGGTCATTCATTTAGCTGCCGAAAGTCATGTGGATCGTAGTATCAGGGATCCGTTTACTTTTGCTCGTACTAATGTTCTTGGAACTCTCTCTTTATTACAAGCTGCCAGGTTAACTTGGGAGTATCTTCCGGAAGGCTATGAGGGTAAGCGCTTCTATCATATTTCAACAGATGAGGTGTATGGAGCATTGGAGTTGACGCACCCGGAAGGCAAGTCTTCGGATATATCTGCACACGAAGTATATGGCGATGAGTTCTTCAAAGAGACAACAAAGTATAATCCACACTCACCCTATTCGGCTTCGAAAGCGGGTAGTGATCACTTTGTCCGCGCTTTCCATGATACTTATGGTATGCCGACTATTGTGACAAACTGTTCGAACAACTATGGACCTTATCAGTTTCCCGAAAAGCTGATTCCGCTGTTTATTAACAATATTCGCCATCGCAAACCGTTACCAGTGTATGGTAAAGGGGAGAATGTGCGTGACTGGCTCTATGTGGTGGATCATGCAAGGGCTATAGACGTGATTTTTCATAATGGTAAGGTGGCGGATACATACAACATCGGCGGCTTTAATGAGTGGAAGAACATAGACATTATCCATGTGATTATTAAGACTGTGGACCGATTACTGGGTAACCCTGAAGGACATAGCGAGGAACTGATTACTTATGTAATGGACCGCATGGGACATGATTTACGCTATGCTATTGACTCTACGAAACTGAAGAATGAATTGGGTTGGGAGCCTAGTCTGCAGTTTGAAGAGGGTATTGAGAAGACGGTGCAGTGGTATCTGGATAATCAAGAGTGGATGGATAATATCACCAGTGGTGCTTACGAGAGCTATTATGAGGATATGTATAAGAATAGATAATCTGTATGGAAGTTGTTAAGACAAATATTGAAGGAGTGGTGATCATTGAACCACGTCTTTTTAAGGATGACAGGGGGTATTTCTTTGAATCGTTCTCGCAAAGGGAGTTTGACGAAAAGGTACGTCCCATTAAGTTTGTACAAGATAATGAAAGTATGTCCTCGTATGGAGTGATGAGGGGGCTACATTTTCAAACTATGCCTTACAGCCAAAGTAAGTTAGTACGTTGCGTAAAGGGTGCAGTGCTGGATGTGGCTGTTGATATCCGCAAAGGTTCGCCTACCTATGGTCAGCATGTAGCGGTAGAATTGACAGAGGAGAATCATCGTCAGTTCTTTATTCCTCGTGGTTTTACTCATGGTTTTGCTGTATTGAGTGAAACGGCAGTCTTTCAATATAAATGTGATAACTTTTATGCTCCACAACATGATGGGGGTATCAGCATATTAGATGAATCACTTGGAATTTGTTGGAGAATTCCTACAGGCAAGGCTATCTTAAGTGAGAAGGACACTAGGCATCCACTATTGAAAGATTTTGAATCTCCATTTCTGTATGGAGAGGATTTATATAAATAGGCATATAATAATAACGAAATATGTAGGTCCCTAACTTCATGCTACACACATGAATCCCCTACATTTTGCAGGTTGGGAAAAATACAGCGGTATATTCCTGATCTGTCCCCTCATATTAGCAAAATGCTGATATGTATTCTAAATATATCAACTGTCTGTGAAGATCGTTGATATATTGTTTTTTAATAGTATGCTTATTGATTAAAAATAATTGTAGTTAGACTATATAGTCTCAGATTTACTTGCTATCTTTGTAGTAAAGATACTATTTATTGTATTCAATATGCAAAAAGAAGAGATATTACGATTGATCAAAGAAACAATAGCTAAGACAATACCATCTGGCGCTAAAGTTATTTTATTCGGATCACAGGCTCGTGGAGATGCTAAGGAGGATTCGGATTGGGATATTCTTATTTTACTGAATAAAGATAAAGTCGAATTAGATGATCATGATTGTATTTCTTATCCTTTTTTTGAACTTGGATGGAATATTGATGTACAAATTCACCCTATTCTTTATACTTTTAAGGACTGGATGGAAAGACGTTTTTCACCATTTTATAAAAATGTGGAACGGGAGGGGATTGACTTATGTTAAGTACAGAGGAAAAAATAGCTATTGTAAATTATCGTAGACAAAAGTCTCACGAAAGTTTGAATGAAGCGAAGGAAGTCATCAAATTGGGCTTTTGGAGTTTAGCTGGAAATAGACTTTACTATGCTGCTTTTCATATGGCTTCTGCTCTGTTATTGGATAAAGGAATAACAGCACGTTCTCATAGTGGAGTTATCCATCTGATTGGTGCTCAATTTGTGACCAAGGGATTATTGGAAAAAGAATATGGACGTTTGTTTTCTCGGTTGTTTGAAATGCGTCAATCGGGTGATTATGATGATATGTATGACGCAACAGAAGAAGAAATTCTTCCTCTTATTGATAAAACTGTAATGTTTATTTCTAAAATGGAGGATTTGTTGACTTTTAAGTAGGATACAGTGAAGTCCCTTATTTTATCTCAAATTTCTAAAATACGCCCGCACCTTCCGCATAATCTTGATTCCCATCACTACGCCATCGAATACAGCCATACCTGTATTGAACGAACGCATGAGGGCATCCGCCTTGTTGGTTGCCGGAGCAAGGGGGGCAAATATTTCGCGTGTAGTAGCTGTCATGGCTTTTTTTTGAGCATGGATCTCATTTAAAAGCTTCTTTTTACGTTCGGCAATCTCTTCTAATGTAAATTTCTGCGGAGTCTGCGCATTCATAATTTATTTATTTGAATCAGTTAAAAATAAATTAGCGAGGAAGTTCACCATCGGAGAAATGATGAGCTGCTTGCGGAAAATAATAATCAGGGCGATGAGAACAACATTGATGCCTGCTATGATGGCGAAACTCGACATCAGACCGCCCACTAATGGCTCCAATATATAAGCAAGAGCAAAAAGCAGATAAAACAGGGCAACCATGCCAAGGATAATAAGTACTAATATCATAATTAACGTGGAAAAAAGTATGGTTAACTTCTCCGTCAATTCTAATTTGGTATATTCTTTTTGAAGCTCCAGATATTTCTTGAACTCGAAAAACAACTGCTGAAAATTCTCAATACTTTTATCGTCTGCAAACATGGTCGCTCTGTTTTTAGTCTTTGGTTACTCACTTATTCTGCTATTTCTCCCTTCATCTCGGCAGCGATCTCGTCAACAAGAGTTTCCATTTCACTGCGATTAAGCTTGATTCCTTTTTTACGAAGAATCTCTGCGATTTTATGACGGGTATCTTCTCCCTTTTCAGGAGCAAATAAAATACCAAGGGCTGCACCTACGGCTGCACCACCCAGAAAAGCTGCTAAAACATTCAATCCTTTCATAATGTATAATGTTTAAAATGATTATGATACAACAAATATAACATTTTTATGGAAAGGTTGTTCGTGAAAACTGAAATTTTTTGCTACGTTTTATAATTCTTTTTTTCTTTTATGGTTTAATCTTATTTAACTGACTTTCGTAGCTAACCTTTGAAGGTTAAGGCGTACTTTTGTTTTCGAATATTGTAAATCAAAACATAATGGAAGCTAAGATTGTTTTTATAACCGGCGCCAGTAGCGGAATTGGTGAGGGTTGTGCCCGTAAATTTGCGAGGGAGGGATGGAATCTGATTCTGAATGCCCGTACCGTATCGAAACTGGAAGAACTGAAAACTGAACTGGAAGGGGCGTATGGTGTCCGGGTTTATATATTGCCTTTTGATGTGCGCGACCGGAAATTGGCTGCCGCCTCTTTGGAATCATTACCCGAAGAATGGAAGGCGATTGATGTGTTGGTGAACAACGCCGGACTGGTGATCGGTGTGGATAAGGAATTCGAGGGTAGCCTGGATGAATGGGATATCATGATCGATACGAATATAAGGGGACTGTTGGCTATGACGCGCTTGGTGGTGCCCGGTATGGTGGAACGCGGACGCGGACATATTATTAATATAGGATCTATTGCGGGGGATGCCGCTTATCCGGGCGGAAGTGTGTATTGCGCAACGAAAGCTGCCGTGAAGGCTCTTTCGGACGGACTCCGGATTGATCTGGTGGATACTCCATTGAGAGTGACGAATGTCAAACCGGGAATGGTGGAGACAAACTTTACAGTGGTGCGTTATCGGGGAGATAAGGAAGCTGCCGATAATTTTTATAAAGGGATTCGTCCGTTGACGGGAGATGACATTGCAGAAACGGTTTATTTTGCCGCGTCGGCTCCTGCACATATTCAGATTGCGGAGGTACTTTTGATGCCTACTTATCAGGCAACAGGCACTATTTCGTATAAGAAGAAGCCGGAATAGACGTTTTTTTGACGGATTTCTTTGCCGGATGATAAAATTTCTATTATTTTGTTGCCCGAAACTAAATATAATAGACGAGAATATTGAATTATTAATTAAAACAGAGTATAGGATTATGAAAAAATTAGTCGTATTAGGAATGGGAGTATGCTTGGTGCTAGCATTTGCATCTTGTAAATCCAGCGAAAGTGCCTATAAGAAAGCTTACGAAAAAGCAAAACAGCAAGAATTGGCAGAACCGCAGGTGGAAGCTCCGGTAGAGGTTACTCCGGTGGTTGCAGCTCCTGTGACAACTACTAAAGTGGCAGATACATCCGGCGTTCGTCAGGAAAAGGTTACAGTGGTTTCCGGTAACGAAGGATTGAAAGATTATAGCGTTGTAGCAGGTAGCTTTGGTGTGAAAGCGAATGCTGAAGGCCTGAAAGATTGGTTGGACGGACAGGGATATCACTCTACGATTGCATTTAATGCTGATAAGGCAATGTATCGTGTGATTGTGAACTCTTTTGCTGACAAGACTGCTGCTGCTGAAGCTCGCGATGCATTCAAGGCTAAATACCCGAACCGTTCGGATTTCCAGGGTGCTTGGTTGCTGTATCGTGTATATTGATTTCTTTTTGGTAATATATATTGGAAAGAACGAACGTTTTTTTCCGAATAAGAAGGCGGTAACTGGGAAGTTACTGCTTTTTTATTGAAAATGAGTGGCTTTTTCGTTTAGATATTTTTATCTTTCTACTAAAAGAAGTTATAAATCATAGTGGGGAAACTTTTATAGCAAAGAAAGTTTTTACTTTTGTCAACTCTTAATTTGGAGGATGTTTTGCCTGAATGTGAATAGGGCATTAATTTAGAGATTGAATGGAACAAAAATATGTAATGGCTGCTATCGACGCGGCTCTAAAAGCAGGTGAAAAGATTCTTTCTATTTATAATGATCCGGCATCGGACTTTGAAATAGAGAGGAAAGCTGACAACTCTCCGCTAACTATAGCAGACAGAAAAGCGCATGAAGCGATTGTGGCTATTCTGAACGATACTCCTTTTCCTGTTCTTAGTGAAGAAGGGAAGCATTTAGGGTATGAGATCCGTCGAGGATGGGATACTTTATGGATTGTAGATCCGCTGGATGGAACGAAGGAGTTTATTAAGCGCAATGGAGAATTTACGGTAAATATCGCTTTGGTGCAGAACTCTGTACCTGTATTCGGTATTATTTATGTGCCTGTTAAAAAAGAACTTTATTTCGGGATCGAAGGTGTAGGGGCTTATAAATGTTCCGGTATTGTCAGTTTGGAAGATGACGGCGTGGCATTGGAACAACTGATTGGGAAGTCGGAACAGATACCTTTGAAGGAGGTGCACGATCATCTGATCGTGGTTGCTTCCCGTTCGCACCTGTCGCCTGAAACGGAATCATATATTGCAGATTTGAAGAAGAAACACGGCAGTGTGGAGTTGATTTCGAGCGGAAGTTCAATTAAAATCTGTCTGGTTGCTGAAGGTAAGGCTGATGTATATCCGCGTTTCGCTCCGACGATGGAGTGGGATACGGCTGCCGGGCATGCGATAGCCCGTGCTGCAGGGATGGAAGTATATCAGGCTGGAAAGGAAGAACCTCTACGATATAATAAGGAGGATTTATTGAATCCGTGGTTTATCGTTGAGCCAAAAAGAGAACACTAAATAATGTTTATATGACATTTGAAATTGTATTTGTACTATTATCCCTATTAGGAATGGTAGCGGCTTTGATAGCAGATAAGATGCGTCCGGGCATGATACTTTTTTCGGTAGTGGTTTTGTTTCTGTGTGCCGGCATTCTGACTCCTAAGGAGATGCTGGAAGGGTTTAGTAATAAAGGGATGATTACCGTTGCTCTGCTGTTTCTGGTGAGTGAGGGTATTCGTCAGTCGGGCACATTGGGACAAGTGATTAAGAAGTTGCTTCCGCAAGGAAAGACGACAGTATTTAAGGCACAGTTGCGTATCTTACCTTCGGTGGCATTTATTTCTGCCTTTCTGAATAATACGCCTGTTGTGGTTATTTTTGCCCCGATTATCAAGCATTGGGCTAAGTCGGTGAATCTTCCGGCTACGAAGTTTCTGATTCCTCTTTCTTATGTGACTATTTTAGGAGGTATCTGTACCTTGATCGGTACTTCTACCAATCTGGTGGTGCACGGTATGATATTGGAGGCCGGATTTGAAGGCTTTTCTATGTTCGAGCTCGGAAAGGTGGGTATTTTTATAGCTATTGCCGGAATCATTTATATATTTCTTTTCTCCAAACGTCTTTTGCCGGATGCACGTCCGGATACGGCTGTGCCGGATGAAGAAGTAGAAGAAGGGGAGAAGTTGCATCGGGTAGAGGCTGTTTTGGGTGCCCGTTTTCCCGGTATCAATAAAAAACTGAAGGATTTTAATTTCCAACGTCATTATGGTGCAGAGGTAAAAGAGATCAAGACACGTAACGGACAGCGCTTCGTCACTAACTTGGACGATGTGGTACTTCATGAAGGGGATACGCTTGTTGTGATGGCTGATGATACTTTTATCCCGACGTGGGGGGAATCTTCTGTGTTTGTCTTGTTGACAAACGGGAATGAACCGGATACTAGCGGGAAGAAGAAGCGTTGGTTTGCTTTGTTGTTGCTGGTGCTGATGATTGTGGGTGCAACGGTAGGGGAGCTTCCGGTAACGAAGGAGATGTTTCCGGATATCAAGTTGGATATGTTTTTCTTTGTGTCTATTACTACTATTATTATGGCATGGACGAATCTGTTCCCTGCCCGTAAATATACTAAATATATTTCGTGGGATATTCTGATTACGATTGCCTGTGCCTTTGCTATCAGTAAGGCGATGGTGAACTCCGGCGTGGCGGATAGCGTTGCGAAGTTTATTATCGGATTGAGTGATGATTACGGCCCGCATGTGTTGCTTGCAATGGTATTTATTATCACGAACTTGTTTACGGAATTGATTACTAACAATGCGGCAGCGGCTTTGGCGTTTCCTTTGGCACTGTCAATCTCTGCCCAATTAGGAGTGAGCCCTACGCCTTTCTTTGTGGTGATCTGTATGGCTGCATCTGCCAGCTTCTCGACACCGATCGGTTATCAGACAAATTTGATTGTGCAAGGTATCGGTAACTATAAGTTTACGGATTTTGTACGTATCGGGTTGCCGCTTAATATTATCACTTTCTTAATCTCTATTATTCTGATCCCGTTGATCTGGAACTTTTAAATAAAATTGTAAATGGAAGAAAAGAACCATATATATCCGATATTTGACCGCATGATGACGCGGCAGGACAAAGAAGAGCTTTTGGGGCAACACAGTGTGATGATCTGGTTTACCGGATTGAGTGGTTCCGGAAAGAGCACGATTGCCATCGCATTGGAACGTGAACTTCATAAGCGTGGATTGCTTTGCCGTATCCTGGATGGGGATAATATCCGTAGTGGAATTAATAATAACCTGGGATTCTCCGAAACGGACCGGGTGGAAAATATCCGTCGCATAGCGGAAGTGTCGAAGTTGTTTCTGGATAGTGGTATCATTACGATTGCTGCATTTATCAGCCCTAATAATGATATTCGCGAAATGGCTGCAAACATTATTGGTAAGGATGATTTTCTGGAGGTTTTCGTTAGTACTCCGCTGGAGGAATGTGAGAAACGTGATGTGAAAGGATTGTATGCGAAGGCACGGAAAGGGGAAATTCAGAATTTTACAGGAATTTCCGCACCTTTCGAGGTTCCCGAACATCCGGCTTTGTCACTGGATACTTCCAAATTGACTTTGGAGGAGTCGGTGAACCGTTTGTTGGAGCTTGTTTTGCCAAAAGTGAAGTGTATAAAATGAAATAAATATGGAAGAATATAAATTAAGCCACTTGAAGGAGCTCGAAGCCGAGTCTATTCATATCATCCGCGAGGTGGCGGCGGAATTTGAGAATCCGGTGATGCTTTACAGTATCGGAAAGGATTCCTCGGTGATGGTACGCTTGGCTGAAAAAGCGTTTTATCCGGGTAAAGTGCCATTCCCGTTGATGCATATCGATTCGAAATGGAAGTTCAAGGAGATGATTCAGTTTCGTGATGAATATGCGAAGAAGTACGGATGGAATCTGATTGTTGAAAGTAATATGGAGGCTTTTCATGCAGGGGTAGGACCTTTTACGCATGGAAGCAAGGTGCATACGGACTTGATGAAGACGCAGGCTTTGCTTCATGCGTTGGATAAGTATAAGTTTGATGCTGCATTTGGTGGTGCCCGTCGTGACGAGGAGAAGTCACGTGCGAAGGAACGTATTTTCTCTTTCCGGGATAAGTTTCACCAATGGGACCCGAAGAATCAGCGTCCTGAATTGTGGGATATTTATAATGCCCGCGTGCATAAGGGGGAAAGTATTCGTGTATTCCCGATTAGCAACTGGACTGAATTGGATATTTGGCAGTATATTCGCTTGGAGAATATTCCGATCGTTCCGTTATATTATGCTAAGGAGCGTCCGGTCATTAATTTGGATGGTAATATTATTATGGCGGATGATGACCGTTTGCCTGAAAAGTACCGTGACCAGATTGAAATGAAGATGGTTCGTTTTCGTACGTTGGGCTGTTGGCCTCTGACAGGGGCAGTGGAAAGTGGAGCTGCTACGATTGAAGAGATTGTGGAGGAAATGATGACTACAACGAAGAGTGAACGTACTACCCGTGTGATTGACTTTGACCAGGAGGGTAGTATGGAACAAAAGAAGCGTGAGGGATACTTTTAATTGTAACTAGTTATGGCAGATAATAAATTAGATATAAAAGCTTTTCTGGACAAGGATGAACAGAAAGACTTGTTGAGACTGTTGACTGCGGGTTCGGTAGATGATGGAAAATCAACGTTGATCGGACGCTTGTTGTTTGACAGTAAGAAACTGTACGAGGATCAGTTGGATGCACTGGAGCGTGATAGTAAACGTGTGGGAAATGCGGGCGAGCATATTGACTATGCGTTATTGCTCGATGGATTGAAGGCTGAACGTGAACAGGGGATTACGATTGACGTGGCTTATCGCTATTTCTCAACGAATGGCCGTAAGTTTATCATCGCGGATACTCCGGGACACGAACAATATACCCGCAATATGATTACCGGGGGATCTACGGCTAACTTGGCTATTATCTTGGTGGATGCCCGTACCGGAGTGATTACCCAGACTCGTCGCCACACTTTCCTGGTGTCTTTGCTGGGAATCAAGCATGTGGTGTTGGCTGTCAACAAGATGGACCTGGTGGGTTTCTCGGAAGAGCGTTTTAACGAGATTGTGGCTGACTATAAGAAGTTTGTTGCTCCATTAGGTATTCCTGACGTCAACTGTATTCCACTTTCTGCATTGGATGGGGATAATGTGGTGGATAAGTCTGAACGTACTCCGTGGTACAAGGGGATTTCTTTGCTCGATTTCCTTGAAACGGTTCATATTGATAATGACCATAATTTTACGGATTTCCGTTTCCCGGTTCAGTATGTGCTTCGTCCGAATCTGGATTTCAGAGGATTCTGTGGTAAAGTTGCATCCGGTATCGTTCGCAAAGGGGATACGGTGATGGCGCTTCCTTCCGGAAAAACATCTAAGGTGAAGAGTATCGTGACTTATGACGGGGAATTGGATTATGCTTTCCCACCGCAGTCTGTGACCTTGACATTGGAGGATGAGATCGATGTGTCGCGCGGCGAAATGTTGGTGCATCCTGATAATCTACCAACGGTGGATCGTAACTTTGATGCTATGATGGTCTGGATGGATGAAGAACCGATGGATGTAAATAAGTCGTTCTTTATTAAGCAGACTACCAATTTGAGTCGTACGCGTATTGATACGATAAAGTATAAGGTGGACGTGAATACGATGGAGCATCTGTCTCTGGAGAATGGTCAGCTGACTAAAGAGACGTTGCCTTTGCAGTTGAATCAGATTGCCCGTGTGGTGCTGACTACGGCTAAGGAATTGTTCTTTGATCCTTATAAGAAGAATAAATCTTGTGGCTCATTTATCCTGATTGACCCGATCACTAATAATACTTCGGCAGTAGGTATGATTATCGACCGCGTGGAAATGAAAGATATGAGTGACACGGAGGATATTCCGGTATTGGATATGGCAAAACTGGGAATTGCTCCGGAACATTATGAAGCGGTAGAGAAAGCTGTGAAGGAACTGGAACGTCAGGGCCTTGCAGTGCGACTAATAAAATAGATTGTTCAACAATAAATTGAAAACTGAAAATGACAGCATTCTGTCGTCTTTAATTTTTAATTCTTAATTTCTAATTAATAAAGTGGGATTACTCGAATTTAATAAACTTCCGATTAATACATTGGTAGGTGCCGACTGGAAGACATTCAAGGCTATCACCGCCGGGCGTGAAATTGACGCAGCCTACAAAGGTAAATACCGATTGACGAAGGCTGTGTGCCGATTGCTTTCTCCACTGGCGTCATTACAAGACAGGCGTTACGAGAAGTTGCTGGCTAATCAGCCATTGGAGCATGATCCGGTGTTCATTTTGGGACACTGGCGGAGTGGAACTACATTTGTACATAATGTGTTCTCTTGTGACAAGCATTTTGGGTATAACACTACTTATCAGACTGTATTTCCTCATCTGATGATGTGGGGACAGCCTTTCTTCAAAAAGAATATGAGTTGGCTGATGCCGGATAAACGTCCGACGGATAATATGGAACTGGCAGTGGATCTTCCCCAGGAAGAGGAGTTTGCTTTGTCGAACATGATGCCTTATACATATTATAATTTCTGGTTCCTGCCGAAATATCAGCAGGAGTATGCCGATAAGTATCTTTTGTTTGATGATATAACGGATGCCGAATTGAAGGTGTTTGAAGAGGTGTTCACGAAGTTGATTAAGATTTCTTTGTGGAATACCCAGGGAACTCAATTCCTTAGCAAGAATCCTCCGCATACCGGAAGGGTGAAGGAACTGGTGAAGATGTTCCCGAATGCTAAGTTTATCTACCTGATGCGTAATCCGTATACCGTATTCGAATCTACACGCAGTTTCTTTACAAATACGATTCAACCGTTGAAGTTGCAGGATGTCAGCAATGAACAATTAGAGGAAAATATCCTTTCTATCTATGCAAAACTTTATCATAAGTATGAATCGGATAAGAAATTTATTCCGGAAGGTAACTTGATGGAAGTGAAATTTGAAGATTTCGAAGCGGATGCGATGGGAATGACGGAGAATATTTATCAGTCTCTTTCTATCCCCGGATTTACCGAAGCACGTACTGATATAGAAAAATATGTGGGCGGAAAGAAGGGATATAAGAAGAATAAGTATAAATATGACGACCGTACGATTCGTTTGGTAGAAGAGAACTGGGATTTTGCTTTGAAACAATGGGATTATAATTTATAAGAAGAAAAAGAAAGGAAAAGTATTGATGATTCAGAAAAGCGTTCATCGCCTGTTGATGACAGGTTTCGTTGCATTTATTTCTTCCTTGTCTTTGATGGCGCAACATAAAGTTGAAATGCTTCCTTTTGGGGACATGGATCAATGGGTGGACCGTCAGATAAAGGAATCGAGCATTATCGGTGGGAATACAAAGAATGTATATGCGATAGGGCCGACGACGGTAATTAAGGGAGATCAGGTTTATAAGAATATGGGCGGATCGCCTTGGGCTACTTCAAATGTGATGGCGAAAGTTGCCGGTATTACGAAAACTAATACTTCGGTATTCCCGGAGAAGCGGGGAGATGGATATTGCGCCCGTTTGGATACGCGCATGGAGAGTGTGAAAGTGTTGGGACTGGTTAATATTACGGTGTTGGCGGCTGGCTCTGTCTTTACCGGTTCGGTGCATGAGCCGATTAAGGGTACTAAAAACCCACAGAAAATGTTGCAGACCGGTATTCCGTTTACCAAAAAGCCGGTGGCTCTTCAGTTTGACTATAAAGTGAAGATGTCCGACCGGGAGAACCGTATTCGCGCTACCGGTTTCAGCAAGATTACGGATGTTCCCGGAAAAGATTATCCGGCAGCTATCCTGCTTCTGCAAAAACGTTGGGAAGATGCCAATGGAAATGTGTATGCAAAACGGATAGGGACTATGGTGACTTATTACTATCATTCTACAGACTGGAAAAATAATGCGACCTATGAAATTATGTACGGTGACATCACGAATCGTCCGGAATATAAGTCGCACATGATGCGTTTGCAGGCGACTGAAAGTTATACGGTGAACAGTAAGGGTGAAAGCGTGCCTATTCATGAAGTGGCCTGGGGAGATGAAAATGATGTTCCGACTCATATGTGTCTTCAGTTCACGTCCAGTCATGGAGGAGCCTATATCGGTTCTCCGGGAAATACACTGTGGATTGACAATGTAAAACTGGTATATTAACTAAAGTATATAGACAAAGAATAGAAATAGTCAGTGATCTAATTTCATCACTGACTATTTTTTTTGTTTTAATTCTTCCACAACAAACCCCTTCAGATGCCTTCTGAAGTTATATTACACTTTTATCGCTCTATAAAATTCTATGAATGAATGAAAATTTACGTGTTTTTTTGTTTGTGTTATATTAAATATCTATATTTGCACTAATTTTAGAAGAAAGGATGACGTTTATTGTCTCTTAGTCAGGTGTGGAACATTTGGGTTGTGTATCTAGCCTGTAAGACAATTGAAATATATTATTTACTAAAATAAATTGAGATGAAAAAGGGTTTATTGTTTATTTTATTGGCAGCAGTCTCAGTATGTCTGCCTGCACAAGAAAAAGAAAATGCAGCAAAGAGTTATAGAGTGGAAACAAATCGCTTTGGTGCTAACTGGTTTATTAGTGGTGGCGTTGGCGCACAAATGTATTTTGGTGACAATGATGGTAAAGCTGACTTCGGAAAACGTCTTGCTCCGGCACTTGACATTGCTGTAGGTAAGTGGTTTACTCCGGGTATCGGATTACGTGTAGCTTACAACGGGCTTCAGGCTAAAGGTGCTACTCCTAATGCTAATGGTCCGCTTGTAGACGGAGGACAGTATTCTAATGGCTACTACAAAGAAAAGTGGAATGTGATGAACTTCCATGGAGATGTAATGCTGAATCTTTCCAATATGATTTGTGGTTATAGAGAAGATCGTCTGTATTCATTCATTCCTTATGCAGGAGCTGGATTTGTACATTCAGGAAAAGGTGCAGGTTATGACGAACTGGGTATCAATGCCGGTTTGATCAACCGTTTCCGTTTGTCTTCTGCTTTGGATCTTAACGTTGAATTGCGTGGACTTTTGATGAAAGGCGCATTCGGCAATTCAGGTCCTGAAGGATTGGCTGGTCTGACTGTAGGTGTTACTTACAAGTTTAAGAAACGTGGTTGGGATGCTGTTCCTACTGTACCAATGGTTCCGGAAAGCCAGTTGAACGACATGAGAGACAGAGTGAACGCTTTGAAGGGTGAAAACGAATCTTTGAAACGTGACTTGGTTGAAGCTCGTAACAAGAAACCTGAAGTGATCGTTAAGAAAGAAGCTGGATTCGTTCCACGTCTGGTTGTTGTATTCAATATCGGAAAGAGCAACATCAGCAAGAGAGAATACATGAATATTGAAGCTATGGCTAAGGGTATCAAAGCAACTGATAAAGTGTTTACTATAACAGGATATGCTGATAAGGGTACTGGTTCTGCTGAATACAACATGAAGTTGAGTAAGAAGAGAGCTGAAGCTGTTCGTGACCTGATGGTTAATGAATTTGGTGTTCCTGCTTCTCAATTGAAGGTTGATTACAAGGGTGGTGTAGGCAACATGTTCTATGATGATGCTAAGTTAAGCCGTGTAGCTATTGTTGAAGAATAATATACATTTGAAATAATAGAATAAAAGAGACGTTTCCTTTCACGGGAAGCGTCTTTTTTGTATTTTTGTACCCCATGAGCAGAATAGTAGCAATAGATTATGGAAGAAAGCGTACCGGAATAGCTGTGAGCGATACAATGCAGCTGATCGCAAACGGATTGACGACGGTGCCCACGCATGAACTTCTGAACTTTATCGGTGAATATATAGCTAAAGAACCGGTGGAGCGGATTATTATTGGATTGCCCAAGCAAATGAATAATGAGGTTTCGGAGAATATGAAGAATATAGAGCCTTTTGTTCGTTCGCTGAAAAAGCGTTATCCGGACCTTCCGGTCGAATATGTGGACGAACGTTTCACTTCTGTTCTTGCACACCGTACCATGCTGGAGGCAGGTTTGAAGAAAAAAGACCGCCAAAACAAGGCATTGGTGGACGAAATAAGTGCTACTATTATTTTGCAAACATATTTGGAGAGTAAACGTTTTTAGTATAGGACATAAGAATAACTTAATTTTTTAGTAGAGTATAAAAGTATGATTTTACCTATTTATGTATATGGCCAACCTGTATTGAGAAAGGTTGCAGAGGACATAACACCGGATTATCCGAATCTGAAAGAGTTGATTGAGAACATGTTCGAAACAATGGTACATGCGGACGGTGTAGGATTGGCTGCTCCACAGATTGGTTTGCCTATTCGCGTGGTTACGATTACATTGGATCCGCTTTCGGAGGAATATCCTGAATTTAAAGACTTTAATAAGGCGTATATCAATCCTCATATTTTGGAAGTAGGAGGGGAAGAAGTGAATATGGAAGAGGGATGCTTAAGCCTTCCCGGTATTCACGAAACAGTGAAGAGAGGTGATAAAATTCGCGTGAAATATATGGACGAGAATTTTGTGGAGCATGAGGAAGAGGTGGAAGGTTATCTGGCTCGGGTGATGCAACATGAGTTCGATCATTTGGATGGTAAGATGTTCATCGACCATATCTCACCGCTTCGTAAGCAGATGATTAAAGGAAAGCTGAATACGATGTTGAAGGGGAAAGCGCGCAGTTCATATAAGATGAAACAGGTGAAATAAAGATAAAAAACGTTTATATCCCTGTTAAGTAAGCGAAAAGCATTATTTTTGCTTCGTTTACAAGCATAAAATATCAATGATAAAAAGAATCTTAACAGTTTTATTACTGTTCCCAACGCTGGTGTGTGCTCAAATAAATACGGATCGGGTGATGACTATTGCCCGAAACGCTCTTTATTTTGAGGACTATGTACTTTCTATTCAGTATTTTAACCAGGTTATTAACGCTAAGCCTTATCTGTATGAACCTTATTTCTTCAGGGCATTGGCTAAACTGAATCTGGAGGATTTTCAGGGTGCTGAAGCAGACTGTGATGCAGCTATCCAACGCAATCCATTTGTGGTGGGTGCTTATCAGATTCGTGGTTTGGCAAGGATTCGTCAGAGTAAATTTGATGGAGCGATTGAGGATTATAAGAAAGCATTGCATTATGATCCGGAGAATATTACTTTATGGCATAACCTGACATTATCTCATATCCAGAAGAAGGATTATAATGCTGCGAAAGAGGATTTGGAAAGCTTGTTGAAGGTGTCTCCACGCTATACCCGTGCTTATTTGATGAGGGGGGAAGTGTCTTTACAACAGAAAGATACGATTGCTGCCTTGAATGACTTCAATAAGGCGCTTGAACTGGATAAATATGATCCGGATGCTTGGGCTGCAAGAGCGATTGTTAAATTACAACAGGCTAAGTATGCGGAAGCGGAAGCGGATTTCAACCGTGCTATTCCGTTGAGTGCTAAGAATGCTGGAAATTATATAAACCGTGCATTGGCTCGTTTTCATCAGAATAATTTAAGAGGTGCCATGAGCGATTATGATCTGGCATTGGATATTGATCCGAATAACTTTATCGGTCATTATAACCGCGGTTTGTTACGTGCACAGGTAGGAGATGATAACCGGGCTATCGAAGACTTCGACTTTGTTATCAAGATGGAGCCGGATAATATGATGGCTGTCTTTAACCGTGGTTTGCTGCGTGCGCAAACGGGTGATTATCGCGGGGCTATACAAGATTACACAACTGTTATCAATCAGTATCCGAACTTCCTGGCCGGATACTATCAGCGTTCGGAAGCTCGCAGAAAGATTGGAGATAAGAAGGGTGCGGAGCAGGATGAATTTAAAGTCATGAAGGCTCAGATCGACAAGCAGAACGGTGTGACGAACAAAGATGTAGCACAGAACAAGGATAAGGAGAATGATGAGGAAGGCGGAGAGAAGACCCGTAAGAAATCCGATAAGAATATGAATAACTATCGTAAGATAGTGATTGCGGATGATTCTGAAGCTGAACAACGCTATACAAGTGATTATCGTGGTCGTGTGCAGGATAAGAACGTAAATATAACGCTGGAACCGATGTTCGCTTTGACTTATTATGAGAAGATGAGTGACGTGAAACGTTCGGTGAACTTCCACAAATATATTGAAGACTTGAACCGTACGGGTATACTTCCGAAACGTCTTCGTATCACAAATATGGAAGCTCCGTTGACGGAAGAACAGGTGAAGGTGCATTTTGCCTTGATTGATACACACACATCGGCGATTGTGGAAGATGACAAGAATGCTTCGAAACGTTTTGCCCGTGCGATTGATTTTTATCTGGTGCAGGACTTCTCGAGTGCGGTTTCTGATTTGACCCAGACGATCTTACTGGATGGTGATTTCTTCCCGGCATATTTTATGCGTGCGCTGATCCGTTGTAAACAGTTGGAGTATCAGAAGGCTGAACAAGCTGTCGAAACAGATGTTGTTCCGGGTGATAATAAGCGTAAGGAGATTACCGCAGTAGATTATGAAGTGGTCAGAAAAGACTTGGATAAGGTGATTAATCTGGCTCCGGACTTTGTGTACGCATATTATAATCGTGCTAATGTTTCTGCCATGTTGAAAGATTACCGTGCCGCAATTATTGACTACGATAAGGCGATCGAGCTAAATCCTGATTTTGCGGATGCTTATTTCAATCGTGGACTGACTCATATTTTCTTAGGAAATAATAAGCTGGGCATTTCAGATTTGAGTAAAGCCGGTGAGTTGGGGATTGTTTCTGCTTATAATGTTATCAAACGTTTTACAGATCAATCGGAATAACATTTTTTTGATAAAAAATAGAAAACTCAAAAGATTTAGTTACTTTTGCGTTCAAATTATGAAAATATAACATCATCATATTATGATAAAGATAACATTTCCCGATGGCTCCGTTCGTGAGTATAACGAAGGAGTGAACGGTTTACAGATTGCTGAAAGTATCAGCTCGCGTCTGGCACAGGAAGTGCTGGCATGTGGAGTGAACGGCGAGACTTATGATTTAGGACGTCCTATTAATGAAGATGCTAATTTTGTTCTTTATAAATGGGATGATGAAGAAGGTAAACATGCGTTTTGGCATACAAGTGCACACTTGTTGGCGGAAGCTTTGCAGGAACTTTATCCGGGTATCCAGTTTGGTATCGGACCGGCTATCGAGAACGGATTCTACTATGATGTGGATCCGGGTGAAGCTGTGATTAAAGAAAGCGATCTTCCAGCCATTGAAGCTAAAATGTTGGAACTGGCTGCAAAGAAAGAAGAGGTAGTCAGAAAAAGCATCGCAAAAACAGATGCTCTGAAAATGTTTGGCGATCGTGGCGAAACATACAAATGTGAATTGATCTCCGAACTGGAAGACGGACACATTACAACTTATACCCAGGGTGCATTTACTGACCTTTGTCGTGGTCCTCACTTGATGACGACTGCTCCGATCAAGGCTATCAAGTTGACCTCAGTGGCTGGTGCTTACTGGCGCGGTCATGAAGATCGTAAGATGCTGACCCGTATTTATGGTATCACGTTCCCGAAGAAAAAAATGCTGGATGAATATCTGGTATTGCTGGAAGAAGCGAAGAAGCGTGATCACCGTAAGATCGGTAAGGAGATGCAGTTGTTTATGTTCTCCGAAACTGTAGGTAAGGGACTTCCTATGTGGTTGCCGAAAGGTACTGCATTGCGTCTGCGTCTGCAAGAGTTCTTGCGTCGTATTCAGACACGTTACGATTATCAGGAAGTAATCACTCCGCCAATTGGTAATAAATTGCTGTATGTGACTTCAGGTCACTATGCAAAATATGGTAAGGATGCATTCCAGCCTATTCATACTCCGGAAGAGGGTGAAGAGTATTTCTTGAAACCAATGAACTGCCCTCACCACTGTGAGATTTACAAGAACTTCCCACGTTCATATAAGGACCTTCCATTGCGTATTGCAGAATTTGGTACGGTTTGTCGTTATGAACAAAGTGGTGAGTTACATGGTTTAACTCGTGTACGTAGCTTTACACAGGATGATGCGCATATCTTCTGCCGTCCGGAACAAGTGAAAGATGAATTCCTTCGTGTGATGGATATCATATCTATCGTGTTCCGTTCTATGGATTTCCAGAATTTTGAAGCACAGATATCCTTGCGTGATAAAGTGAACCGTGAAAAGTACATCGGTAGCGATGATAACTGGGAGAAGGCTGAACAGGCTATTATCGAGGCTTGTGCGGAAAAAGGATTGCCTGCTAAGATTGAGTATGGAGAAGCAGCTTTCTATGGTCCTAAACTTGACTTTATGGTGAAAGACGCTATCGGTCGTCGTTGGCAGCTGGGTACGATTCAGGTTGACTACAACTTGCCGGAACGTTTTGAACTTGAATATATGGGTTCTGACAATCAGAAGCATCGCCCGGTAATGATTCACCGTGCTCCGTTCGGATCAATGGAACGTTTTGTTGCCGTACTGATTGAACATACTGCCGGTAAATTCCCATTGTGGCTGACACCGGAACAGGTAGTTATTCTGCCAATCAGTGAGAAGTTCAATGAATATGCAGAGCAGGTGAAGATGTATCTGAAGATACACGAAATCCGTGCGATTGTAGATGATCGTAACGAGAAGATCGGCCGTAAGATTCGTGATAATGAGATGAAACGCATTCCTTATATGCTGATTGTCGGCGAAAAAGAAGCAGAAAATGGAGAAGTTTCTGTTCGTAGACAAGGCGAAGGTGACAAAGGAACCATGAAATTTGAAGAATTTGCTAAAATTTTGAACGAAGAAGTTCAGAATATGATAAATAAATGGTAACTTTGCAGCCGTTTCAGAATAAAATATTTAGTATAACAATAAAAAGATCAAACTAGGAAGTAAACGTTTTTAATGAAGAATGACACTCTAAAAGGGCAATACAGAATCAATGAACAGATTCGTGCCAAGGAAGTTCGCATAGTAAGCGATGATATTGAACCGAAAGTATATCCAATCTTTCAGGCTCTGAAAATGGCTGAAGAGAGAGAATTGGATTTAGTGGAAATTTCTCCTAATGCTCAACCCCCTGTTTGTCGTATTATTGATTATTCTAAATTTCTTTATCAATTAAAGAAACGCCAGAAGGAACAGAAAGCGAAGCAGGTTAAGGTTAATGTGAAGGAAATCCGTTTCGGACCCCAGACAGACGACCATGATTACAACTTTAAGTTGAAGCATGCTAAAGGATTTTTGGAAGATGGCGATAAGGTGAAGGCTTATGTATTCTTTAAAGGTCGTTCCATCCTTTTCAAGGAGCAAGGTGAAGTGCTTTTGCTTCGTTTTGCAAATGACCTGGAAGACTACGCTAAAGTAGATCAAATGCCGATACTGGAAGGTAAGCGCATGACTATTCAGCTTTCTCCGAAAAAGAAAGAAGCTTCTAAAAAGCCGGCAACAGCTGGAACACCGAAACCTGCTGCTCCTGCACAAAAAGCAGAGAAGCCGGAAAAGGGCGAAGAATAAGAAAGGATGCGTAACGCGCAGGTATAGTGCGTTGCCATTATATATTTAATAATTTAAAAACAAGTAAGATGCCAAAGATGAAGACTAACTCCGGTTCTAAAAAAAGGTTTACCCTTACCGGAACAGGTAAAATCAAAAGAAAGCACGCTTTTCACAGTCACATTTTGACTAAGAAAACTAAGAAGAGAAAAAGAAATCTGTGCTACTCTACAACTGTTGATACAACAAATGTAAGCCAGGTTAAGGAACTCTTAGCAATGAAGTAATCAAAAGCGTAAAAGTATTATTAAAGTATTAACCGAATGCATTAGCCTGAAGTTCGCTGCGTGAAGTAGCGGCGCTAACATTCAAAAAAAGTAAAACTATGCCAAGATCAGTAAATCATGTTGCTTCAAAAGCAAGAAGAAAGAAAATTTTGAAATTAACCAGAGGTTACTTTGGTGCAAGAAAGAATGTATGGACCGTAGCTAAAAACACTTGGGAAAAGGGTTTGACTTACGCGTTCCGTGACCGTAGAAATAAGAAAAGAAACTTCCGCGCTCTTTGGATACAACGTATCAACGCTGCTGCACGTCTTGAAGGAATGTCTTATTCTAAATTGATGGGCGGTCTGCACAAAGCCGGTATTGAAATAAACCGTAAGGTTTTGGCTGATTTAGCTATGAATCACCCGGAAGCTTTCAAAGCTGTAGTTGCAAAAGCAAAAGCTGCTTAAGCATCAATAGTTTACGAGTTACAAAGTGTCAGTTACTAAGCTAGTAACTGGCACTTTTCTTTTGTTAGGCAGATGAAAGGGAATAAAAAAAATGTTAGTTGGCAAACAAAATCCTTTTTTTTCTTGTTAGTTTCATGTATTCTTATTACATTTGTGATACAAAAATATTAGCCGTATCGACTGGATCGGGAAACTCTTCAAATTAATCTGATGCACCGAGAAAGCTTCGTTCTTCAATGGCGGGCCACATCCTTCGGGACAGCTTTAAGCCGGTGGATTACAAAGAGGGCGAGCGCTCAAATCTTGTTCTATCAGAGTTTCATCACATCGTCGATGCGGCTTTTTTTATATACTTTTCTATGATATTCTATTTCTCCGGTACAGGTAATTCTAAATGGATTGCAAATCAGCTTTCCAAAGAGCAAAAAGAAGAATTGTTTTTTATTCCCGATGCGTTAAATAACGGAACGTTCGAGTTTTGTTTGCGGGAAGATGAAAAGATCGGTTTTGTATTTCCTGTCTATTCGTGGGCTCCTCCTGAAATCGTACTTAATTTTATTCGGCAACTCTCTTTAAAGGGGTATAAAAGACAATATTTGTTTTTTGTTTGTTCCTGTGGGGATGATACCGGGCTTACGCAGCAGGTGCTGGAGAAGGCTTTGAGTCATAAAGGCTGGAAGTGTCATGCAGGCTTTTCTGTGACTATGCCCAATAATTATGTATTGCTTCCCGGTTTTGACGTAGATAAGAAAGAATTGGAGGAGAAAAAACTGGCAGATGCTATTCCGACTCTCAATCAAATAAATGCTTCAATAAGTAGGAGAGAGGAGTTGTTTCTTTGTCATGAAGGGAGTATTCCTTTTATTAAGACGAGGATTATCAATCCTTTATTTAATCGCTTTCAGATGTCTCCCGGGAATTTTTATACTACGGATGCTTGTATTGGATGTAAGCGTTGTGAGAAGAGTTGTCCGGTAGGGAATATTATGATGATGGGCAGAAAGCCTGTTTGGGGGATGGATTGCACCTCATGCCTGGCATGTTATCATGTTTGTCCGCAGCATGCGGTGCAATATGGGAAAAGAACGAAAGATAAAGGGCAGTATTTCAATCCTAATTAATCTACTCGCCAATTAATCTACTCGTCTTTGATTTTAATGCAGCAATTGGATAAGTCTTCAATGATAGCCAGGCTTTCTACTCTGACGCTTTGCTCCTCAAGTTTTTTACGCCCATTTTGGAAGGCTTTTTCAATAATGAATCCCATTCCTACCAAGTTTGCTCCGGATTGCTTGATGAGGTCGATAATGCCTAATGCGGCATTGCCATACGCGAGGAAGTCATCCACGAAAAGAACATTGTCATTTGGAGTGAGGAAATCGGCACTGATAACGACTTCATAATCACGATCTTTAGTGAATGAGTGCACAGTGGTGCTTAGTGCATTCTGGATGGTTTTAGGAGACTTCTTCTTTGCAAATACAACTGGTAAATCCATCAGGTAGCCTGTCATGATAGCAGGGGCGATGCCGCTGGCTTCGATTGTCATAATCTTATTTACGTTTGTGGCTGCAAAACGGCGGACAAACTCAACTCCGATTGATTTCATCAGGACAGGGTCCATTTGATGATTAATAAAACCGTCTACTTTCAGGATACCTCCTTCGTAGCACTTTCCGTCTTGCAGAATTCTTTTTTTAAGTAATTGCATGCTGTATGATATTAATTAAATAATGTGCTAATATTCCATTCCGCATGGTGAACAGCGGTTGGTATATTAGCACATGGAAATTTGAATTGTTACTTGTTGTCTCTTAAGTCTTTTACTCGGACGGCTTTTCCTTCGCTTTGCGGGAGAGAGCCTTTTTTTACCAGTTTAACTTTGGGAGTCACCAATATTTCATCCTTTAATTGGCGGGTTATATCCTTGCGGATCTTCTCCAGTTCAATATAATTGTCAGTGGAAAGGTCGCTTAATTCTACTTCGACGATCATCTCGTCTTGGTTGTTGACTGTTTCCAGTGTAATCAGGTAATTGCTGCCTAATTCGGGAAATTGTACGAGTATCTTTTCTACTTGCATCGGGAAGATATTTACTCCCTTGATAATGAACATATCATCACTGCGTCCCTTGATACGATCAATACGGATGTGCGTGCGGCCGCAGGGGCATTTTCCCGGAAGAATACGGGTTAAGTCACGGGTGCGATAGCGGATTAACGGCATCATCTCCCGGTCGAGAGTCGTAAGTACTAATTCTCCGATTTCTCCTTCCTGAACGGGTTCTCCTGTTTCCGGATCGATAATTTCTACCAGATAACAGTCTTCCCAGAAGTGCATTCCGTTTTGTTCCTGACATTCGAAAGCAACACCGGGACCGTTCATTTCTGTCATACCGAAGCTGTTGTATGCTTTTACGCCCAGCATCTTTTCTATTTTCCGGCGTTGTTCGTCGGTGTGAGGTTCAGCACCGATAACCAGCGTTTTCAGTGTGGTTCCTTTGGGATCAAGGCCTTCTTCCTGAAAGACTTCGGCAAGGCGGATGGCATAGCTGGGGATAGCATGTAAAGCGGTAGTCTTGAAGTCGTTGATGAATTTAATCTGTCGTTTACTGTTTCCGGCTGCGGCAGGGACTGTCAGACAGCCCAGGCGTTCTGCACCGTATTGGAAGCCTAACCCTCCTGTAAACATACCGTATCCGGAGCTGTTTTGGAAGACGTCGGTCTTGCGTATTCCTACTGCGTACAGGCAGCGGGCTACCAGGTTGGCCCAGGAGTCGAGATCGTGCTGTGAATGAACAATAACTGTCGGGTTTCCGGTAGTACCACTAGAAGAGTGAATACGTACACCATCATTGCTCATATCACCTGCTACCAGCCCGAAAGGATAGTGGGCACGCATATCGGCTTTGGTAGTAAAGGGCAATTTGCGGATATCGTCTAATGATTGTATGCTATCTGCAGTGATGCCATGTTTGCTGAAAACTTCTTTGTAATATGGGGAGTTTGCAGCTATATTGATTGTTTTCTTAAGCCGTCGAAGTTGTAATTCCTGCAACTTCTCCCGGCTCATGGTTTCTAGTTCTTCTTCCCAGTATTGTGTATTCATGATAATGCCTGTTATTACATTAGCTTTTCTGCAATTTCCTTGCCGGCAGCCAATGCTTTAAGATTCATTTCTACAATTGCTTCTCCCTTGCGCAGGAAGATTTCACGGATGCTGTCTTGTACTTTTCCGTAGTCGATGCCAAGGAATGGAATGGTTGCTCCCAGTAAGACTATGTTGGCAACGCGGGCGGAGCCTACTTCTTTGGCTACTTTGTCTACGTTCAACACAATTTTGTGAGGCAGCTTATTGATTTCTGCCATTACTTTGTCTGCTTCCGGATAATTGGGGATATTGACAAACGGAGTTTCGTTAGTCACTAACCAACCGTTAGGGCTAAGATAAGGGAGGTAGCGCAATCCTTCCATGGGTTCCAATGAAATGATAAGGTCGCATTTACCTGATGGGATCAAGTCTGAAGCAATCGGCTGGTCGCTGATACGGAGGTTGGATTGAACATCTCCTCCGCGTTGGCTCATTCCGTGCACTTCTGCTTGTTTCATATATAATCCTTCTTTCAAGGCAGCTTTGCCGATCACTGTAGCAATAGACAGAATTCCCTGTCCACCGACTCCTGATAATATAATGTCTTTCTTCATGGCTTACTTACTTCTTTTTTTGCGTGCTAATGTCTGGATACACTCTCTACGTGGAATAATGACAGATACACCACGGTATTCGATCTCTTCGCGAATGATTTGCTTCATCTCCTCATAGTTTTTCTTCAACGGAGTAACGACGCGGATATGAGCCGGATCTACTCCGATACCTGCACAGATCGCTTCGATACGTCCGGTTCCGGCAGAGTCCTGTCCGCCTGTCATGGCGGTAGTTTCATTGTCGGAGATGACGATGGTTACACTGGCATTCTCGTTCACACAATCTAATAGTCCGGTCATTCCGGAATGGGTGAATGTGGAGTCTCCGATGACAGCTACAGCCGGGAAAAGACCTCCGTCAGCCGCACCTTTCGCCATCGTGATGGAGGCGCCCATGTCTACGCATGAGTTGATTGCATTGAAAGGAGCATTCGCGCCTAATGTGTAACAGCCGATGTCGCTGAATACTTTATGAGATGGGTATTCTTCTTTCAGAACTTCGGTTAGTGTGATATACATATCGCGATGTCCGCAACCTTCGCAAAGTGCAGGCGGACGCATTTCTACGACAGAAGGAATGCCGAATTCCGATTTATTCTCTTTGCCTACGGCGCGGGCTACAGAGTCCGGATTTAATTCTCCATCCTGTGACAGAGTGCCGTCCAAGCGTCCTTTTACTTTAACGCCGATGCCCAGATAACCTTTCAATTGTTTTTCTACAAATGGTTGTCCGTCTTCCAGAACGAGGATTTCGTCACAGGAGTCAATCAATTGATGTAATTGCTTTTTAGGCAATGGATACTGGCCGATTTTAAGTACCGGATATTCGCAACCTTCAGGATAGTTTTCCATCAGATAGTTGTAGCCGATGCCACAAGCGATAATTCCTAACTTTTTGTTAGGACCATCTGTATATTTATTATAAGGTGATTCTTCCGAAACTTTGATAAACTCGTCTTGGCGCGCAAGTAATACTTTGTAGCGTTTACGGGCATTTCCAGGTAACAAGATGAACTGACGAGGATCTTCGCTGAAAGAGATGCCATTCTGTGGCTTTTGCGCTTTGCGTTCTACTCCAGAGCGGGAGTGTGCAAGGCGGGTTACCATACGCATCAAGATAGGTTCGCCCAATTTTTCAGAGAATTCAAAACCACTGTATACCATATCATACGCTTCCTGCTGATTGCTGGGTTCGTACATGGGAATCAGTGAGAAATCTCCGTAGAAACGGCTGTCTTGTTCGTTCTGCGAAGAGTGCATACTGGGGTCGTCTGCTGCTATCACGATCAATCCGCCTTTCACGCCTGTGATGGCAGAGTTGACAAAACAGTCGGCAGCTACATTCATACCTACGTGCTTCATACAAACTAATGCCCGTTTACCAACGAATGACATACCCAACGCAGCTTCCATCGCTGTTTTTTCATTGGCACACCAACGGTTGTGTATATTCTGTTCGGTCGTTATTGGGGCCATTTGAATATATTCCGTAATTTCAGTTGAAGGAGTACCAGGATAGGCATAAACACCTGAAAGTCCGGCATCCAGTGCAGCTTGTGCAATGGCTTCATCGCCAAGTAAGAGTTGCTTGCTCATATATATTTCTTTTATTTAGTGTTGATCACAGTTTGTTAATCTATCGGGCAAAGATAGGCTTTTCCGTTCGTTTTATCACAAATTTACTTGAAAATCTTTCTTTCATTCAGGGCTTTCCAGTATTTTCTTGCATTTGCCATGTGGTCGGCATAATTGGATGCAAAGTTGTGAGTTCCGGAAAAATCTTCTTTAGCACACATGTAGATATAGTTATGTTTGGTATAGTTCAATACGCTGTCTATTCCCTTTTTAGAAGGGATACGGATGGGGCCTGGAGGCAGACCGGTATTTATATAGGTGTTATAGGGGGAATTGACTTTTAAATTTTCGTTGGTGATTCGGCGCAGACCGAAATCCTGTAGTGCAAATTTGATGGTAGGATCTGCCTGCAAAGGCATATCTTGATGTAAACGGTTGATATATAATCCGGCTACTATTGGCTTTTCTTCGTTGTTGTTGGTCTCTTCTTCAACGATGGAAGCAAGTGTGCTGACTTCTTCCGGTGTCATGCCGATGGCGGTAGCTTGTGCCAGGCGATCTTTATTCCAGAATCGTTCGTGTTCGTCCTTCATTCGTTTGAAGAATTCGTCTACGCTCATGTCCCAATATACCTGATAGGTTTCCGGTATGAAGAGGCTGGGGAGTGTTATGCTGGTATATCCCATTTGCGCTTGGAAAGTAGAGTCGAACAGTTGGCTCGCGATTTCGGCAGAGTCTATCATGAGTTGCTTGCCGATGCTTCGCGCCAATCGGTCTAATGTCCGGACGCCTCCGATAGTAAGGTTCATAGGCTCCTGATAACCTCTGGAAAAACGGCTATATACATGATAAACATTGTCATTGGGGCGAATGGCATAACGACCGGTATGGATATTCTGATCGAAATCCTTGTATTTTGCCATCCACTGGAATCCGGTGAACTTATTGACATGCCCGAATTCTTTTATTTTATGGTAGATAGAATCGGCAGTATCATCCCGGTCTACATAAATATATACGGTTTTAGATGGGTGAAATTGGGGGGCAAACAGATAATAATAAAAGGTGCCTCCGGCAACTGCACAAAGGAGGAATGCTCCGATTAGAATTGATAGTAGAATATTTCTCTTTTTTTTCTTCATCTTTTGAGGTGTATTTAAAAAGTTCGTCAAAGATAAAAAGAATTTGGATAGGAGTGTTCTCTTTTTAGGATGAATCATAAGAAGACTATATCAAAAGTATGTTTTCTTTCGATGCGGTAATGAATCCATTCTTTCACGTTGCGTTTGCCTTGCTTGATTTATTCAGTTGCTTATTGTGCTGCTTGGCATTCATTGCAATTATCTTTTTGTTTCCAGCGTAGTTCCATTATTCCCATATATTGTGGGACTATTTTCTCGCAATATATGGGAATAAGACAATCTCTTGACGTTACAATGTGAAACCTTGAGAGTAATACAACAACTCCCTTTTATTGAAGTGCAAGTCTGTTTGTAACTAGAATGCCATTGGCACAGGGAAATGAATTCATTTCAGAGAAACGAGTTTTGCTACTTAATTAGGCCACAGGGAGTAATTAATATCTGCTTCTATTTTGTTTTCTATCTCATCGGGCAGAGGTGCGAAGAAATCCATGTTAGTCAGGCTCTCGATGCTATCTATTGTTACCGTATAGGATGATAGAGGTTCTACTGCCTGCTCATTATTGAATAAGAAACCGATAGCTCGCATCGGCTTGACAAAAGGAGAAAGGACTACTTTAAAAAACTTTTGAGGTACTACGACTTTATTCTTTCCGATTGTTTTGGGATGTTTTTCAATAATAGGGCCACATATAATAATGATGGCGCTGTCTGCTATAGCCCAATCCCGGATCTTTTCTTCCAGGTTTTTCCATCCTCTTCTGTTTAGTTGTGGATGTTGCGGACACATATTGCTGAAATAAAATGATTCTTTCATGGCTTCAGGACTCCATTTCATATCTGCTGCGGGAGCCATGTGTCCTTTGTCGTATCCTGAACGGGTATAGTCGGCATTTGTGGCAATCGGACCTGTCACTAGTGGATCGGCAATAAAGCGATTACCTCTTTTTTCTTTTCCTTTGGTTTCTTCCCTGGTTAATTCGTAAGAAACCCAGTTGGGAATTTTTAAATCTTTGTTATATGATACCGTATATCCGCTATGGCGGATGATTTGTTCTTGCCGGGGAACTAGTGATACAGGTGTCTCCAGATCTTTGCCAAGTGGAATTTGAAGGGAGACATCGGTTTGAGGTTCATTATTATTCTGGGTATTAATCTGTTGGCAATATAAATAGACGCCAAAAAGAATAGGAATGAGCACAATGATGGCGATGATACATCCTAATCTGTTATTGGAATGTGATTTCTTTTTGAATAGCTTTCTGTTTTTACCTTTTTTACTTCGATTCATTGGTTAGCTAGTAATGGCGGGTTTGTTTTATTCTTCTTTTCTCATGCTGAATTCACAACCGCAATATTGTTGGTTGTAGAAGTTATACTCTTTAATGATGGCGATGCGTCGTTCGCTAAGTCCGCCTTTCCGCCAATTCTGTTCCCAGTATGTGACATCCGGGTATGAAGCGGTGGCATATTGTCCGGCTTCATTAATCTGCTCCAGACTTTTCCAACGACTGGAAGCAAGCGTTGTGGTTATTACGGAAAGGCCATGTTCATGCGCATAACGGGCGGTCTCCAATAAGCGTAGTTTAAAGCAACGTAGGCAGCGTCCTCCTCTTTCGGGTTCCTGCTCCATTCCTGCTATATGGCATCGCCAGTTTTCATGATCGTAATCAGCATCTATTATCTCCAATCCCAATGATTGGGCATAGCGTGTACATTCGTCTTTTCTTATCATATACTCTTCCAGCGGATAGATATTAGGATTGCAATAATAGATAACAGGGGTGATGTGATGTTGCATCATACATTCAATAATGGCTGATGAACAAGGAGCACAACAGGTATGAAGTAAGACTTTATCGGCTCCTCCCGGAACTTCGAGTTGGAATTTCTTTTTCATGCTGTAAAGTTAGTACATATTTACGATACGAGTCAATGGTTTATGCTTTATTCAGAATAGTTTTTTATAAAAATAGGAGGGAGGATATCTCCTTTATACTGTTTTTTATAAAATCTTGTTTATTGAACTAATTCACTAAATGAGTATGAATTAACTAATTAATCTCATCTTTTTTACTATTTTTGTCCATTCAAGTTTATAACAATTCAATAATGGATGAATTAAATTGCGGGCAAGGAGAGCAAAATGCAGGCCCGGAGAAGAAAAAAAGTACCTCGAAAATAGTGAAGAGAACTTTAGTTGTGACTGCATTGGCTTTGGCGGTATATGTTGTATATTCCGTAGTTTATTTATTTGTCTCACCTGATCGTAATATTCAGCAGATCTATCTGGTTCCGGAAGATGCGGCATTTATTATTCAGTCATCGGCTCCGATTGAAGATTGGGAGAAGTTTAGTGGAAGTGAGACGTGGCAATGCCTGAAGAAAGCGAAATCTTTTGAGGAGGTGACGAAAAGTGTGGAGAAGCTGGATTCCGTTGTTAAAAGCAATAAGGTATTATTGTCGCTTGTTGGTGAGCGGGATATGCTTATTTCGCTCCATAAGACTCGTCCCACTAATTGGGATTTTCTACTTATTCTGGATATGCAGAAGACATCAAAGATGGACTTATTGAAAGACCAGGTTGAAACCGTATTGGTTATGAGTGGTTTTACTGTGACTAATCGGATGCATAATAGCATTAATATCCTTGAAATGCGCGATCCCGAGACGAGGGATATTTTCTATATTGCTTTTGTCGATAATCATTTGGTAGGTTCTTATACATCTGGGCTTGTCGAGTCGGCTATTGATTCTCGTAATAAACCTAAAATCGGGCTTGATCAGTCTTTTATTGAAACAGAGAAGTTGGTTTCCGGTAAGGGACTTGTTAGAGTCTTTGTCAATTATGCGCGTGTACCTCAATTTATGTCTATTTATTTAGGTACAAGAAATGAGTACATTGATCTGTTTAGCAATTCCATGAATTTTGCCGGACTTTATTTAAATACGAATAAGGAGCGGATGGAAGTGAAAGGATATACGTTGAAAAAAGATTCTGCCGATCCTTATGTCACTGCTTTGTTGAATTCGGGAAAACATAAAATGAAAGCACATGAGATTCTGTCCGGGCGGACAGCTCTTTATACGAATATAGGTTTCAATAGTCCGGTGACCTTTGTAAAGGAACTGGAGAATGCACTGTCGGTTCACAATAAACAGTTGTATGATTCTTATCAAAGTTCCCGGAAAAAGATAGAAGGGTTATTCGGTATATCTTTGGAAGAAAACTTTTTGAGTTGGATGTCAGGAGAGTTTGCTATTACCCAATCCGAACCAGGTTTGTTAGGACATGATCCCGAACTGATTCTGGCTATCAGGGCTAAAAGTATTAAAGATGCCCGTAAGAACATGGAATTCATTGAAAAGAAGATTAAGCGACGTACTCCGGTTAAGATTAAGACTGCTAATTATAAGGATTTCGAGATTAATTATGTCGAAATGAAAGGCTTTTTTCGCTTGTTCTTTGGAAAGCTATTTGATAAATTTGAGAAGCCATACTATACTTATGTTGACGATTATGTAGTTTTTAGTAATAAAGCTGCTTCTTTACTTTCCTTTGTAGAAGATTACGAGCAGAAGAATTTATTAAAAAATAATCCGGGTTTTGAAAATGCACTGTCATATTTAAAATCAAGTTCTACTATTTTCTTATATACAGATGTGCGCAAGTTTTATTCCCAGTTGAAACCGATGATGAATCCTGCTACATGGAATGAAATACAATCAAACAAAGACGTTTTGTATTCATTTCCTTACTGGACTATGCAGATTATAGGAGAGGATCAGTCGGCTTCTTTGCAGTATGTGATGGATTATAGCCCATATCAACCGGAAGAGGTTGACGTTGCTATTGCTACCGATGAAGATGATAAGGAAATGAACGAAGATGCAGAGACCGAAAAAGAGCAGATGAGCGAACTGAAACGTTTCTATATCGAAAAGTTTGAAGGAAACGTTTTACGGGAGTTTTATCCGGAGGGAGCATTGAAGAGTGAAGCGGAAGTAAAAGAAGGGAAACGCCATGGTCGTTACCGCGAATATTATGAAGATGGGACATTGAAACTTCGTGGAAAGTATGCAAATAATAAACCGAAGGGTACATGGAAGTACTATACCGAGGACGGAAAATTTGAACGCAAAGAAAAGTTTTAGATAACGTCAACAAAAGTTGATTTAAAAATTAAGCTCAAAAAATAATCGGATTCTTTTTGTTTTCTCAAATAAAGCTGTAATTTTGCACGCCGTAAACGAGAGACAAACGCCGCTATAGCTCAGTTGGTAGAGCAACGCATTCGTAACGCGTAGGTCGCCAGTTCAAGTCTGGCTAGCGGCTCTCAAATTAGAACGCTGATTATTAATTAATAATCAGCGTTCTAATTTTTACAGGATTCCCTATTCTTATTTTAAAAGGGAAATCCTGCGTATGTAATAGATGTGAAATATAAAAATATAATCTATGTTGAGTCGTATTATTGTTTTAGTGGTTGCCGGAGTAGCCGTAGTCTATATCGTTCGCTTTATAGATCACTTTTTCTCCCAGCGTAGAAGATAAAACTAGCTTTCAAACATTCTGCTGCGTGCGAGCATACAAGCGCCAACGATGCCGGCTTTGTCTTTCAGCTTAGATGTGATGATGGCTGAATCTTTATTAACCAGATTTAGAGAGTACTTGCGTACGGCTGTTTTTATGGGCTGGGTGATATAATCACCGGTTAAAGATAAAGTTCCACCTATAATGACCAGTTCTGGGTTGAAGATGTTGATTAGCCCGGCAATCTGTTTGCCTAGTTTCTGCCCGATTTCTTCTACAATTTCAATGCAAAGCAGGTCTTCTTTATTCACAGCGGCAATGATCTCATCAAGAGTGATCGGGTTTTCCTCTGTGGCGATTCGTGTAGATAGAATGGAACTTTCCCCACTTTGAATACGCTCTAATAAGATACGATGAAGTGCCGATCCGGAAGCTTCCGTCTCCAAGCAACCTTTTTTTCCGCAATGGCAGATTATCTCATTATCATAAGCACTCATATGTCCAAATTCACCGGAGAATCCGGATTTTCCGGTATAAATCTTACCATCAATAATAATTCCGATACCTACTCCCCAGCTTACATTTACAAAAATGATATCCTTTTCTCCTTTCACGCAGCCTTGCATGTATTCGCCATAAGTCATGGCGCGTGTGTCATTATCAATGGTTACTTTATATCCCAATTTTTCGGATAATACATCCGCCAACGGCCTTTCCTCAAAATTGAATTGACTGAAGCTATACCCTGATTCAGGATTTACACGTCCCGACACATTTACATTAATATTTAAGATCTTCTCTTTATTAATAGTGAGCTTCTTTATAAAATTGAGAATATGCTTGCATAACTCATTCATCCCTTCGATTGAGTTCTCAAATTTATAAGGTATATTCATTTTCAATTCTACCATATCACCTTTGAAATTTATCAGTCCGATATTGACGGCGAATCTTTTGATGTCTACACCCAAAAAGTAACCGGATTCCGGATTAAGCCCATAGAGGTTGGGATGGCGTCCGCCACTAGTCTCCAATTTGCCATAATCATTAATATATCCGTCATCACACATTTCACCGATAAATTTGGTGACAGTTGGTACACTTAAATCCAGCTCTTTTGAAAGATCGGGAATTGTGGAACTTCCATTATATATATAATGTGTAATAATCCTCTTTTTGACGAGAGCGCTTTTAGAGCCCTTTTCTATTTCTTTCAAGAATTGTTGGTTCATAACTATGCATATTTGGTAATTCACACAAAGATAATTAATTTTTTTATTAATATGTGGTTTTGGGGCTTTGAAAATTAGAATATCTTGAATGTTATATTCCCTATATACTATGTAATGGATTTATATATAGGATAATGTAGCTATGGACGATTGTGGATATAATAATGAAAGAAGACGATTAAGGGGGGAGAAACGATGCGTGTCAAAGTTCGGTCGGTCTGAAAATATCTGATTGCTTTGGTTTTCAAAGCGTTAGAACGGGGTAGGAGTGAGCTGGGTGGAAAAACGAAGCGTTTACATCGCTTTACATCGAGCTTACATTTGAACCTTGTTTGAACGCCGTTCAAATGAATCTCTTTACATTAGGAGTGGAGTAGGGGAGAATTCAGGCAGTATGGTATTATTTCACTCCGATGCTTTGCCCAGGCCATACTTCCATATACAAAGATAACCAAATGGTGTAATTTATGCAAGTGGAGTAGGGGAGCGCTTCGCTTCTCTCCTATTTTTATTTATTAAAATTATTCCATATAGCTGATATTTGGTATATTTGCAGTGAAATAAATACTATATATCATGAGTAAAGTTATCCATGTACATTTGATTTTTGAGAAAAAGAACATCTACTTTGGTAGTATATCGGCCATTTTTGAAACTCTGACGGAGAAACAGGTCGGAATCACTAAGAGTAGTCTTTTACATGCTGGACTGGTTGATGACATTGCCAAATACACGAAACGTGCAATGATTATTCAGTCTCGCTTGATAACATGTACCAGAAAGGGATAAAATGCCTTAGAACGCAATTAAAAGCCGCAAAAGCGGCTTTTTTTGCCCTTATAAGTGTCAAACTATGATGGAAGGCTGTATTTATCCGTTTGAACGCTTTGAACGTCTTAAAAAGTGGAAAGGTTATTCACTTGCTTATTCATTTGGTTATTCATTTAAGCTATTACAAAAACGAAATGTTTTGATTGCTTATTCATTTGGTTATTCATTTTTGTGCCTATTTTGTTCTAATAAAACGGGGAAATATCTTTTTTTTATTTGGTATTCATCGGTTTTTATAATATTGTAGGGGGTAAATTGTATATAGATAATATTTATTTACTCCCCTGTATTTTTATATATTCTGCTGTAAAATAGTGATTTAACTGTTTTTACCTCCCTTTCCCCATAAAACACGTTTTAGATGGCATTGGCAACCGTAGAATCGCTTGCATCCGAAACACGCCCCGACTTGTCCTGTTTAAGTTGTGTAATTGTCTGTTTGAGCATCCCTATTTCCTCTGCCATTTCTCGAATGGTGGAGTCTTTTTCCCTTAAAACATCCAGAAGCTCCCTAAAATTATTGTTAGCTGTTTCTGGAGGAGCTGTTTCCGTTACTACTGGTGTAATTTTTTCGGCTTCTATATCTTTTAAAAGAAAGTCGTCGATTGATATTCTAAAAAACTTAGATATTTCACATAACAAACTCAATTTAGGTTCTGTATTACCCAGTTCATAGTTTGACATTGTACCTTTTTTGATGCCCAGAAACTCAAATTCATCTAATTTAAGTCCCCTACTCTCCCTTAGATATCTAAGATTCTTAGAAAAAACGCTCATAAATCTAAATTATTTGGATTAACACTTTGTTGTCTAAGAAACTTAGACTATATTTGCCACGTGATTAAAGTTTAAACACGCCCCAAAGCTACAAAAAAGGCTTGAGGTAACAATGAGAATTTAAAAAGAAGCAAAATGGAAGTAAAATTAAAAAAGGGACAAAGTGTGAGAATCACCAAGAGAAATGGTGAGATCATTGATGGTATAGTTCGTGACTGGGATTATAACATTTGTACGTTCGTGCGGGAATATAATATCGATTATATGAAAAATGGTCAGGTTTGGACTGTAATATGTGTTCCGGAGGATGCGATAAAGGAGCTTTAATAATTTTCTCGGGCAGTTAGTTCAGCTGGTAGAACAAACTAAACTCCTATAATGGAGAGGTTATGGTCCGCGGTTCGAATCCGCGACTGCCCACTACGATAATTTAAATATTAGATAGTATGAAAGAACGAATAGTTGTAGAATACGGTGAGGTGAATAAAATTGCCGAACTGATGGGCTGTACAAACGTGATGGTGAGTCATGCGCTTGCCTTCCGTAAGAACAGCAAACTGGCCCGTTCCATTCGTAAGCTCGCCATTGAGCGCGGTGGATCCAAAGTAGGTGGTAATCCTCAAAATACAAGTAGCCATGAAAAATGATTTGATGACATTGTTCAGCGACCAGCTGCACTGGTTTGCTCGTCTGAAACGAAAACAGCGCTTTTGCGTGCTTTACTTCTGTATGAGTTTCGGGATCCTGCTCTCTATTTTTTTTATTAATCCGCTGCTGGAACTTCTCGTAGTGTTGAATTTCGGGATCTCCGTGCGGCTGCTGAAGAAGCATGTCCCTTTGAATGATTTAGAGGATTGATAATCAAGCTGGGAGATGGAATACTTTGATAATATATTGTGTGTAACTTACAAAGAGTTGCTGGATATAATGCCCAAAGGCACTTTGAATAGCCAGCTGTCCCGAGAAAAACTGGATGTCGTTTCCCGTGGCGGTGGTGAAAATAATCCGGCTCTGTATGCCTATTCCTCCCTTCCCGAGAAATACAAGAAACGTTGGGTTGAGCGTCATGGCGAACCCGAGAAACAAATGAGACAGGAAATGATCCGTAACATAGTGAAGAAAGACGAGAAGGCCGAGAACTTTTTCGAGGATTACCGTTACGACAAGAACGGTGAGATGGTCGCTCTTCCCGAGGATGTGAAGAAGGAATACACCTGGAACGCTTCGGTGCTGAACGCGTTGATGGAAGAGTTCAAACGCTTGAGTTCATCCAATAACAAGCTGACCGGTTTCCGCCGTAACCTTTGGGAACTTCTGCTTGTCACGAGTGAGGAATGGCGTCCGGTGTACGGGCACAGTCTTCCGGGCAGTGTGGGGCGTTTGAAAGCCCTGATAAACAAGTTCCGTCCCGACAACTACGGTGTGCTTGTGAGCGGTAAATACGGCAACAGCAACACGCTGAAGATCGAGGAGGACGGCGGGCGTTACCTTGTAGCATTGAAACGCAGCCGCGTTCCGGTTTATACTGACATGGAGATCTTCGAGGAGTACAACCGTGTCGCTCCGGAACGTGGCTGGAAGCCCCTGAAGAGTCCCCGCAGCCTCCGCGAATGGTTCAACAGCCCGCGTGTCGAACCTCTGTGGTACGATGCCGTTTATGGGGAAATGAAGGCACACCAGCGTTATGACCGCAAGCACCGGACCATCCTTCCGGGCCGTCGTGACAGCCTCTGGTATGGCGACGGCACGAAGCTGAACCTCTACTATCGTGACGAGAACGGAAACAAGTGCACTACAAGCGTGTACGAGGTGGTGGATGCCTATAGTGAAGTCCTGCTCGGTTATTACATCAGCGACAACGAGGACTATATCGCCCAGTACCATGCTTTCCGCATGGCTATCCAGACGAGCCGGCACAAACCCTACGAGATCGTGTGCGACAACCAGGGCGGTCATAAGAAGAACGCGGCGCTGGGCCTTTTCTCGAAGATCAGCCGTATCCACCGCCCGACAGCTCCGTATAATGGCGAATCTAAGACGATTGAGAACATTTTCTACCGCTTCCAGAGCCAGGTATTGAAGAAACGTTTCGGTTTCACCGGGCAGAATATTACGGCAAAGAGAGATACAAGCCGTCCGAATTTGGAATTCATCAACGCGAACATCGACTCCCTCCCCACATTGGAGGAACTGAAGGAACAGTATGCCGCCGCCCGTGAGCAGTGGAATTCAATGAAACACCCTGCCACCGGCATCTCCCGGATTGAGATGTACAATACCAGCGTGAACGAGGCTACCGATGCGGTAAGTGTGTCGGATATGGTGGAGATGTTCTGGTACACGACCGAGAAACCGTCGCTGTTCACCGCCAACGGTATCGAGATCACGGTACAGGGAAAGAAATACCCTTACGAGGTTTTCTCCGCCCCCGGTGAGCCTGATCTGGAATGGCGCCGACGTAACACCTACAAGAAGTTCTATGTCCAGTACGATCCTTATGACATGAGCAGCGTACGTCTGCTGTACAAGGATAAGGGCGGAGCGATGCGCTTTGAGTGTGTGGCTTCGTTCCCGCTGATGATCCACCGTGCCCAGCAGGAGCAGACGGAAGCCGAGAAACGTTTCATCCGCGCCCAGCAGGAGGCCGTCATCAACGAGCGTATAAACCGCCAGGTCGTTGCCAAGGACATCGAGTACGAACATGGTGTCGCACCGGAACAGAACGGTCTGCGTACCCCTGACCTGAAAGGTCTCGGAAAGGAGGCGCAACGCCAGATTGACCGTCGCACAAGAAAATACAGCCAGCCGGCCCGTCCTTCCATCGGCCGAGACATGAAAGTCATCAGCAACGTGACATGGGACAGCTTTGAGAAGAAGGAAGTGAGCATCCGCAAGGTGGTCGGGAAATTATAAGGAACAGATTTATAACAAGATAAAAAATATTGATTATGGAAATTACAATGAAAGAAAAGGACGCCATCAGTGAAAGCCTCCGGGCTTACGTGGCGAAATACCCGAGCCAGACGAAGGCTGCTGGCAGCCTGAAGGGGGTTAGTGTAGGTACTGTTAGCAATATCCTGAATGGCCGTTATGAGAATATCAGCGACGAGATGTTCCGTAATGTCGCCTCGCAGGTCGGTGGTGTAAGCGCTACCGGCTGGCAGATCGTGGAGACCGGTGCTTACCAGGAGATCACGGCTGTACTCTCCGATGCGCAGCGCTGGCGCAATGTTACCTGGGTGACCGGCGAGGCCGGTTGTGGCAAGAGTACCACCGCCCGTGTTTACCTCCAGGAGCATAAGGAGGTTTTCTATATCCTCTGCTCTGAGGACATGAAGAAAGGTGACTTTGTCCGCGAGATCGCCCGTACGGTCGGAATCCGGACCGAAGGGTATAATATCCGTGAGGTGTGGGGGCTTATATTGGATGACATCATCCAGATGGACGCGCCCCTGCTGGTGTTCGACGAGGCGGACAAGCTGACCGAACCGGTGTTCCACTATTTCATCAGCCTGTACAACAAGCTGGAGGAGAAATGCGGTGTCGTGTTCTTGAGTACCGATTATATTGCCAAGCGCATCAGCAACGGCTTGCGGTACCAGAAGCCCGGCTACAAGGAGTTCTACAGCCGTATCGGACGGAAATTTTATGAGTTGGAGCCTACGGACGTGAACGACGTGTTTGCGATCTGTTCCGCCAACGGTGTGACTGACAGGAAAGACATCGATAAGGTGATAAAGGAGGCTTCGACATGTGACTTTGATTTGCGGCGTGTGAGGAAGTCCATTCACAAGGTGAAACGCATGACGGGGGAATGACCCCCGTTCAAATACCGTTCAAACGTAATTTTAAGGATATGGAAAACAAATTTGAATACTTAAAGATCGACGGTCGCGAGCAGCTTCCCGCTCCCTGGAGCGATTACCCAGTCTTGAGGGAATACGAGACGGTGACCGTTTACCGGAATGGTCGCGACTACCTGGACGCCCTTGTGGGACAGCAGGACGGCTGGTGGGTTGCCGGCGTTCACATGGAGGTGGGCGGTTCCGGCGGTGGTTTCAACCCGGGACGTAAATGGGGACAGTTTGCCACCCGTGAGAATGCCCTTTTGTGGGCACTCGGCAGGATGCTCTGCCACGAGAAACTGCGGGGTGCCGCACGGCAGGCCGTACTTGACCGAATTGACAATATCCGACAACTAACACTGTTCTGACCATGGAAGAAGAGAAAAAGGATAATAAAAAAGCGGGCATGAGACGTGCCTTGAATGTCAGGGACATCCTGAACAAGAAGTATGACGTATTCCCTTTCGAAGGGAAATGGAAGGATGCCTTCGACACTCCGGAAGTCCGGGGCTGCTGGTTCGTGTGGGGCAACAGCGGTAACGGTAAGACCTCTTTCGTGATGCAGCTCTGCAAGGAACTTTGCAAGTATGACCGTGTGGCGTTCAACTCCCTGGAGGAAGGAACTTCTCTGACAGTCCAGAATAACCTGCGGCGCTTTGGTATGGCCGAGGTAAGCCGCCATTTGGCGTTCATCAAGGAGGACATCCCCACCTTGAAGATCAGGCTCCGGCGTCATAAGAGTTTCAACATCGTGATCATTGACAGCTTCCAATACACACAGATGACGTATCGTGACTATATCCAGCTGAAGGAGGAGTTTCCGGACAAGCTGTTTGTTTTCATCAGCCATGCCCGTGGCAAGAATCCTAAAGGTGATGCGGCCACGAGCGTGATGTATGATGCCGACCTGAAGATATGGGTAGAGGGCTACGTCGCCTTCAGTAAGGGACGTTATCAGGGGGCCACTGGTGAATACACAATCTGGGAGAAGGGCGCCTATGACTATTGGAATGTGGCGGGACCGAAACAGAAAGGAGGCCAGGCATGAGCAGGATAAAGAAACAGCTGGAGATTTGTCCTCCCGCCTATATGTGTAAGGGGCCTAACCGTGAGAACTTCGTCAGTACCGGCCACAAGTGTGGTTACTGCAAGGGCAACGGCTGGTTCTGGGGAACGGAAGAGGGCAGCCGCGAGGACGTGCATGTATCCTGCCCGGTGTGTGGCGGCAGCGGTGAGCTGGATGCGATTATAACAGTGGACTGGAAACCTTCAAGCAAGTGAGCCATGAGAAAGGAGTATTACAACTACGTTGTGAAGCTGCCCGTTCTGCTTCATGAACTGTTCCGCGGGAAGGTTGCCGACTATCATTTTTCCGACATGACGGTAGTGATGAACCACCTGGTGAAGTCCTACATCCGCATGACGGATGGTGGCAGGGTCTCCACGGCCACCCGGCGCATCCTCCTCTGCATGGATCGTATTCCGGACATGTCGTTCTTCTTCCGCCGTCAGGAGAAGTCGGTGCTGTTCTTCGAGATGGATCCGGCCGTTGCCGGCAGCCTGCAGCGTGCCATCATCGCTGGCGGCTGGGGCAACCGCCAGCGTCTTGTCGTCCGCCTGGTGTGCGCCTTCTGCTGCGGTGCCGGTGTGACATTGAACAACCTTTCGATGGAGCTTGCCTCCGAAGAGGTGTTCCGCCGTCCTGAAGGCTACCTCATACATACCTACGTGAGCAATTACCAGTACGTGTTCCTGAAGGAGACGGCCGCTGCCCAGCGCATGAGCGTGGAGGGTATGCTGACGGCTGCTGCTGAACTGCTGGTGGGAACGGATGACGAAGGTTCCGGATACCATATTCCGGAGAGTCTCGGCCGTATCGCTGACCGCGTGTTCGAGGTGAGGGGCAGCACGCTGAAGGACTTCCGCCGGCAGTGTCTGGTGAGCATCCGCACGAACACTATCGGTCCGGACCGTATCGCCTCCTTCATGGAAAAGCACGGCATCGCCTCCGCCCGTGAGTTCCTGCGCCGCGTGGTCCTCTTCTTTCTGGAGGCACGGTATCTGATTTACCGTAAGGAGGTAGAACTTGATGAGGATGACCTTCCGGAGGAGGAAGAGACGGATTGGGAGGAAACTATGTACAGCCAGTATCAAAAAAGAGATTTCGCGATTTCAACATATAATTATTAACCATTAAAATTTAACAGAAATGATTACAGAAAAACAGAAAGAGGCAGTAAAGGAACTCTGCCAATACGTGGATAACTTTTGTAAGGAAAACGATCTTAGTGCCTTTATGAGCGTTGCGGCCAGTGAGGACCATCCAGACGGGCTTGAGCAGATAGCCGGCTCAATCATTACCGGCAAGACTGAACATATTGTCGGCTCTATTTCCGGGGTTGTCAAAGCGAATAAGAATGTCTATATGCTGCTTTCCGTGGGACTTATGCAGGCCTACACGAGAAAGGTTGACATTAATACTATTCCGTTCGGTGAAAATTTGAATATGAACTGATGAATGCAGCATAAACAGCTATGAGTGAAAATAACAACAAGCAGAAACGTAAACGTGTCTGTCCGCATTGCGGCCGAAAGTTGTGGATGCGTGAGTTCTATCCGTTGAAGAATGGGGGACGGAGTTCCTGGTGTCATGAATGTGTGCTGGTGTACAAGCGTGAACAGTACCGCAAGCACCGGAAGGTTGCTGACGGTACTTTCATGCACCGGACACTGGGACGGCTCGTCGAGCATAAGGGATATTCCACCCGTATCTTTTGGAACGGTAATATGCTTTCCATCATGCGTCGCCACTATCACAATACCCTCAACCGGGAGCTGGCTGAAATGCTCGGTGTTTCCGAACGCAGCGTCACCCGGAAGGCCCGAGAGATGGGACTGGAAAAGGACAAAGGTTTTGTAGCCTCCCTTAGCCGGGAACATTTGTTGCTGGCAAACGCGAGAAGCAAGGAACTGGGATATCCGGGCGGCTTCACCAAGGGGATGAAGTTTCGGGGAAACCAGTACACCGGGAGGATAAGAGTTGAATAACATACAGCACGGTCAATATTATGAGTAAAAAAATGGTAATTGTGGTCACCGCAGTTGGTGTCCGTAAAGTAGTGGAAAAATGGCTCTGTGAGAATATGACTTGCGAGCTGGTTGTGTCACGTAACGCACGCCATGAGTGTTGTGTGGAAGTCATCTATGATAGCGGAAACCCTTCGGTTTTGCGTACTCTTCTACGCTCTGCCGTGGGTGAAATCATAGAGTTGTGCTGATGTGGTATGAATAGTTTGAGTTAATGAAAATCTGAATAGAATGGGCATACTTGAATTTTTCGACCAGTATAAGTGTACAAAAAATGAAAAAGAGCATCTTCTTGATTATTTGTGTACTATCAGAGTAAAGAGAGTGATTAAGGAAATCAATGACCTTAAAATAAACAAAAAAACAGTATAGCCATGCAGATAGACATCAACAGCCGCAAGCAGTTAAATAAACCCGAGAATTATGCGGCGTTTTACAGCCTTTTGAACCGCCTTCCGACATCGGATCGTGACGCACTGAAGGAAAGCATCGTTTCCCAGTACACGGAGGGACGTACCACGAGTCTGCGTGACATGACACTGAAGGAATACAGTGCCGCCGTGTCCGCCATGCAGAAGCTGGTACCGCCCACTTATCAGGAACAGCTCCGGAAGATTCTCCGTCAGAAGCGTTCCGCGGTACTGCACCAGATGCAGCTGCTGGGTATCGATACGGCCGACTGGGACTGGGTGAACGCCTTCTGCCGGGACAGCCGTATCGCCGGCAAGGAGTTCCGTGAACTTGACTGTGAGGCGTTGGACACGTTGCAGGTGAAGCTGCGTGCCATCCGCCGTAAACGTGAGAATAAACAACAATAGCAACCATTTAATTTTTTAGCTATGGATTTGAAAGAACAATTAAAAAGCCTGTCCGCCCAGGACAGGAAGGAGCTTTTGAAACAGCTCCAGCAGGAAGAGAAGGAAAGCAAGCGTAACCGGCGCGATGCCTATGAGGGCCTCCGTGCGCAGTTCATGCTTGAAGTGAAGAACCGGCTGCTCCCGGTTGTGGATGACGTGAAGGCGTTCCGCGACTGGGTGGAGAAAGAGGCCGCCGCCTTCCGTGCGGTGATGCGTGAATACGGCCAGCTGCGTAAGGACGAGCAGGCGAGCTTCACCATCGTGGACGGTGACATGAAGCTGGAGGTGAGGAGCAACAAGGTGAAGAGTTTCGACGAGCGTGCCGACCTTGCCGCCGAACGCCTGGTGGATTACCTGAAGCGCTACGCCATGGGGCGCGAGCTGGGTACCGACGACCCGATGTACCAGCTCGGCATGACCATGATCGAGCGCAACCGCCAGGGCGATCTGGACTACAAGTCCGTGAGTAAGCTGTACGAGCTCGAGGACCGTTTCGACAGCGAGTACACGGAGATCATGGACCTCTTCCGTGAGAGCAACGTGGTGTACAAGACCGCGGTGAACTACTATTTCCACAAACGTGACGAAAACGGTGTCTGGCACCGTATCGAACCCTCATTCTGCCGGTTGTAGTCATGGAGAAGACGAAGAACATCGCGCCGCACGTCATGGCCTGCAAGCGTTGTGAAGGCAAGGGACGTATCTTTTACCTGGACCAGGGAGGAGCTCCTTTATCCGCAAAATGTCCGGTCTGTAATGGCAGCGGGCGGGTGAAGGTACAGAGCAAGGTGATCACCCGCATCGAGCCGTTTGTTCCGGGTGAGGATGACACCGAACTGATGACCATGTGATTTTGTTCACACTCTAAACAGAAAAACGCCGCATTCATACACGATGCGGCGTTTTTTTATTAACATCCCCGGTTAAATGCCTAATTTTGCAGCATATACCTGAACTTATGGCTAAAGGACGAGACAAAAAACTGATAGAACTCCGTGATGAAGCCCTGTGCCGCCGTTACTATTACTGGACGGAGGTGCAGCGCCTGCGTTTTGATGATGCCCTGAAAGTGTTGTCCCGCCAGGAGTTTTTCATTTCCGAGGAGCGGATCATGTCCATTATCCGGTGCAAGTGCCGGGAGCTGAAGGACTTGGAGGTGAAGCCCGTCCCAAAGGTTAAGAAACCCCGCCTGACAGCCGTCCAGCTTTCCCTGTTCACGGGGGAATGAACCTTCCCCTTACTGCATGGCCGACTCGTCATGCAGCGTGAAAGAATAAACCGTCTCGTACACCTTGATGTTTCCCGGCAGCGAATAGTCCCGGCTCTTTACCCTGACCAGCGGGCTGGTCTCTTCCGTGCACTGGAACTCCTGCAAGGCTTTGTACAGCTCTTTGGCCTTCAGCTGCCGTTCCCTTACCTTGTCATAGGTTCCGGAGGTGTAGTGGGTGTCATCGTAGCAGTCAATGGCCAGTCGTATGGTGATGAGTGACTCGCTTTTCTGTACCCCGTAACCGAGGTCATTCCAGTCCGATTCGGCGTTCCCGACAAGCACGCAGGGGAAGGTTACCGGATAGTGGTCCTCCTCCGCCCCGGCTTCAAGCTGTCCGTAGTCCTCGTCAATGTATGACAGTTCAGGCATCTTTTCGGCGATGCGTTCCATGATCGCGATAAAAATTTCTTCCATGTTGTTATAAGTTTAAAATATTTCTGATTTCATTCTCCATTTTACGGTCTATCTTTTCGGACAGTTCCCGGCTTTCCCCGATAAACTGGCGTTGCGGTATTTTTATCCGGAGCTTTTTCTTTTTGGTCAGCGCCAGCCTTTTCCATTTCAGCGCTTCCTGATTTTCCTGCGGTTCATTGTTTGCGGCAGAACCCTTCTTTTTGCCTTTTCTTTTGCCCGTGGCGGCTTTTTTAGCCTTGCCTGAAGCCTGGTAATACTTCGCCCATGCAAAACGCCGCATTTGGGGCGTAACAGTCGGATGAACTTCTCCTCCCCAGTTATTGACCGGCGCATAGACGAGTTCGTTTGCCACCCTCACTCGGTATTCTCCCGGCATGTATTTGACGGAGCTGAAGAGATGGTTCCTTCCGGAGAGCAGCGTCCCGTAGCTCCCTGCCGCATCGGTCCGTCCCGAGGACAGCCTTTTCGCTTTCGGCCACGGGTGTAATCCTCCGTTTACGAAACCTTCCCGGCGGAAGTTGTCCTGGAAATGGTCTTTTGCCATTCGTCCAGCGATAACCGGCATTTTCCGTTTCATTAGCCCATCCAGTTCTTTCCGTTTGGCTTTTATCAGTTTTGAATATTCTTTTATGTCCATGAATGACTGAATTAAAAAATAATTTTATACTTTTGCAGCAAGGCGTTTTTTATGTGCCTTTTTGCGTTATGGAAATACCTAAACAAGTGTCGGAATTAGCAAACAGTAGCGGTTACAACTCCGTTGTCTTATCAGCCAGTTCCCCTGAAGGAAGCATCTATTCCGTGGGCTGTGTTGACGGGGATGGTTTTGAGTTGCCTGTCGGTCTTCCCGCCTTTATTCTGTTCGACGGCCAGTCCTGCCGTCTGGTGGACGGTGAGGAGGGGCTGGCACTTTCTTCCCGTTTATTTGGTGATGAATAGTCCCATGATTTTGGGATTTACCAGTTTGTTGTCTATTCTTATCACTCCCACACGGCCCGCTTTCATGCTCTGTATGTAATTGCTTGCATCATCCTTTCCGGTTTGCGGGTCGAAGAACCTTGTCTTTCCTTCAGTCACCTCTGCGCAGAACACGTGTGCGGAGCCGCCTTTCCAGGCACAATATATCTCGTATATTCCATCCTCTCTGAATTTTTCCCTGAAGTATTCCTTCAGCCGGTTTGCATTCATTACTTGATATCCCTTTCTGACCTGCCATTTATAGGTATAGTCATAATCCGGCTTTGTTCCGTCCCGGTTCAGGAAACGTTCTTCCCATGTGATACCTTGTTTTGCCATTTCATTGTATGCGCTTTGTCTGATGTTGGGTTTTGCCTCGATGTCAAACCCCAACCTTCTGAGCATGTGTGTCACGGTGCAGGTCTGGCAATTCACGCGGTATCCTTCCTCTTTTCCGAATTTCGGGTTCTCCTTTCCCTTGTTCGCCTGTTCGTATGTCATCGGCTTGCCTTTGGTAACGCCGAGTGCCTTTTCTATCTTGAGATTGTTGCGGGCGATGTCGGTTTTTTCCTCCAGCGTCAGGTTGTCCGGCATTTCGGCTATCATTTCGTTGATGCGCCTGGTCAGTGCGTCCACGGCTTTTTTTGCTCCCGGATGCGCTTCAGTAATGTAGGGGTGTTTGTCTGAAAACAGTTTGCCGTCTTTTCCCGGATTGTTTTCCAGACCGTCATGTGCCTTGTTCTGCCCGTTTTCGTCCGGTACCGCTGTCGGCGCTTCATCCGTTGATGAGAGCGTGCACTTGCAGTTCCATCTGTCTCCGGGCCTGTGCTCGTTCCAGAACGGATCATCTATCGGACGTATGGTCCCCCAGAAAATCTGGTGGTCGGCTCCCGGCGTCACACTTGTGGACGGCATCCATTTGAGGTTCGGCAATACATCCTTTTCCCTTTCGAACTGTCTCCAGTCCGCGGCCTGGTGTGCCCGTATGACGGCCGTGTCGTATTCTGTACGCAGCCAATGGATCATCTGGTGGTCGGCTATGGGCATGGCTTCCTTCACCCACTGTTCAAACGGCTTTAAACTTCCGTTTTTGTCCAGCAGCAGCGCTGCCATGTCGTTCTGTGCCCTGTGTACCTTGAAAGCTGCGAACACGGCGTTGTTCATTCGGATTTCACGGTAGAAGTCATAATCCGGATCATCGGTTTTCCGTGTCCCAAACCCCTTGTCGGTGGCTTTGTTCATCGTTTTCCACGTGGCCTCGAACAGGTTCTCCTCGATGTCGGTCATGGGATGGAAATCTTTGCTGTATATGTTCTTCAGGGCTTTCTTCAGTACCTCTTCATCGAACGAGAATAAAGTTTCCACCTGTTTGTCCTCCATTCTGTAGAGGTCGTTTATCACCATTCTAAAGCTGCCCCGTCTCTCCCCGGGGCTTTCCCGAAAAAACGTTTCAGCCAGTTGTATGCGTTTTTAAGGGCATTTTTCTTTTCTTTGGGTGTTCCTTTACCGTGCTTTTCCAGTTCCGGTTCTTCTTCCGGATCCGGTTCATCCTCTTCCGCCTTTTCGGTCTCTCGGGCCTTCGCTGCCTCGATTTCCGCCGCTTTCTCCTCCTGGCGTTTCTTCAGCTCGTCATAGTTTGCCGGTTTCTCGATCCCGAATTCCTCGTAGAGGTAGTCGTCACCTACCGGCAGGTTGAAGTTCGTACGCAGCTGTGTGAGGATGGACATCTTTTTCTCCGGTTCGATAAGCTTCTTTTCCGGATAGCAGAACTCCCCGCCTGTGGTGTCTATTCCGAGCATTGCGAATATGTCGGCCATGTCATAGTTGAGCACGTCGAGGATGTCCTGCCTGTCGGAGAGCGTCACTTTCTCCTCCACGTCCTTGTGTACGGTTCCCAGTGCCTGTGTGCCCTTGTCGGAGGCTTCGGTGGTGAGCGTGTTTCCGAGGAACAGCTTTGAGATTTCGTTGTTGCAGCGCTCGCAGAGCTTGTCGTAGAGGTCCGCGCTCCCTGTCTTGTTCGCGGCTTCCACGAGCTTGAGCACCGTATCCTCCGCGTGCACGAAAACCGACAGGCTTCCGGTGCTGTCCGCGTCGTCCAGCGCCCTCTGCCGTGCCTCGTCGTCATCCGTGGGATACGTGTACTCCCTGATGGGCGCTCCGAACACTTCCGCGAACTGTGCCCAGTCCGCCACGTCGTTACGTTTGTATATCACCCAGATGGCTGCTTTCACCAGCAGTCCGGGATCGTCGGGTGAACCGATGAACAACAGGTCGGGGTACTCGTCCCAGGACGTCCCGGTGGTGTCCGTCTGGTGCCGCAGTATGAGCCTGCGCACGGGATCGACGTGTTTGCGCGGTATCAGGTCGTAGTTCACCCATTCCCCCTTGCGGTAGAACTGCACGAGTGAGAACCCCCAGAATTTGGCGTCCAGGATGTCCCCTATGAACTTCCGGAACCATGGGGACCTGATCTGCTTGTTCACCTTCTCGTCCGGCTTCCCGTTCCTGCGGAATTCTATGGAAGATGCCAGTGCGGCATTCTTCCGTTTCTCTATGACACTTGTCAGGTGCGTGTCCATGAGTATGTCGCTGAACAGGTCGTACAGCCTGAAGCGTCTGGAGTAGTCCACATTCTCGAAAGCCCTTACCGCGAGCATGTAGTCCGCTATGTCTATACCGAACCTTCTGGGCTGTGTCAGTATGATGGTTGCGGGTCCTTTCTGCCCGGGCCTCGGCAGGTTCCCGCTTTGGGTTATCTTTCCGGCCCCTTTCTTTCTTTTGTTCATATTACCAATGGTTTACACGTTTACGGTTGCTTTTGATAAGGAAATTTGATTTTGCCGCCCTCGTCTCTTCGGACAGCAGGGGCAGGCCGTCCACCGATATCTCCTCGGCCGCCACGGCTTTCAGCCATTCGACCGCCCTTTCGTGGCGTTCCTTCCGCAGCGGTGACAGGTTCCTCGGGTTATGTATGCAGAAGATGTGGTACACGGCTATGTCGATGGCCATCATCAGGACAAGCTGGTTGCGTTTGTCACCGGTTGCCGTGAATATTTTGTCACAGTCGTAACGTCTGGAAAGGTAGCAGCGCATCTCGGCGACGGCGCGGTCCTCGCATATCTCCACGACGGCGTCGTCCTCCCTTGTCAGTGCGTCCAGAATCTCGCGGTGTATGCTCGCGTCGTAGTCTGAAAGTTCGATAAATTTGCTCATAATGATAGGTATTGAAGTTTACACTCTGTACTTGTTTTGTGACCGCGTGCTTTTCCTTGTGACAATGACGGGCTTTTCCGACTGTCTGGCCTTGCGGTCTATAATTCTGTTTCCCCCCTCCACGCAGTCGGGTCCGTCTGCCGGATAGGTCAGTTGCAGGTTGAACAGCTTGAACTGTTCCGCCATCCGTTTCATGTGCGGGTTGTCCTTTTCGGCCTCGTTGAGTACCAGGTTCCCCTCCCGGTTGAGCGGTTCCAGGTTCGCCTCGATACGTGTGGCCTTGTCGGTCTTCTTCTCCTCGTCCCCGGTGATGTACAGTGATATTTTCCTTTCCCTGCGTATCCGCCGCACGATGGGCTGGAATACCTGCTGGAAAAAAGGATCCTGTAATTTGTTGTTCTCCATGTAACAGTATACGGTGGTTTTCCCGCCCACGAACTCCAGCAGCTTGATGTACCACTCTACAAATTCCGCGTTCAGCCCCCTGTCCAGGAACGTTTTTATCAGATAAAGCCTTCCCGCGAGTTTCCCGAGCAGGCACACCGTTTTGGTGGAACTTTTTTTCGTCTTGTTCTCTCCCGGTGCGGGGTCCCCGTATATCACCAGGAACTTGAACTTGGAAAGTGCCGGCACTTTCCCGTAGGTGATTTCCGCGAACACGCCGCCGTCCACCACCGGGTTGTTGAAGAACTCTTTCTGTGCCGCCGCCGCGCTGACCAGTGAGAGGAAGAGGTCTATATCCTCCTCGGAGTTCTTTTCGGGCCATACGGACAGCCCGTCCTTTCCCCGGATGTTGATGATATCCACGTGCCCGATTCCTTTCGCCTTCAGTTCGGTTGCCTTTTCGATGGCCCTTTTGATGCAGCAGTCCGGCGCGATGATGTTCCCGTTGAACAGGATGCGGTAGTTTCCCGATACGGACATGGTCGGTATCAGCGCCTCCTCCAGCCATTTCCATTTGGTTTTGATCCGTTCCGGATTCCGGCACTCCTCGTCGGTGTCTATATCGTCCACCAGAATGAAGTCCGGCCGGAAGTTCTTGTTACGCGTACCGCGCGGTGACTGCCCGGCTCCGATGGCGCGGAAGGAGCATCCGGACATGCAGGTGAACTCCCCGGTTTCCCACGCTCCCGGTTTTTTCTGCTGTCCGTAGTCCTGTATGATCCGCTGGTTCTCCTCGAAGTTCGCCATGAACGGCAGCAGTAGCCTTTCCGCATTGTCTGCCGAGTTGGAGATCAGCAGCACGTTGCGTATCTTTTTTGTCAGTGCCAGTTTGGATATCTCCATCATGGAGCGTGCGGATTTCGCCAGCTCGCGTGACCAGGCCCTTACCTCGTACCAGCGGTTGTTCCTCATCAGCCGCCCGGTGGCTTTTTTGTGGAAGGCGGCGGACTCGCAGGTGCAATACATGGCGAAGTAGTATTTGAACCACTCCTCGTCGTTCTTCTCCAGTCTTTCCCGCCTCTGCCTGATTTCCGTTTCCGTGTCCGTGGGGTTGATGTCCGAATGTTCGCGCACGGATGCCACCAGCTCGTTCCAGTTGTCCAGTGCGATCCTGTCCTGGGGTGTGAGTCTTTTCTTTGCCATGTCAGGATAATTTTGATTTGACAAACGCGTCCAGAAGCGGGGTGATCTCCTTCGCCTGCGTGGAATCGTAGGTCCGCACCCATTTGAGCAGGTCGGAGAACACGGAGATGATGTCCGCCAGCCCCACTTCTGTTTCCAGTTTCTTGATGGCGTTCGACAGTTTGGAAATGGTGTCCGCTTCCGCGGCGTTCGGGAACCGTTCCCCTTCCGGCTTTCCCATGATGGCGTTGTTGAGTTCCGCCAGCTGCCGGTACAGGTTCTTCAGCTGCTCCTCCCGTGTGATGGTTATGGAAGCCTTCAGCTGCTCCCAGTTTCCTTTGCCTATCCAGTTGTTCACAGTCACCCGTGAAACCCCCACACGCTCGGCTATTTCCGCCTGCGTGAGCGTTTCGCGGGTGTAGAGCGTTTTCGCCCATGCCTTTTTCTGCTCGTTTGTAAGTTCGGCCATATTACCTCCTTTTTTACGTGCAAAATTGATAAGGAAAAGGAGCGAAAAAAAACGCGCTCCGCATGATGACATTTTAAAGCGTCATGGCAATCCTTTAAAGTCTCCATGATGAAAACGCGGTTTGAAAAAGGCTTTTAATCCCCCTAATTTCGCACCGTAAACTTTGCAGGGAAGGACCTGCCAAAACGATAGTGACATGAGTAGATTTTTCAATATGATACCCGGAACCGATGCCTGTTGCATCCTTCTTTACGGTGACATCGGTGAGTACGATGATAACGTGCGCAGCGGTGATATTGCCCGTGAACTTCTGGAAGCGGAAGCCCTGACCGGGAAGGTGGACGTGCGTATCAACAGCAACGGCGGCGAGGTTTATTCGGGCATCGCCATTTTCAATGCCTTGAAGAACAGCAAGGCCGACATTACCATCTACGTGGACGGCATCGCCGCCAGCATGGCCTCCGTCATCGCCCTTTGCGGCAAGCCCGTGCAGATGAGCCGTTATGCCCGTCTGATGCTTCACAGTGTCCAGGGCGGCTGTTACGGCAACAAGGATGAGATGAAGGACTGCATCCGTGAGATCGAGGCGCTTGAGGATACCCTTTGCGAGATGTATGCCACCCGTATGGGCAAGGACAAGGAGGAAATCCGCGCGATGTATTTTGACGGCAAGGATCACTGGCTGCGTGCCGACGAGGCGCTGGCGCTGGGGCTTATCGACGGTATTTATGACGCTGACCCGGTACCGGAGGACAGTACCCCCGAACAAGTATTTCAAATATTCAATAACCGGCTGCACAAGCCACAAAACGAGAATAGCATGAATTTAGACGAACTCAAGAGACGTCCGCGGTTCAAGAACTGTGCGACGGATGACGATTTCCTGCGTGAAATCGGACTGCTGGAAACGGAGGCTGGCAAAGTCCCGGCCCTTGATGCCGAGGTCACCCGCCTGAAGGGCGAACTGAAGGTGTTCCAGGACAAGGCGGATGCGGATGACGCTGCCGCGCGTAAGAAACTGCTTGATGATGCGGAACAGGACGGCCGTATCGATGCCGCCACCCGCCCCATCTATGAGAACCTTCTGGCAAAAGACCGGGAGAACGGGGAAAAGGCATTGGAGAAGCTTTCCCCCAAACGTAGTGTCATGACCGACCTTCGTGTGAATCCGACGGGTGAAAGCCCCTGGAACAAGCGCATGAGCGAGATTAAGGACAAGTTGAACCATAAATAAAAACATTTGCCATGGCAATAGTAGTAAGAAACACGAATTACAACGGCGAGGTACTGGAGAAAATACTGGTCCTGGCCACCACCGGGAATGACCTTGTAGAAAAAGGTCTGATCATGGTGATCCCCGGTGTGGAGAAAAAAATCAGCCTGCCGCGTATCAAGACGGGCAAGATGCTCCAGAAGCGTAAGGAGAACCCGACTTTGGAAGACTCGAAAGGCAATTTCAATTACTCGGAGAAATCACTGGATCCGGAGGACTTCATGGCGTTCACGACTTTCAATCCCCGTGCCTTCGAGCATGTTTGGCGCAAGTGGCAGCCGAAGGGCAACCTCGTGTTTGCCGAACTTCCCCCCGAAGCGCAGAACACGCTTCTGGATGAACTTAGCAAGAGTGTGAAGTTCGAGCTGGGCTGGCATTACCTGAACGGCGAGTTCGGTTCGGACGACGACCACCTTTTCAACGGTATCCTGACCCAGGCGGCTAAAGATCCGGATGTGATCGTGGTTCCGGCTCCTTCCGATACTTCCATGATCGGCAAGTTGAAGGCTGTCCGCAAGGCTATTCCAAAAGCCCTGCGTGAGAATCCGAACCTGCGTATCCTGATGAGTATTGACGACTTCGACAAGTACGATGACGAGCTGACCGAACGCGAGTACAAGAACACGAGCGAGACGGACATCAACAAGAAGCGTTACAAGGGTATCACCATCGAGACGCTGAATTCCTGGCCTGATGGCCTTATCGTAGCCACGCTCTGCTCGATGAGCGCTGACGGCAACCTTTTTGCCGGTGTGAACCTCCAGGACGATGAGGAGGTGATCCAGATTGACAAGTGGATGAACTCCAGCGAGCTGTACTTCTTCAAGCTGCTTATGAAGGCCGACACGGAAATCGCCTTCGGCGAGGAGTTCGTGGTGCTTGACACCCGTGAGACTCCGGTGTTCAAGGTAGTGGAACGCAGCATTTCTGCCGATCCGGCCGCTCTTTCTTTCAAGGCCGCCGGTGAGAGCAAGGAGGTGAAGGTCACTGCCTCCGGTGATTACAGCGTGGTTTCCATTCCTGCCGGTTTCACGGCAGTCGGTACCGATGGCTCTCTGACGGTCACCGCCGGTGTGAACAGTAGCGGCAAGGCGGTATCCGGCACACTTGTACTGGGCCTGGACGCCGATCCGGAGAAGAAGGTGGAGATAGCACTGTCCCAGGCGGCCGTTGATGAAGAGGAAGGCGGTGAGTGATGGGAAAGCTGAAGTATCTTGTCATCCATTGCACGGCCACTCCTGAAGGGCGTGAGGTAAGCGGTGCGGAGATTCGCGCCTGGCATACGAACCCCGTCTCAAAGGGCGGCCGCGGCTGGAAGCAGGTCGGATATACCGACCTGTTCCATCTGAACGGCGGAGTGGAACGCCTGGTGAACAATAACGAGGACGCGAATGTGGACCCGTGGGAAGTGACCAACGGCGTGGCCGGTTACAATTCCGTGAGCCGCCATATCGTCTATGCCGGCGGGTGTGCAAAGGATGGTAAAACGCCTGCGGACACCCGTACCTCCTGGCAGAAAAAGGCGCTTGAGAAGTACGTGAAGGATTTCCATCGTCGTTTTCCCGATGTGAGAATCGTCGGTCACAATGAACTGGCGGCCAAAGCCTGCCCCAGTTTTGATGTACAGAGATGGCTTAAACAAATAGGTATAACTCAATAAATCAACAACAACATGAAAAGATTTCTTTTATTCTTTGTGCTGATACTCGGATTCGTGTCAGCAACTTTTGCCCAGACCGGTACAGTACCGGAAGTCGATTATAGCGCGATGATCACCACCTTTGCCGGTTTTGTCGGTGGCGTGGTGTTGCTCACGGAAGGGATCAAGGCTCTGTTTCCAAAAATGCAGGGCTTGGCGACACAGATTGTCAGCTGGTGTGTGGGCATTGTGGCCGCCATGCTTTTATGGTGGCTGGATGCGGGCTTTGTCGCTGATGCCACGTGGTATATCGCGTTGTGTTACGGGTTCGGTGCGTCCCTTGTGTCCAATGGTGTTGCCGATACGGGATTTGTCCAGTGGCTCATCGGACTGTTTGCGGGTAAGGATGCCGGTAAATAGGCTTTGACCTGAAAGACCAGTGTGCGTATGGACTTCAGTGCTGTCATGAATCTGGTGCTGGGCGGTGGTCTGGTAGCCACGATAATAGCCATCATCACCCTGAAATCAACGGTCAGGGAAGCGAGGGCGAAAGCGGAGAAGGCTACCGCCGAAGCCGAGACGGTACGGATTGACAATACCGAACATGCCACCCGTATCCTGATCGAGAATATTGTAGAACCCTTAAAAGAGGAACTGAATGAAAACAGGAAAGCTTTGCAGGCGACCCGGCGTGAAATGGCACGCCTCCGGAAAGCCATTGATACTGCCAACAGTTGCAGGCATCATGATGATTGTCCTGTTCTTTACGGGATGCGCGAGTACTCGAAAGAGCAGGACGGAGGTGAACCGGAACAGCAGCCTGTCGTCAAGCGCCGACAACGTGTCAAACGTGAGGCGGGGGTTGTTGATGGCGGGGATTCCGAAATCGGCGGTGAGCCTGACGATCCCTCCGGACAGCCTCCGTAAACTTCCCTCCGGTTCGTCCTACCATTCCAGGAACGGGCAGGCGGGCCTGACGGTGAAGAGCGATGCGGCCGGCAATATCATAGCGGAGGCATCCTGCGACAGCCTCCAGCGGCTGGTACTGTGTTATGAGGAGGAACTGACCCGTATCCGTAATGAGACACATGAGGACTCATTCACAGTTGAAACGGAATTTGAACGTCGCTTTAGTCCCGTTAAAATAGCGCTGGCCGCTTTTATAACCGGATGTGTTGCCGGCATAGTATTAACTTTCAAAATCAAGAAACAATGAATAAGAATTTCATGTACGGCGTCGGTGCCGTGAAATACAAGGACTTTGTGGTGGGTTACATAGAGAAGAATTCGTTTGACATGGGCGGGCAGAAACCCGAATCCGCCAAAATCGAGGCGGAGCAGGTGCCGGGAACCCCGGTGCTTATCATTCCCCAGTCGAATGGCAGCATCGCCCCCACGTTCAACGTTATCCAGCTGAACTACGAAAACCTGCATAGCTTGCTGGGTGGTACCATGCACTACAAGGAAGAGGACTCGGAAAAGAAAACCCCGATTGGTTGGACGGCCCCGACGGCAGCCGTGTTGCTGACCGGTCCGTGGGAAATAGCCCTTGTTTCGGGGCAGAGCATCCTGATTCCCAATGGCACGCTACTTTCCAATCTCGGCGGCAAGCTGACCCTGACAGAAACGGCGAAAATCGAATGCACGCTGGAAGTGGCCATGCCGGAAGACGGCTCCCAGCCCCATGGCGTATTCAATACGGATTCTATCCCGGAAGAGTGGAAACAGTATAAACTGCCTCCTGCTGAATCTGCCGCTGCTGCTTCCACTAACCTGGCCGAGGAGTAGCGTATGGACGAAGCTGTCATCAAGCAGATCCAGCGTGAGGGTGCGGACGCGCTGCTGGATATCGGTGTGAGCGTCCCGCTGAAAGCGTTTCATATCCCTTTCAGGAAATCCCCGCTGGAGCTGCGCGTGACCATGAGGCGGCCTTATATGTCCGGTCAGATTCTTTTTGCCCGGACATATTTGTCGATGGGGATCACCAGTGAGGAGATGTGGGGGTTCAGCAAGGAGGAGGAAATGCAGTTTCTGGCCTCTCACGGCAAGGCGGTGAGCCGTATGGTGGCCTATACCCTTTGTCGTGGCCCTTTCAGCCGCCGCGTGCTTTTGCGCCCGGTGGCATGGCTCATAAGGAACTTCATGGAACAGCGTTATCTGGTGGGTGCGATCAAGCGTTTTGTCAGCCTGATGGGTACCGACCCTTTTATACCTATTATCAGATCAGCCGAGCGGACGAATCCGATGAGCTTGAGACTGAGCCAAAGAAAGAAGGGGAGTTAAAGAGCCGTTATGAAGGCTCCCATAGCCCTTTCGGTTTTGTGTGGCAGATTGCCAGTGCCACCGGCTGGAGCGTGGACTATATACTGAACAAGGTGAATTACCAGACCCTGATCATGATGCTTAGTGACGCTCCCCGGTATGTCCGTGACAAGTCCGGATCTTCCGGTCCTGCGGATGAGCGGAGCGCCGAGGATGAAGCGGATGGAATAGTAGGATTTTTTCAAAGCAAGCTAAAATAGATGAAACCGGTACAAATAGAATTCCTTATGGTGGACCATTTGAGCGCCCGTCTTGACAAGGCCGTGGGCAAGATCGAGCGGATGTCCCAGCAGGCATCGTCCGCCAACAGACAGATCCGGGAACTTGACAGGAGCGGTTCCCTGTTGAACAACACCGTCGGCAAGCTGGCGGCCGCCTTTACTATCAAGGAGCTGGTGTCGAACATCACCAAGGTACGCGGCGAGTTCCAGCAGCTGGAGGTGTCGTTTCAGACCATGCTCGGCAGTGCGGAGAAGGCCGACACCCTGATGCAGCAGTTGGTACATACGGCCGCGACCACTCCTTTCGGCCTGGAGGATGTCGCGCAGGGTGCCAAGCAGCTTCTTGCCTACGGGTTTGGAGCGGAGAAAGTGAACGAGACGCTGATCCGCTTGGGTGACATCGCTGCCGGACTTTCCATCCCTTTGAACGATCTGGTCTATCTTTACGGCACCACCATGTCCCAGGGACGGCTTTATACACAGGACCTGAACCAGTTCACCGGCCGGGGCATCCCTATGATCGCCGAACTGGCCAAGCAGTTCGGCGTGGCTGAAAGCAAGGTGAAGGAGCTTGTGGAGGAAGGCAAGGTCGGTTTTCCCGAAGTGCAGAAGGTCATAGAGAGCCTGACGGACGAGGGCGGAAAATTCAGTGGTCTGATGGAGGCACAATCCAAAACGATAACCGGACAGATCTCCAATATAGAGGATGCCGTTTCAATGATGTTCAATGAAATCGGGCAACAGTCGGAAGGTGTCATCAACACCACGCTTTCCGGTGTTTCCTACATGGTGGAGCATTACGAACGTTTCGGCCGTATCCTGCTCGGGCTTGTCGGTACGTATGGTGTGTACCGGACCGCCGTCATGACAGTCACGGCCGTGAAAGGCTGGGCGGTGGCTGCGGAGGCGTTGCATTACAACTGGCTCCTGCTGGTTGAGAAAGCGCAGAAAATGCTCAACCGGACCATGCTTTCCAATCCCTATGTGCTGGTTGCGACCCTGCTTGCCGGTGTTGCCGTGGCACTGATCTCCATGAAGACGGAAACCGAACGTTTGCAGGAATCCGAGGAAAGGTATCAGCAGCAGAAGCAGAAAACCATAGAGGCCGAGGAAGAGCACAGGCGCAAAATAGAGGAACTGTGTTCCATTGCCGGGGATGAAGCCGTGTCCACGGATGCCCGGCGTGAGGCGCTAAACAAGCTGGAACAGAAATATCCGGATATATTCTCCAAATACGACACCGAGTATGAGAAACTGAAGAATATCAAGAAAATCAAGGAAGAGATAGCCCGATTGGAAGCCGGTGAGTCCATATCCAATCCCGCCAATGAATTGAAACGTGTGGATGACAGGATAAAAGAACTTGAAGGCAAGACCCGGTTGGCAACCGAATATTACCAGGACAGCTACGGGCGGCAAAGAGCCCGATATGTCCGGAAATCCGCACGTTCAAGGGATGAGGAGGCAGAGCTTCAGAATCTGTACGGAAAACGCAAGAGCCTGAACGGACAAATCCGCAAGGACGAGGTAAATGCCTATTTCGAAAACCTGACCGGTGTGAGTAACGAGACCCTTGCACAGCAGATAAAGCAGCGTAGAACCCTGCTTGCCCGGATGTCTGTCCAGGAGAAGGAATACGGAAAGATTACGCAGGGTGACGAAAATCTTACCGGAACTTATTCCCGTGACGAACTGAAGTATCAGCTGAACAAACTGGTTTCGGAACAAAACCGGCGTAACCTGCCCACGGATTCAAGCACTGACTGGGTGGCTGCGGCAAAAGAGAAATACCAGGATGCGCTCAAGGCTTATAACGCCTTTCTTCAGGAAACGTCCAACAGCCTTTCCCGTGAGAAGTTTGAGAAGAAGGCGAAAGAACTGAAGGATGCCGTCGATACCGCCAAAAAGGAGTACGACAAGGTCAAGCCCGGTGAGGATAAGGATTCCGAGGCCGAACGGAAGAAGGCGGACAAGGCGGAGAAAGAAGCCCAACGCCGCAAACAGGTTTCTGAAAAGCTGGGCCAGGAACTCGCCGGGCTGCAAAGGAAGAATGACGAGGCGGAGATTGAGATGATGACCGAGGGGCTGGAGAAGAAGCTGCGCCAGATAGACAATGAATACCAGGCACGCAAGGATGAAATAGCCAGGCAGGAAGCCGGTTGGAAACGTGACAACGCGAAAGCGGGGCAGTCCGGTTCGCTGTCGGAAGATCAGCAGTCCGAAATAGACAAGGCCCGTGAGCTGAACGAGTCCGGCCGACAGAAGAAAATAGCGGAAGCTTATCGGGAAGAGTTCGGAGTGATGCAGGAATATTTGCAGGCCTACGGCACCTTCCAGCAGCAGAAACTCGCCATCGCGACCGAATATGCGGAAAAGATACAAAAGACGACGTCCGGCAGCGAGAAGCTCTCTCTCGGTGTTGAACGTGACAGCAAACTTGCCGGCATCGAAGTGCAGGAACTGAAAGCCCGTATTGACTGGGGTACTGTCTTCGGTGAATTCGGCGGGATGTTTTCCGATATGATAAAGCCTGTATTGGCGGATGCCAGAAAATACATGCTCACTGACGAGTTCCGAAATGCCGACCATGCCAGCCAGGACGCGCTTGTCTCTGCCGTCCAGCAGATGGAGAGGGCTTTGGGCGGTTCCGGCAAGGTCAGTTTCAAGAAACTGGGTGCCGAGGTTACTGCCTACCAGAAAGCCCTTTCAGACCTGAAGGAGGCACAGGCGGTGTATGCGGACACCTATACGGCACTCATTGCCGCCCAGAAATCATACATTGAGGCGCAACAGTCCGGAACCGAACAGGAGAAGGAGTCCGCCCGGCAAGCCCTGGAAACGGCGCAGGCTAATGCCGATGCCGCGAGTGAGAATATAAACGCCTTGCAGGAAACGGCTGACAGTGCCCGGCAGTCCCTCTCGAATACTGCCTCCGGTCTGAAGACCAGTATGGAGAATGTGAGGGACGGATTGCAGCAGATTGCCTCCGGCAGTATCAGCGGGGCGTATAATGGCCTGATCACACTCGGCAAAGGTGCCAAGGAAGTGGACGGCAAACTGGGCGAGGCTTTCGGAAAGGTTTCCGAAACACTTGAGGATGTGCCTGTTGTCGGCTGGATTGTAAGTATTATAGACCTTTTCAAAGATGGTTTGAGTGTGGTCATCGGTGGCCTGCTCGACGCGGTGTTCAATGCCGTGAGCGGTATTCTTGACGATGTGCTTTCCGGTGATCTTTTTGTGACTATCGGAAAATCGCTGCTTTCCGGTGTGGGCAAGATATTCGACGCATTGACCTGGGGCGGATTTTCCTCCTGGACGACTTCAAGCAATGCCAAAGAGGTCCAGGAAACCATCGACCGGCTGACCGAGCGCAACGAGACCTTGCAGACGGCTATCGAGGACCTGACGGAGGAGATCAAGGCGAGCAAGGGTACAAAGTCCGTGGCCGCCTACCGGGATGCCTACAGGCTCCAGCAGGAGACGAACTCGAACTATCTGGACATGGCCATGTCGCAGGCCGGCTATCACGGTTCGCATCACAGCTGGAATTATTACTGGGGCGGTTTCTCACAGGAACAGATTGACCGTTTGAGCGGTCAGATCGGGCGTAGCTGGAACGGTGACATCTGGAACCTAAGTCCGGAGGAGATGAAGAAGTTGCGCAGTAACGTGGACATGTGGACGCAGATCCAGGATACCGGCAAGGGCGGATATGGAGGTCGTCTGACCGAGAAGCTGGATGACTATATCGACCAGGCGGGCAAGCTGGAGGAACTTACCGACCAGCTGTATGAAGGTCTCACCGGTATTTCCTTCGACAGCATGTACAGCAGTTTCGTGGATAACCTGATGGATATGAAGTATGATGCCGCAGCCGCGGCGGAGGACATATCCGAGTATTTCATGCGTGCGATGCTGTCAAACAAGATCGGTGAGCTGTATTCCGACAAGCTGAAAGGCTGGTGGGAGAAATTCGGCAAGGCGATGGAAGACAATGACCTTACAGAAGCCGAGCGTAAGGCCCTCCAGGACGAGTACATGAAGTATGTCGAGGAAGCCATCGCTCTTCGTGACAATCTTGCCGCGGCCACCGGGTACGATAACTCGGGCGGTACGAGCCAGAGCGCCAAAACCGGCGGTTTTTCAGCCATGACACAGGACCAGGGTACAAAACTGGACGGCATGTTCACCAGCGGGTTGCAACACTGGTCGAGCATCGATGAGAAGATGGAGAGCGTCATCGACAAGATGAACACCGCCGAGGGGCATCTTGCCCGTATCGAGGAGAACACCGGCACGAGCGCGTCGCACCTTGGCAAAATAGAGGAAGAGATTCGTAAAATCAATCGTGACGGAGTAAAATGCAAATGATATGGAAAAGATATTAGGCGGTCTGGTACTTGTCAACGGTACCGACATCTGGAGTACATACGGGGTGTTCCTCGTTGAGGACAAGCGCGGCGGGATGGATAACCTGACCGCCATCCTGACCCCGAGCAAGACGAAAACGGACACGGCTGTGAATATCCGGGAGGAGGACGGGGAGAAATATTCCTCCGTGCTGACGCCCAGGAACGAGGCCCGTGACGTGACGCTTCATTTCGCCCTGTTTGGCAAAACGCAGGCCGGCTGGCTGAAGAAGTATTTCGAGTTCATCAATTTCCTGAAGAAAGGCCGTGACGGGTGGCTTGAGATTTCCTTTCCCCAACTTGCCCTGACTCTCCGTGTGAAATATACGGATTGCAGCAAGTTCCAGCCTCTGACCTATCTCTGGAAGGAAGGCGTGCACGCCGGCAAGTTCAAGGTGAAGTTCCGGGAACCTGTCCCGGTCATATAAATGTGATTCAAACCCTATTCAAACGACGTTTAAACAAGATACAGACATGCTGACCATCTATGACAGCAACGGCAACAGACGGACCGATATCGAGGCGGGCGACAGCTCCACCCAGGTGAAGGAGGTGCAGGGTGACAATGTCCTGACACTCTCTTTCACGCATTACGAATATATCGCCCTGGACGTGAATGACCGGGTGGACTTTGAGGGTGAGCGCTACTGGCTGACCGAACGGTACATCCCGAAGCAGAAGAGCGGCCAGGAGTGGGTATATGATTTGAAGTTTTACGGTATCGAGAGCCTGGTGAGACGTTTTCTTGTGCTGGAGACCACCGACGGGAACACCGAGCCTGTGTTCACGCTGACAGCGACTCCGCGTGAACACGTGGCCATGATCGTGAAGTGTATCAATGACGGAATGAACCACACCACCGACTGGAAAGTGGGGCGGGTGGACGGTACGGACCTTATCGTCATCGATTACGAGGGGAAGTACTGCAACGAAGCCCTGAAAGAGATAGCCGAAGCGGTCGGCGGGCAGGCTGAATGGTGGGTGGAAGGCCAGACCGTGAACGTGTGCCGGTGTGAGCATGGCGAGGAAATAACGCTGGGCTACGGGAAGGGACTGACCGGAATCGAACGCGACACGACGGGTACCGACAATTTTTATACCCGGTTGTTCCCGGTAGGCAGCACGCGGAACATAGATCCGTCAAAATACGGGCATAGCCGCCTGATGCTTCCGGGGGGCAGGCAATATGTCGAGATACATACGGAGGAGTACGGCATCTATGACCGTTACGAGCAAGACGCCTTCAGCGGCATTTATCCCCGCAGGATCGGGGCTGTCAGCAGTGTGCGCAGCGAAGATGTGAAAGATGACGACGGCAACCCTTTCACGGTCTATTATTTCAGGGACGACAGCCTGAATTTCGATCCGAACGATTACGAGCTGCCCGACGAGACCAAACGTGTATCGTTCCAGGACGGTGACCTTTCCGGACTGGGGCAGGGTGAGGACCACTATTTCGAGGTGAATTTCAACAGTGCCACCCGTGAGTTCGAGATTATTACGATATGGCCCTATGATGATGACACGCAACTCCCCGGCGGCAAACTTATTCCGAAATCCGGTGACCGTTATATTCTCTGGAATATCCGTATGCCGGACGAATATTACCCGCTTGCCGAGGAGGAGTTTCTTACGGCGGTGGAACAGTTCAATACCGAATGCTGGCAGGATCTTGCCGTTTACAAGGCCCCGACCGACCATGTGTGGATTGAGGAGAACGGTGTTTCCCTGTCCGTAGGCCGCCGTGTGAGACTTGAAAGCGAGGAGTATTTCCCCGAAACCGGTTATCGCAGCAGCCGCATCACGAAAATTACCCGGAAGGTGAACCAACCCGGGGAGATGGACATCGAGATCAGCGATGCCCTGCATAGTGGTGCGTTTGAACGGGTGAATGACAGTATCGGGGAACTGAAAAACTATACGAAGTCAAAGGCGGAGGGTGCCGCGCTTCCTGACATTATCCGTAGCTGGGACAAGACACTGCCTACGGACAACAATCTTTTTTCCGCGCGGAGAAGTCAGGCGGAACACATCAGCAAAAAAAAGAATGACCGTGCAAAGGGGAAGATCACCTTCGAAGCGGGAGCCTCTTTCGGACAGGAGGATAATGCGGGTATTGATGACAAGGGCAATGCCGAGTTGCTGACCCTTGTCGTGCGTGAGTTCCTTCGCAGCCCGAAATTCGTGGACGGTCTTTTCGGTGAGGGGTGGCGGCTGTGGATGGAGGACGCTTTGTCCCATCTTACCATCGACAAGCTGACGGTACGCCAGGTCATGGTAGTATTGGAGCTGCTTATCGAGAAGGTACGCAGCGTTGGCGGCCAGCTGTGCGTCAGCGCCGCCAACGGGAAAATAAAGACCGCCGTACTTGAGGACGGTTACTGGAGGATCACTTTCGAGCAGGACAACAGTTTCCAGGCCCATGACCTGATGCGCTGCGCCACGTTCAGCGGCGGGAACCTGAAAGGGTACTGGGTGGAGGTGGCCGGCGTGGAGGGTGACTCCATTCTCGTAAGTGAGGATGAATTTTCAGGTTCCCTTCCGGAGGCCGGTGACGAGTGCGTGCTGATGGGCAACACGGAGAACCCGCTGCGTCAGAACCTGATCCTGATCTCCGCCACCGAGGACGGTCAGCCCCGCGTGGACGTGATGGACGGGGTGAAGGCGAAGAACTTCACCGGCTGCCTTCGTGCGCGCCTGGGCAACCTGGACGGCATCAGCGATGACTGGTTCCCGGCTGACAACCAGCCGCACGGCAACGGCCTTTACAGCGACAACGCCTACCTGCGCGGGACTTTCCTTCTGGTGACCGGTGAGGACATCAAGACCAAGTTCGAGATCGTGGAGGGGCGCATCACCAGCGCGGTGACCGCCCTAAGGAACGACTTCGCCACGGAGAAGGGCTACCTGAACAACCCCGCCTTCGATGACGGGCTGGAGAAATGGAACACGGAGAACGAGACGGTGTTCTTCCTGGCAGGTAACAAATGGATCTGGGCGAACAACAACGTACTGACCAGAAAGGGCGACGGGGCGAGCGTGACGGTGGATGACGGGCGGACGGTGGTGCACATCCGTAACAAGTACATCCTCCAGAAACGGGCGAATTTGAAAAGCATCCCCTCCATGCCTGTGAACGGTGACGGGGAGAAGGAGGCCGTGCCGGTGTACCTTTCCTTCTTCTACCGCTGCGCAACCAAAGGGACTCTAAGAGTCCAGTTCCTGGACGTTGACAAGACGGGTTTCGCGAACTTCAACAGCCTGGAGGTGGAGGAGGAACTGTCTGCAACTGATGGTTACGTGCAGTACACCTGTAGCGGCCTCTGGAACGGTACCGGTGATTTCAAACTGTCCTTTACCGGTGACATCTACCTGTATATGCTCGTGCTGTCCACTGACAAGGTGGAGAGCCTTGCACACCGCTACCGGACGCTTTTCGAGCAGTCGGAGCGTCTGGTGAAGATAACGGCCGCCGTCTTTGACCGTGACGAGAATATGCTGGAAGAGACGGGGCTTGTGGTGAAGCCTGAAGGCGCGGGCATCTACGCCCAGGACGCGGACGGGAAACTGGCGCTTATCGGCGTGAGTGTGGACGGGACGGACGCTGACGGCAACAAGATCAGCGTGGTGAAGCTGACCGGTGACCGCGTCAAGCTGGAGGGCCTCGTGACGGCCAACGATAATTTCAAGATCCTGGAGGACGGGAGCATCGAGGCGAACGCGGGCACGTTCTCCGGGCATATCCGCACGAACTTCCACCTTGTGGAGTCGAGCGACGCCGTCCTGACCTCCTGCTCGGGCCGCGGCGAGGCCGGCTACCTGATCGGCCGCGAGCTGAGCCTGAAGGTGGACATGGCCGGTTCGTCGAACGGTGCGGACATCATCCTTCCGAACGACGTGCGTTATATCGGCTCGCGCGTAACCCTTTACAACGGCTGCCACCCTCCCTATACGCGTACGGTGGGCTCTATCCGCTACAGCTCCGTCCGTGTGGACGACGGCACGCTGCTCCGCGGTTCCAACGTGAACCTTAGCAGTGATTCGCTGCTTTCCTATTCCGACCCCTACAGGATCGACTGGATCAGCGGGATCATCGAGCTGGTCGGTACCCCCGAGCTGAACGGGAGAATCCTTGCGGACCTGGTTTCGTGGCGGGGAGCGTCGGCCGGTCCCCCCGCTTCCCCCTCGAGCGGATGGCTTTACTACGACACGAAAAGGAACCGCAACTACCTTTACTGGTACGGCGCGTGGGTGGAGTTCCCCGTTTACGGCGGCGCTTCCGATGATCTCCGCATCACGTGGAAGGGAGAGCTTTCTTCCGCTCCGGAGAACCCGGAGAGGAACTGGCTGTACGTCACCTCCGTGAACCGCTTCCTCCTGCTCTACACGGGCGAGGATTGGGAGGAGCCCGCCATCATTAACAGCCTGAACAAGTGCGGCTGGTGCATCCTTGGCTTCAGCGCGCTTTCATACCATTATTACAATGACTGACAACAATAAAAAAGGAGGAATAACTTATGGCACTTACAGAATCGGAGAAAACGGAACTTAAGAACGACATCCTGAACGCTATCAAGGCCGAGAGCCAGAGCGTTGATGAACTTGTGGAGGTCAGCTCCCTTGACAATATCAAAAGTCTCCCCGCCCTTCGCGGCAGTGAGCTGGTGAGTGCTCCGCTCACCCTTTTGCGTAAACCGGCCGATGATGCCGCTGCCACGGCGAATGCGTCTGCCACGAAAGCGGATAATGCTGCGGCTTTGGCGAATAAAGCTGCGGGTATGGCGTCTGATGCGGCCGGTACCGCCAATCAGGCTGCTGAAACTGCAAATTCCGCCGCGGCAGCGGCATCCGCGGCTGCGAAACAGGCGGAGGATGCCGCCGCCGGTGTGAACGACGGTTTGGTCGGTGGCATGACGGCCGTCCCTGATGAGGAGAACGACACGGTGAAACTCACCCTGCTGGGGAAGACCGGGACGGAGATTGCCTCCGTTGATATTCCCGGTGGTACGGGCGGTGGCGGTAACACGTATAATGTGACGGCGGAAGTCCCTTTAGAGAGCGGTTATTATGTCCTTTCCTCCGCGATCGGTGCCGTGGATGAGAAATACCGTTACAAGGGCCGTTGCATCACCTATGAAGTCTCGCAGGGCAAATGGGAGACCAAACAGTTCGTGGGGACAAGTCTGTCGAGCTGGGAGCAGGAGGCGAGCTGGGAGGACTTCGGCGGTGCCGGAACGATGAAGAGCCTGACGGTGAACGGCGAGAAGAAAGTTCCCGACAGCGAGGGCAACGTGGATCTGACCATCGACAAGCTGGAAGTGGACGAGAGCCTGGATGCCGACAGTACCAATCCCGTCCAGAACAAGACCGTCGCCGCCAAATTCCAGGAGGTGGAAGCCGGTACCGTGTTCGGCATGAGCGCGGAAGTGAGCGACGACGAGAGCAGTGTCCGCCTTGCGCTGACCAACAAGAGCGGGGCGGAGATCGCGAGCGTTGACATCCCGGCCGGCAGCGGTGGCGGCGGTGAGTCCTCCACCACCAAGATCGTGCTGCTTGCCGAGACCGACAAGAAAACCGTGAAGGAAGGCGGAGCGGTGAAACTTACCTATACCTATGACCACCAGGTTGCCGGCGGTGATGACAAGGGTAGCAGTACCGGACAGAAAGCGACCGTCACCATCCAGGTGAAGCGCGGGACGACCACCACTTATTCCTCCTCGCTGAAGGAAGTGAGCAAGGGTACCTATACCCTTGACCTGACCAAATACCTGCTGGTGGGCACGAGCGATATCTACGTCATTGCCGAGACTACCGATCCCACCACGGGCAAGGCGCAGAAGAAGCAGGCGTACGTGAGCGTGAAGAGCGTCACCCTGTCCCTTTCCTGCGGTTACAACCTGGCGGCCACCATCCAGAACGGTGGTTACGGTACCTATGATTCCGCGAGTATACCCTACGCCGTGAGCGGTACCGGCACGAAAACCGTCAGCCTGTACGTGGACGGTGTACAGCAGAACGCGCATACGGTCACCCGCAGCGGCACGACGAACGGCAGTTTCGAGGTTTCCATGACCGGCCTGTCCGTGGGGCGGCATACCGCCCAGCTGGTGGCCGAGATGGAAACTGACGACCTCACGCTGAAAAGCGAGAGCATCCATATCGACCTGCTGAAGGCCGGAACCGGCGCGCCCTTCATCGGTTTGAAGCTCATTCATGCCGACGGGCATGTCCTCGGACGGGACGAGCATCTGGAGCCGGTCCTTGAAGCCGGCCGCTACGAGAAGCTCACTTTCGACTGGGTGGCCTATGATCCCGACCGTGTGCCCGCTGAAGTGGAGTTCTGGAAAAACGGCGTCAAGAGCAGTACCGTGAGCGCTCCCCGCAGCATGATGACCTACAGTAACCGGTTTACCGAGGAAGGCACGCAGACGCTTGTCCTGAAAGCCGGTCCGACCGGGTACACTTTGCGCATCGACGTGGGTGAGAGCGGTATCGATATCAGCGAGGCCACCTACGGCCTGGCGGTCAAGCTTGACGCGGCGGGCCGCAGCAACGGGGAGAGTAACCCCGGAACATGGGAGTCGAACGGCGTGGAGACCACGTTCGAGGGTTTTGACTGGAGCAGCAACGGCTGGACGGGTGAGGCGCTGAAGCTGACCAACGGTGCGAAAGCCGTCATCGGCTACCGGCCCTTTGCCACCGATGTGAAAAGTACGGGGCTGACCATTGAACTGACCCTCCGGGTAAGCAATCCCACTGACAGCGATACCGCAGTTGTGGACTGTCTCGACAGTGGCAAGGGGCTTTATATCACCCCTTCGGAAGCGAGTTTCAAGACCGGTGAGAAAGTGTCCTATACCAACGAGGACGACGAGCTGGTGGAGCGTGAGATCAAGCTGGGCACGAATTATGTGGAAGACCGGTGGATCAAGGTGGCCCTCATGGTGGGTACCCGCAATGAGAGCCGTCTGATGGAGCTTTATGTGGACGGCAACCGTACCGGTGCCGACATCTACGACAACGCCTTCAGCTTCCGCCAGGACAATCCGAAATATATCACCATTGACAGCGCCGGGGCGGACGTGGAGGTAAAGAGCGTGCGTATCTATACCCGCCGGTTGAGTGACGACGAGGAACTGGAGAACCGGATGGTGGACAGTGCGGACGGTGAGGAGATGATCGCGCTGTATGAGGAGAACGATATCCTGGGTGATACCGACACTGTGGATATGGACAAGCTGCGTGCCAAGGGCAAGGGGGTGCTGCGTATCGTGCGCCAGAACAAGCTCGATGACGTGTATGCCGAGAACAACAAGAAGACGGACTTTTCGGCGGATATCTTCTATTACTCCCCTTTCGGATCCGAATACGACTTCGTGCTTCGTGACTGTTATATCCGTATTCAGGGTACCAGTTCCACGAAATATCCGAGCAAGAACATCCGTATCTATATCAGCAAGGGCGGCACGAACCTTAGCTTCACCGTTGGCGGCAAGGAGCAGGCGGAAAAGAAATATCCCGTCCGTCCCGGTGGCATCGCCATGAACCTGATCTGTCTGAAGAGTGATTATTCCGACTCGTCCATGTCGCTGAACACAGGCGGTGCCAAACTGTTCAACGACGTGCTGAAGGAGATGGGGCTTCTCACCCCTCCGCAGCGTTACCAGTACGAGACGGGCGGCAGCGATTTGAACGCGGTCACCGTGCGTACCGCTATCGACGGTGTGCCTATCGACATGTTTGTGGCGGCTGCGGAGGACGGCGAGAACAACTATGTGGGGCAATACAACTTCAACAACGAGAAAAGCAAGAGCGGCGACCTGTTCGGCCTTAGTGGCGTGGAGGGTTACGATCCTGCCTGTCCCCTCACTCTGGAAATGCTGAACAATACCGAGGCCATGTGCCTTTTCAAGACCACAAGTGACGCTCATCTGGAGGAGGTGTTTGATGCCGGTGCCGAGACCAACGTTCCGGATGATGTGAAATGGGCGGGCCTTGACGAGTCGCAGCGTACGGCCGTGAAACGGCTGTACGCATGGATACGCTCGTGTGTTCCGGACGGTGCGACGAGCGCCGACCTCTCCACTTTTAAGAGCGAGAAGTTCAGGGACGAGATAAGTGACTATTTCGACAAGGCTTTCCTGCTGACGTATTACCTCTGGACGGACTATTTCCTTGCCGTTGACCAGCGTGCGAAGAACATGATGCTGCGCACGTGGGACGGCCTGATATGGTACATCACCTACTACGACGGTGATACCCAGATGGGAAAACGTAACGACTGTTTCCTGGTGTATGACTACACCACCGACCGCGACACTTATGACGCCGAGGCCGGGAAATATGCCTTTGAAGGCCGTGACAGCTGGCTTTGGAACCTCGTTCTGGCCAACCTGGACGCTGACCTGAAGACACAGGCGCAGGCTCTTCGCGGTGTACTTACCACCAGCCGTGTCCTGGACATGCTGAACGTGGAGCAGGCGGGCAACTGGTGCGACCGTGCCTATAACAAGAGCGGCGAGCTGAAGTACATCCTGCCCGCCACGCAGGAGATGTACGGCAAGGTGTGGCCGTTCATCTACGCCCTTCAGGGCAGTAACCGTGCGCACCGTGAATATTTCGTGCGTAATCGTTTCGCCCTTCTGGATGCTAAGTACGGCACGAGCAATTTCACCAGTGACAACATCGACCTCTATCTGGCACGTACGGCTGCTGACACCCCCGACGTGCTGAAGATTACGGCCAACGAGGTTTATGCTTTCGGCTACGGTACGAACAACAGCCCGAATATAGGGAATACCGGCATCATCAAGAAAGATGCGGCTGCGAGCCTTTCCATCACCGGTGCCTATACGGTGAACGATCCCTTGAGGGTTTATGGCGCGAGCCGTATGAAGGTGCTGGATATGAGCGGGGCCGCCGACCACCTGAAAAACGCTTTCGACCTGGGCAAATGTACCGTGCTGCGCGAACTGAACCTTCAAAGTTCCGGCAACGGCAGTACCGGCTGGTGGTTGAACATCGGCAACTGCAAGCAGCTACGTAAACTCAACCTTCGTAACCAGGCACAGGCGAAAACCGGGGGAAGTACCAGTACCGAGCTGGATTTGAGTGCGCAGACCAAGCTGGAAGAACTTGAGGCCCGCGGTACGCAGGTGCAGAGCGTGGTGCTAGCCAAGGGTTCTCCCGTGACGCTGCTCCACCTTCCCGGTACACTGACCAGCCTCCGTCTGGAATATCTGGGCAGACTGACCACCGGCGGGCTGACATTGGAAAGCTACAGCAAGGTGAAGACCTTCATCTTTGACAGTTGTCCAGGTATTGACTGGGAAACCCTGCTGGGCCGTTGCACGGGTGTGGAACGTATCAGAGTAACCGGTATTGACCGCGAGGATGACGGTACGTGGCTGGATAAGTTTGTCGGGATGGGCGGTGTGGATTCCGATGGCAACACTACGGACACGTGCGCCTTGGTGGGTACGGTACAGCTCACGCGCTACATTGATGACGATACGTACAGCGCTCTGAAGGCGCACTTCCCGGAACTGAATATCCGGCAGCCGGAATACACGATGATCGAGTTCGACGACGAGGTATCGGATGACGCGAACGTGAGCAACCTTGACAACGGTACCGGCTACAAGTATGACAACGCGTATGAGGTGAGCGGTCATATTTCCGCCATCCTGAAGCAGCGTCACCGTGTACTTGCTAAAGTGACTAAAAAAGCGACGACGCGGGGTGTGAACATGGCGAACGTTGATACCACGGTGAACAACCTGGACGGTGAGATGACCTACTACCCGCTGGACGACACGGACAGCAACAAGTACGCCGACGGCACGGCTGCCAGACTGGACGGCACTGAAGGTGACTGGATGATGTACGAGCCCTTCTTCTGGAGCAAGGGTATCAATGATTACCTGAACGGCAAGCATTACTCCTGTTACAGCAGTAACGGTTCGGATAACATGCCTTCCGTTCCGGATGCTGACGTCCTTACGCTTGACGACATTAAGGGCACGAGTGGCGGTTATCTTTCCGGTCGTAAGATCATGAGCGGAAAGGATACGCTTTCGAACAGCTACAGTACTGACAGTACGTATTCGGTATGCAAGGTGAACGTGGACGGTTACAAGCGTGTGCGTTTCCCGAGCGTTCCCGGTACAAGCCTTGTCGGAAGCATTTTCACAGACGATTCCGGCACGGTCATCAGTTCAATCGTCGTCCCTACCTTGAGCAACAAGTTCGAGGCCGGTATGTACCTGATTGCCGATGTTCCGGAGGGTGCCACTGCTCTTCACTTCTCCATTCTGAACACGGCAGAGTTCGATAAGGTTGTCCTTTCTAACAGTGACAGGATCGAGGATATGGAACCCGAATGGGTGCCTAATGACGAGCACTTGTGTGCCGTTGTGGGCAGCAGTGTTGTCGGTTCCAAACTTCGCGCCTGCATTACCGGCGGGAGCACTACGGCGAGCATGACCTGGGCTGATTTCCACTATTACAGTGTCCAGCGCGGTATGCAGCAGATTGATGCCCTTATGCACTCGCGCATCGCGAATCTTTTCTACGCGAAGTACGGTCGTCGTGACAGCCAGGAACAATGCGGCGCGGGCTCTCACACGAACAACCGTACTACGGGTGGTACTGCCAGCCGCGGTATGACGGACACGATCGGCTACGAGGAAGCCTCCTCAATCAACCCTAATGTGACGAACAGCCTGATAGAAAACTCCGTCCACCAGTATGCGTGGTACCGTGAGAAGGATGACTACGGCGGGGCCACGGTTACGCAGGTGAATAATATTTGCTGCCTTGGCTACGAGGACATCTATGGTCATAAATATGACATGATGGACGGCGTGGATCTTCCTAATGACACGGGCAATTCCGGGAAGTGGCGCATCTGGATGCCTGACGGCAGTACCCGCCTGGTTAAGGGTTCCGTGAGCTCCGGTATCTGGATTACCGCCGTGGCGCATGGCAAATATATGGACGTGATTCCGGTGGGTTCCGTTTCGGGTTCCTCCTCGACAAATTACTGCGACATCTACTACATATCCACTGCCTCCAGCCGTGTGGTCTATCGTGGCAGCTACAACGCGTACCCGTATGGCGGTGTTTCGATGTCGTATGCGAGCTACGATTCCTCGTATACGTACACGAGCATCGGTTCTCGTCTGGCCTTCCGCGGCCGGCTCGTTAAGGCGTCGAGCGCCGTGGCGTTTAAAGCGATAAGCGAGGTTGCATGATCGGCCGCGTAAAGCGTCAAAGCGGGAGCGAAGCGACAAAACATCCGGTGTTCCCCGAGCAGGGGAACGCCGTTCATTACGGGCGTCAGCCCGTCGAAAAATATTTTTTTGACGTCAGGTTTTGTATCTGTTTGTTAAATAATAATTTGAAAATAGTACTTTTGCATTTGAAAGGTGGCGCCTCCCCATAGGCCGTGTGGTCTATCGTGGCAACAACAACGCGAACCCGAATGGCGGTGTTTCGATGTCGAATGCGAACAACGATTCCTCGAATACGAACACGAACATCGGTTCTCGTCTGAACAACAATCGAAAGGAAATTTTAATCGGCGTACAACACCGGGGACTTGTCCCCACCGTGGTGCCGAGGGGGGCAAGCCGCAGTAACAGCGGTCCGTAAGGGCCGGAAAACTGAAAAATAAAGTGTCGGGTAGGGTTTGGTAGGCCGGAAACGGTTCGAAGAAGCCGGGCCCGGGGGATTGAAGGCCCCGTATTAAAAGCAATAAACAGTAATTTATGCGCAGGGTTGGGTATATCATCGAGGAGATCGTGGAGCCTTCCAACATGGAGGCTTCCTTCCGGCAGGTCCTTCGCGGCAGCAAGCGTAAACGCAGCCGCCAGGGGTGCTATCTGCTCGCGCATAAGCCCGAGGTGTTGGAGGAGCTGGTCGCGCAGATCGCATCCGGTACTTTCCGCGTGAAGGACTACCGTGAACGCGAGATCATCGAGGGCGGCAAGCTACGCCGCATTCAGGTGATCCCGATGAAGGACCGCATCGCCGTGCATGCCATCATGGCGGTGGTGGACCGCCATCTGCGGAAACGTTTCATCCGTACCACCTCCGCCAGTATCAAGAGACGGGGGATGCACGACCTCCTGGCGTATGTCCGCCGTGACATGGCCGAAGACCCTGATGGTACACGTTACTGTTACAAGTTTGACATCACCAAATTCTACGAGAGCGTGAAGCAGGATTTTGTGATGTATTGCGTCAGCCGGGTGTTCAAGGACGCAAAGCTCGTGACCATGCTGGAGAGCTTTATCCGCCTGATGCCTGAAGGTCTGAGTATCGGCCTGCGCAGCTCGCAGGGGCTGGGCAATTTGCTTTTGTCTGTGTATCTGGACCATTATCTGAAGGACAGGTATGCCGTGCGTCATTTCTACCGCTATTGTGATGACGGCGTCGTACTGGGTAAAACGAAAGCGGAACTGTGGAAGATTCGTGATGCCGTCCACGGGCGCATGGAGTGTGCCGGTCTCCTGGTGAAGGGGAACGAGCGCGTGTTCCCGCCGGGCGAGGGCATCGACTTTCTGGGGTATGTGACTTTCGGTGCGGACCATGTCCGCCTTCGCAAGCGCATCAAGCAGAAGTTCGCCCGAAAAATGCACGAGGTAAAATCGAGAAGGAGGAGGCGTGAGCTGATAGCGTCGTTCTACGGGATGGCCAAGCACGCCGACTGTCATACGTTGTTTAAAAAATTAACAGGCAAAGACATGAGATCATTTAAAGACTTGAACGTTTCCTACAAGCCGGAGGACGGCAAGAAACGTTTTCCCGGGGTGGTGGTAAGCATCCGGGAGCTGGTGAACTTACCGATTGTGGTGAAGGACTTCGAGACGGGCATCAAGACCGAACAGGGCGAGGACCGCTGTATCGTGGCCATTGAGATGAACGGTGAACCGAAAAAGTTCTTTACCAACAGCGAGGAGATGAAGAACATCCTCTTGCAAGTGAAGGATATGCCCGACGGCTTCCCGTTCGAGACCACCATCAAGACGGAAACCTTCGGCAAGGGTCGAACTAAATACATATTTACATGAAACGGGTAGAAGGAACATCCGGGATAAAACTGATCGAGTGCGTGAGCCCGGCACGCAACAGATGGCGCATCCGCTGGGATGTACAGGAACGTGAGGACGGATCCGCCTCCTACATGGAGGAAGGCTTTGTCGGCAGACCTCACATGGATACTATAAAGTCCGTCATTACAGACTGGTGTAATGAGCAAATTGACCGTGAGATACTTTCCGGTTTTCTCTATGAAGGTATGCCGGTATGGCTGTCAAGTGAAAACCAGTTCAATTATAAGGCAGCGTATGATCTGGCCGTACAGACTGGTGGTGCTACGCTTCCCGTGACATTCAAGTTCGGTACGGATGAGGTTCCCCAATATCGGGAGTTCGTCACACTGGAGGAACTGACCGATTTCTACACGAAAGCCATGAAGCATGTTCAGGACACGCTGTCTGACGGCTGGAGGAAGAAAGACGCTTTTGATCCGGAGAAGTACCGGGTGGAATAAATCCTTCGGGGGAGGATAAGAAAAAAGCCCCCGGCCTGTTAAAAAGTAACGCCAATCACTTTTATAAACATGAAACGCCAAACCGCGCGACCGGGGGCAAATACCCTCTGTCACGGTTTGACGTTTTTTTTGTTGTCTAAAAAATGATTGGCGATGCAAAGATATAATTTTTTTGTTGTATGAAAGTGATTGAGATATTAAACTTTAACCGGGAGCTGTTGAAAAGGCTTCAGGCGGCCGGCATCCGTCTGGAAGATGCCCGGTATATCGACCTGTACGCGGACTATACCCGCCTACTCGATCAAGGTGAAAAAGTCTCGTATGCTGTGGCCGTATTGTCCGAAAAGTATTCGGTGAGCGAACGTAAGGTTTATGCCTTGGTGAAACGATTCCAGAGCGACTGCAAGACGCTTGCAGTGTGAACGGGTTGTTTTATGTCGTAGGGAGTGCCGTTTCCCCTTATCTTTAGGGTGTTTCAAATTTAGAAGGAGGAAATGGCTATGAACAAGTATTACCGTATCCTGGACAAGATTCTTGCCACGGGAAAAACACAGACCAACAAGAAGGGAAATATACAATACCTTCTGAACGAGCAGCTGTCACTGACACCGGCGGACCTGCTTGACATATTCGAGGGGCATAATATCGCCCGCAAGAAGCTCCGCAGCGAGTTGCAGTTATTTATGCAGGGTGAGCGCAACGTGGAGAAGTACCGGGAGGCCGGCATCAACTGGTGGGACTATTGCGGCTCCATCCTGGTGAACAGTTACCCGACCTATTTCGAGAAGCTGCCTCCGTTGATAGCGAAAATTAACCGGGAGAGGCGCAACAGCAAGAACTACGTGCTTTTTCTGGGCGAAACCGGTGCCGAGAGCAACCAGGCACCCTGTTTGAGTCTGGTACAGTTCCAGTTAGATGGCGGTGAACTGGTTCTGTCCGCCTACCAGCGCAGCAGTGACGCAAACCTCGGGCTACCTTCCGATATTTACCACCTGTACCTGATGGCGCGGCAGATAGAACTTCCCTTGAAGTCGATCACTCTCTATCTGGGCAATGTACATATCTACGAGAATAATATCCCGGGCACCCGTGCGCTGATCGCCGGTGACGAGACGGTCCGCTTCGGGTTGAACGTGTAGTTTGCTGTATATGTCTTGCAGCGGGAACAGTTCATGTTTCCCGCTGTTTTTCGTTTATTCTGTGGACCTTTGCGGCCGTTTTAAAGCAGAATGAAATGAGAAAGATGTATTTGTCCGCCCCGCTTCCTTTCGTGGGGCAGAAACGCATGTTTGCGAGGGAATTTATCAAGGTGCTGGGACAGTTCCCGGACAGCACCGTGTTTGTGGACTTGTTTGGCGGCTCGGGCCTGCTGTCACATATTACCAAATGTGTCAGGCCTGATGCCACCGTTGTGTATAATGACTTCGACAACTACCGCTGCCGACTTGTAAATATCCCGGCCACCAATGTGCTGTTATCCGATTTGCGTCGGATAGCTGAAGGGGAACCCAGAAACAAACGTATAACCGGGGAGGTTCGCGATAAAATGTTTGCTCGTATTGAGAGGGAAGAAAAAGAGCACGGTTACGTGGATTATATCACGGTTTCCGCATCCTTGTTGTTCGCCATGAAATATGTGACCAGTTTGGAAGGAATGAAGAAAGAAGCCATCTACAATAGGATTCGGCAGACAGACTATCCCGAAGCAAAGGATTATCTGGAAGGACTGACTATAACCAGCGAAGACTACAAGGAAGTATTCAAACGTTACAAAGATGTTCCGGGTGTGGTGTTCCTGGTTGATCCGCCGTACCTCTCCACCGAGGTGGGTACTTACAAGATGTTCTGGCGTCTGGCTGACTATCTGGATGTACTAACCGTTCTGAAAGGGCATTCGTTCGTGTACTTCACCTCGAACAAGTCCTCCATTTTAGAACTGTGCGACTGGATGGACCGAAACCCATTTGTCGGCAGCCCATTCAAGGAATGCAGGAAAGTGGAGTTTAGTGCAAGCGTAAACTATCAAGCTAAATATACAGACATGATGCTGTACACGAAGCCGGATGAGGTGTCAGGTATAGCAGCCTAACAATTGCATAAAGATAGGAAATTATTTTGAATCTGCAATGGCTTTTAAATGATATTTTAAAGCCATTTAAAGAGGGTTCAAGTGAAAGAAAAACGGTGGGCTTTGATCATGCTGAATAGGACCGCGCTCACCGTTTTTCTTGTACGCGTCGTTTTTGTACTTTTTGAAACGCATCGTTTTTGTTAAGCGGCACGTCTGGTTTTTCCGGATTTACGATTTGTGAGGTAATTCCCCCTTCTATTAATTAATAATGCGAGAAATAACGATTTTATTAATAAAATATTTTATTATCTATTGTTTATTTAATAAATATAGCTATATTTGTGCCGTGATATTATTAATAAAACTCTATATCCTTAAATGAATTTAGTATGAGAAACTATTTTTTAGGTCTGTGTTTATTATTTGCTTTGTGTTTTACAGCATGCTCTCATTCTGATGATTCTGTTGATGTGCTAATTATTGGTGGAGGCGCTAGTGGAGTGACTGCTGGTATTCAGTCTGCTCGAATGGGGGCTGCAACATTGATAGTAGAAGAAACAGAATGGCTGGGTGGAATGCTTACATCTGCAGGTGTAAGTGCTGTTGACGGAAACTATGATTTACCGGCAGGCTTGTTTGGTGAGTTTCGCGGACATTTGGCAGATTATTATGGCGGACTTGATTCTCTAAAAACCGGTTGGGTGAGTGCAGTGTTGTTTGAACCTTCAGTCGGAAATAAAATTTTCCATGAAATGGTTGACGCGGAGAAAAATTTAAAAGTATGGCATAATGCTACTTTGGTAAAGTTGGAAAGAGAGAATGATGCTTGGATTGCTCAAATTCAGATGAAAGATAATACAATCAAAAAAATACATGCTAAAATATTGATTGATGGTACTGAATTGGGGGATATAGCAAAAATGTGCGGGGTGAAATATGATGTCGGTATGGAAAGCCGTCATGATACAAAAGAAGATATTGCTCCGGAAGAGAAAAATAATATAGTTCAGGATATTACATACGTAGCAATCTTGAAAGATTATGGTAAAGATGTGACTATTCCTTGTCCTGAAGGATATAATAAGGATGAATTTGCTTGTGCTTGTGCCAGTCACGTTTGTATCACGCCTAAAGAACCAGATCGTGTATGGTCTAAAGACATGATGATAACTTATGGAAAACTTCCTAATAATAAATACATGATTAATTGGCCGATAGAAGGCAATGATTATTATGTAAACTTGATTGAAATGACCCGTGAGGAACGTGAAGAAGCCTTGAAATATGCAAAACATTATACGATGTGTTTCGTTTATTTTCTGCAACATGAATTAGGTTTTAATACATTGGGCTTAGCTGACGATGAATATCCTACAGCCGACAAATTGCCATTTATTCCTTACCATAGAGAGTCTAGGAGAATCCATGGGCTAGTACGTTTTGATTTAAATCATGCTTGTGAACCGTTCAGGCAGTCTCAACCTCTTTATCGTACTTGTATTGCCGTGGGGAATTATCCTGTGGATCATCATCATACGCGTTATCATGGATATGAAGAGTTGCCTAATCTTTATTTTCATCCGATACCGTCATACGGTTTGCCTTTAGGAACTTTGATTCCGAAAGATGTTGAAGGATTGATTGTTGCTGAAAAATCAATATCTGTTTCTAATATAATTAATGGTACCACTCGTTTGCAGCCGATGGTTATGCAGATCGGGCAGGCAGCGGGAGCATTAGCAGCTCTTGCGGTAAAAGAAGGTAAAAATATAAGAGAAGTATCTGTTCGGGAAGTACAAAATGCGATTTTGGATGGAAAAGGATATTTATTGCCTTATTTAGATGTTGAGTTAGATCACCCAATGTTTAAGTCACTACAACGTATCGGCTCTACAGGTATATTAAAAGGTATAGGTAAAAGTGTTGACTGGTCAAATCAAATGTGGTTCAGAGCGGATACATTATTATTGGCAAATGAGTTGAAAGGATTGGGTGATGTTTATCCTTTTGTCAATAAGCAAGTATTCGAAGGTAATAATACCATATCAATTCAGAAAGCTACAGAACTAGTAGGAGAGATTGCAGAAAAAGAAGGTATTGAGATGAAAGAGGGTAGGGTAGAAGAGATCTGGGATAAATTTGATTTGAAAGATTTTGATATGAATCGAAATATTTTGAGAAGTGAAATGGCAATTTTGATTGATCAGATATTAGATCCTTTCAATAATAAAAAAGTAGATATTATAGGGCAATATATTCAATAGGTAATAATAATATAAGTGTTAACTGCTGTTTTAATTAAACTAATATGAAAACATTAGATCGAAGAGATTTTCTAAAAAAAGCCACATTGGCTGGCGCATCGGCTTTGACTGTACCAACTTTGTTTGAATCTTGTACTTCAAAAGCTAGTGCCAGTACAGTAGTGGCAACTGATGGTTTGGAAAGTAAACTCATTGTTCCTAAAAACAATGGCTTAAAAATTACCGGAACTTTTTTGGATGAAATATCACATGATATTCCACATCAGAACTGGGGTGAGAAAGAATGGGACTTGGATTTTCAGCACATGAAAAATATAGGAATTGATACGGTAATAATGATCCGTTCTGGTTATCGTAAATTTATCACTTTTCCTTCTCCTTATTTATTGAAGAAAGGTTGTTATATGCCTTCCGTTGACTTGGTGGATATGTTTTTACGTTTAGCTGAAAAGTATGGAATGAAATTCTATTTTGGACTATACGATTCGGGTAAATACTGGGACACAGGGGATATGACCTGGGAAGTAGAAGATAACAAATATGTAATTGACGAAGTTTGGGAGAATTATGGTTCCAAGTATAAAAGTTTTGGAGGATGGTATATCAGTGGTGAAATAAGCCGGGCAACGAAAGGGGCGATTGGTGCTTTCCATGCATTAGGAAAACAATGTAAGGATATATCTAATGGATTACCGACTTTTATATCGCCTTGGATTGATGGAAAAAAAGCAATCATGGGAACGACAAAAATGACTAAAGAAGATGCCGTTTCTGTACAACAACACGAAAAAGAATGGGATGAAATTTTTGATGGAATTCATGATGTGGTAGATGCATGTGCATTTCAAGATGGGCATATTGATTATGATGAATTGGACGCTTTCTTTTCTGTCAATAAAAAATTAGCAGATAAGTATGGTATGCAATGCTGGACAAATGCCGAATCTTTTGACCGTGATATGCCTATTCGTTTTCTACCCATTAAGTTTGATAAACTTCGGATGAAGCTGGAAGCAGCCAAACGTGCCGGATATGATAAGGCTATTACTTTTGAATTTTCTCATTTTATGAGTCCGCAATCAGCCTATCTGCAAGCTGGTCATTTATATGACAGATATAAAGAATATTTTGAAATAAAATAAATGTTATGAAGTCTACAATCAATTTTGGTTATCTTATATTCCTTTCTGTTGTGGCAGCATTAGGAGGCTTCTTGTTCGGATATGATACCGCAGTTATATCAGGAACAATTGCCCAAGTGACTCAACTTTTTCAATTAGATGCACTACAACAGGGATGGTATGTAGGATGTGCTTTAGTAGGCTCTATCGTAGGTGTTCTTTTTGCTGGAATCTTAAGCGATAAGTTAGGAAGAAAACTTACGATGGTTATATCAGCTGTGTTGTTTTCCACATCAGCTCTAGGATGTGCTCTATCAGCTGATTTTGCCCAATTGGTAGTTTATCGGATTATAGGTGGAGTAGGAATAGGGGTTGTGTCCATAGTTTCTCCTCTTTATATATCAGAACTAGCTGTAGCGCAGTATAGAGGACGTTTGGTGTCATTGTATCAGTTGGCTGTAACAGTTGGTTTTTTGGGAGCTTATTTAGTTAACTATCAATTATTGGCATGGGCGGAGAGTGGTACGCAATTAAGTGTGGATTGGTTGAATAAAATATTTATAACTGAAGTATGGAGAGGTATGTTGGGTATGGAAACATTGCCGGCAATCTTATTCTTCATTATCATATTTTTTATTCCGGAAAGTCCCCGCTGGTTAATCGTACGTGGAAAGGAATTGAAAGCTGTAAATATATTAGAGAAAATATATAATTCGATTACAGAAGCGAAAAGTCAATTAAATGAAACGAAATCTGTGCTGACCTCTGAAACAAAATCGGAATGGTCTTTATTGATGAAGCCTGGAATCTTCAAAGCTGTTATTATCGGTGTGTGTATTGCGATTTTAGGACAGTTTATGGGTGTGAACGCAGTACTTTATTATGGCCCTTCTATCTTTGAAAACGCAGGACTTTCAGGAGGAGATTCTCTTTTTTACCAAGTTCTGGTAGGACTAGTCAATACTTTGACCACCGTTCTGGCTCTTGTCATCATTGATAAGGTAGGCCG